>JGI24751J29686_10000220_pt1 | contig 24294 bp, 27 predicted proteins | sample KBSSwiS6_FD_29686 | JGI IMG/M metagenome (IMG submission 29686)
TTTACGTGACGCCTCGCGCCGGTGAAGCGGCGCGACCGCGCTCTACGGCTCGAAGCCAGGCTTCTCGCCGCCGAGCCCCGTTGCCGGGTCTCGGCCTGGCGGTAACGATCGGCTGGCGCGGGTCAGCAATGCTGACCTGATGGAGCGGGGCTGAGGACGCACACTGCCGGGCGGCTCCGCCCTGCCCGAACAGGGTGCGGCGCCTGATGGCGGCCCCGCAGGCACTCCCGCCTCTCGGTCGGGCGGTGCGCCCGCGCCGGCCGGGGGGCCATCCCTTTGCTGGCGGCGGCCTTGCCGCCGGGAAGTGCTGCGGTCGCCGCTCGCGCGGCGGCGCTGTTGGAGGCCTCTCCCCGTGGCGCGGGAGTGGTATGGTCAAGGCCCAAATGGCTGCCTTCGACCATTGCGGGTTCTGACCGGCTTTGGGGACATTCCTGCCGATTGGCGCCGCGATTGGAAACGTCCGGTTATGCTGACAACGGTCATTTGTGGGTCGGCTTAAGCCCCTTCTCTTTAGGTCCGGCCTGATGAACGATCTGGAACGGCTCCTTTCTGGATAGAAAATCGGCATAGCGGACGTTCAGGGAGCGACTCCTCGCCTATAGGGCCACCCGTCTTCCTCGTGTGTAGTCCTGATCTTTCGGTTCTTTTCGATCGTTTGTCGCGAATTCCTCGTGTAGCAACAATTCGTCCACCGCCGTTCCATCGTTTCTGATATGCAGCAGATGGAATCATGGTCAACGAGCAGGGGGCTGCTTTGGCATTCTCTGACGTATTAGCTGGAATTGCTGGATTTTTTCTCGGCAAGGCCAAGATGAGCGAGATCGCGACTAATCGCCTCATCGGTCGTGGCCAGACACGGCCGCATCCCTGGAGTACGCGCTTCGACGACTATGTCTGCTGGTCGGGATTGACGGACCGCAGCTATTTCGCCCGGCTTTTGCCCGCGATGCCGTCGAAGCCGAACCTCCCTGCTCCTGCTACCCTTTGGCCATTGTTCGCGGCCAAGCCAGGTCAGCAGGTCGAATGTCCGAAATCGACCTGCCTTTTTCACGCCTTCGCGCAATATCTCACGGACGGCTTTCTTCGAACGCGTCAATTCAACACGCCGCCGGGCCCCGGTGGGCGGGTGCAGCCGGAGGACCGCAAGCGGACCACCAGCAATCACGAGATCGACCTCAGCACGCTTTACGGACGCACCGAGGATCAGACCCTCGCCCTGCGATCTATGCGCGGCGGCAAGCTCCTCTCGCAGACTATCAACGGCGAGGAATTCCCACTTTTTCTATATGATGCAAACGGGCAGCCTAACCCCCAATTCTTAGGTCCCGATGGCTTCCTTACGATCGACGAACCGCTCGGCATCAATAATTCTACACCAGCAGGTCTTTCGACCCTGTTCGCGGTAGGCGGTGATCGGGTCAACAGCTCGGTTCACGTCTGTGCGATCAACACATTGTTTCTGCGCGAACATAATCGCGTCGCCGGCGAACTCGCGAAGAAACATCCCACGTGGAATGACGAGCGGCTCTTTCAGATCGCCCGAAATATCCTGATCGTAATGTTCATCCAGATCGTGGTCTTGGAATATGTCAATCACATCTCCTCGGCGCCGTTCCGCTTTCTCGTCGATCCGACGATGGTCTGGAAGGCGGGCTGGAACCGACCGAACTGGATGACCATCGAATTCACCCTCCTGTACCGCTGGCATTCGCTCGTACAAGAAACGATGGTGTGGGGTGGAAAGATCGAAAGAGCGCCCGACATGCTGTTGAACAACCAACTCCTGCTCACATCGGGGCTGGCTGGCACGTTTGCCGAATTGTCGGCTAATCATGCTGCACGGATGGGGCTCGGCAATTTCGCCTTCTTTTTCGCGGATGCTGAGCAAAAGGGCATTCAGCAGGGACGCGACAACAATCTTCAGAGCTACAATGCCTATCGCAAGGCGATGGGCTTCTCACCGGCCAAGTCCTTCACCGAAGTCGTGGGTAAGTCCAAGGATGCTACCGAGCAGGCGCGCCGCACTGCCTTGGCCGCCCAACTCCAGCAACTCTACGGAAATGTCGACGATCTCGATTTCTACGTGGGACTGTTCGCTGAGCCCTGCGAGGCTAACAGCCCGCTTCCAGAACTGGCGCTCGCTATGGTGGCGATGGATGCCTTCTCGCAAGCTTTGCCCAATCCCTTGCTCAGCGAGCATATCTGGGGCGACGAGACCGTCAAGGAACTGACCTTCACCAAGGAGGGGATAGACCTATTGGCGAAGACGAATTGCCTCCGCGACGTCCTGGCGCGCGTCATGCCCAATCTCGGAAATACATTCGTCGGCATGACGCGCCCCGATTGGAAACACGGCTGAAAGCACTTAGTCGGAAAGGAGGGAACATGGTTGACACGCCGGTAGCAGATCAGGATCTACCACAGCTAATCCCCCTCGCTCCACCTGGATCGTCACCGCTGGAAACGGTCCCGACGAACGAAGCGGCTGCGATCGCCACGATTGCCGATCTCATCGAATCCCGAATACGCGAGGCGGCCAAGACCGGCCCAGCCATCCGGGATGCCCACCCGAAGGCACACGGCTGCGTCAGCGCGACACTTCGTATCCTTGATGGCCTGCCCGATCCGCTAGCTCAAGGCCTCTTCGCCCTCCCGCGGACTTATCCTTGCTGGGTCCGCTTTTCCAACGGCTCAGGCACGCCCCAAGGCGACAAGATCGGCGATGGTCGCGGCATGGCGATCAAAGTCATGGATGTTGACCACAGCCGATCGAAAACGCAGGACTTTATCCTGATCAACAATCCCGTTTTCTTCGTCAGGAATGCAAGCGACTATGTCGCCTTCCAATCGGCGAACAAACCGCTCCATTTCTTTTTGCCGAGTCTGAACCCATTCCGCTTCCGGCTTCACGAAATGTTCGCCGCCCTCGGTATCACGCGGCGGAAGGTCAACAACCCGGTCGATGCGCAATATTGGAGCATGACGCCTTACCTCATGGGCAGTCTGGCCTGCAAATTTTCGTGCCGCCCGAACAGCCCTGTCTCCCCGTTCTCCGATCGGTCCTCGACGAATTTCCTGCACGACAATCTCGTTGCGACGCTGAATGCTGGAGATGTTGTATTTGAGTTTTGCGTGCAACTGCGCAGCGATGCCAAAAAGATGCCCATAGAAGATCCGACTATCACCTGGAGAGAGCAGGTCTCCCCGTTCGTGCCCGTCGCTCATCTGACCATAGCCAAGCAGCACTTCGACACGCCAGAGCGCATCGCTTTCGGCGAAGCCTTGTCGTTTTCACCCTGGCATGGTCTCGACGCGCATCGGCCACTTGGTGGGATCAATCGCGTTCGGCGGACGGTGTACGATACGATCTCCAAACTCCGCCATGACCTGACCAATACACCGCGGGTCGAGCCGACCGGCCAATAGCGCGCGTAGGAGCAGATGATGGCGACAAACTGGAAACTCTTCGTCAACCGCCTCGGTCAGCATCGCAAAGGCGGTCGCGTGCGCACCTACGGCTCCTATGAAGTTTTCGTGGACCGGGTCGCAATACCAAACCTTTCTGGGTTCGTGCTTGAAGCGCCTGGCCCGGGCTCGAATGGATTGGATGGCAAGAACCGTCTGCGGATCGAGGAGGGCGAATATCAACTCCGCGCGCATGCCAGCGCACGCTACAAATCCTCAGACTACGATTCCGATCCCAACCTTCTCGCGGTCCACCCGCTGCCGTCGATCGAAATTTTCCGTGCCGACATGGGCGTCCGCAAAGACGTACTCATCCATCCGGGGCACCCGTTCGAGCCGGAACGCCCACCAAGCGAGCCGTTAAGCGATCTCTTTTTGTCCAGCATCGGTTGCCTTAACCTGACCGGACCGCTGCGCCATGATGAGGACATGGTCTATGCCGATTCTCGCCAACGCATGCTCGCATTGTTAGGTTCGCTGATCAGTTTTGCAGGTGGCAGCCTGCCGTCGATCGCGGGAGGACAGACGGTGCCGCACGCTGCCCTCATCATCCAGGGCGAGCCAACTCACGAACTGGATTGATTATTTGGGCGACAGCTTGAAATGACGCAGGGGGATCAGCCGGTTGCGCATCAAGATCAGCGCCGCGCTGCGTGGCAGTTGGTACTTCTTGGTGCGACCCTCATGGTACTGTTTGCATTTCTACTATTGGTTATTTTTGCCACCACAATTTCGGATCGTCTCGGCAGTACGGTTGCCGGCAATATCGTACCGCCCGACACGCAAGAGGCTGCGATCACCGCATTCACGCCGACTGCGTCGCTCGGCGAAACTGCAGCTCTCAGTGGCCGCGGCGAAGGTTTAGATTGTTCAATCGACGCTATTGTAGAGCATACGGCCTTCCGCCATCCGGCCGGAGGCATATCGGTCAACCTTCGATATCGGCAGGCCTGCGTCGCCCATGATTATTGCTATCGCCATGGAGCTGTGACCTATGGCTACACGCAGGCTGACTGTGATGGGAACCTTGCACGTGCAGCGCTGCGGGTTTGCCGACAAACCAAAGACGCGGCTGATTGCTTGACCCAAGTTCGCAAGGTATATGCCGGGCTTGCTTTGGGCGGCGCCGGCTCGTTTCGTCCAGCCCGACCCGATCTTCTCCTTCCCGGAGAAGCGCGCTCCACTCCAAAAGAACATGCTGATGCTTGCCGGAAGGCGACACCCCGTGATCCGCCACAGCCGCAAGCCTTCGCCTATCCCGCATGGCCCGAGGCGTTGTATTATCGCTTCGAGCCTGGCTGGTTCGACTCTCCGCAAAGGCGCGACTATCGACTCGCCTTAGCGCGTTGTTACGATCAACTCAGTCCGGAAGGGGTTCAAACACTCCTTGCCGCCTGGATGGATCTGGCCTCGACCGCTGGCGAATATGATCCTTTTCCACTCGGGACGGCAAGTGTCGCAATCCCCCGTTTGCTAAGGTTGGACAGCCACACTGATGGGCTCGTCTTTTACTGGCAGCGACCGAGCGGGGTACGGCTAATCAGTTTTGGCTGGGCAGCGACCGACCGACCGGGAGTCCTGGCGGCGTGTCGTGGTGGCAAGGGCTGCTTCGGCCCTGCGCGGTCGAGCCAGATGCCCCAGGCTTTCGACTTCCGTCCTGGACCTCCCTGGGTCGCACGTCTCGGTGACAAGCAGGATGCCTTGGTATGGTGGCGGCGCCAACTTACAGGAGCGGATCCGACCGGAGGGCAGCTTGAGCTTATGCATGCTGCGGCCAACGGCGCGATGGCACCGCCGCAATGGGACCGATGGACAGATCTTTGCGGCTCGACCGTGTTTCCGTTCGAGCGAACCCCGGCCGCACTCAGCGTCATCGCAATCGATCCGAGCGATTGCGAGACTAAAACGGGTACCAACATCCCAAATGTTCATCACCCGCTACTTCGTTATCGCGCTGTCGATCCGCGAGGCGCGAATTTGCCCTGGCGGTGGGGGCGGGCGTATCTCCCGAAACTCAAAGAACTCTCGACTTGGTTGGCTAATCCACCGATGATCGAATCCACGATTGCTCCAGCATCCTCGACGGGCGGGGCCAAATCAATGCCGCAACTCACTTTCACGACGTTCAGGCGGTTGCGCGATGATTTTCGGCAAAAGCTCGAGAGCAGCAGTTGGACGTTTCCAGCCAATTTCAAACCACTCTCCGACATGCCGCGAGCAACAGAACCAGCTTCGGCAACCTACGCGACTCCAGAAGCCGCTGAGCCCTATGCAGCCATCCGTGGCAAGGACCGCGTCCTACGGCTGTTGACTGTGCAATGCGCGCCTGGGGGACACGCAAGCGAACGCTGCTCGCACAAGCATGATGGGACCGTTGTGACCCTCTGGAGCCCGCTTGGTCAACCGGAGGTCAAGCCGCTCACATTGGCGCGTTCCTATGCGATGATGCGGGCGATTGTGGTTCGACGTTCCGATTTCCCCCAATTCGCCGGACCCGGCAGCTATGTGCTGTTGCTGACCAGAACGACAATCAACAAGGACACTCACGGCTATCGCCTGGACGGGTATCTTGACGCTATCGCCGTCAGTGACACCCGCTTGGTCGAACTCGGCGAGGTAGCGCTCGGGTCCCTGGCCTCCGCTTCCTCGCTTTCGGAAGCGCTCCCAATCGCAAGCCGCCTTTTTCCCTTGGCCGACGACGTGGATCGTGACGGGCTTCCTGATATCGTAATCGCCGACCCGCAAACCGGGCAGACTTCACTCGCTTTCCTCAATCCGCTCCATATCCTACTTCCGCCTTCCTGACGGTCTGCATGGGAGTGATCCATCGGCAGCTTCTGTCCAGAGCAGACGTTCGCGGTCGCTGATCTGAACGACCGGCATTGGTCGTGAGCGGCCCATTCAGACGAGGTCACTCGAGTTGGCTCGCTTCGCCGACATAACGGACGTCGGCCGCCGCCTTTGCGCTGCCCGAAAGCAGACCTTTCAAAACAGAAAAACCTACGTCTCGATAGATCTGCGCGGTCGTTGATGCCGACGCTCAGACCGCGTGGCGTCGGAAGCAGCTGGTGGAATGATCGTTGACGATGCCGACGGCCTGCATCCAGGCGTAAACGATCGTCGGACCGGCGAACTTAAAGCCGCGCCGTTTCATCTCCTTCGAGATTTTCTCCGACAGCGGCGAACGGGCGATCCATTCGCGGCCGCTGCCCTTGATCGGCTTGCCATCTGTAAACAACCAGCAGAAGTCGGCGAAGCTCTCGCCGCGCTCGGCCATGTCACAATAGATTTGCGCTCCTGCAATCGTCGCCCGGATCTTTGCCTGAGCGCGGATGATCCCGGGATCGGCCATCAACCGTGCCACGTCATCTTCGCCAAAGCTGGCGACTTTCGCTGGATCGAATCCGGCGAAGGCTTTGCGGAACGCCTCGCGCTTCCTGAGGACGATGATCCAGGCGAGCCCGGCTTGAAAACCTTCGAGCATCAGCATTTCCCACAGCATGCGCGGATCATGTTGGGGGACGCCCCACTCTTCGTCATGGTACGCGGCCATCAAGGCGTCGCCTTCGGCCCAGGCACATCGCGAATGCTCTCTCGTCATCACTTTGTCCCCGTGCATCCTACCGTCAGAAATTGCATCGGTATGGCATGTGTACTTCGCGGCTGAAACCGGGCGCCCCCTGGCAGGAAAGCTGACCCGCCTCGAAGAGCGGGTTCACCCGCCACCAAGCCGGACGGTCGCAAGCGAGCGCCAATTTAAGCCGCGCAGATCTCGCCGGACTCGCAGATCGGAGGCCGCCAAGTGGTGGCTTGCACCATATCAAGCCGTCGGCACCGTACCGCCATCGATCACATATTCAGTGCCTGTGATGGTGCCGGCCCGGTCGGACGCTAGGAAAGCGATCAGGCTGGCAACTTCCTCCGGCTTCGAAGGCCGACCAATCGGGATGCCGCCGAGAGAATCCATGATCATCCGCTTGCCCTGTTCGACGTCCCCACCGTGCTCCGATGCCAGCCGCCCCGCCAGGTGCCCGGACGCCTCGGTCTCTATCCAGCCAGGTGAGACGCGCACAACGCGCACGCCTTTGGGTGAAACTTCCTTCGAGAGGCTCTTGCTGTAGGTCGATAGCGCCGCCTTGGCAGCCGCATAGGCGGTGGTCGCCTCCGGCAGGGGCAGCGCACGCTGGATGGAAGTCACGTGGATCACGATGCCGTTGCCGCGCGCCGCCATATCTGGAACGAACTCCCGATCGAGGCGCACCGCCGGCATGAAGTTGAGATCGAGTTCCTTGCGCCATTGCGCATCATCGAGCGCGGCAAATCCGCCGGCGGGCGACGAAGAGCCGCCCAGCATGTGGACGACGATATCCACGCCGCCTAGGCGCTCGCGCACGGCTTCGGCCAGGAGCGCGCAACCTTCAGAGCACGTTAGATCGGCGGCGACGAACTGCGACGCGGCCAGCATGTCGGGTTTCGTCCGCGCGGTCGTCAGGACACGGGCGCCGAGTTCCTCGAACAATGCCACCGTGGCGGCTCCTGCGCCGCGGGTGCCCGAAGTGATCAGCGCGCGCTTCCCCTCGAGAGTGATGAACGGCGTCATGGTATCACCTCCAGCTCTGCGATCTTCTCACCGTCGAGAGCGAAGAAGTAGCGCAGGACCGTTGGGCTGCCGGGAAAGTCGCCGACGAGATGGCTAGTGACGACAGTTCGGCCACCCTCGTCAGCAATCGAAATCGGCTCGACTGTGTAGGTGTATTTCGCCGAGGACTCATCTTTCCACCGATGGATCGCATCCCGACCGGTGTAGGTGTTGCCCTCATCCTTGACGATAGCCGCTTGAGTGAAGCACTCGGCAATGGCCTCAGCACTTAGTCCTGCGTCGGCTGCGAAATAGTCCGCGATTGCGCTGGGCAGTTTGATCGCCATCGGTGATCTCCTTGATGAAATGGCCGGCTGCTCTTTCCGGCTAATCCAATCTAGCAATGGACAACCTCATCGATAATCGGGACAAATGTGGACGAGATGTTTCGATTAGAGGGACAATGACTCGGCAGGGCTTGGTCGAACTAGACGCGGTTATCGCGATCGCGCGAAGAGGTTCGTTCCGTGCCGCGGCGCTCGAGCTCGAGATGTCGACGACCGCGCTGAGCAATGCGATCGGCAAGCTGGAGCGCCAGCTCGGCGTGCGCCTGTTCAATCGCACCACCCGCAGTGTTTCGCTGACCGATGCCGGACGCAACTTCGTCGGACAGGTCGGGCCGGCGCTGCAGGACATCCATGAGGCAATGAACGCTGCGCGATCGCAGCAGGAGATTCCGNNGGGAANGCTGCGCATCAATGCCTTTGCGACGGCGGCGCGTGAAATCCTCTCGCCGCTGATCTTGACGTTCCTGNGGCTCTATCCGCAGGTNCACATCGACCTGGTCACCGAAGGGCGGCTNGTCGATGTCGTGGCCGAAGGGTTCGACTTCGGCGTTCGGACGCGGGATCTGGTGCCCAGCGACATGATTGCCGTGCCACTGGGACCAGGCCGGCGTAATGTGGTGGTCGGCTCGCCGACCTATTTCCAAAAGCATGGCAAGCCGCTGGTCCCGCCGGACCTCTTGCGTCACGCCTGTCTGCGAATACGGCTTCCTAACGGCGCTCCTTACCGCTGGCAGTTCGAAAAGGATGGCCAGTCAGTGCAGATCGACGTCACCGGCCCGATCACCCTCGATGAAGCAAGTCTGTCGCGGATTGCGGCGCTGGAGGCGGTGGGCATTGGCTACGTGATGGAGTCCGATGTAAGAAACGATCTCGATGCCGGGCGGCTGGAAGCGGTCCTGGAGGACTGGACACCGCCGCTCGCACCCCTTTCGCTCTATTATCCCGGAAGGCGGCATCCCTCGGCCGCGTTCAAGGCCTTCATCGACCTGGCCCGTGAGTTCTCGAAGCAATCCCGTAGAAGGAGGTAACTGCTTTCGCCTTGGTTTCGGTCGTTCGCGCATATGGCGCAGATGCTCAATAGCTGCCGCATATTCAGAACTGCGCGCGCCTTCCCAGCACCTGCTATCTCTACCGGAAGCCAAATCATGATTATGTCGACGGGGACAGGAATGGCCACAAGCAGCATGCGCCAGATCGACGCTGGCTTCTGGGGACAAGCAATTGTCCAAGGTCTCGAAGTGACAGGGAATCTCTTCGGCGAGCGCCACCGGTTCGAGTTTGATGGGCACAGGGTCGAGATAGCGATACCAGCTGTCACGCTAGGCGAGGATCTGCGACCGATCGACAAGCAGCGCCATTTCGCTGAGTTTAGCAGTGGCCTAGCGGAAAACCCCACACCTGAGACTAAACAGCTATGTGATTAGCTATCTCGACGCGACTGTCATGATCCCGGACCAATTACTGGTTCCCCAGGCTCTGCTCGAGCTGCCGCCCAAGCATCCGGAGATTGCCGGGTCAGCTTTGAGCGCGCAGCTCGATGAACTGACGATAGACTATGAGCAACGCCTCGCCGGCACCGTGGCCCTTGGAAGGATGTGGTGGGCTAGATTACTGGCTCGCGCGCAATCGATACACCGGGCGGATTGTCAGGTCGTGAGGCCGAAATGTCATTTCGGTTCAAGGGGCTCGTTGTTCCTCCAGCACAGGAGCGTTTTTGGACGCCGGTGTCGATCATTGCTTTCCAGCGGCGGACAGAGCTCAACAAGACGACGTGGGCTACGATCGGTTCGGTGCTAGCCGCCGGTCACGATGCTCCCGTCTGGTCTCGTCTCCTCGACGGTGTCTACCGCTATCTTCAGCGTTGGGACGTGAGCGGCTGCATCCTCTCCTGCGCCATCGCGTGCGAGACTCTGGCCAAGCAGATTAATGCACTTTTGCCGGTCAGGGCCGATGGTGCACCCAACACACATCCAAGCAAGCGGAAGCCCGGCATGGCAGTCGTTCTGAGCGACTGGGACAAGCTTACCGGAATTAGCGACCGTGACGCCCGAACGGTCGAAATCCGCGAGCTGGTGAAGGTCCGCAATGACCTTATTCATGAAGGACGGGCGAAGCTCCCACTAGGCCATGCGGAAGCGAGACGCCTGTTTGTGGCGGCGGCGCAGTTTATCCGCGAGGGCGAGAACGTCTATTATCGCCACAAAGGCGAGCGTGATCCGCGCCGGTGAGAGAAACGGGTGACGAACTGCGTTTCGATGGCCTTGTTCGGTTGCCGGCAACCGCCTTGATTGCGGCCATTCGCCCGGTCAATCGCGAGGCATGAAACCTGTCGTTCGTTCACCTGACCGAGGGGTCCCTTTTTGTGAAAGAGAGATTGGTCCGAGGTGTGTTAAGCTGGAAATCAGAAGTCGCACGTCCTAAGTCGGACGAGCTGCGCTTGGGATGACGCGCTTGGCAAAGAGTGCCCCCGCCAGCGGGGAGGTGAAAAGGATCTCCGTGACCATCCCCGTCTTCGACAACAGTTACCTGCGGCTTCCCGAGCGCTTCTACGCTCGGGTAAATCCGATGCGGCCCCCGGCACCCAGGCTGATTGCAATCAACCGCAACCTCGCGTGCGAGCTGGGCTTCGATCCTGACTGGTTGGCCAGCCGGGAGGGTTTGGACATCCTGACCGGGCGACTGATCGCAGAGGGCTCCGAGCCGATTGCCACCGCTTATGCAGGACACCAGTTCGGAAACTTCGTGCCACAGCTTGGAGACGGGCGTGCGATCCTGCTCGGCGAGGTCGTTGACCTGAATGGCCATCGCCGAGACATCCAACTCAAGGGTGCCGGTCGCACGCCCTACTCGCGCGGTGGGGATGGACGAGCGGCTCTGGGGCCGGTCCTGCGGGAATACCTCGTGAGCGAAGCCATGGCAGCTCTCCACGTCCCGACGACCCGCTCGCTCGCCGCCAGTTCGACCGGCGACAGTGTCTGGCGCGAGCACGAGCTTCCCGGCGCGGTGCTCGTGCGTGTCGCGGCGAGCCATATCCGGGTCGGGACCTTCCAGTTCCTCGCGGCGCGTCAGGACCTCGAAGGCATCCGGCTGCTCGCCGACCACGTCATCGCCCGGCACTATCCCGACGCCGGCGAGGCTGACCAGCCATATCGCGCCCTCCTGGAAAAGGTGGTAATCGCCCAGGCCGACCTGATCGCGCGTTGGATGCTCGTCGGCTTCATCCACGGCGTGATAAACACCGACAACATGTCGATCGCGGGCGAGACGATCGACTATGGCCCTTGCGCCTTTCTCGATGCCTACGATCCTGCGACCGTGTTCAGCTCGATCGACCGGCACGGGCGCTACGCCTTCGGCAACCAGCCGCAGATCGGGCTCTGGGACCTGACGCGCCTCGCCGAGACGCTGCTGCCGCTGTTGGCCGAAGACACCGATGCGGCGATCGAGATCGCGCAGGAGGTCCTGGCGCTGTTTCAGCCGCGCTTTGTGCAAAGCCACGGCGAGGGCATGCTCGCCAAGCTCGGGATCGCGACGATGCGCGAGGGCGATCCCGAGCTAACGAACGCGATCCTCGAGGCCATGCAGCGCAACCTCGCCGACTTCACGCTGTTCTTTCGGCGGCTCTACGATGCGATCGAGCCCGGGACCGGTGACGAGCCGGTGCGCGAACTGTTCGTCGATCCGACGGACGCGGACGCGGTACTCAACCTCTGGCGCGCGCGCCTCGCCCGGGAGGGACGGACCGCTTCCGAGATCAAGCTTGGCATGCAGGCCGCCAATCCGGTCTACATACCCCGCAACCATCGGATCGAGGCGGTGATCCAGGCAGCGACCCAGGGCGACTTCGCACCTTTCGAGGAGCTGCGCGCGGTCCTTTCGCAGCCATTCACCGCGCGGCCAGAGTTCGCGCGATACGAAGATCCTCCGCTCGATCACGAGCGCGTGCGTGCGACCTTCTGCGGAACGTGAGGATGCCCAATTGAAAATCGTCAATGGCGCCAGCCTGCAGCCGCGATCGGGAGGAAAGCCCAAGCAGATCGTCCTCCTGTTGCACGGCTTCGGCTCGAACGGGCAGGACATGATCGGCCTGGCTCGGACCTGGCAGCAGGCGCTCCCCGACGCGCTGTTCGTGGCGCCGCATGCGCCGCAGCGTTCGATCGCGGGCATCGGCTACCAGTGGTGGCCTCTGTCTGACATTTCGCCCCGCGCTCTCGCGCTCGGCGCCGCGAGCGCGGCGCCGGCGATCGAGGCGTTTATCGATCGAAAGCTCGATCAGTACGCACTTACCGATGCGGATCTGGCGATCGTCGGCTTCAGCCAGGGCACGATGATGGCGCTTTATGTGGGCTTGCGCCGGAAGCAGCGCGTGGCCGCCATCGTCGGGTACTCGGGAATGCTGACGGGCGGGGCCGAACTGAAGAACGAGATACAGTCCAGACCGCCTGTGCTCCTCGTCCACGGTTCACACGATGCCATTGTCCCCGTCGCGGCGCTCCATACGGCGGAGGCCGAGTTGAAGCGTCTTGAAGTTGAGGTGACGACCCACATTTCGAACGGCATTGACCATACGGTCGATCCCGTGGGGCTACGACTTGGCTGCGAGTTCCTTAGGGCAGGCTTCGGGCTCTGATAATTTGCGCTCGCCCAGCGGCGTAAAGGCCGCTCACGCCTGACTTGCAGACGTTCGCGAGCAAGCTGGAGGCCCTGTAACCTGCCGGTCATTCAGGATAGCGGTGCGTTCAAACGCCTTTGTAGCTACAGTTCGGGTCGCACGAGCCGGCTGGGCCACCCGATGCGGACAAGCAGGTCGTCCGGGCCGTTGAGGGTAAACTCGTACATACCCCATTCCTTGTGTTCTGCTCGCTTCGCCGGTTCAATGATCGCATTGCCCGCCAAAGCTGCCAGCGCATCCACGCGGGGCGTGTAGACGTAAACGCCGAACGGGTTCTGGCCGGGCACCAGCCAACCTTCCACGGCCGGTTGAAGGTGAACCTCGCCGCCTTCACCATCGGACAGCATACGGTAGTCACCGAAATCCTGATCGGCGGGGCGGCTGAATCCGAGCCGGTTCCACCATCGTTCAGCCGCATCCACATCGTTGCATGGAATGATCGCGGCTACTGTGCTGTTCGACCGATCGGCCATTGCTACCTCACGTTTACTACGACAAAAACATACGCTATGCGTATTAAATGTCGAGTGCCAACGATCGAACAGGTGATGAAGCGACCATCGTGCGGGCTACCATGCGGCTTGCGCGTCGCCTGCGGCAATCTGCTCCATCCGCCGAGCTGACGAGCGGTGGGCTCGGTTTGCTGATCACCTTATACCGAGGCGGCCCGATGAGTGCGGCGGCGCTTGCCCACTGTGAAGGACTCCAGCCACAATCCCTTAGCCGACTGCTTGCGCGGATGGAGCGCGATGGTCTGATCGAGCGCAAGGCGGATGTCGCCGATGGTCGTCGTAGGGTCATTGCAGTAACCCGGCGCGGCCTTGGAGCCCTCGACTGGGCAATGTCGCAACGGCGCCGCTGGCTGTCTGCGGTGATGACCGATCGCCTTAATGAGCACGAACGGTCTATCCTATTGCAAGCCTCCGAGTTGATGCTTCGCATCGCGAGCTAGCCTTCCTCCCCGGTGCGGCGGTACCCGCCTCAATAGCGGACGCTCACTGGCCAAACTGCACTTCCTAAGAGCAGCCGCACGCTCACGAGCCGTCAGAGTGGTGCCGACCGGGCACAAATGTGCCGCTGCAATACCTATCGCTCGACACCGCTGATGAAAGGCGATTCAATCCGCCGACATAGTCTAACTGGCAGCGGCAAAGAGCATGCGATCACGCGCTCGAATTGGGTCGTTCCAATCGCGATCAAACCAAGGTGCCTTGGCTGGCTGCGGCGGCACTTTGAGCTCTAGCGGCTTGGCGGGGTCGTGGTCCGTTTCCGAGGCGACCCTAAAAACGTAGTGATCGTAAATCCTGACTGCTTCGATCATGTAGCTGGTTGCGACCCGCCGATCCCGGACGACTACCAGATTTTCACCATTCTCGAGGTCTGCCGGTTCTGAAAAGTTGTAGGATCCGAGATAGACCCGGGCTGTCGGCTTATCGAAATCAAGAACGATGAACTTGTGATGCATTCGGGTTCCGCGCTGCTTCCCATCGACGCCGGATAGACTGGAGGGTTCGGTCACGAATGGCGGAGGCACATTGCCCGTGAGCGCCGCCGAACGGACGACGCGGCGCTGGTCATCGGGAGTCATTACGGTCAGGCCCAGATTTCCCTCCTTCACCCGTGCATCAGCAATGCCCATGACGTGGACTCCCTGCCGCTTCATGGCGCGTCCCAATGACGGGCCAATCTCGCCTTTTGTCGTCTGACCCAGGAATGCCAAGGAAAAGAGCACGCTAGACTCGGCAGCATCAATGTCTGCGCCAATCTCCGCTAATCGGCCATTTGCCTGGATGTGTGGAGAAAACGCGACCTTAGCATCGACTCCGGCTAAGCCCAGATCGAGCCATACTGAAGAACTCGCTGACGCCATAAAATCGCTCGCGCGCTTGGCATGGAAATAGGCCTCAAAAGCCGCAAAATAGTCATCGACAGCCTTGACGCTGTGCACGACGAGACTGTTGTTGGACTGAACAAAAAGGCCGCGCCAGCTGAGATTAGTCGACCCGTACATAACGGTGCTGAGGCCGCCTCCTCGCACCGCGATCGACTTCTGATGCTGCAGGTTCGCCATGTGCTGACGCTTCACATTGGCTGCCCCAGCGGAAATCGTCAGACGCTCGGCTGCTTTGGTCTCTGGGGAATCTGCCCGACCGTGGCTCTTAGTCGGTGCACTGTCATCGATGATGATTTTTAGTTTGTTGCCAAAGGCCTCGAGGCGATCGACGATTTCGGGCAGGTTCAAGTCATAGGCAATAACGCGGACGTCTGCCCCAGCGGCAAGCGCCTTGTCGAGAAGGCCAAGGGTCTCGGCACGGGCTTCGAATCCCATCCATGCCAGGGCACGCGCGGCGTCAGTATGTGTCGGCACGAACTCCAGGCCGTCATCACCAGACGGAGGAACCAGCGCCGTGATCGAGCCGCCAGCCGCAAAATTTCTTACAAAGGCTTGCGACGAAACAAAGCCCCTCGTGAACGCGACGTTCAACTTGCCTGGGATTGTCTCGCGCATCAGCGCTAATTGTGCTTCTTGCGCCTCACCCGATCTGAGTGTGCCGTCAGCGTTCATGAAGATCGCCGTCACGCGATACAGGAAGGGGCCCGGAAGGTTCGCATCGAACGGGAAGTGGACCCAACGAAACTTTTGGATCGGAGCCTCCGTGGAACGCAAGCCTTCGTCCGGGACGACCTGCCCAGGAAATCCGATTCTGTTCCGGACTGTCTTGAAGGATTGGGCACCGGGCTCGCGAAATTGGATCGCGAAGCCGACGAAATCCCTCGGAGGTCGCCCGGATTTCCAGTCCATTCCTAACAGGACCATGCCATCGCCCCGGTGAATGGTGAGGGAAAACAGTGCGGAAACATTGCTACCGGTTACGCGAAAACCTGTATCCACGTCGTCCTCCGAACACTTAGCAGATTTTGTATTTTAACATTCGAGGACAACGATAACCATGCTCAATGACAATTGATCGCATGCGGGTCTGAGTAATTGAAAACTACCGTTGGTTCAGCAGGACTTCCAAGCTTGCGTACGACCCTCGCGCGACCGCTAAGCGAACGGTTCATCACGTCCGTTTCGAGGTAGCCGCCATTGACAGTGAATGACGACGAAAGAGGGTCGTGAGCTGCCCATCGATGGCAAGTTGGGGGCACCGACCGCCTTCAAAGGCGACATTCGACGGACTGAAACAGCTCCTCAAAACCTGCCCTTCATTCACCAGACTGCTGCGAAGGGATGCGCGACCGGACTTGGGGACTAAGCAGTCGTTCCAGACCGATCTTTCGAACGGCGGGTCATGTCTGCTTGTCGCCGTCGGAAACGGCGGCGCGCGTGCCTATACCCGCTTGGGCTTGGATTGGTCGGATCGGCTTGATCTCGCCGCGGACAGCCTGCCGAAGACACTCGAAAAAGCTCATGCCACGCTCGCGGGCAACGGCCTAAGCCTGTTCGACGACCAGGGAGAAGGCGTAAAGCGGCAGGCCCGCATTGACTCTGTGTTCCATATTTGTTCTCATACGCGCATCGAACGAATCAAGCCAATGCGGCCCGGCTTAGACGCGCTGGCCGAGACGGAGACCTGTGCCATGACCGCTTTCACCAAGATCCCGACCCACATGGACTATTGCCACGATATGGCGCGGGTCGCCGCGCAGATGGCCGGCTATGACTTCGACGAGCTGTTTCGCGACTATTCCAATCCACTGAAGCGCGAGCTGCGCGCCGGGTTCATGAGCAAGGCGATGGCGGCGGTGAAGCTGCTAGGGCCGGCAGTGGTCGACCTTGATCCGGTTGGCGGCGAGAAAGTGCCCGAGAGGCTTCGCCGGGCCGGTGACAGGTGCGGGCACCATCCTTTGAGGACGGTTCGTGAATGGCGCGGATTGTCGATCGAGGCGCTTGCCGAACGAGCGGGCCTGTCGGTCGAACTGGTGACATCGATCGAGGCCCGCAAGGTGCGAGCCAATGAGATGCACGAGTTTGCCCTGGCGAGCGTGCTCAACGTCTCCCCTCATGCCCTCTCCGACTGGCGCGCAGATGTCGAGGTGGACCGTCACGAGAAGTTGGCGGACATGGCGGCGGGCTTCAATCCAGACGGCGACCGCGCGTCTGCCTGATCCATGACCGGTGGCCTACTACAAGGACGGGCTGAAAGTCCCCAACCACATCTGGGAAGCCGCGGCGATGCATCGGCAGGTCGCGGTCGCCTGCTGCGTCACCCGCTGTTTCAATCGCGGTGTGTTCGACCCGCATCAGCTCTGGTGGCTGTTCCAGCGCAAGGGCTGGGATGACGATTTTCGCTCGGCTCGCTTCCGGTTCTGGTGCCGGAAGTGCAGCGAGATAGCCGGGCACAAGGTGAAGCAGGCACGGATTGAGCTGACCAGTGCCGAGATCGTCACTCACAGCCTACCTTGGCCGCAGGGGGCGGATTGGAAGAACTTCCTTTCAAGGCATCGGGGGTAAGGGACGTCCGGGGTGGGGTGGGCAGGCTGCAGTTAGCTTGTTTACGAAACTACTACGTTCAAGAAGCTTACATATGATCCGGAGCACGAAAGCTCCATTACATCGTGCTCGGGATGAAGCAGAGATACTGTACTTATCTCTGGGTGGGTCTTACCCATTGCCACGGTCATGACACCCTGTGGACTGAACGAAATGTTAAATGTCACCGGCGTTTCGAACCGACTTTGCGCTATTCCTACGTGGTCGCCATTCGCCATAGAGTGAAACTCCACTCGCTCGCTCTCTGCAATTGCGTAAATCGCGATGCCACTGCAATGGCAATCGCCGGTGTCGGCGCCATGTTTTGCGACGCTAATGTGAGCTAACGACGCCCATTTTGGATTGAAGTCCGCATTGTGAAAGACGATTTGGCCGTTGATGTTCGTAGTTTTTTCCGAAATTGCGAAGGTCTTATAGTCATATTGCCCATTGGGCGCGTTGCAGCTCCAGGCCTCTCCGGCGACGGCTGGGGAGCAAATTGTCGCGGCTGTTATGCCACCGATCACAACAAGACGCGTGACGCGACCGAAAAGTTGATCGAAAGACAATGGCATTGCTGCATTCCTACCTGTGCGCCTTTAACGCACCGTAGCGGCGAGGCCTAAAAAGACGTTTAATGCGCTTGCTGTCTTCCGGGAACCGACGCTCTCAGGCGTGGCACGAGGCCGGGGTTCATTCTTATGGTGTAAGCGTGGTCTGCAGACCGCAGTACGGCGATAACGGGGTGGAAAATCGGACGTTACCAAGGCGAAGGCGGGTCAAGTTTGATCCGGCGTCTCACCTTCCAGCCGTTTATCGTTTCGACGGCTACCGAGAGCATTCTGTCGAGGTCTAGGATAAGTCCTTCCCAAGAGATATCCATCTGATCGTCAGTTTCATCGTTTGTGTCGACCGCTCGGGCGTGAACCATCGTGCGGCCATCTCGCGGAACGTCAATGCTGATCTGGAAGATTTCGAAGGGTGGATCACCGGGAGTATAGAAGAACCGGGCAGGTGCATCTGCCCACTCTGTAAAAAGCTTCGATCCAAGACGCTCAACCCACTTGGCGATGACGGGATCAAGGTCAGAGTAGGCTTCCATTCGGTGAGCTTAGGCGGGCCGGAGAACGTCCGCTAGGGGCGACATATGCCATTCGATCCGATCTGGATTGGAATGGCGATGATTGGTGGCAAGCGGACACCAGCGGCTGTATCAGATGACGGATGGATCTATTTCCACCCGACTGGTTCCTCTTTGTGGTCCCCGTTTGGATTGCGATGGTCGTGCTGGCCTCAATCCTATATCGGCATCACTTAGGAAAGCCGATCCATCCTCGGCTTCCCTCCAATGCCGTCTTCGCCGAACGAGGCGCGTCGGCACCATTTGCTAGCCGCTGCCTCTTGGTAAGCGTTACCGAAACTGAGTTGGCTTTCGTCCCTCAGTTTCCGTTCAACCTGATGTTTCTTCCGGAGATATACAGGCTGGAACGAACGATCCCTCTAGCAGCCATCAAGCAAGTTGATACGCCCAAGCGGCTTTTAGGATGCAACGTGGTCGTGACTTACGGAGATAGACGACGGGTTCTACGCCTGCGGCTGAGGGAGCCGCTCGCATTCATAGAGGCGCTTCGTTTACCTCGCTGAATGTCCACTCTTGGGTCGAGAACTGTCATTGCCGACTCACTCTCCCTCCGACACTATCATCCCATGTGTTGGTGTGGACGACCCTCCAATCGGAACTGATTTCACGACACAATGCTGTCGGGTTGTCGAACGAGAGGAGAAGTTATGAGCACCATAACACGCATAGGAATGGATACGGCGAAGAACGTGTTCCAGCTACACGGCGTCGATCAGGCAGAGGCAGTCGTTTTGCGCCGGCAGCTTCGTCGTCGCGAGATGATCAAGTTCTTCGAAGTGCTGCCACCCACGCTCGTCGCGATCGAGGCGTGCGCGAGTTCGCATCATTGGGCTCGGCTTCTCCAGTCCTTCGGACACGAGGTGAAGCTTATTCCGCCTCAGTACGTGAAGCCCTACGTAAAACGCGGCAAGAACGATGCGGCTGATGCGGAGGCGCTCTGTGAGGCGGTCACGCGTCCGTCGATGCGGTTCGTCCCGGTAAAGTCTCGTGAGCAGCAGGCCGCTTGTATGTTGATGACCGTTCGCGATCGGCTGGTCAGCGTGAAGTCGCAACTGTCGAACGCGATCCGCAGCTACGCGGCCGAGTTCGGGATCGTCGGTCTGGCCGGTCGGCAGAATGTGGATGGTCTGATCAAGCGGGTCCTGGAAGACGACACGCTGCCCGAGATGGCGTCCGAGCTGTTTCGCCTCCAGGCGCGCGAGTACGCGACAGTCGTGGCCCGCCTCGCCGAGGTCGATGCAAAGCTAATGACCTGGCACCGCGCTGACGATCTTAGCCGACGCATCGCTACGATACCGGGTGTCGGCCCGATCGGCTCGACCATGCTGAGCATGAAGGCGCCACCCGCGGAGACCTTTAGGTCGGGTCGCCAGTTCGCGGCTTGGCTGGGGCTGACACCGAAGGATCACTCTACTGGCGGTCGCGTCCGGCTCGGTGGGATCACGAAGGCCGGAGACCCTGCGATCCGATCGGTTCTAATCGTCGGAGCGACGGCCTTGTTGCGGCACATCAGGAAGGGGCGGACCAAACCGTCACCGTGGCTAGCGGCGATGCTCGACCGCAAACCGCCCAAGCTCGTTGCGGTTGCGCTCGCCAACAAATTCGCGCGTATCGCGTGGCGCCTGATGATGTCGGGAGGCATCTACAATAGGCCGCCGGCGCTGATGCCAGTCTAAGGATCGGGACCAGGAGGCGAGCTTACGAGGTAGCTGCCACTGTGGACCGTAGTCGAACTTGCAGGAACGAGTAGATGGAACGATCGGTCGATCGAGACGCGCGATACTCCGAAGGTTGCACTGGCACCTCCGATGTCGCCCATGTGTTTGGAACGCGCGTAGCGAACACCATCTCGGCCAGCGGGCTTGCCCCGCGCCAACAGGCCGGACATCTGATAGCAAGCGATCGAGTCGAAACGCTACTCGAGCCCTAGCAAGTGGAGGGTCGTCCACATCTGCAACCTCTACCGCCTCAAGAATGTCGAACGGTGGGAGATCGCCGAAGCCACGGGCGCTGACGCGGCTTGGCAGCACGACATGGAGGTGACGAAGGATTACACCGCACCAGGCGGTCCCGGCTACGTCGTGCGTCACGAGGCAGGCAGGCGGGTGCTGGACGCCATGAAGTGGGGCTACCCCAACCCCGTCCCCGGCAAGGCGCCAGTGACCAACATCCGCAACTACACGTCGCCGTTCTGGCGCACCTCGCTCAAGAACCCCCGGCAACGCTGCCTCGTGCCGGTCACCAGCTTTCAGGAATGGACCGTCGAGCCCGACCCCGAGACCGGCAAGAAGCGCCCACACTGGTTCAGCGTGCCTAGCCGCAAGATATTCACTTTCGCCGGGGCGTGGCGCGATACGGAAAGGGGGCCGGTCTTCGCATTCCTCACATGCGGCTATGACGGCGATCCCTCAACCCATGTCGTCGGCGCGATCCACCCGAAAGCCTGTCCCGTGATCCTGCATCATGAGGACGAAGAGCGCTGGCTTACTGCGCCCATCGAGGAGGCGCTCTCGTTAGCCTGCACCTATCCGAGCCAGCTGATGGCGGTGGAGTAGCTCAGTGAACCTCGCCTCGGGCCTCTAGATTTTCGAGCGCCTTGATGCGCGCCAATATGCGTAACCATGTCCGGTGCCCTTCTTGGTCCCCCGTCATAAGCAGGGTATCGGCACGCTGGGCAGCGTGGAACCAAGCGGCATCGCCGTACTGGCGCATGACCTGATTGGCACAGGCCCAAATCTCCCGATCGTCGATCACCGGAAAAACCTCTGTAAATGTAGGGTTTTATGTGAATATTAGGGGGAATGCGACGCGACTCGGATTTGATACGCGCCATCCTTTTAGCCATCGAAGCGGACGAACGAAGCGATGTTCTCTGCATACCTAAAATCGAGGGCTACGATGACGACGCGATTGATTGCCACACTCGACTTCTGGTCGAGAAGGGCTTCCTCAACACCTATTTCCCAGACCGAGCCCGAGGGCAGCCGTGGGTCTGCATCCGTCTCACGTGGGAAGGATACGATTTTCTGGACAATGTCCGCGACCCGGTTGTCTGGCGGGCCGTGAAGCGGTCCGCGAAAAAAGTGGGCAGTTGGTCTATAGAGACGCTGTCCGCCGTCGCAAAGGCTATGATCCTAAGTCGGATCGATGCGCTCGGGCTGGCTGCCTGAGATACGCTCGGCCTCTGTCCAGGAGAGCGTCATGGCCGATAAGCAAGGGAAGATTCGGGCCGCACAGTATGTGCGGATGTCAACGGAACGGCAGGTTTATTCGACGGCGAATCAGGCTGATCGAATCGCCAGCTATGCTCTTGTCCACGGCTTCGACATCGTGCGGACGTATGCCGACGAAGGCAGGAGTGGCTTGCACCTGAAGGGCCGCTCAGCCCTCCAGCAATTGCTGGCCGATGCTCTGTCGGGGAGCGGGGGCTTCGACGCCATCCTTGTCTATGACGTGAGCCGCTGGGGGCGCTTTCAGGATACTGACGAGAGCGCACATTATGAGTTCATCTGTCGAAACGCCGGCGTGCAGATACACTACTGCGCGGAGATGTTCGCCAATGACGGTAGCCTGACGGCCACCATCCTGAAAAATATGAAGCGGGTGATGGCCGGCGAATTTAGCCGGGAGCTGTCTGCCAAGGTATGGGCGTCGCAGAGCCGCCTGGCCGCTCAAGGCTATAAGATGGGTGGATACCCCACCTACGGGCTGCAACGGTTGTTGATCGACGCGGAGGGGAAGCCAAGGGCCATCCTGAGGAAGGGTGAGCATAAGATCGCAAGCACCGATCGTGTTGTCTTCGTACCGGGAAGCAAACAGGAGATAGCCATCGTCCGGCGGATTTTCCGGCTGTCGGCGTACAAAGGCATGTCCGACAAGCAGATCGCGAATTTGCTCAACGCGGAGGGGGTTCCCTCATCGGGCAAGGCTTGGACGAGGGAGATCGTTCTAACGCTCTTGAGGTCGGAGAAGTACATCGGCACTGCTGTTTACAATCGAGTTTCGTCGAAGCTGACCACGAAAACGACGCTCAATCCGCGAGACCAATGGATTCGCAAGGAGCACGCATTCCCTGCCATCGTTGACCGGAAGACGTTCGCGTTGGCGCAGGAGGTCCGCAAGAATCGCCACGTCAATCGGCTGACCGACGCACAACTGCTCGACGACCTGCGCAAGCTGCTTTCCCGGCACAAGCGGCTCAGCTCCAGACTGATAATGGCGTGCAAGACCATGGCGGATACTCAGACCTATCAAAAACGGTTTGGAAGCCTTGACGCGGCTTACGCGCTGGTAGGCTATCAGCGCTGGAATCTCGGCCCGGCGCCGGAGCATCAGTTACTTATCGCGCGCGGATCAGCGTTCGCGACACAGGTGGGCGTCGCCTTGCGGCATGCGGGTGCCCGTGTTCGCCGGCCGACCACGTTTGGCCTGTTCACGGTTGATGACCGCATCCGAATTGCCACTACGGTCTGCAAACATACCGGAGCCGGTCGAGGCTCCTACTGGGAGGTACGACTCAACGGCGATTACCAGCTCGATTATGTCCTGGCCGCTCTGATGAAGCCGCAGGGGAGCCACCCAAGCGCGTACGTGCTGATTCCGTCGGATCGGTTTCCACCCAGCGGCAGGATGACCATTAAGGACGGTCCAAACAGGGCTGGCTCATTCGTAATTCCGGAACTTGCCTCGCTCTATGCCGCGATCCGTGGATGCGATGCGAGAATGGGAATAGTGACCTCCCCAGCCTGATGCAGCGGCGACCCCGGATGATCTGAGTGGGGCCGCCAGCTGCCCGCCTCAGGGGCATTTTGTGAATTGACCTTTCTTAGGTCCGGCGGCGAAGTGGCACTTGCCGTTGCTATCCTTGGTTATGGTCGCCGTCGTGCTTACTTTCGTTGCCGACGAGCATTTGATGAACTGGCCCTTGTCGTTGCGACAGGAAGTGGTCTTGCTGGTTGCGCTGGCGCTCGTGACCTTGCCGTTCGTGGTCGTCTTGCTCGAACTCACAACATGGGTTGTCGCACTCTGAGACCAAGCTCCGGTGCTCATCAGCATGAGCGCGGTGGCTGTGGCGGCAATATATTTTCTCATTGCATCTCTCCTGCGTCGCGAGCCGACGATGGAAGCAGACGCCCGAGCGGCCACCAAGTTCCTGCTGGTTTCTCCATTCATCGGCCGCCCGACGTCGACCGCTATTTTCGCCGCTGCAGGGCCGTCGATTACCGCCCCTGATTACGAGGCAATGTGGCAGGTTTGCCAAGAGTGGGACGCCCGGAGCCCGGCCGGCCCAGGCGTCCCGATCGCCTATTGAGCGTGATCGCTCGACGAGATCGGCGTCAGCAGCGGCGAGGTACCCTGGCTGGCCGAAGTCCCACCCTGCACGACCGCCGCCGTCACTGGTGCGGGCTGAAGGCCTTGCGCCTGGAACTGGATAGGCTCTGCCGTGAAAGCCTTGAGCTGCATCCCGTTTGGTACGATCGCCGATTTGCCCGTGACGAAGCCGGCAAAGACGCCCACCGCGACGACAGTCCCGAGCGTGGCTGCGGTATTACCCGAGCCTTCCTGGCGATGCTTGCCCTCGATCGTGACGCGCTTTCCGCCCAGCTCGATCCA
>JGI24751J29686_10000221_pt1 | contig 24118 bp, 19 predicted proteins | sample KBSSwiS6_FD_29686 | JGI IMG/M metagenome (IMG submission 29686)
CCCCCCGCCAGCGCGACCTGCTGGACGAGATCGAGACGCTGGACGAGGCAAAGTTTGCGGAGATGGCCGAAACGGTCGATATGATCGCCCGGGGGGACCTGCTCGAAGCCCGCCGCCGCTTGCTGACCGACGAGGGCCAGGACGTGATGGAGCGCCTGCGCCGCGCCGTGGGAGAACTGGAGGCGGCCGAGTTCACCGCCCTCAGGACTTCCAGCGCCCGGGCAGAGACGGCCGAACGGCGGATCGTGCCGCTGCTTAGCGGCCTGCTGCTCACCATCCTGGTCGCGCTGGGCCTTGGCCTGATGCAGGTCATTCGGGCGGCCGACGCCGAAGCACGAGCCGAAGGTGCAGCTGAGCTGGCCATTGCCCGCGACCGGGCCGACCTGCTCGCTCACGAACTGAACCACCGGGTCAAGAACCTGTTCGCGGTGGTCCTCGCCATCGTCAAGATGAGCGGGCGCGATGCCCCCGAGGCCAAGCCCGTCGTCGACAAGATCGCCGAGCGGATCCACGCCCTGCTGACTGCGCACGAGGTCACCCAGGGGCGCTCCAGCCAACGCAGCGCCAACCTTTCCGGCCTGATCGAGACCGCCCTCAAGCCCTATCGCGCCGCCGATCACCTCGCCGTGCTTGATGGCCCCGGCATCGAACTGCCGGAGCGAGCCGTGGTGCCGCTGGGGCTGGTGCTGCACGAGCTGACCACCAATGCCGTGAAGTACGGAGCCTGGTCCCATCCGGGCGGCATGCTGTCCGTCCGGTGGCGCTGCCCTGCCGGGCGGTTGCTACTGGACTGGGAGGAACAGTGCAGCGGCCCAGCGCCGGCACCGCAGCCCGCCCCTGCCCACCGCGGCTTCGGCAGCGCACTGATCGACGGTTCCGCACGCCAGATCGGCGGCACCATCGAGCGCACATTTGAACCGGATGGGGTGAGGGTGCGGATCGATCTGCCGCTGGGCGAGTAAACTACCCCAATTGCCGTTTGCGCCCACCCCCCCTAACCAGAGCCGATGTCCCTTCCCCACGCTCCCGACATTGCCCAACTGCTCGGCGACCTGCCCCGGTTCCTGATCGCCGGCGGCATGGCCATCGCCGTCGCCCTGACCTTTCATTTCATCCTGTTCCGCATACTCGCGCGGCTCGCCGCCATGTCGCATATGGAGAGCGACGGGATCGTGGTGGACCGCCTGCGCGGCCCGTTCCGCTGGGCCCTGCTGGCACTGGCGATCGAACTGGCGGGGGAAAGCTCGCCGCTGATCGCGCGGGTCTGGGGGGCGGTCGACCGCTTCGTGATCCCTGCCCTGCTCGGCTGGATCGCGTTGCGGCTGGTCAAGGCCTATGCCCTCGCCGTCGACAGCCGCGCCCGCCTGGTCGTCGACGACATGGCCTCGCGCAGCCGCCGAACGCGGATCGCCATCCTCTCGCGCTCGGGCCGGTTCGTGATCGTGTTCCGGTTCGTGATCGTGTTCGTGACCGTGGCGCTGATGCTGCTGTCGATCCCGGGTGTGCGGAATATCGGCGTGACCTTGATAACCTCGGCGGGCCTTGCCGCCCTCGCCGTCGGCGCGGCGGCCCAACCGGCGCTGAAAAGCCTGATCGCCGGCATCCAGATGGCGCTGACGGAACCGATCCGGATCGACGATCACGTGGTGGTCGAAGGTGAGAGCGGACGGGTCGAGGACATCCGCATGACCTACGTCGTGATCCGTACCGGCGACCAGCGCCGGCTTATCGTGCCGACGGCCAAGTTCCTCGAAACGACCTTCCAGAACTGGACCCGGGTGGGCGGAGGGATCACCGGGTCGGTGCTCCTGCCGGTCAACCCGGGCACGGCGATCGCGCCAATCCGCGCGGCCTACGAAGAGATCCTGGGCCGACGGACGGAATGGGACAAGCGCTCCGGCGCCCTGCAGGTCGCTGCCACGTGGATCGACCGGATCGAGCTGAAGCTGGTGATGAGCGCGGCTGACCCTTCGGACCTCGCCACGCTGCAACTGGCTGTCCGCGAGGAGATCCTGGAGTGGCTGCGGGTGAACATGCCCGAGGCGGTCGGGGCGCCGCCGCCGAACGGGACGGCGCACGGGGGCTGACCCGGGGAGCGCTGCACCAGATCCGCTCACTCTGAGCCCGTTGAAGGGTGTGGCCTCTGGCACTGCGCCAGCATCCTTCGACCGGCACAGGACGAGGGGGGTTGGTCGCTATTCCCGCGAATTCATCCGTGTTTTCGTTCTCGCGTCGATGCCACCATGCCGGGAGCGAGGAAGCCGATCGGGGCAACTTCGGCGGCGCGACGCTTCAGTTCGCCTTTCATCTTGCCGTATTCCGCTTCCATCTCGAGCGAGACGGTGGCCCGGCTGTCGGTCAGTGCCTCGGCGAAGTCGGCGGCGGTGACCCCGCTGACATCGCGGCCCATCCGGCGGATGGCCACGAGTCCAGCGCGGCGGACAACATCTTCCAGGTCTGCTCCGGTGAAGCGCTCGGTTTCGCGGGCGATATGCCTGAGGTCCACATCGGAGGCCAGCGGCATGCGGGCGGTGTGGATCTTGAGGATGTGCTCACGCCCTGCCTCGTCCGGCGTGCCGACATAGACCAGTTCGTCGAACCGGCCAGGGCGCAGCAGGGCCGGGTCAACCAGGGTCGGCCGGTTGGTCGCGCCGATGACGACCACACTCTGCAGTTCCTCGAGCCCGTCCATCTCGGCGAGGATCGTGTTGACCACCCGGGCAGTGACTGCCGGCTCGCCCATTCCCGATCCGCGCGCAGGGACGAGGCTGTCGATCTCGTCGATGAAGACCACGCAGGGGGCGACCTGGCGGGCGCGGGCGAACAGCCGGCTGATCTGCTGCTCGCTCTCGCCATACCATTTGGACAGGAGGTCGCTGGATTTGATCGAGATGAAGTTGGCTTCTGCCTCCTTGGCGACCGCCTTGGCCAGCAAGGTCTTGCCGGTTCCCGGCGGGCCATAGAGCAGGAAGCCCTTGGCCGGGCGGATGCCGAGCCGGTGGAAGGCCTCGGGCGTCTTGAGCGGCAGTTCGACGCCTTCGCGCAGCTTTTCCTGGGCCTCGCCGAGGCCGCCGACATCGGACCAGCCGATGTTGGGCACCTGGACCATGACCTCGCGCATGGCGCTGGGCTGGATGCGCTTGAGGGCCTCGAGGAAATCGTCGCGAGTGACGCACAGGCTTTCCAGCACGTCGGGCGGCACGGTCTGCGCCTCGAGGTCGAGCCGGGGCATGATCCGGCGCACGGCCTCGATCGCCGCCTCGCGGGCCAGCGCGGCGATGTCGGCACCGACGAAGCCATGGGTGGTGCGCGCCAGCTCGTCGAGGTCGACCCCCTCGCCCAGCGGCATGCCGCGGGTGTGAATGCCGAGAATCTCGCGGCGGCCCTTCTCGTCGGGCACGCCGATAACGATCTCGCGGTCGAACCGGCCGGGGCGGCGCAGGGCCTCATCGATCGCATCCGGCCGGTTGGTGGCGGCGATGACGACGATGTTCGAGCTGGTGTGCAGCCCGTCCATCAGGGTCAGCAACTGGGCGACGAGGCGCTTCTCCGCCTCACCGTGGACCTGCTCGCGCTTGGGCGCGATCGAATCGATCTCGTCGATGAAGATGATCGAGGGGTTCTCCTTGCCCGCCTCCTCGAACACCTCGCGCAAGGCCTTCTCGCTCTCGCCATAGGCCGAGCCCATGATCTCGGGCCCGTTGATGGTGAAGAACGAGGCGTCGCTCTCGTTGGCGACGGCGCGGGCGAGGCGGGTCTTGCCGGTGCCCGGCGGGCCGTGGAGCAACACGCCCTTGGGCGGATCGACACCGAGGCGGGTGAACAGCTCGGGATAGCGCAGCGGCAGCTCGACCATCTCGCGCAGCTGGCGGATGGTGTCGCCCATGCCGCCGACGTCGTCGTAGTTGACGTCGGCGCGGTTGGTGCGCGGTTCCTCGAACTCCTCGCGCAGTTCGACCTCGGTGTTCTCGTCGATGTGGACGATGCCCTTCGGGCTGGTGGATACCACCGAGAGGCGGATCTGCGTCAGTGCATAGGCCGGTGCATTGAACATCCGCGCGATCTGCGGTGGCATGTCGCGGACCTGCTGCTGCCCGGACGTGGCGACAAGATCGCCGGCCGTTAGCGGGCGCTGGAAGAAATTGCGCTTGAGCGCCTGGGACGGCCCCTGGAGGCGCATGTCCTTCTGGGCCGGGGCGAAGACCACGCGCTGGGCCGGCCGGCTTTCCGCCCGGCGGATCGTTACGTGATCGCCCGAGCCGACATCGGCATTGGCCCGCTGCAGGCCATCGAGCCGGACGACCTGAAGCCCTTCGTCTTCGGCATAAGCGAGCACGGCGCGGGCGGCAGTGATCCGCTTGCCCTCGATTTCGATCACGTCGCCCTCGGTCACGCCAAGCTCGGCCATGGCCGACTTGGGCAGGCGAGCGATGCCGTGGCCGCTCTCCTCCTGCCGGGCGGCCGCCACCTGCAATCGGGCCGTCCGCTCCGCCGCGCCGGCGGGTGCTGCCTCTGCCATGATCCGTGATCCCCTTTCCTACGGGCCGGCGTGGGAACTACCATCGGCCGCCTGACGCATCAGCTAGGTATCGCCCAGCCGATTGCAAAGGGGCCGGGGCGGGAACGAGCACAGGGGGCGTTCGATCCGACGGCAACGGGCGAAAAAAGGGCCCGGTCGTTGCCGACCGGGCCTTTGAAGTTTTGGGAGAGGATGCCTGAAAGGCCTGTCCTATATGCTTGCGACTCGTTTTTTGTGCAAGTGCGAAATGAGTGCGAATGATTGCATAAAATGCAACTCCTGATGAGCGGATTGCAAGTGCCGCAGTATTCCTGAAGAAAGTACGACCGTGCTCGCGCGCCTCCGGGTCATCGCTACGATCAAACTGCCCCGCTTCGCTGCGTTGCAGCAGGGCGGCAAGATCAGTGCGCGAGAAGCAGCGACGGCCCGCCGGGCTCCTCGATGAAGAACCGGGTGACCCCGCCGAACAGGAACTCGCGCAGCCGGCTGTGCCGGAAAGCGCCCATGACCAGCAGTTGCGGACGCAGCCGCGCCAGTTCGCGGGAAATCGACTCTTCCACCGGCCCGATGCGTTCGACCACGTGGAGGTCCGCCTTGATCCCGTGGCGCGAGAGATAGGCCAGCGCATCGGTCGCCGGGAAATCCTTGGAAGCATCCTGGACCGTCACCACAGTCACCTCTGCCCCGGTCAGCACGGACACAGCCGCCCGCAGCGCGTTTGCCGCCTCGGAACTGCCGTCCCAGGCGACGGAGATCCGCTCCAGCGGGAAGCACAGCGTCTCGCCGGCATTGATGGCAAGAACCGGGGAGCGCACGGCCACGGGCAGATCGCTCGCCAGCGCCTCCCGCCGGGCAACGACGACCACGTCGGCCAAGCGCGCCGCGAAGGCCAGGGCGTCGATCGGATCCTGATCGGCGCGCACCACGTCGCAGCAGACGTCCCCGCGCGACAGGGCTGCATCGATTTCCCGCGCAAAGGCATCGTCGTCGGCCATGGCTTCCCTGAGTGCGTCGGTTGCCACGAAGCCGCCGCCGAGGCCGTCCACCGCGACATAGCGGCTGACTGGCGTGTCGACGAGGAGGGTGACGTGACCGCCAGTGCTGCGGGCCAACGAAAGGGCCGTATCGATCCGAGCCCGGCCCGAAGGCCCGGGTTCGGCGTGAACCAGTATGGAGCGCATCGGCCAGTCTCCCATTGGTGGTGTTCTGAGTCTGCAGCCGCCAGGGCATTTTTACCATGATCTGAGTCAATTTGACAGCAGATCCACATCGCCGCGGCCGCGGTTACAAAGGCTTCAATTGCGAACATGATGCGTGACAGATCATGCTGCACTGCAGTAAAGCGCAGGTCTGCCCCGTTTACCGGGGTTCGGCCTGGAGGATCACGTGAACAAGGTCTATCCCGATGCCCGCGCCGCCCTCGACGGCTTGCTCAAGGACGGCATGCTGATCGCCAGTGGCGGCTTCGGCCTTTGCGGAATCCCCGAGCGCTTGCTCGATGCGATCCGCGATTCCGGCGTGAAGGACCTGACCTTCGCCTCCAACAATGCCGGGATCGACAACGAAGGCATCGGCAAGCTCCTGCGCACCCGCCAGGTAAAGAAGATGATCGCCTCCTACGTGGGCGAGAACAAGGAATTCGAGCGACAGTACCTCTCCGGCGAACTCGAAGTGGAATTCAGCCCGCAAGGCACGCTGGCGGAGCGCATGCGCGCCGGCGGCGCGGGCATTCCCGGCTTCTTCACCAAGACAGGGGTGGGCACGCTGGTTGCCGAAGGCAAGCAGAGCCAGGTATTCGACGGCGAGGAATATATCCTGGAGCGCGGGATCGTCGCCGATCTTGCCGTGGTCAAGGCGTGGAAGGCCGACACCACTGGCAACGTCGTCTTCCGCAAGACCGCTCGCAATTTCAACGTACCGGCCGCCACTTGCGGCAAGGTCTGCGTCGTCGAGGTCGAGGAAGTCGTCGAGCCCGGCGAACTCGACGCCGACGCGATTCACTTGCCAGGCGTCTACGTCCAGAGGATCGTGCTCGGCGCGCCCTACGACAAGCAGATCGAATTCCGCACCACTCGCAGCACGGATGTCGGCTGATGACCAAGCATGATGGCCTGACCAAGGGCTGGAGCCGCGACCAGATGGCCGCGCGCGTCGCGCAGGAGCTGCGCGACGGGTACTACGTGAACCTCGGCATCGGCATCCCGACCTTGGTCGCCAACCACGTGCCCGAGGGGATCACCGTCACTCTCCAGAGCGAGAACGGCATGCTCGGCATCGGGCCGTTTCCGACCGAGGCCGAGGTCGACGCCGACCTGATCAATGCCGGCAAGCAGACGATCAGCCAGCTGCCGCACTCGGCCTATTTCGACAGTGCGACCAGCTTCGCCATGATCCGCGGCGGCAAGATCGACCTGACCGTGCTCGGCGCCATGGAAGTGGCCGAGTACGGGGACATCGCCAACTGGATGATCCCGGGCAAGATGATCAAGGGCATGGGTGGGGCGATGGACCTCGTCGCCGGCGTGAAGAAGATCATCGTCGTCATGGAGCACTGCGCCAAGGACGGCAGCGCCAAGTTCATCCCGTCCTGCACCCTGCCGCTGACCGGCAAGAACGTGGTCGACATGATCGTCACCGACCTCGCCGTGTTCCGTCGACCGGACCATGGCTCGCCGTTCCGGATGCTGGAATGCGCACCAGGCGTGACGCGCGAGGAAGTACGCGCACGGACGACCGCACATTACCTGGACTGAAAGCCTCCCTTGCCGGGCAGCCCTCATCATGCATAGTCTCCGGCAAACCGCCGGAGACTATGCATGACCGACCTCGCCGCGATTCCGCTCACCCGTATCGACGGCCATCCCGACAGCCTTGCCGCGCACAAGGGCAAGGTCCTGCTGGTCGTCAACGTCGCCAGCAAGTGCGGCCTGACCCCGCAGTACGAAGGGCTCGAGCAGCTCTACCAGGCGAGGCAGGGACAGGGCTTCGAAGTGCTGGGCTTTCCGGCCAACGACTTCGGAGCGCAGGAGCCCGGCACGCACGAGGAGATCACCGAGTTCTGCAAGGTGAACTACGGCGTGACCTTCCCGCTCTATGCGAAGGCCGATGTGACCGGACCAGCCAAGCAGCCGCTCTATGCGGCGCTGACCGCTGCCCGTCCGGACAAGGTCGGACCCGCGGCCGAGTTTCGCGAGCGGCTCAAGGGTTATGGCATGACGCCGACCGAGGACCCGGAGGTGCTGTGGAACTTCGAGAAGTTCCTGATCGGGCGCAACGGCCAGGTAGTCGGCCGGTTCGCTCCGGGCGTCGCGCCCAACGATCCGGCGCTGGTCTCCGCGATCGACAGCGAACTTGCGAAGTAGGTTTCGTCCCTGCCCGTTGGTACCATCAGGCCAGTCAGACGGTTTCATGCGACTGGCCAAAGGATCGGCCGTGGCTGCAAGTTGAGCCTTCCGCGATCGCTACCTCGACGTGCTCGCCTCGGTCTATCTCTACAACGAACACCGCGGCTACACATCGCTTGACCGGGTCATCGCCGCGGTGAGCCGCTGCTGCCCGGACGAGCCGGCATTTCTAGCCGAGGTGATCCGCCACCGCGCCGATGAGCAAAAGCACTACCACATGTTCCGCCGCTGGTTCGAACGGCAGGGGCGCATGCCGCTCGCCATGGACCGGCGCGTGGGGCACATCGACCGGTTCATCTTGCGCACCTTCGGCTGCACGATCGAAGAGCTGGATACCGACGAGGTGGCCACCACGCCGGAGGCCTTCGCGCAACTGTGCCGGGTGATCATGCTGACCGAGCAGCGGGGCTACGCCCAAGTCGAGATCCTGCTGCGTAACGCCTGGATCCGCTCGGACCCGGTGATGACGCGCATCTTCGAGATCGTCCACCGTGACGAGCCCGAGCATTTCCTGCCATATCAGCGCTGGCTCGAACGCCAGGGCCACGCCACCATGCGCTGGCAAGAGAAGTTGACCGACTTCTGGATTCACCGCGCACTGCTGGTGGGTCACATCCCGGCGCTGTTTCTCGACCCCACCCTGCCGCGCATGGAGCGCTGGCCGCACGAGGCGGATGGGGTGGCGGATATGGACGCGGCTCCTCCCCCTTGATAGGGGCGGTTGGCTGGGGGTGACGTGCACCGCTCCTGCCGGCGAAATCACCCCTCCAGCTGCGGCCAGGCAGCAAGCTGCCAAGTCTGCCACTTCCTCCCCCAACGAGGGGAAGACGGCAGGCTCAGGCAGGCGCCTTCTCGGCTTCCAACGCGGCCTTGAGCGCATCGGTGAGGTCGGTCCGTTCCCACGGGAAATAGTTGCCCTCGGCCGTGCGGCCGAAGTGACCATAGGCGGCGGTGGTGCCATAGATCGGCTTGTTGAGACCGAGGCCGAGGCGGATGCCCTTGGGGGTGAGACCGCCGAGCTTGTCTTCCGCCACCTTGGCGATTGCCGCTTCCAGCTTCGCGTCGTCCACCACGCCGGTCTCGTGCGTGTTGACGTAAAGCGAGAGCGGGCGGGCGACGCCGATGGCATAGGCCAGCTGGATCGTGCAGCGCGTGGCGAGGCCGGCGGCGACCACGTTCTTGGCGAGGTAGCGCGCGACATAGGCCGCCGAACGGTCAACCTTGGTCGGGTCTTTCCCGGAGAAGGCTCCGCCCCCGTGGGGGGCCGCGCCGCCGTAGGTGTCGACGATGATCTTGCGGCCGGTGAGGCCGGCGTCGCCATCGGGCCCGCCGATCTCGAACGAGCCGGTCGGGTTGATATGCCAGGCGGTCCTGTCGGTGATCAGACCCTTGGGGAGGACCTCGCCCACGGCCTTCTTCACATAGGCGTGGAGCTCGGCTTCCTTCTCGCCCTGGTCGTAGCCCGGCTTGTGCTGGGTGGAGACGACGATCGCCGTGGCTTCGACCGGCTTGCCGTTCACATAGTGCAGCGTGACCTGGCTTTTGGCGTCGGGCTCCAGGAACGGGGCCGCGCCGCTCTTGCGATCGGCCGCGAGGCGTTCAAGGATCTTGTGGCTGTAGTCGAGCGTAGCCGGCATCAGGTCGGGCGTCTCGTCGCAGGCATAGCCGAACATGATGCCCTGATCGCCGGCGCCTTCGTCCTTGTTGCCGCTCTCATCGACACCCTGCGCGATGTGGGCGGACTGGCCATGGAGATGGTTGGCGAAGTCGAAGGTCTGCCAGTGGAAACCGGCCTGCTCGTAGCCGATACGCTTCACGACGTTGCGGACGACCTGCTCGATCTCTTCCTTCGCGCCGGGGGCCCACTCGCCATCGACATAGACGCCCTTGCAGCGGATCTCGCCGGCGAGGACCACGCGCTGGGTGGTGGTCAGTGTCTCGCAGGCGATGCGGGCTTCGGAGTCCTTCGACAGGAACAGGTCGACAATGGCGTCGCTGATCTGGTCGGCAACCTTGTCCGGATGGCCTTCGGAGACGCTTTCGGAGGTGAACAGGTATTCGCTGCGCATGAGGCTGAGGTTCCGATATAAAGAAATCTTTATGTCAGCCTCTCTAACGCTCCCGGCGGCGTAGCGCAAGCAGTGCGGCAAGCGCAAGCAGCGTGGCCCAGCCTAGCGGCAGCACATTCCCGAGGCGGGCGAACAGCGTCGGCGGATGGGCAGGCGGCACCAGTCCGTCGAGTCTTCCGGCCACCGGCCGCGGCAGGAACTGGCGCACGCGCCCGTCGGCATCGATCACAGCGCTGATCCCGTTGGTGGTGGAGCGCAGGACCGGCAGCCCCTCCTCGACAGCCCTCAGGCGCGCCTGGGCCAGGTGCTGCGGCGGACCCCAGGCACCGAACCAGCCATCGTTGCTGGGATTGAACACGTAGTCCGGCCGGTCCGCGCGATCGACCACCTGTCCGGAAAAGACGATCTCATAGCAGATCTGGATGCCCGCCTTGCCCCAGGCACCGAGCTCGAGCGTTCGCGGCCCCGGGCCCGGCCAGAAGTCAAGCGCGCCAGGCACAAGGCGCGAGAGGCCGAGCGGCGTCAGCAGATCGCGCATCGGCAGGTATTCGCCGTAAGGGACCAGATGGGCCTTGGCGTAACCGCCGCGGATCGACCCGGAGGCATCCATCGCCGTCACCACGTTGCGCGCGGCAACGATGACGTCACCGCGCACTTCGAGATCGACTGCACCGGTCAGCACCAAGGCGCCCTGGCCGATCACTGCGCCGATCCGGCGGCGGGAGAGAACCGGGCTGCCGGCGAAGGTGGTGCGCTCGTAGGCCCACGCCGGGTAGCCGTCGCGCAGGTAATCCGGAACGCCGCTTTCCGGCCACAGCACCAGGCGCCGGCCCGGAGCAGGCGGCGCCAACGACAGCCGCGCGGTTGTCGCGAACTGGCGCTCGAAATTTGCGGGGTCTTCCAGAACTTCCTGTCGTACCCCGGGCTGGACCAGGGTGAAGCGCAGGTGGCCTGGCGCGGCTTCGCCGGTGACTTGCGGGACCAGCATGAGCGCGACCGGCGTGACGGTCAGCGCCGCAGCCCACAGCCGGTGCGCGCGGGTGAGCCAGGCCAGCCACCACAGCCCGCCCACCAGGGCGATGAGGCCCGATAGCGCATAGGTTCCCAGCCACGGCAACAGCTGCGCCAGCCCTGTGCGCCCAAATCCGCCGAGCGCCGCCACGCCAAGCGGGTTCCAGGCAAAGCCGGTGAAAACCCAGCTGCGCAGCCATTCACTGACGATCCAAGCGGACGCGAAGGCGAGTACCAGCGCGGCAGGCCGACCTCTGGCCCACCACGCTGCGGCCGCAGCGAGCGCCGGGAAGACGGCGAGGTAGAGCGAGAGCAGGAAGACCGCGATCCAGCCCAGCCAGACCGGCATGTTGGCCTGGTAGGTGAAGGCGGTCGCGATCCAGTTGTTGCCGAGGCAGAAATGACCGACGCCCCAGAGCCAGCCAGCAAGGAAGGCCGACATCGGCCCGCGCGCGCGCGCCGCCAGACCGATCAGGACTGCAAGGCCGAGCAGCGTCAGCGGCCAGAGCATCAGCGGCTGGAAACCACAGGAAGCGAGGGCACCCGCTACCAGCGCAAGGACAGCCGGCGCCAGCAAGCGCCGGGACCGGGAGAGCGGAGCATGGAGGGGGGCTCGCATCGGCCCGGGTGTGACGGGTGGCCCGCCGGGACGCAAGCCCCGGCGTAACCCCGGCGTCAGCCTTCTTCGGCGACCACGGCGGCCTTGGGCTTGCGCCCGCGCCGCTTGGGTGCCGCCGCGGGCTCTGCTTCGTCGGAAGCCTCGGCCCCGTCATCCCCGCGCGTCACGCCGAGCGAGGGCGGCAGCACCGATGCATCGAGCCCGGCCGGGCCATGGTCAGCCTCGGCGCCATCATCGTCACGCGGACGGCGCGGCTCGCGGCGTGGACGCAGACCGCGGCTGGGCCGGGGTTCCCGGACGAAGGGGTTCTCCACGGGCTCGTAAATGTTGAGCGGCTGGTCCTCGCCCGCATCGGCGACTTCGGCCGGTTGTTCCGATTCGAACTCGCCGCCACGCGGCTCACGCTCGCGCCGGGGACGGTCATCGCGCTGGCGATCCTCACGGGGGCGATCCTCACGGGGGCGATCCTCACGGGCTCGGTCGTCGCGCGGACGATCATCCCGCTGGCGATCCTCGCGATTACCGCGCTCCGGACGTTCGGTTCGTTCCGACCGCCCGTAGCCTTGATCGTAGCCCTGGTAATCGGCGCCGGCGAGTTCGCCACCGTCCTCGCCGTCCTCGCCCTGCTCCTGCCAGCGATCATCGCGCGGGCGGCGCTGTTCCTCCTGGCGCAGGCGCGTGTCGGCGATCACGCGAAAATAGTGATCGGCGAACTGGAGGTAGTATTCCTCCGTCACCCGGTCCCCGTTGAGATGGGCGTCGTGCGCCAGCTTGCGGTACTTCTCCAGCAGCTGCGGCGCATTGCCGCGGGCCCGGCTGTCAATCCGATTGAGCTGCTGGCCGCCGTTCTGCGGCCGGTTGTTGCCGCGGCCGCGCCGACGGTTGTTGCCACGATTATTATTCAAGGGTGACCGTTCCTTCACCGGATCGCCGCTCGGCCCCTTACATCCCGCCGGCCGGCGATTCGCTTGCGCTAAGTGCACCGCACGGCCCGGTTATGGCCTGAGCGGCGTCCGGACATCTGCAAGGTTCGCGGCCACCATGGCCGTCCTGGAGCAAATGCTGGAGCTTGGACCGGCAGGAGAGGATAATCCGTCTATCCGCTGGTCTGGTTCCGATTTAGGACGTTGCCCGCCTCTTGCCAAGGTATTTCTTGCCGCAACGCAGTATTATCCCCGTTCGAGTTCGAGCACCCGATCCCGATTGCCAAGATCGCGGTGAACGCGCACCGCGAAGCCGGCCGCTTTCGCCAGACCCCGGACTTGCGCCGCCTGGGCGGCGCCGATCTCCAGCAGAGCGATTCCCGAAGGGGCAAGCAGGCCTGGCAAGGCGGGGACCAGCCTGCGATAGTCGTCGAGCCCGTCCTCTCCGGCAAACAGCGCGCCCGCCGGCTCATGAACGCGCACCGAGGGGGCGAGTTCGGCCCCGCTCTCGACGTAGGGCGGATTGGCGAGGACAAGGTCGTAGCCGCCCAGTCCGGAACTCCAGCCCGCGCGGGTCCAATCCCGCTGGAGCAGGGCGCTACGCCAGCCCAACCCAAGGACTGCGGCATTGCCGGCGGCAACGGCCAGGGCGGCGGCGGACCGGTCGATCCCGACGCCGTGCGCCTCCGGCAGCGCAGCCAGCACGGCCAGCAACAGGGCGCCGGAGCCGGTTCCGCAATCCAGTACGCGCCGGGCCGCGGGCCGGGCGGCCAGCGCCGCCTCGACCAGCGTTTCGCTGTCGCCGCGCGGAATGAGCACCGCCGGAGTGACGCGGAACGGCAGGCCGTGAAACTCCTGCTCTCCGACAATATAGGCGACGGGCTCGTGACCGTCGCGGCGGTCCACCAGGGCAGCGAAGCGATCCGGCGCCTCGTCGCGCATATGGCGCAATAGCAGGTCCGAGCGGGTGACTCCGAGGGCATGGGCCATCAACACCTCGGCATCGATCCGGGCCGTGTCGCTGGTGGCGGCGAGCCGCTCGGCCGCGGCGCGGATCGCCTCGCCTGCCGTCAGCGGTGCCGGCTCACTCATCCATGGCCGCCAGCCGCTTGGCCTGGTCCTCGGCGATCAGCGCGTCGACCAGTTCGCCGAGGCCCGTGCCTTCCAGCACTTCGGGCAGGCGGTGGAGGGTGAGGTTGATGCGGTGATCGGTCACCCGGCCTTGCGGGAAATTGTAAGTGCGGATGCGTTCGGAGCGGTCGCCCGAGCCGACCATTGCCTTGCGCGCCTCGGCTTCCTCGCCGTGGGCGGCCTCGCGCTGCGCCTCGAACAGGCGGGCCCGCAGCACCTGCATGGCCTTCTCCTTGTTCTTGTGCTGGCTGCGCGCGTCCTGGCAGGTGACGACCGTGCCGGTCGGCAGGTGGGTTATGCGCACCGCGGAATCGGTGGTGTTGACGTGCTGGCCGCCCGCGCCGCTGGCCCGGTACACGTCGATCTTGAGGTCCTTGTCCTCGATCGCGACGTCAACCTCGTCGGGCTCGGGCAGGACGGCCACTGTCGCGGCCGAGGTGTGGATGCGCCCGCCGCTCTCGGTGACGGGGACGCGCTGGACGCGGTGCACCCCGCTCTCGAACTTGAGCTTGGCGAAGACGCCAGAGCCGGAGACGTTGGCGACCACTTCCTTGAAGCCGCCGATCTCGTTGGCGTTGGCGCTGATCATTTCTACCCGCCAGCCCTGCTCGGCGGCGAAGCGTTCGTACATCCGGTAGAGATCGGCGGCGAACAGCGCGGCCTCGTCGCCGCCGGTGCCGGCGCGGATTTCGAGCATCGCGGGCCGCGCATCGGCCGTGTCGCGCGGGAGCATGGCGATGGAGAGGGCGCGCTCCGCCTCGGGCAGGGCGGCCTTGAGCCGGGCGATCTCCTCGTCCGCGAGTTCGCGCATCTCCGGATCGTCGAGCGCCTGGAGCGAGGCCAGCTCGCCGCGCATCTCCCGCACGTCGGCCGCGGCCTTCGCAACCGGCTCCAGCTCAGCATAGTCGCGGCTGGCGGCGATGAATTCCTTGCCTTCGAGCAAGCCTGAGGCGAGGCGGGCTTCAAGCTCCGAAAATCGCGCGGAAATCTGGGCGAGACGGGTGTCGCTTACCGACACGTTACTGAGCACGTTGAAGGATGGACTGGACTACGGCTTCAATCCTTGTCGCCAATTCGATCGGCCCGCGACTGTTGTAGCCCGACGTCTTGATTGCCAAGATGACCAAGGCATTCGTCTTGACGGCCTTGTCATACCTTTTCCTAGGCGAGCCTGTTGCGATCAATTCGGCCGAAAATCCGGATCGCCTCAAGGCAGCTATGGCTGCTTGAGCCTGAAGCAACATCGCGTCTTCCTCGACGGCCACGGCAACGTCGAGTTGGCCTTCTGTTAATCGGCCCGCATCGGAAACCAGCATGGCCAGCCGTTCGATCCCCGCGGCCCAGCCGACCGCCGGAGTGTGCGGGCCGCCGAGGGCTTCGATGAGGCCGTCGTAGCGCCCGCCGCCGAGGACCGTGCCTTGGGCGCCGAGGCGGTCGGTGATGAATTCGAACGCGGTGTGGCGGTAGTAGTCGAGACCGCGGACCAGCGAGGGGGCACGTTCGAAGCTGACGCCGGCGGCGGTGAGGCCTTCGGTGACCTTGCCGAAGAAGTCCTGCGCTTCGCCGGAGAGGTAGTCGTCGATGCGGGGCGCTGTGGCGGTGAACGCCTTGTCGCGAGGGTCCTTGGAATCGAGAATGCGCAGAGGATTCTTCTCCAGCCGTTCCTGCGAATCTTCCGAAAGATCAGCGCGGTGGGCCTGAAAATAGTCGACCAGGGCGAGCCGCCAGGCCTCGCGGCTGGGGGCATCGCCGAGCGTGTTGAGGTGGAGCGTGACGCCATCAGCCACGCCGAGTTCCTTGAGGAGCTGGTCGGCCATGACGAGCAATTCGACGTCCGCCTGCGGTTCCCCCGCGCCGATGACCTCGGCGTCGATCTGGTGGAACTGGCGGTAGCGGCCTTTTTGCGGGCGTTCGTAGCGGAACAGGGGTCCGTGGGTGGCGAGCTTGACCGGGGCATATTGCTGCCAGCCGTTGGTGAGGTAGGCGCGGGCGAGGCCGGCGGTGAATTCGGGGCGGAGGGTAAGAGACTCCCCGCCGCGGTCTTCGAAGGAGTACATCTCCTTGGAAACAACATCGGTGGTTTCGCCCAGCGAACGGGAGAAAACCGTTGTCTTTTCAAAGACCGGCATCTCGACTCGGCGGAACCGGTAGAGGCGGCGGACGCGTTCGAAAGTCTCGACCACGAAGCCGAAGGCCTCGGCCTCGAGCCCGAAGATGTCCTGGGTGCCGCGGATCGCCTGGGGGGTCTCGACCCCGGATTTCTGGACTTTGCTCTCGCTCATGGCCGCGCGCTTAGCCGTTTCCGCTCCGCGGGAAAAGCACCGGTGCAACGCCACTGCAACGCGCTTGCAACGCAACGCACCTTGCGCAAACGTGCAGCGCATGAACCTGACGCCGGTTGCCGCCGCCCTCCTCGCCATTACCGCTGCCGCTCCGGCCCAAATCCCGGCCCGCTCCGAGCCGATCGCCGCCCCCCTTCCCCCGCCCCTCCCCGCCGCGCGCGACATGCCCTACCCGGGGACGATCACGCTCGACATCGATGCGACCGACATCGTGCGCGGGCTGTTCCGGGTGACGCAGACGGTCCCGGTCTTGGAAGGGGCGAGCGATCTGAGCCTGCTCCTGCCGCAGTGGCTGCCGGGCAACCATGCCCCGCGCGGGACCTTGGCGGAACTGGTCGACCTGCGCTTCACCGCTGGCGGCAAGACGCTAGCCTGGCGGCGCGACCCGGTTGACGTCTTCGCCTTCCATGTCGACCTCCCGCCAGGAACGCGGGAGGTCACCGCTACCTACATCCACACCTCGCCCCGCCAGTCCAGCGAGGGACGGGTGACGGTAAGCGACGGGCTGATGAACCTGCAATGGGACCGGATGAGCCTTTACCCGGCCGGTCACTACGTCCGCCGGATCATGGTGCGGCCCAGCGTGCGCTTTCCCGCCGGGTGGCAGGCCTTTACCGCACTGAACGAACCCGTGGCGGACGACGGCGTCACGCGCTGGGCGGAGACAGACTACGAGACGCTGATCGATTCTCCGGTGATGGCGGGGAGCCATTTCAGGTCCTGGGACCTCGGCAACGGCGTGAGCCTTGCCGCAGTGGCCGAAGATCCCAAGCACCTCGCTCTCGGCGCCCGCGGGCTGAAGGCCTACCGCGCCCTGGCGAGCGAGGCCTTGGCGCTGTTCGGCAACCGGCACTATGACCGGTATGTCGCCCTCCTGGCCCTTTCGGACCAGATAGGCGGGATCGGACTGGAGCACCTGCGCTCCAGCGAGAATACGATGGAGCCCACCGCTTTGTCGGACTGGCAAGGCATGGATTGGGCCCGGAACGTGATTGCCCACGAGCTGGCACACAGCTGGAACGGCAAGTTCCGCCGCCCCGAAGGCCTGTGGACTCCCGATTACCGCGAGCCGATGCGCACGGGACTGCTGTGGGTCTACGAAGGCCAGACCCATTTCTGGGGCTATGTCCTCGCCGCTCGTTCCGGTGTGCAGTCGCAGGCCATGGTGCTGGCGATGCTGGCCAGCACAGCAGGGGGGCTCATCGACCAGGCCGGGCGGGGCTGGCGCAGCATTGCCGATACGACAGCGGATCCGATCTTTGCCGCCCGCAAGGCCAAACCCTTTGCCTCGATGGCGCGGGGCGAGGACTATTATGGGGAGGCCGCGCTGATCTGGCTGGAGGTCGACCAGATCATCCGCGCCAACAGCGGCGACCGCCGGAGCCTCGACGATTTCGCCCGCGCCTTCTTCGGCATCCGCGAGGGTGACTGGGGGACGCTGACCTATACCCGCGACGACGTGATCAAGGCGCTGCAGGCGGTACAGCCCTACGACTGGAGCGCCTTCCTCGGCGACCGGATCGACCGGCCCGGGCGACCGGTACCACTCGCCGGGCTGGAGCTTGGCGGCTACCGGCTGGTCTGGCGCGAGGAGCCCAACCCCTACGACAAGGCCCGCGCGGCCGACGGCAAGTTCCTCAACCTCTCCTTTTCGCTGGGGCTGACAGTGGACAAGGACGGCAGGGTCACGGCCAGCCGCTGGGGCAGCCCGGCCTTCGCGGCGGGGCTCGTGGGCAATGCCAAGATCGTGGCGGTGAACGGGGTGGCCTGGTCGGACCAGGTGCTGCGCGACGCCGTCACCGCGGGCAAGTCCGGCACGGCGCCGCTCGTGCTTACCGTGCTGCGGGACGAGAAATATGGCCAGGTTTCGATCGATTATCACGGCGGGCTGCGATACCCTTGGCTGGAACGGATCCCCGGCGTGGAGGTCGCCGGACTGGACCTGATGCTGTCGCCGCGGGGGCGGTGAGGTTCGTGTGATCCCGGGCTGGCCGGCGCGGTCGCAGGGCTGCGGATGTTGGTTCCAACAGGCCCTGAATTGCCGCGTCGCTCCGCTCCTCGCAATGACGAAGCGAATGGAGCGAATGCCGTTGCGGGGGCAGGCAGGACGGGTTTCGGCTTCGCAATTGCCACCGGTCGCGGAGGAGGTCCGGGTTTCACCGGACTGACAAAAAAAGACCTCCGCTCCAGTGGAGCGGAGGCCTTTCGGGATCGTGTCACCAGCCGCTTGGACGGGAGGGGGGGTCTCGGCGGTGACATCAGCTAAATGTCCCTCCCGGCGGACGGTTCCACCCCGGTTGCGATTTTTTTTGCAGGAATTTACCGGACGCCGCGCATCCGCTGGGCCAGGGCACCGCCAATTATACCATCAAGCCGAGTCGACGGGGCCAAATCACCGTGTTATCATGTATTATGCGCAGTCTTGCGCGGTCCAGTCGCTACGAGGAAGCATGAAGAGCTCGATGCCGGTCCTCGTTGTGGAGGATAGTTTTCTAGTTGCCGCGTCACTTGAGGACGCGCTGCTGGATGCCGGCTTCCGCGTAATCCTGGCAAGGTCCGTGGCGGAAGCGGAGGCCGCGATGAGCGATACGACCTTTGCCGCAGCCCTGCTCGATTATGTCCTGCCCGATGGCGACAGTCTGGCGCTGGCCCGCCAGCTCCATGCGAGCGGCTGCAAGGTGGCCGTGGTATCAGGAGTCGACCGGGAAGTGGTTCCCGATGACGGTGCTATCGCCGCTCTGTTTGACAAGCCCACCGATGAGCGCGACCTTGTCGCCTGGGTGCGCGAGACGACGGGAACAGCCCAGGCCAAGGTCGCCTGAACGGGCCCACCTACGGGAACTTGCCCCCCCGTCGAACGTTCGGGGGCGGAGATTGCTGTCCGAAGGGAAGGGGTTCAAATGTCGCTAGGCACTCAAGTTGCCGCTCAGTTGCCGTATCTGCGGCGTTATGCGCGAGCCCTGACCGGATCACAGCACACCGGCGATACTTTCGTGCGCGCGACACTGGAGGCGGCGCTGTCCGACGCCGAGCTGCAGAAGAGCCTCGCCGGCGGGCGGGTGCCGCTGTACCGCGCCTTCAACAAGGTCTGGTCAAGCGCCTACCTTGACGTCCCGGGAGACGAGGACGCCGCGGGCGCCGGGTCGGGCGATCTCGAGGTGGCAGCGCAGCATCGCCTCTCTGCCATTACCCCGCTCAATCGCCAAGCCCTGCTGCTGACGACGCTGGAAGACTTTTCGGTCGAAGAGGCGGCCCGGATCATGGATCTCAAATCCGAGCAGGTAGAAGGGCTGATCGCCGAGGCGATTGCCGAGATCGACCGCGAAACCACCACCAACGTCCTGATCATCGAGGACGAGCCGCTGATCTCGATGCAGCTTGAGGACCTCGTCCGCTCACTCGGCCACGACATCTGCGGCACGGCGGCGACGCGCACCCAGGCCCAGCAGGTGGTGGCGGAGCATCGCCCCGGGCTTGTTCTGGCCGATATCCAGCTGGCCGACGGTTCGTCGGGGCTCGACGCGGTGGACGACATCCTGGCGATCGAGGACGTGCCGGTGATCTTCATCACCGCCTATCCGGAGCGCCTGCTGACCGGGGATCGGCCCGAGCCGACCTACCTGATCACCAAACCCTTCCAGGAATCGACGGTTCGCGCTGCGATCAGCCAGGCGCTGTTCTTCAATTCGAGCCGCAATATCGGTTGAGAGTCTTTTGTCGAGAACGGGAAGGCCATCCGGCCTTCCGTCGCGGCACCTGCCCGCTCCCCCTTCACGCATGTGAAGGGCGCACCGACCAAGAATCGGAACTGCAGGCTCGCTGAGAGGACGGGATTCAGCTTCGCAACCAGCGGCGATCCGGCCGCAGCGATCCGGGGCGAGCCGGGGATGGCGATTGTTGGCCGACGCCCTATTTCAGCCAGGTGGAAGCATCGTCATCGCGTCAGAAAGCCCGCTGGCAAGGCGCGGTTTGCAGCAGGGGCTGGTTGCCCCTGCCAGCGACGCAACGGAGTCCAGCGGGCTTTCTGACGCGACCCCGCAGGGGCGGGCCAAATTTGGCTCCGTGCCGACGCTTCCACCTGGCTGAAATAGGCCTAGTCCCCTGCCCTGACAGCCCGCATCTGGAAGGCCGCGGGAGTGCGGACCGGAACGATGAGGGTGCAGCGAACGCCATCGGTGTCGAATCGCAGGTCGACCGGGTTGCGCAGTTCGTGGGCGACGATCTTCTCGATCAGTTCGGTGCCGAAGCCGCGGCGGCGCTGTTCGGGAACGGGCGGTCCGCCCTGCTCCGACCAATCGATCCGGGCGAGCTTGTCGGTCAACATCTCCCAGGCCACCTCGACCCTCCCCCCGGGCTGGCTGAGCGCGCCATACTTGGCGGCGTTGGTCGCCAGTTCGTGGATGGCGAGGCCGAGAGATAGGGCATCGTTGGGCGCCAGTTCGACATGGGGTCCGCGCAGGACGACGGCCCGGTCGGCGAAATCGAGGTTGGCAGCGGCATAGGGTGCGAGCTCGGCCGAGATCACCGCGCGGATCGGGGTGGTGCCCCACTCCGACTGGGTGAGCAGGTCGTGGGTGGCCGACAGCGCCCGAACGCGGCCGATCAGGCCGGCCACGAAATCATCGATGTTGTCGGTCCGGCGGCGGGTCAGCGCGACGATCGAGAGCACGTTGGCGAGCGTGTTCTTGACCCGGTGGTTGAGCTCGCGAGTCAGCGAGTTGCGGATCGAGGCCTGTTCCTCGAACCAGGCGAGGGCGGCGCGATCTTCGGCGGCCTGCTGGGTGACCAGCCGGGCGAGGATCAGCAGCAGGGCGGCGACCATCATTCCGAACAGCAGGGTCAGGAGCGACAGGTTGGACAGGGCGGAAGGCGCCGGCGGAGAGATTTCGAGCCGCATCCGGTGGCCGGCGAGTTCCATCTCCCGCCTGATCCGGTCGGCGCTGCGCGCCTGTTCGCCGATCACGGCCAGCGGCGGAGCGCCGGGTTTTTCGACGTCATAGAGCGCCACGCCATAGTCCTGCAGCCGCTCGGCAGAGAGCGCCGAGGTGAGGAAGGACTGGGCCGCAAACCCACGCGAAAGCACGCCGACGAGCTGGCGGCGACCGTGGTCCGGGCCGTAGACCGGCATGAACATGGCAAAACCGGTCCGGCGGCCGTTGCGATCAGGCACGGCGAGTTGGACCGAACCGGAGATCACCGGGCTGCCGCTGCGCATGGCCCGTTCGAGCGCGATGCGCCGGGAGCTTTCGCTGAACACGTCGAAGCCGAGGCCGCGGCGCGCGGCCGGCGAATCCGGGTGGAGGTAGATCATCGGCATGACCAGCCCGCCCATCGGCCGGGGGTGGACGGCAAAGCCGGCAACGCCTTTCTGGCGGAGGCGTGCTTCGAGCGCGGGGACCTCCTCGCTCGGCAGGACGGCCGACCAGCCGAGGGCCCCGCCGGCCTGGAGGCTGCGATCGGTGTCGAGCTGGCGGGCGAAGGTATCGAAGGCCCGCTCGGGATCTGCCCGCTCGGCGGTCAGCAGGGATCCCGCCCGGAGGTAAACTGCATTGGCATTAACCAGTCGCTCGACCGCGGAACTGGCGGCGATGGCCATCTGCCGGTGCTGGGCCTCGGCCCGCTGGATTTCGACCTGTTCGATCGCATAGACGCTGAGCGCCGTAATCGCGGAAACGAGCAGGAAGATGCCCACCGGTAGCGCCCGCGGAAACCGCAGGTACCACCGTTGTGCCTGCACTCGTGCTGAAACCTTGCGCTCCACGCATTCCCCTGTGCCGCCCTCGCTGGGCCGATGACCGCTTGATCCGGCGGCGAAGCCCGGGCGAATGGCCGATGCTCGTCTGTTTTCGGGAACCACACAAGGGGCGTTTCGTTCCTTGGCTGTCGGGCCGTTCGATGTGCGTGCGGCCCGATGGCGTGTATGGGAGGTGCCCGTCCAGCAGGACGGCAGAATGCAACAGGGACGGCACGCAACGACGATGAGCACTGACAAGGCCAGCAAATCCGTGCGACCGGCAAATCCTCGGGACCGCAAGAAACCACGACCCGAATGGGCTGAGGGCCTGCGCCACCTTTATGATTCCGTTTTGAACGAGCCGCTCCCGGACTCCTTCGCCGACCTGATTTCCAAGCTGGACGAAACCGACAAATGAGCCCTGCCCCAGCTTCGGACAACAATGACAACCAGCAGTCCGGCAATTCCAGACCGGGCAAGGCCGAACCCGGTCGGGTCCTGCCGGTCAGGTCCGACAAGGACCGGCGCGACTTCAAGCGCGAGCTGACGGACGTGATCCCCCACCTGCGCGCCTTCGCCCGCGGCCTGTGCGGCCGGCCGGACCTGGCCGACGACCTCGTGCAGGAAACCCTCCTCAAGGCCTGGGCGGCGCAGGAGCGGTTCGAGCCGGGCACCTCGATGCGGGCCTGGACCTTCGTGATCCTGCGCAACGCCTATCTTACCGACATGCGCCGCAACCGCTTCCGCGGGGAATACGACGAGGGCGTGGCCGAGCGCACACTGACCGCACCCGCCGGCCAGGAAGCGCCGCTGCACCTGTCGGACATGCACCGGGCCCTGCTCACCCTCCCGCCGGAGCGGCGCGAGGCGCTGCTGCTGGTCGGCGCGGGCGGCTTCTCCTACGAGGAGGCGGCCGATATCTGCCAGTGCGCCGTGGGCACGATCAAGAGCCGCGTCGGCCGCGCCCGCGCCGCCCTTACGCGGATGATCGAGAGCGGCGACCTGCCGCGCCGCAGCTCGGGAGGCGAGGACGCCGCCCACGCCGCGATCATGAAGGACCTCGAGCACGTCTCCCACGGCGGTTCGCTGGAATAGACCGCGATGGCGCGCCGGCCCCGCTCGGCAAACAGCGCCACGCTTGATCCCGCGGAGGCGGAGCGTAGTGTTGCGCCGGTGACCGAAGCGGAAATCCTTGCAAAGCGCGCCCAGTCGGGCCCGCCGCCCGCGCGCCAGCCGTTCGCCACGGCGGAAAGCGAGGCGGTGCGCAGCGACCCGGCGATCTTCGCCGCGCAGGAGCTGCGGCTGACATCGGCGCTGGTCATGCTGCTGGGGACCGGGCTGTTCCTCGCCCTACCCTTCGTGCTCTCGATCGGTTCGGTGGTGTTCCTGCCGCTGGTGACGGCGCTGATGCTCTCGGTCGTGCTCTCGCCGCTGGCCGACCAGTTCCTGCGCGCGGGCCTGCCCAATGTCCTCGCCTCGGTGCTGGCCGTCATGCTCCTGGTCCTGTTCCTGCTGGTGGGGATCACGCTGATCGTCCAACCGGCCCTTGCCCTGGTTGACGACGTCCCCGAGATGGTCGCCAAGGCATCGCGGCAGATCGTGAAACTACGCTCCAGCTTCGACTGGCTGAACGACATCAACGCGGCGCTCGCGCGCGTGTCGGGCCAGTCCGCGACGCGCGAGGTGGTGGTGGCCTCGCCCTCGCTGATCGCGCAGCTGGCCGTGGCCACGCCGAGCGTGGTCCTGGAGATCCTGCTCACCTTCCTGATGGCCTACTTCATGGTCGAGAGCCGGCTGCGCATGCGCCGGCACCTGCTGCTCGACCGGACCAGCGTGGGCTCCAGCCTCAAGGCTGCGCGGTTGCTGCGCGAGATCCAGGACCGCGTGGGTGCCTACATACTCACGGTCGCCATGATCAACGTAGGCGTGGGCGTGATCACCGCCATCGGCGCCTGGCTACTTGGCTGGAACGCGCCGATCATGTGGGGCGGCATCGCCGCGCTGCTCAACTTCATTCCCTACATCGGGCCGCTGGCGATGATCGGGGTGCTCGGGCTGGTCGGCCTGGCCACTGCGCCCTCGGTGGGCGGAGCGCTGATCGCCCCGGCCGCCTACCTGGTGCTCCACGCAATCGAATCGAACGTGATAACACCCTCGATCCTCGGCAGGCGCTTCACGGTCAACCCGGTGCTGATCCTGCTCTCGTTTTCCTATTTCACCTGGGTCTGGGGCGTGCTCGGCGCCCTGCTCTCGGTGCCCATCCTGATCACGCTGACCGCCACCTTCGAGCACCTCGGCAAGCCGAACCTGGTCGGCTTCATCTTCGGCGAGCCGCTGTTCCCCCACCTGCCGGAAGTGGCGGCGGG
>JGI24751J29686_10000227_pt1 | contig 23557 bp, 22 predicted proteins | sample KBSSwiS6_FD_29686 | JGI IMG/M metagenome (IMG submission 29686)
GTGGATCGGCGAAACCGACCGCAGCACTGACATGGAGAGGTCCAACGGCTCGCCATCCTCATTGAGGCTGGGAACGATGGGCACCGGGGCCGCGTCGACATCGTGGATGATCCGGATCAGGTTGCGCAGGTACAGGGCCCGGGCCTGCTTGGGGATGTCCGAGGCGGGGTAGCGCAGCCCCTTGAAGCTGCCGATCCCCGGCTTGCATGCCTCGGCAACGACCTCACCATTGCCGTCATGGGCGAAGCGGTAGAGCATCACCCGGTCGTAGCCGAGGAGAGCGCGGATCTGACGGACGCCCTCGCGGAAGAAGGTGGTGAGGTCCGGCTGCTTGTCCAGCCGGGCCATCATCCCGCGCACCGGCCCTGCCGCATCGCCATTGCCGTCGCGGCTGGGCTCTGCCTCCAGCACGATCTGGTTGCCCGAGAAGTGGAGGGCGATATCGAACGGCTCTTCGCGCCCGGGTACGTGGCAACCGAAAATCCGCTCCACCGTCTCCGAATTCACCAGGTATGTAACCCGGTTGCGAAGCGCATGCAGCAGCTTGCGGTCGATCACGTCCGCCAGAGGGCAGCCGATCAGCTTTTCAGGGGGCCTACCCAGGAATTCCGCCACATTGGCCGACGCACGCGAGATGATCCAATCGGCGCTCAGCGCAAGGAGGAAGCCGACCGGCTGGATGGCGCCAAGAAGATGGATAGGCTCACGGTCGCAATTGGTCAGGTCGACAGGCAGATCCACTGTATTCATTCTGCTGCTTCACTCCTGGCCAACGGCGATGAACCGGCACGTCCTCATAAGGTCGCCCCGACCGCGCATTCGTTCAAAACCCGAGTCGATGCGGCAGCTGGCCAAGCAAATTTCCGCAGGTATCAGGCAATCAGTCGCAATTTGCAGTTGAGATCCCGCATCCGGCAAGCATGACAGAAGATAGAAACTCACGTCCCGCTTCAGGGTTTCCGGCCAAGCCGCAAAACGCCCTGCGCCACTTCGGCCCGCCAGAATTGGCCGCTGCCCCGGCATTCGAATGTCATACTGACACGATGAACAGGAGCCGGCTTCGGAACATTCCGGCCCTCACCAGGCTGCCGTTCAGCACGACCAGTTCCACCACCGTTTGCCACCGCGCGCCTCGCTCACGCCCGCTTCGGCCTCGGTGTTGTCCGTGATGATCGCTGCTCCATGCCGCCGGCCGCACGATTCGCGATTCTACTGCCGATTTCCTGAGAAGGAGCCCCGGCCTCAACACCCTCGCAGCGCGTCAGCTCCTGCACTGTCTCGGCAGGAAGATACGAAAAGTCGTTGTGCCATGCTGCACCGGCTGCTTAGGATGGCGCGGACAGCAATGTGATCGGATGGTGAGAGATGAAGGCAATTAGAGTTCACGGTCCCGGCAAGTATGCGGTTGACGAGGTGCCCTCGCCTGTGGCCGGCCCGGCCGACGTGGTCGTTCGGGTCGCCGCTTGCGGCGTGTGCGGCACCGACGTGCATTTCATCCGCCACGGCATCCTGCAACCCAACGGCGATCCCATGCCGCTCGGCCACGAAGCCGCCGGCGTGGTGGAGAGCATTGGCGATGAGGTCCAAGGCATAGCCGTGGGCCAGCGCGTCGTCATCAATCCGATGCTCGCCAGTGGCGACGAGGTCATCGGCAACGGCGGGCGTGACGGCGCATTTGCGGCGCGGGTGCTGGTGCGCGGCGTGGTCCCGGGCCTCAGCCTCTTGCCCGTCCCCGACGGTGTCAGCTTCTCCGAAGCCGCTCTGGTTGAACCCATGGCCGTCGGCATGCACGGAATCAACCGCGGCAATCCCACCAAGGAAACCAAGGCGGCGGTATTCGGCTGCGGTCCAATCGGCCTCGCCGGCGTGCTGTGGCTGGCCCGTCGCGGCATCAAGGATATCGTGGCGGTCGACATTTCCGAGCGACGCCTGGAACATGCCCGCAAGATGGGCGCTCACCACACGGTCAATCCAGCCAAGGAAGATCTCACTGCGCGTCTGCGGGAAATCCATGGCGAAGGTCGCCCGGCGCTAGGCAGGGCCACCGTTGGTACGGACGTGTTCTATGACATGGCGGGCGGCAAGGGCGTGATCACCGGAATCATGGCGATGGCCCAGCTTCATGCCCGGCTGGTTATTTCGGCCTTCTATCCCGATCCGGTTATGCTGGACCTGCGGGACATGCTGGGCCGGGAACTGGAGGTCACCACCGCCTGCGGATACCCGACCGAGCTCGAGGACGTTCTCGCCGAATTGCCGAAGATTCCGAAGGACGTGCTGGGTGCCTATATCAGCCACACCTTCCCGTTCGAGCGCTTCGACGAAGCGTTCAACCTGGCCCAGATGGCCGAAAGCGCCAAGGTGATGGTCACGCTGGACACTGCCGACTGATGATCGGCTGAGGCGAAATCGCCGGCCCCGCGCATCTGCGCGGGGCCGGCGATTTCCTGCAGGCATCAATCGAAGGCGGGGGCGCGGCGACTCTCACGAGCCCGCCATTTCTCCGGTGCCCCGGTCGGCCTAAACCCCTTCAGGCTCCACGTTGTAGCGCGAGAGATACCGCTCGAAGCGGCTGCGCAATTCATTGGGCTCGAGCCCGAAATGCGCCAGCTTGTATTCGTGCTTGCCGAACTTGCCCTGCGGATTGTCGGCCAGCCAGCTGAGCATCCCGGCTTCGGCTTCCGGCGTGAATTCATCGCCGAGAGCCTTGTAAAGGTTGCGCATCGTCGGGATCGGATCGCGGATGAGATCGGCGTAATGCAGATCGATCACCCGGTCCTCGCCCACCCTGTCGCGGAAATCCATGACCCGGTCGGCATGTTTGACGGCCTGCCACGGCATGTCTTCTGCCACCCATTCGGTATTGCCGTTGCCCGTCATCTTCAACTGCACGTTCTCGATGAGGCTGCAGAACGATCCGGTTGCGGTAAGCGGGTCGCGGTGCGTCCAGACCAGCCGGGCATCGGGATAGGTGCGGGTGAGCGCGTCCAGCCAAAGGGCATGCGACGGCATCTTGAGGTTCCACGTTCCCGGCGCATCGGCCTGGAGCAGCTGGAGGAAACGCTTGTGGTAGGCATAGGCCGAGCTCATGTCGCAGTCGAACAGCCAATCGCGGTAGTTCCGCAAGGGAGCCACGCTTTCCCACATCAACGCCTTGAAATCGCTCCACATGAAGAAGATGCATTCGTTCGGGTAGATCGGCGACGAGCGGTAGTATTTGCCTGAATCGGGGTCAGCCGCGAGCTGGGCCTTGTGCTGCGCGATGCGAGCGAGTGCGCGTGGATCGGTGTAGAGCGTCGCGCTGGTGGGCGGCGGAACCGGGTCGTCGATCTCCCAGGTCAGCGCTGACCGCCGGTTGGGATCGGCGGCGAGCAGGTTGTTCAGCAGGGTTGTGCCCGTGCGCGGAATGCCGAGCACGAACAGCGGCCGTTCGATCGGGCGCTCCAGGAGTTCCGGGCGGCTGTCGAGATAGGCCGTGGTCTTCAGGCGGGTGGAAAGCGCCTGGATCATCATCCCCTGGACCGCCGCAACCGGCGGGTTCTGGCCCACCCGGGTCAAGTCACCGAGCAGGATCTCCAGGCCCTCGCGATAGGACTCGGAATCGAACCGCTCCAGTCCAGTCGCCTTTCGTGCCTGCTCGACAATCTGGTCTGCAGTCAGCTGTCCGCTCATACAAATCATTCCCGTTCTTGTGACGGTCCCTCGGAGGGAACTCTCGTGAGTGCCTGTCGCCGCCACCGGCGACGCGTAGTTCAGAAGGTCTGAGCCATCATCCCGCCGTCGAGCGTGATCGTATCCCCCGAATGGTACTTCGACATGTCGCTGGCCAGGTAGACGACGATGCCTTGCAGATCCTCGGGCGTACCGAGCTTTTTGATCGGAGTGCGGGCCAGGGTCACCTGCACCAGCGCGCTGTTGTCGTTGTTTGTGCTGATGTCCGTAGGAATATACCCAGGGCAAATCACATTGACCCGCACCTCATGTTCGCCAAGCTCGACGGTCAGGCTCTTCGACATCGCGTTGAGCCCGCCCTTGGCGGCGGCGTAGTGCTCCATCGTCGGCACGCCGGCGTGAATCGCCAGGCTGCCGTTGATGATGATCGAGCCGCCCCGGTCACCGGCCTCTGACCGGTCCCGCATGTGGCGGGCGGCCTCGCGGCACGCGTAGAACACCCCGTGCAGGTTGGTGGCGAGCAGGCCGTGCCAGATCTCGTCGGTCATATCGTAGACGGGCGTGGGGGTTACTATGCCGGCATTGGCTACCAGGCAATCGACCCGGCCAAACTCCTCGACCGCTGCAGCAAACCCCTGGCGCACGGCCTCTGAATCGGTAACGTCCACTGCCCGGTGGGAAATGCGGGTCCCGAAGCGCTTCAGCTGGTCCGCGGCGGTCGCATTGCGGCTCTCCCTGCGCCCCCAGATGACGACATCGGCGCCCGCGCGGGCGAGCCCTTCGGCCATGGCGAGGCCAAGCCCCGAATTGCCGCCCGTGACAAGGGCAACCTTGCCGCTCAGATCGAACAGATTCTCAGGCAAATTATTCTCCCGTAGTTTCTCACCCGTTTCAAGCCTGATGCCCGTTCGACTGCCGGAACCGACCTGTCAAGAGCCTCCGCGTGGCCATGACGACTTCGGCCTTGATTTAATATCCGTAGCGGCGGAGCGCACCTCGCCGGCGAGCGGTGAGGCTGCTGAGGCGCTCCTGCGGCGTGATCGTCGTGGTCAGCCCGGCCAGCCGCTCCGCCACATCGGACAGTGCGACCAGTTCCGTTTCCATGAGCGGGCGCGTGTCCTTCGAGAAATCGAGATCCTCCTTCGGCTTGGGCGAGGTGATGTAGCGAAGATCGATGCCCCCGTACTCGATCCCCATGGCATCCAGCCAGTTGGCCACGCCTGGGTCGCTGTGCGCCACGACGAAGCGGATCGCGCCGTCCGGATCGGCCACCGCCTGGTGCCCGTTCAACGACGACTGGTGCTCGATGTAGTCGTTCGTCTGGTGCCAGCGATCGCTGAGCTGGATGCCCCAGTAGCGCGCATCGAGATCGCGCATGGTGATGATCAGGGCCTGGTCCTGTTTCACCTGGTATCCGGCCACGAGGAAGCCGGTCCAGCGGTTGCGCCCGGCGTTGTTGTGCTTCGCATCGAAATAGGCATCGTCGAAATTGTTCACGCCGACGCGCTCGATCGCCACGGGAACGCGAGGTATCGAAAAGTCTTCGATGGCGATCCGGATGAAGTTCACCGCCAGCTTGTAGCGCCGGGCCAGTTCCGATCCGGACAACACCGGCGATCCGGGCCACTCATCGAGCAGTTCGATGTGCAGTTCCGAAGTCTCCTCGTTGACCCAGTCATAGAAGAATTCGCGCACCATCAGGCAGGGCGATTCAGACGCGCCTTCGGTGTTCACCCAGATCCCGTCGTCGGGCTTGGTGGGAGAAACGATCAGTTCGAAGGTGCCGTCGTCGCGTTTGATCTGATCGAAGTCATAGGTCCCGAGATCCTTCGCGTCGGCCTTTGGGGCAGTCCAATAGCCGCCCATGACCTGCATGGTCATCATGTGGGAATTGCTGCGCTTGCCCCAGACCCGATACCGCTTGGTCGGATCGATGAAGGCCTTGCGATAAAAGTAATCGCACCCCGGCGAGGTGTGACCGTACGATGTGGGCTCGAAGATGCCGTGGACGAAAAAGCGCGGCGCATCCAGCCGCGGCGCGAAGGCGACGTTGAACGCGGCCGTCTGGATCTCGTGGAAGAGGTACCAGGCCGTCGCGGTTTCCATCTCCGTATCGACGCCGATCGTTTCGAACATCCTCTCGCGGATGCGCTCCAGTTCGGCGCGGTAGTCGGTCCACGCCTGTCCGAGGTAATCCGATCCTGTCACGATGCACCCTTCTCCACGATCTGCTGCCGACGGCAGGGGAAACAGTCCTATCACCGCCCCGAATGTCGCGCACCGAGACAGCAGGAGACGGGGCGGAAATCATGTAGGCGATGCCCGCCGGTACGAGCCCGTCCGGCAAGGCGGATCTGATTGGTGCCGCTCAGCTCCCTTCCTGCCGCACCTGCTCGTACAATTGCCGCACGGCGTCTTCGAACCGCACCTGGCAGGGCCCGGTAATTGACAGGCGCCGGCGTTTGTCGGAAACCAGACCGGGCGGATAGCCGGGCAGCGGCACGACCGCGCAGTTCGGCTCGACCCCCATCCACGCCGCCGGCAACCTGGCATAGTCCTGGTAGGCGACGACCTCGTCGCCGCTCCAGTTCACAATTGTTCCGCCCACCTCGGCCGCACCGAGGAGCGGACCGGTCTGCCGGCACAGGTCGTCGATATGCAGCGGCGTATGCGGATAGGGATCGCCGGGAAACAGGCTCGTCTCACCGGCTATCAGCTCGCGGATGTAGCGAGCCGGGAACAGCCGCGTCGTGCCATAGGCCGTGGTGAGCCGGGCGACCACCAGGGGCACCTCGAACATGGTCGAAGCAAACCGCGCCACCGCCTCCGTCGCCAGCTTGGCGGGCGCGCTGGTCGGGTTGAACATCCGCACGGCGGCGTTCGCCTCGAGGAAGGCATCGCTGCAGCCCACCCCCAGATAGTGGTCCTCCCCATAGGCGAAATATGGGTCGGGATGGGGCGAGTAAACGCCCACGGACGAGGTCAGGAGGACGCCCTTGGCATTCCGGCAATGGGCGATGACTCGTCCGGCTGCGTCGGCATTGATCCGGCCAGCCCGCTCGAAATCGCCCGGGGGGCAGCGGATCCAGGCGAAGTGGAGCACATAGGTGAAGTCTGTCGGCAGGGCCGAAAGGTCGTCCCCTGCCAGGTCGACCGGCACGGTGCGAATGCCCTTTGCGTCGGCGGCCGCACGGCGCGCCGGATCGCTGAAGCGGGCTGCGCCCCAGACTTCGTTGTCCGCGGCCAGAAACTCGGCGACGGGCTCGGCGATCGTGCCGCCCGCACCCGTGATCAGTATCTTCTCTCCGCTCAGCACGGCATCATCCTCGTTGCAGCAGCCTTGGGGCGTCGGGCGCGATCGTCATGCGTCGAGCGGAACATGGCATTGCTCGATGTAATCGGCGAACTTCGCGCGGATTCCCTCAACCGTCATCCCGTAGATCGAAAGGTCGGGCCTGTGCTCCCCATGCAACCCCTTGGGACGAGTGCGCATGTGATTGCGCAGGCCTTCGGCAAAGGCATCGGTGAATTCCAGGCCAAGCCGTTCGTAGGCCCCCGCCATGGTCGTCAGGGGGTCTCTCACCAGGTCCTGGTTGTAGAGGTCCACGATGCGCCCCGGCGGCAAGGCCTTGCGCGACTGCATGCCGCGTTCGACCATCGCATGGCACTGCGCCAGCAGGCTCGACCCGGCTTCGCGGTGATTGACCATCGGCGAAAATTGCTTGCGCTCACCTTCGAGCAGGCTGACCCCCGAGGGAACGGTCCTGGCGGGATCCCGGTGGGTCCAAACGATCCGGGCATCCGGCCAGACCGAGAGGATGGCGTCGATCCCCATGATGTCCATCGGATGCCGCAGGTTCCACTGCGGGGGCGGGCACTTCCACAGCAGCAGCTTGAGCACCCGGTTCACATAGGCATAGCCGGGCGTCAGGTCCTGGGTCCACAGCCAGTCGAAATAGGAGGGGACGTAGAAGTTGCCCACGTTGTGGAATGACAGGAAGGTATACTTGAGCAAGACCCCGTGCTCGCCCGGGTCATTGGCGTTGGTGTTGATCTTGGCCTTGCGTGCGGGATCTTCGGCGTCGCGGGCCTCGATGCGATCCTGCATGCGCTTGACCCGCGGATCGGTGGCCTGCCCGGCGGCAGTCGGCGGCGGCGTCGGCCACTCCAGCTCCCACCGGCGGAGCGTCCGCATCTGGGGATCCTGATCGAAGTGTTGCGAGGTGGCCGAGGTGCCGCTGCGAGGGAGCCCCATCACGAAAAGCGGAGCCTTGATCTCGACCGCCTCGATTTCGGGGTGGCGCTTGTACCAGTCCTCCACCTGCAGCCGCTGCGACAGGATGTTCACCAGTTCGTCTGTAACCTTCCTGCGTCCGGCCTCGTCGAGCTGCGCCTCCGCGTACAAGGCGTCGCAGAAGACTTCGAACCCCTCCATCATCGGTGCAGGCCCGAAGTCCGTGCATCCGGATTGCCTGATGGCCTCGGCGATCAGCTGATCAGGGTTGAGCCGCTCCACTGTCATGCCCACAGTTCACCTCCTTTATCGTTGTTGTGCCAAGGCTTCAGGCAATGTGCCGGCGACCTCCGGCGCTGCGGACGCAGGCTGGTTGGAGTCTTCCTGCGCTAACCCCTGCCGGCCGAGCATGGCCATGAGCATGGCACTGAGCACCGAAGTGCCGGCAAAGACATAGAGCACCGGATTGTAGGACCCGGTGGCGTCATAGACCATCGCCGCCAGGACCGGGATGAACCCGTAGCCGAGGTTGAACGAGCCGACCACGAAGGCGAACACCACCGGATAGCGCGCCATACCGAAATACCGGCTGATGATATAGGCCAGCACGTCCATCTCGGCGCCCGATGCCAGGCCCAGTCCCAGGCAGGCGACCACGGCCAGGGCCGGCTGGCCCGTATAGGCCGCCAGAGCGAGCGAGACCGGCAGGGGCAGGAGAAAGCACCCGGCCGCGACGAACCGGGGCGGCAAGCGATCGAGGAGGAACCCGGTGCCGATCCGCCCGACCATCATCGCCGGTCCGACAAGGGTCACGTAGGCCGCGGACTCGACTGTCGTCAGCCCCGCATCGCGCAGGATGCTCTGCAGGTGAATGCCAATGGTCCCAACCGCGCCACCGACCAGCACTGTGGCGCTGACCACAGTCAGGAAGGCCCGGTTGACCAGTCCCTGATGCCATCGCCCGGAGGCGGACGCTGGCGCAGCCGCTGCCGCGCCCTCCACCTGCGCAGACGGCGATGGCAGGGATGGCAGCAATCGGGCGATCAGCGGGAGATAGACCAGCAGGCCCAAGGCACCGCCCGTCAGGAAGACTGCCCGCCAACCGAATTCCGAAAACACATAGGCAACAAGGAACGGGAAGACGAAGAACGCCAGGCCGGTACCCGCCATGGCAGTCGCCAGCGCCAGTCCCCGGCTCTTGTCGAACACGGTGTTCACGGCCGAGGTCCAGATGACCATGCCCGCTACGGGAAAGCCGAGGCCATAAAGTGCCCACGCGAGGTACCATGACCTCACGTCCGGCCCGGTCATCCCGATCAACGCCAGCAGCAGACTGATCAGGACGATGCCGATGAGGGCGAGGCGCCGGATCCCACAGCGCGGAATGAGCAATCCGACGACCGGATTCATGATGAACACGACGACGTTGTAGATCATCGGACCGGCCGACACCTGCGACCGCGACCACCCGTAGATTTCATTGAGCGGCTTCATCAGCGCCGCAACCGCGGTAAGATGATAGCTGTTCAGCATCATGCCGATCAGCCCGGCGACAACCACCGGCCAGCCGTCACGCCACTCGCTGCCTGCTGCAACTGCTCCCATCCCGATTGCTCCGCCAATTTTCCCTGCGCGGCTTTTCGCCCTTGCGGAGGCGTTTCAGACCAGCATTGCCCCACCGCCGTTGATGCTGATCGTGTCGCCGGTTATGTAGGACGAGTCAGGACCGGCCAGGAACACGACGGTGCGGCCGACGTCCTTCTCCGCATCGCCCCACCGCTTGATCGCCTTGCTCGCGAGCAGACGCTGCTCCATTTCGGCATCCATGACGCGGTCGGCACCCGGAGAGACCGACGCCGGCGCGATGACGTTGACGCAGATCCCGTGAACACCCCACTCCCGTGCCGCATAGCGGGTCAGCGCGCGGATCCCTTCCTTGGCTGCAGCATACCCGCTGGTGCCGGCGACATAGCCGTGGCCACAGGCCGAGCAGGTGTTGATGATGCGCCCACCGCGTTCCTTCATGTGCGGGAAGCACGCTTTCATGAACAGCCAGGTGCCGATCGGACCACTCTCGAGCTGATCCTTCATTTCGCTGAGTGTCCATGTTTCCATCGGATGCGGCTTGATCAGGATCTGCGCGTTGTTGACCAGGATATCGATGCGGCCGAACTCGGCGATGGTCGCCGCCACGGCGTCGGCCACCATGGCCTCATCCCGCACGTCGCAGTGGACACCAAGCGCTCTTCCGCCAAAGCTGCGGATTTCGTCAACCGTGGCGGCAGTGTCGCCATAGTCGGCAATCACGATGCTCGCCCCTTCCTTGGCGAGCGCACGTGCTTCCGCGCGCCCGATGCCCTTTCCTCCGCCGGTGACGATCGCCACCTTTCCGTCGAGAATACCCATCATCCGATCTCCAATCCCATAGAGAGTCTGCCTTGCGGTCAATTCACCGTCAGGATCATTCCACCATCCACGCGCAAGTTGCAGCCCGAGATGAACCCGGCTCCCGGGCTTGCCAGCATGCAAACCGCATGGCCGATATCATCGGGAACCCCCATCCGGCCCACCGCGATGCCGAGGTATTCCCGCGAGGCCCGTTTCTCCGCTTCTTCGGCGGTGAGGTCGTCCCAGCCCATCTTGCCCTTGAGCGCGGTGAGCCAGCGCTGGCCCCCGGGCGTAGCGATCAGCCCCGGACTGATGGTGTTCGCGGTGACTCCGCTGTCGCCCAGAGCCTTGGCAAGCCCCACCGTCATCTCGTTCATGGCCGCCTTTGCCGCGCTGTAGTGCGCTCCCAGGCCCGTCGGCCTGGTGCCCGCTGCGCTCCCGATGTTGATCACGCGACCCCAGCCCCGCTCCTTCATCCCGGGCACCAGCCGCCGGATCAGGCGCACCGCCGCAAGCGTGTTGGCCTGGTAGGTCTGCAGCCACTCGTCCTCGCTGCAGTCCAGCCACGGGATCGTGGAGGTTCCCTCCGAGCCCCCCGCGTTGTTCACCAGGATGTCGACCTCACCGGCCGCGTTGGCGACGACCTCGGCCCCTTCGTTCGTGGAGAGGTCGCCGACGGCGACCCCCAATGCGCCGATCTCGGCGGCAACCGCTTCGCAGCGCGCGCGGTTCCGGCCATGCACGACCACCGCGCAGCCTTCCCGGGCGAGCATTCTGGCAATACCCTCGCCGATACCGGAATTGCTGCCGGTCACCAGGGCTCGCTTGCCGCTCAGTTGCAGATCCATCGGCGCGCTCCCATCGGCGTGGTGTCAGGATTCGATCTACGGGGCTGAAGTTGTGACACGAACCTTCGCGGTCCGTCGATCAAATTGACCGGACCCGAACCACATTCCACGAAGCAGCACATATGGGAATTACCGCTCCCGGCCCCTGCGGCCAATCGCCTCCCCGAGACCGGCTGATCTCCTGGCGCGGACTTACTCAATCCTGCAAGCGACTGTAATTTAACCAATTGAACGGTCGCCACCGCCTAGTATTGTTCCTCGGCGCTCGATTCGCTTTCGAACACGAGCAATGCGTAAGTCTGGATCGCGTATGGCAGGGGTAAGCGTGCGCATTACCGGCATTGCAGTCATGACCGTGGCAATCTGCTTGCTGCAGGAATTTCCCGCCGCGGCTGAATTGCCTCAGGCCGTCGATCTGGCGACAATGCCGCCTTCGCCCAATGGTTCTGAAGGCGAATTCCATTATGATGGACGAAATCGGACCATCTACATCGGTGACTTCAATCAAGAGCAGCTTTTGGGAACCCCGGCACAAGTCAGCATCAGTCGGGCATCCGACATTGTCGGGCGTCCGCTGCAGCAGATCATCAGCAGGAACCGCGGCGGCGTCAGTTCGGAGGCCAGAGGCTCACTGGCGGCCGGGTTACCCCTGCGAACTTTTGTCATGACCAGCGGCTTTGGGATGCGACAGCACCCCATTTGGGGCGAGTGGCGTGAACATCGCGGGGTAGACCTCGCCGCGGCCGCTGGATCACCGGTCACCACCACTTTAGATGGCATCGTCACCGCTGCCGGGTGGCTGGGGAGCTACGGGCAGTTCGTTTCGATCAATAGCGGCCGCGGAGTCGAGACACGATACGCGCACATGTCAGGACTGAACGTCACTTCCGGACAACGTGTCCGGTCGGGCGACGTTATCGGCTATGTGGGCTCAACTGGAAGATCGACCGGCCCTCACCTGCACTACGAGGTGCGCGTTGACGGCCGCGCCGTGAATCCGATGAGCAGAAGGCGAGCCAGGCAGCCGCTGCCTTGAGCACTACCGCCAGGGCCTCGACCCGCGCTCAAATCACCTGCGACGCGGAGGGCAGAATATACACTGCCGAAATCACGGCGCCAGCGCCGATGGCAATTCCGTAGGGCAGCCCGTCCATACCGCCACCCGGCCGGCGACGAATGGGAATCCCCGCAAGCCGGCGCGCCGTGAACCATACGACCAGCAGGGCAAGACCGCTCAGCGTCACCGCAAGGAGCAGCAGCACTGCCTGGCCCAGCGCGAACCAGGTGGCGACGGCCGTGTAGTACTTCGCATCGCCTCCGCCGAAGATGCCCATGCGGAACAGCACCATCCCGACAATCAAAGCGATGAGACTATGCAGCCCGTTGCTCCAGGCCCCGGCGCCCGACAGCCACAGGGCATAGGCCAGCCCGACGCCCCCGGTTGCGACGCACAGCCAATTTGGGATGCGCCGATAGCGGGCATCGAACCAGCCAGCGGTCAGAGCGGATATGGCCAGCGCCACGCAGGCGCCCTGCATGGCGATCGCCGTGGAAGCGGTAACGATCATGCCGGAATGCCGCCCGTCAGGCCACGCGGACGCGCTGGCGGAAAGTCAGGTTCACCCGGTCCGACAGGATCAGGTAGGGCAGCCAGACGAAAGCGCTGATCATCACCTTCTTGAGATTGCCATCGAGCAGGTTTTGCAGACCGCCTGCCACCCCGGCCGGAAGCCCGGGCGCGGAGATGGCATAGTGGGCGATGGCGAATTGCATGGCCACGTCCACGACCCAGGCGAAGAGCAGCAGCCGCGGGAACAGCGGAACCGAACGCAGCGCCATGACGAAGCAGACCATGTAGAAGAAGTTCATCACCACCACGTCGACGGTCATCGCGATCATGAGGTGCGTGGCCCATATCGGCGCGCTCGGCGGGATCGCCGGCATCGCGAGCATGAATTCGAAGCTGCGCAAGGGCACGTTGAGGAGGATGCCCACCAGCAGCGAAGCCATGAAGCCGCTGGGCCCGAAGCCGGGGCTTTGCCGCGCGGTCAGCGGGTCGACCTTACGCCAGGTACCGTACCAGCACAACCGCACCAGCGGCTGGGCCGAGATGAGGCCGCTGGGGAAGCTTCCCGAAGTAACGCGGTAGCCGACGATCGGCGCGGCGGCGATCAGCAGGTAGGGCAAGAGGGTGACGAGGAACGGGACCAGACCGAAACGACCCTGGCTCGCCAGCGCGACCTTGATCAGTCCAAGGGCGACGACCACGGCGATCCACCCGACAATAATGCCTTCCATGCGCAGGTTCAGCATGGCCACGAGCGACCGACTGCGGGCTTCGAGTTTGTCGGCCAGGCGAACCGCGCGAGGGCGAATGGCGGCGATGATATCGGCGCTTCGGGCACGGAACGATGGCGCGTGTGTCATACTGAATAGAATAGACACAATGCCTTTCGGTTTCCCTAACGCCCCTTGGTGCATGTTGCCGCCATTGTCCCCCACATCGCTCTCCCCCCGTTGCGACTTATATTTTTGGATAGCAGGCCGTCGCTCCGATGTTGACCGTGGTCGGTGGCAGCCCGGTGATCAGGGTGTAGGATCCCGAGCCGGTGACCTGGAAGCCGCAGGCGGTCTCCAAGGCGGTGAAGACCATCCCGGTCAGCGCCGGCCCGTCGTAGAATCCCTTGGCGTAGGCATCGATCGCGTCGCTGGTGCAATCTCCCGAGATGTTGACCGAAAGGCACCGCGCGGCGCGCTCGGCCGCGTAGTGCGTCTGAATAACCGCAGAGAGCATGATCGCGCCGTTGATCGTCAGGAAGATCAGGGCGAGGAACACCGGCACGATCAGCGCGAATTCGGCGGCCGTCGCGCCGCATTCGTTGCGCCGGAAGGGAACTCGCGCGCTCATTGCAAACGCATCCAGGCCGTGCTGGTAATCGTCGGAGGCAGCGCGGCGGCGATCGTCGCCCCGGGGAACATCGGGGTGAAGGTGAGCGACGCGGTGGACGAGATATAGTCGCCAGGGGCCACCGTGCTCCCGGCGGTCGTTCCCGAGCAGTCGGCCGGTACGGCGGCGTTGATCGGCGCCACCTCGCTGAGCGTGCCGGTGGTGGTGGAGCAATACCAGGCTTCGGTCGGGATGCCCAGGGTGACCTGGGTGCCGAGGCTGGTTGCCTGGGCCGCATTGAGCATTGTGGCGGTCAGGGTTCCGCAGTTGGTGGTGGCGGGAAGCTCCGCGACCTCGTCGCAGGCCGCACGGGCGGCGCCAACGGCGGCCTGCGCGGCGATATCGACCTGCATCTTGGACCAGATGTACATGCTGAGGTCGGCCACGTTGAGGAAGACGTAGGCCAGCAGCGGCAACACGAGGGCGAACTCGGAGGCCGCGGCGGCGCGGGTATCGCGCAGGAAGCCCCCCCGGCTAATCACCGCACCAGCCTCTCGCGATAGAGGCTGCCACCACCCACCGTCAGGGTCGGCGTGGTCGTGCCGGCGGCGTTGCATCCTGCGGTCGTTTGCAGGATCTGGCCATTCCCGTTGATCGTGATGTAGTCTCCCACAAGGATAAAGCAGGTAGCGCCTGTCGATGAGTGATTGACCGCGCCGCTCAAGGTGACATTGGTCTTGGGGAGGTAAACCAAGCCGGTAATCTTCCAAGTGGCTTTACTCCCCGCGAGCGTGGCGTCGACGGAAGTCGCACTCGGCTTCCGATAAATCGCCACGCCCTTCCAGGCCGAAGACGAGTCTTCGTCGGGCGCTTTGATGTCGATCGTGCCCTTCATGTTCTTGTCGCCGAACGGGGGGGATGTTCCATCGAAGATGATCGTGACCGACCCGTCCGATCCGGAACTCAGCGTCTTGTTGTTGAGATCGAGCGTACCGTTCCTGATCACTACTACGGTGTCAGGGGAATTGAAGGTCAGATTGTTGCTCAGCGTCACGTTTCCGCAGTAGACATACAGTTTGCCGGTCAGCGTACCGCTGGTCGGATTGCTCCCGCATGCCTCGGTCGGGATATTGGTGGCGAGCGCTGCATACGGGTCGGATGGAACAGTCTGATTTTCGAGGTCGTTATCGGCGTTCGCGGCGCAACCACCGTCATTCATACCCGCCGCAACCGCATAGTCGGCTTGCAGGCCGCCATTGCCCTCACCGCCAGTGCATCCCATAGTCCCGCTGGACAACACGCTGCATCCCGTAAGATCGGCAAATGGCGTGCCGTTGCCTTGCAGATCGGAGAAGGCCCAGACGCAAGGCGTAGTCGCGGAGCCGAGGCTGCCGCCCTTGTTGATCGAAATCGCGCTCGACACGATCTGCTGGACGCCCCCGCCGCTCCCGGCGAAGCCGAGCACCCTGGAGAACAGCAGCGGGAACTCGCTGGTGATGGTGGCCCGGTAGCAGGTGGAGCCGACCGGCACGCCGGCGGGGCAGGTCAGGGTGGCGGCATTGGCGACCGTGTCTTCAACGGTCACGGTCACGTTGTTGGTGCCATCGACGTAGCCAAAGTTGGCGGCCGCCGCGAGCGCTTCCATCTCCGAGGTGGTGGTGCCGGTGGTGCCACTCGCACTGTCTACCGTAGCGGCAGCCAGGGCTGCGCTGTCAGCCGCGTTTTGCGCCGAGCGCTGCATGTATTGCCACGAGCCGAGCTCCACCGCGAAGGCGAGCGCGCCGGCCATGGGGATCAGCATGATCGCGGTGAGCGGCGCCACGGCCGCACGGCGGCAGGCGCCGAACCGGGCTGCAAGGCGCACCAGGGCCTGCAAGATGCCGAAAGAACCGGCGTACCGATTCAAATAAAGGGAAGGTTGATCGCGCATAAGGGCCCCTGTTGCGCCAGAAGACTCCAATTTATGGTAAAAGACATGGTTACGCAATGCCTTGAATCCGCCGGTGGGCGTCTCGATCCGGAACGGACAGGCCGCACCAGGGCTCATGCCGATCGCTGCGCCGCCCTGACTCGAGAGTAAGTTTCGAATAAAACCACAGGACGCGATTTGCAGAAACGTCGGACGGATGGATTCGGTTCCTCCGCAGCGGACAAAATAGTTTCAGCTTGCGATGAGTTGCTGATTCGCAACTTTGCGGCACCATGCGCCCCGCGAATCAGAGAAGCACCTGATTCGGCGTGAAATTAACCAGGCCTGTCAATCTTTCATACGCGCTAAGTGGCGGAAATCAGCCAAAATTAAGATGTTGTTAAAATACTGTTGACCCTAACCTTGGAAAGGCGATCCTAAGGACATCCCCGCAAGGGAGCCAAGGCACTGGTCCGGCGCGATCGGCATCGGATCAAAAGATAAAGGTCGCGTTGGTTCCAGTATCGCCCCTTTGCGGAGATGGGCCACCCGGAAATAGAGGCCGGAGCCCTGTCCATATGGATTGCGTGAGCCACTCTCCATAGGGCTCCAACGCTGAGTAATAGGGGAATACCATGACCAACTTTCTGAAGTCGTTCGTTCGTGACGAATCCGGCGCCGCTGCGGCCGAATACGCGCTGATCCTCGCCATCGTCGGCACTGCCATTGCTACTGCCGCAATTTTCCTGGGAGATCAGGTTCAGGTCGCAATTGAGCGCGCGGGCGACTCAGTCGAGCAGGCGAACATCGCCGCCGCGACCTAAGTGTGATGCAAGTGGGTGTGGTCGGCCATATTGGCCGGCCACACCTGCGGTTCAGGGGGCTCTATGCAGCAGCGCAACATTATATTGCTGGGCGTCGCAATGGTCATCGGCCTGTTCGCGGTGTTCTTGGCCAACAGCTACTTCAGCGGGGTCGAACAGCGCCAGCAGCAAACCGCCGCTCAACAGAAGCAGGTGCGGATCGTGGTTGCCGCCCAGGACATGGGTTTCGGCACCCCTCTCGGCGTACAAAACCTGCGCTTGGCGAACTGGCCCGCGGACTCGGTCCCGGCCGGCGCCTTCACCGCGCTTGAGGCGATCAAGGGGCCAAGCGTCGCCTTGCGTCCCATCGTGGCCGGCGAACCGGTACTTGCCTCGAGGATTTCCGGTGCCGACGGTCGCGCCACGCTTTCCGCAAACCTGCCGATGGGCAAGTTGGCCTATGCGGTGCCGATCAATGACGTTTCGGGCGTCGGCGGCTTCGTCCGCCCGGGCGACGTTGTCGACGTGATCCTGACCCGGGCGATCCCCGGCGACGGCAGCTCCAGTACCGACAAGATGACCGATGTCGTCCTGCAGGGCGTACCTGTGCTCGGCATCGACCAGGTTGCCGACGAGAAGCAGACCAAGCCCTCCAAAGCCAAAACCGCCACCCTCGAGGTCGATACTCTTGGCGCCCAGAAACTGGCCCTGTCGATCCAGCTCGGCGCGCTCAGCCTCGCCCTGCGCAACGTTGCCGACCAGACCGCCACCGGCGCTGGGACGGTGATCCCGCGCCATCTTTCGGTCACCAACTACCGCATCAATGAGCGGCAATCGGCCGGATCTGCGCCACCTCCGGCCGCGCCGCGCTTCCAGCCGCGCCTTCCCGGCAATTTCTCCGCCGCCGCGATGACCGTCCCCCAGCGCCCCAAGGGCCCGGTAATGACCGTGTACCATGGCAGCGTCTCCAGCGAATATGAGGTGAAGCGTGGCTGGTAAGCCTTTCCAGCGAGCGTTCATCGCGCTCGCCCTGGCCGGCGTCATGCCGGTCCTTCCCGCCACCCCGGCCCTGGCCGAGACCATGGGCAGCGTCCATGCCGGAACCATCGAGGTTCCGCTCAACAAGAGCCAGGTAGTCACCGCCGACCGGCCGATCGCCAAGGCGATGATCGGCGGCTCGGAAGATTCCAAGGAGCGGATCGCCGACGTGGTGCCGATCACCGATCGTTCGATCTACGTGCTCGGCAAGAAGATGGGCACGACCAGCCTCACGCTCTATGATAGCGCCGGCCGGGTGCTCTCGGTGATGGACATCGCGGTGGGGCCCGACGTGATCGCGCTCGACGACCAGCTGCGCCAGCTCGTCCCCGGCGAGAAGATCGACGCCAGCATTTCCAACGATTCGGTCGTGCTGACCGGCGTGGTCAGCTCCGCCGGCGCGGCCGACCGCGCGGTGCAGCTGGCACGGACCTATGCCGGCGAGAAGGTCGTCAACCTGATGACCATGGGGGCCAGCCAGCAGGTCATGCTGGAAGTGCGCTTCGCCGAGGTTTCCCGCAGCACCGGCAAGGAGATCGGCGTAAAGCTGTCCGGCCGCTCGAACAACGGCACCTTTTCCGGCGTGACCGGCACGGGTTCGGGGTTCCAGCCCGGGGTTCCGGGGACCACGGAAACGACGATTGACGGGAACGGCAACGTCACCGTCAAGAACAGCGGCGCGGTTCTCCCGTTCCTTTCGGCAACCCCGATTTCCGGCGCGTTCAGCGTGCTTCGCAAGTCGTTCGGGCTTGGCAACGTCGACATCACCGCGATGATCAACGCGCTGGAGACCCGCGGCCTCGCCAAGACCCTCGCCCAGCCGACGCTGGTCGCGCTCTCGGGCGAAAAGGCCTCGTTCCTCGTGGGCGGCGAATTCCCGGTGCCGGTGAACCAGACCAGCGGCGACGGCGGGGCAATCACGGTCGAATTCAAGCCGTTCGGCATCAGCCTCGCCTTCACCCCGACCGTGCTCGGAGACAAGACCATCAGCCTGGTGGTCAATCCGGAAGTCAGCGCGATCGACAATAACGCTTCGCTGCGGATCGGCGATCTCGTCATCCCCGGCCTGCGCACCCGCCGCGCCAGCACCACGCTGGAACTGCGCGACGGTGAGAGCTTCGCGCTGGCGGGCCTGATCGCCCGCGACTTCGAGACGACGGTGGAGCAGATCCCGCTGCTCGGCTCGATCCCGATCCTGGGCGCGCTGTTCCGCTCGAGCGGGTTCAAGAAGGGCGAGACCGAGCTGCTGATCGTCGTCACCCCGCACCTGGTCCAGCCGATCCGGCCCGAGCAGGTGCGCCTGCCGACCGACCGCGTGCTCGATCCGCGTGAAGGCGACACCTTCCTGCTCGGCCAGCCCTACCGCCCCGCGCCGGTCGCGCCGGCGGTTCCTGCGGCTGCCCCGCCGCCGGCGACCGGGGCGGCCGCGCCCGACAACGCCCCCAACACGACGAGGGATGGCTATGCGTACTAGGTTCTCTCTCACGCTAGGCGCGGCACTGCTGCTGGCGGGCTGCGCGACCCAGCCAAACGGCTATCCCTACCTTGGCGGCCCCGACAATTTCGGCGAGGCCAACAAACAGACCCTCGCCGCCCAGGTGGTCGACCCCATGCCGGTTTACGACGGACCACTCGAGACCAGCGCGCAGCACGCGGTCGCGGCCGGCGACCGCTACCGGACGGACAAGGTCAAGCTGCCCGACCGGGTCAAGACCTCGAACGCCGAAGCCGGCGGGTCGGGCGGAAGGTAGTTCGTGGCCATGGGCATTCAGGACAAACATCTGGAACCGCTGGACCTCGCGGCCTTGCGCAACCATTCGCCGATCCGGGTGATCGCTGCGGCCGACTATCTCGAGCCCCTGCGCACGGCCCTCGCGGGCGAGATGTCCGACGCTTTCGGCTTCACGCCTGCCGCACCCGGCGATCCTCTGTCCGAAGACCTGTTCCGCAATATCTCGCTGGCCGTGGTCGAAGTCGCGCCCAACGACCGGGAATCGATTCGCCGGATCGGTGCCCTGCGCGAACGGCACCCGCACCTTGCGCTGGTCGCCGCGATCGAGGGGGCCAGCGTCTCGCTAGTTCGCACCCTCGTTCGCGAGGGCATCAGCGACGTCGTCACCCTGCCGTTCGACATGGCAGAACTGCTCCAGGTCACGCTCGACGTGCTCGCGAAAACCGACAGCGACGCGTCGGCCGCGGCCGACCTCGCCCCGATGGTCGCCGTAACCCGCTCGATTGGTGGCTGCGGAGCGACCACCGTGGCGACTCATCTCGCCGCCGATCTTGCCGCCAGCGATGCCTCCGGGCGCGGAACGGTTATCGTCGATCTCGACCTCCAGTTCGGCAGCGTCGCCGATTACCTCGGCGTGCTCCCCAAGGGCAGCGTCGCCGATCTACTCGGCGATCCAGATCGGCTCGATGCCGATCTGATTGGCTCGGTCACAGCCCAGGCCGCGTCCGGCGTCACCGTGATTGGCGCCCCCGAGGCGATCATGCCGCTGGAATCCGTCAACACTGACGACCTGCTGCGCCTGCTCCAGCTGCTGCGCCGGCAATTTGCCTATGTGGTGCTGGACCTGCCGGCGAACTGGACCAACTGGACGCTCTCGGCCGCGCTGGCAGCGGACGCAGTGGTGCTCGTTACCGAACTCAGCGTGCCCAGCCTGCGCCAGGCAAAGCGGCGGCTCGAGCTGTTCCGTTCGGTAGGAATCGAGGACGGCCGGGTCGAGATTGTGGTCAACCGGGTGGAGAAGCGGCTGTTCCGCACGATCGGAGTGGAGGACGTGTCCGCCACCCTCGGCCATTCGGTGCTTGGCACAATCGCGCTCGAAGCGCCGCTGGTGAGCACGGCACAGGATCAAGGCGAACTGGTCGGCAGCATCCAGCGCAAGAGCAAGTTCGCCCGGGACATCGCCGATTTGGGCGCGCACCTGCGCAGCGGCCGCCTTGGTCGGAGTGGTTGATATGTGGCAGATCCGCCGTTCTGACCAGACGACCCCTGCCGCCGCCAAGGCGGCCTCGAATGCCGCCCCCGCGCAGGTGCCGGCGGTGGCGCAGGTCCGCGAAGTCTCGGACCATATGCTGTCGCTGAAGGTCATGATCCACCAGCAGTTGCTGGAGCGGATCAACCTAGCGCTGCTTGACAAGATGCCGGGCGAGGTGATCGCGCGGGAAATTGCGGATATCGTCGGCGAGCTTCTGGCGAGCCGGGGCGAAGCGCTCAACCGCAGCGAGCGCGACGCGCTGTGCAACGATGTTCTCGACGAGTTGCTGGGCCTCGGACCACTGGAGCCGCTGCTCAAGGACGAGACTATCAACGACATCCTCGTCAACGGGCATAACACGGTCTTCGTCGAGCGGTACGGTGTGCTCGAACGGGTTGGTACGCGGTTCCAGGACGAGAAGCATCTGCTTCGGATTATCCAGAAGATCGTCAGCGCTGTCGGCCGGCGCGTGGACGAATCCTCGCCCTTCGTCGACGCCCGCCTTGCCGACGGCTCGCGCGTAAACGCAATCGTCGCGCCGCTGGCGATCGACGGTTCGCTGCTGTCGATCCGCAAGTTCTCCAAGAAGCCGATCTCGATGGACCGCATGGTCGAGCTCGGCTCGCTCCCGGCGCGCATGGGAGACGTTCTGCGCGGCATCGTCGGGGGGCGGCTCAACGTAATCATCTCGGGCGGGACCGGCTCGGGCAAGACGACAATGCTCAACGCGCTGTCCTCGTTCATCGACGAGCGCGAGCGCATCGTCACGATCGAGGACTCGGCCGAGCTCCAGCTCCAGCAGGACCATGTCGCCCGGCTCGAGACCCGCCCGGCCAACATCGAAGGCAAGGGCGAAGTCACGCAGCGCGATCTCGTCAAGAACGCGCTGCGAATGCGGCCCGACCGGATCATCCTCGGCGAATGCCGTGGCGGCGAAGCGTTCGATATGCTCCAGGCGATGAACACCGGCCACGACGGCTCGATGACCACGATCCACGCCAACACCCCCCGCGACGCGCTGGCCCGCATCGAACAGATGGTCGGGATGAGCGGGCTCGACGTCTCGGCGCGATCGGCACGTGGCCAGATTGCCTCGGCGATCAACGTAGTCCTGCAGATCGGCCGCCTCGCCGACGGCAAGCGCAAAGTGCTCTCGCTGAGCGAAGTGACCGGCATGGAAGGCGAGACTATCACCATGCAGGAAGTGTTCCGCTATCGGATGACCGGGCGCGACGATGCCGGCAATGTCGTGGGACACTTCGAGGCCACGGGCATCCGTCCGCGCTTCGCCGCGGCGCTCGCCGACCATGGCATCCACCTCGACGCGGCGATCTTCGCGCCGGATCATCGGAACACAATGGCATGACGGCGCTGCTTGTCCGGTTGCTCGTCCTGACCGGGATCTTCGCCTCGGTGTTCCTGATCTCGCAAGTCCTCGTTGGCGGCATCCTCAACCGCCGGGCGGACCGGCGCGCGGTAAACCGGCGGCTCGCACTGCTCGCTTCCGGCATGCGTCACGACGAAGTGGCGACGAACCTGCTGAAGAACGCGCCCCCCGTCCTGGCCGCTGGCGCCAGCCTCTTTGCGCGGGCCAGGGTAGGCTTCATCCGCATGGTGATGATGTCGGCCCTGCCGTTCGACTATCGCACCCTCGCACTATGGATGGGCATCGGCTTCGGCGGGGTCACGGCCATCACGCTGGTTCTGGCCTGGAGTGCGCGGATCACGCTCAGCGCCGGGGTGATCCTGCTGGTCCTGGCTATCGCAGCGTCGGTTGCCATCGGCATCCCGCTGATGATCGTCAGCCGCATGGCCCAACGCCGTCGCAAGCGGATGGAGGAGCAGTTCCCCGTCGCACTCGACATCTTCACTCGGGGCTTGCGCGCCGGCCACCCGATCCCCAGTGCGCTGTTCCTCATAACCGAGGAAATGGAAGACCCCATCGGCAGCGAATTCGGCATCGTCAGCGACGAGATTGCCTATGGCGCCGACCTCAATGACGCGCTTCTCGCGATGGCCGATCGCTGGAACCTAGAGGACATGCGCATGTTTGTCGTCTCGGTATCGGTTCAGAGCGAGACCGGTGGCAACCTCGCCGAGATCCTCGACAACCTGTCGACGGTTATTCGCGCCCGTGCCTCGCTCTATCTCAAGGTGCGCGCGCTGAGTTCGGAAGGGCGCATGTCAGCCTGGATGCTGACCGCCCTACCGATCCTGTCGTTCCTCGGCACCTTCGCGCTCAGCCCCAAGTTCTACCTCGAGGTCGCGCAGGACCAGATCTTTCTCATCGGCTTCCCCGCACTGATCGTGCTCTATGCGATCGGTGTTCTCATCATCCGCCGCATGGTCGATCTCAAGGTCTGACGATGATCAACTTTCTCGCCGAAAATCCTTTGTGGCGCATCATTGCTCTCCTAGCCGTTTTCGCGCTCATTGTGCTCACGGTTCTGGCGCTACTCAGCTTCGCGGCCCGACGCGCCAGCGTGCGCGGCGAACTGCGTTCGATAGCCATATCGCGCGAGGTCGCCGCGCTGGGTACGCTGCGGGACCGCAGAGACGACCAGTGGAGCCGTCTGGTCGACCGGATCGAGCGGGCCGGCCTGAACCTGACCGACACCAAGTCCGACGTGCTGCGCGAGAAGATGCTGGCGGCGGGGTTCGAATCCCCGGCTGCTCCCCGCATCTATACGCTCGTCAGGCTGGCGTTGGTCGTCGGCCTGCCGTGCCTGTTTGTCGGCTTGAGCATTTTCGCCGGCGTGCAGCTCTCGTTCTTCAAGCTTTACCTTTTCGGCTC
>JGI24751J29686_10000231_pt1 | contig 23238 bp, 24 predicted proteins | sample KBSSwiS6_FD_29686 | JGI IMG/M metagenome (IMG submission 29686)
CTTGCGGTTGCCGTTCCCGGCGCCGTCCAGGCGCAGGATGTTGCCGCGTCGGCCAGTTCGTCGTCGGGTGACGACGCCATCGTCGTCACCGCCCGCCGCAGGGAAGAGAGCATCCAGTCTGTTCCGGTTGCGGTTCAGGCCTTCAGCGCCGAAACCCTCACCAAGCAGAACGTCCACGACACCAAGGACCTGCAGCGCCTGGTGCCGGGCGTGGTCTTCAACGGTTCGGGTTCCGAACTGAATACCACCTTCACCATTCGCGGCCAGGGTCGCGCGGTGATCGGCACGATCTCTCCGTCGGTGCAGTCCTACGTAAATGAAGTGGCGCTGCCGAACTGGGGTGCGGTGATCCCGACGTACGATGTTTCGAACGTCCAGGTTCTCAAGGGGCCTCAGGGCACCCTGTTTGGCCGCAACACGACCGGCGGCGCGGTCCTGGTCTACAGCCAGGCGCCCAGGCATGAATTCGGTGGCTATGCCTCGGCGACCGTGGGCGACTACAGCTGGCACCAGCTGGAAGGCGCGATCAACGTGCCCGTCGTGCAGGACAAGGTGGCGCTGCGCGTCGCCGGCCAGTACCGCAAGCGCGACGGCTACATTCGCGCCGGCATTCTCGGCCAGCCCGACGGCCAGGGCCTGAACAGCCGCGCGTTCCGCGTTTCTTTGCTGGTTGAACCGATCGAGGGTGTCAAGAACACCACGGTCTACGATTACTTCTGGAACCGCGCCGCCGAAGTCCAGACGCCAACCGAGCTGGTGAGCGGCACCACGCTCGACACCCTGCCGTTCCCGCCGGACTACATTCCGTATTACAAGCCGATTATCCAGGGCATTCTGGACGCCCAGAAGGCCGCCGGTCCCTACGTCTATTTCAGTGACCTGGTGCAGAGCACTTACGCCAAGATCCAGGGCGTGACCAACACGACCGAACTCACCCTCGGCAATGTCAACGTCAAGAACGTCTTTGGATATCGCACGTCGCGTATTGTTAACGTCTCCAATACCACTGCCTCGCAGTACAACTTCACCGGCTGCTATCTGTGCGCGCACGCGGACGACCAGATCAGCAATGAACTGCAGATCAGCACGAGCGCGTTCCAGGACACAATGTCAATCCTGCTGGGCGGGTTCTATCTGCGCAACAAGCCGAAGGGCCAGAATGCGCTGGGGCTGGCCTTCACGACCGCGAAGGATTTGCCGCTCGACCAGATGCGTGCCGCTGGCGTGATGATGGATCAGCAGGACGACAGTTCGACCAAGGCGATCTTCCTCAGCATCGGCCAGAAACTGGATTCAGTCCTGCCGGGGCTGAAGCTGAACCTTTCCGGTCGCTACACCTGGGACCAGTCGAGCACCTGCGCCAATGGACGTCCCGGAACGGCAACGCCTTACAGCAGCTATGATGATTGCGTTGCCGCCGGAAGTGATCCGACGCTTCCGTCGTCCACGCCGAAGTCGAAATTCGAGAAGTTCACCTGGTCGGCGGGCCTCGATTACCAGGCAACTCCGGACCTGTTCTTCTATGGCGTGGCGCGCACCGGTTACCGTGCTGGCGGCGCGAACACCCCGGTGCTCGGTACTCTCCTTCAGCCCTATCAGACGTTCGCCCCCCAGACAGTCACGGACTTCGAAATTGGCGTGAAGGCCGACTACAGCATTGCCGGGGCTCGGGCGCGTACGAACATTTCGGCGTACGCGTCGAAGTACAAGGGCCTGCAACTGAGCGCCAGCGGCATTCCGGGCAACACCGACCTCGACAACAATCCGCTTAACGACCCGACCTTCACCGCGCTCAACCTCAACGTGGGTTCGGCGGTGACGCGCGGGGTGGAGGTCGACGGCTTCATCATGCCGGTCGATAATCTGCGGTTGAGCTACGCCGGCAGCTTCTTCTACGGCAAGATCCACTATGCTCCGATCAGCATTGGTGCGATCGACACGAGCGACACGCGCTTCAACTACGCGCCATCGACCAGCATCTCGCTGGCTGCCGACTATTCGGTCCAGAATGTGTTCGGAGGTGACCTGAACTTCAATGTCAACTGGTACAGCATCTCCAACTTCCGTATCGATCTCGCGCGGAACAAGGGCTACAAGCTGTTGAACGCAAGCATCGAGCTGGCTCGCATTGCCGGATCGGGGCTGAGCGTGCAGGTGTTTGGCCAGAACCTGGCCAACAAGGTGTACTATCTCAACCCGAACGCTTCTGGCGCTTTCCCCGGGTACCAGACCTGGACTGCTGGCCCGCCGCGGATGTACGGCGTGCGTGCGACCTACCGGTTCGGCGCCAACTGATCCGAACGACAATTGCGAACAAGGAAGGCGGCGCCCATCGGGGGCCGCCTTTTTTGATTCCCGCGCCAATCAGCTTTCACAGGTTGGTGCCTGTTCCAAATGATTAGCTTCAGCCGGGTGTCAGTTCACCGTGCGGGGGCCAAGGTCGTTCAGGTAGTCCCCGCTCTCGATCGCCCACAGGATGGTGCGCGCTGCGTCGCATTCGCTGGCGAAGCGTTCGGCTTCCGCGCCCGCAAGGGCGCCGCGGGCCGCTTCCAGTTCAGCTAGGTAGCGCCGCAGCCAGGCGCAGATCAGGGCGCGTTCGTCCATGTCTGTATAGAACGGCCGGAAGCCCTTTCGGTTAACTTCAGGTTCCGGTTAACGCGCCGCCACTTGCCGCCCCGCCGCCCGCACCCTCCGCCTGCACGGGTAGGGCGGAACCGCCAAGTGCGACGAAGCGTTTCAACTGCCGAGGACGGGCGTGGTCCAAGCCCGTTGGCGCCAAGGGGCCATGCTACCCGACCGCCAACGCTCTGAAAGGAGACCTGTCTTGTCCAAGAAATTCCTGCTCCCGTTCGCCGCCCTCGCGGCCACCGCCGCGCTCTCCGCCTGCAGCACCTATGGCGACGGCTACGGCCCGGGCTACGCCTCGGACTACAATGGCTGGGGCTATTACGACCGCGGCTATTACAGCCGCTATGGCCGCTATGACTGGAACAGCCCCGATCCGCGCTACAACGGCTACTATGCTGACAACTACTACCGGACCGACCGGCGCTATCGCGAATACCGCCTCGGCTCGAACGACCGGATTTATCGCGGGCGCGACGGGCGCTACTATTGCCGCCGTTCCGACGGTACCACCGGCCTGATCGTCGGCGCGGTCGCCGGCGGCATCCTGGGCTCGATCATCGCCCCGGGCGATTCCCGGCCACTGGGGGCGATCATCGGCGCCATCGGCGGCGGCGCGGCCGGTGCGGCGATCGACAGCAACAACCCCGATGTGCGCTGCCAGTAGGTCTGCCCTTCGAGACGGCGCTTCAGCTTTCGGCTTCAGCGCCTCCTCAGGGCGAGCGGGCAAGGTGTTCCGTTCGTGCAGAGGAGGGCCCGAAGCCTCGGCTGAGGAGCCATCTCGAAGCACCGCAGGTCGACGCTAGCCCCCCGCGAATACCCTCGCCCCACCGGCGCGGGCTGGCCGATCTAGCTCTCGCCGGTCTTCCGCTGGCGTGAGTTCAGCACCGCTTCCACCGCGGCGAGGGCGGCCGGCGTATCGACGTCGAGCAGGTCCTCCGCCCGGCAGTCGACCAGCATTAGGCCGGGGTCGCCCGCCAGCAGACTGCCCGCCCCCCGCTCGCCGGTCAGGTCGGCCAGATCGGCGAAACGTCCGGCGGGGAACAGCGCAGGCACGCCGGGCCGGCCGTCCGGGTGTCGACAGGCGGCGAGCGCTCCCGCCCCGGCAACGGCGAGCAGCAGGCTCACCGATGCGCAGGGCATGTCGGCAAGGTGCAGCAGCAGTCCCGGCGCGCCCCGCGCCGCGGCTTCGCGGGCGGCAAGGGCAACCGAACTGCTGAGCCCTTCGGCAGCGTCGGGATTGGGGATAGCCTGGATATCCTCCGGCAGCCACATGGGCCGCGGGCCAGGCGCGGTGATGCATAGCGCCGGGAGGCTGGTCGCCAGGACGGCCCGCGCCGCATGGCTGGCGAGCGGTACGCCGGCGCAGGGCGCGGCGAGCTTGTCTGCGCCGAACCGGCTGGCGCGGCCGGCGGCGAGCAACGCGATGAGCGGCCGTGCGGTCATGCCGTGCGAATAGCGGCCGACAGACCGGGAGGGAAGAGCGGGCGCGGCCTGCGGAGCGCGCCCGCCTCCCGGCTCGGTCAGGCGCTCTCGCGCACCACGACCTCGGGCTCCATCACGGTCGACTTGACGTCCTCCCCGGCCATGCGCCGGAACAGGCCGTCGACCATTGCCTTGGCCCCGCTGGCGATGTCCTGGCGGACGGTGGTCAGGCGCGGCACGGTCTGCATGCCCACCGGCAGGTCGTCGTAGCCGATCACGGCGATCTCGTCGGGCACCTTGCGCCCGCGCTCGTGCAGCACCCGCAGGATCGCCATGGCGAGGACATCGGAGGCCGCGAAGATGGCGTCGGTGCCCGGATCGAGCCGGTCGAGGTGCTCGGCCACCTGCAAGGCCTCGCGGTCCACGGCAAGGCTCGTGGCGAAGTGCTGGAGGGTGGCGCCGGTCCCGCTTTCTGCGATCGCCGCCTGAGCTCCCGCGAGCCGCTGGGCGATTTCGATGCCGCTGGTCTCGCCGAAAAAGGCCAATTGCCGCCGGCCCTGCTTCAGCAAATATTCGGCCGCCTTGCGCCCGCCGACGAGACTGTCGGTGCCGACCGAGCAGTGCACTTGACCCTGCTGGTAGGTGCCCCAGACCACCATCGGCGCATAGTCCGCCGCCACCCGCTCGATAGCCTCGTACTGGTCGGACTGGCCGATCATCAGCACGCCGTCGATCATCCCGGAATCGGTCACGCGCTCCAGCCAGTCGTCCTCGCCATTGGGAATCACCCGGCTGAGCATGAGCTCATGCCCGCGATCGGTAACCCCGTCGGCGAGGTGGCCGAGCATGGTGACGAAGAACGGATCGGACAGGAGCTGCCCGCGGGCATGCCCCAGCGGGATTACCACGCCGATCACCCCGGTGTGTCCGGTGCGCAGGCGGCTGGCCATCTGGTTTGGCCGGAAGCCGTGTTCCCGCGCGAGCGCCTGGATGCGCTCGCGCGTCTGGCGGTTGACCAGGTCCTTGCCGGCCAGTGCCCTCGATACGGTGCCTGCCGATACACCGGCGAGCTTTGCCAGCTCACTGATGTTGCGGATCCGGCGCCCGGTCTCCCCCGTTTTCATGTATGTCATGAGTTGCGACCCCAAGACTGAGTTACACCAATGTAAGCATGATTACCTGCGCTCTGCACTGCTTGCGCCACCCCGATAACATGAATACCGTCAATGACTTACGTGCGAGTTTTCGCAGACGCAAGCCTTTGCAGAATCGGGAACCAGATCACGTTTGGGGGGTTGTTTCCGCCTGCCGGGGGCACTAGCACCACCCCATGAAAGTCGCCCAGGTCGATCCCTTCGAGGCCATCGCGATCAGCCGCATCGCCCATGATCTGGCGGACGCCGGGCGCGATGTGATCCACATGGAATTCGGCCAGCCGTCGACCAGCGCGCCCGCGGCCGCCATCGCCGAGGCGCACCGGGTGCTCGACACCGAGGCGATGGGTTACTGGGAGAGCAACGCCCTCAAGGATCGCATCGCCCGCCATTACCGGGAAGCCTATGGGGTGGCGGTCGACCGAGAGCAGGTGATCCTCACCTGCGGTGCCTCGCCGGCATTTGTCCTCGCGCTGTCTTGCATGTTCGCCCCCGGCGCCCGGGTTGCGCTCGCCCGGCCCGGCTACGTCGCCTATCGCAACACCCTGCGCGCGCTTTACCTCGAACCGGTCGAAATGGCCTGCGGTGCGCAAGAGCGCTATCAGGTCACTGCCGCCGCGCTCTCGGCGCTCGAACCTGCGCCCGACGGGCTGATCATCGCCAGCCCTGCCAATCCCACCGGCACGATCATCCCCTCTGCCGAACTCGCCGCGATCGCCCGAGTCTGCAGCGAACGCGGCATTCGCGTCATTTCCGACGAGATCTACCATGGGCTGTCCTTCGGCGAACGCGCCGCCTCGATGCTCGAACATCTGGCCGATGCCTTCGTGGTCAACAGTTTCTCGAAATATTACTCGATGCCTGGCTGGCGGCTGGGTTGGGCGGTGGTCCCGCCCATTTTGGTCGACGCGGCCAGGGCACGCATGGGCAACCTGTTCCTCACTCCTCCGGTGATTGCCCAGCGTGCAGGCCTGGTTGCCTTCGCCTGCGGCGCGGAGCTCGATGGCTACCGCGACACCTATGCTCGCAATCGCGCGCTGATGCTCGATGCGCTTCCGGCGCTCGGGCTCAGCCATGTCGCCCCGCCTGATGGCGCCTTCTATCTCTATGCCGACATGGGTCACCTGACAGGCGACAGCGTCGCCTTCTGCAAGGCCCTGCTGCGCGATACAGGCGTCTGCACTGCGCCCGGGGTGGACTTCGACCCCGTCGATGGCCGGCGCTTCATCCGGTTCAGCTTTGCTGTCTCAACGGACGAGGTGCGCGAGGCGATCGGCCGCATGATCCCGTGGTTCGCGGCGCGCGCCGCCGTCACAGTCTGACTGGGGCCTTCGCGGCGAGTTCAACTTCGCCACCCCGCGGACCTGTATTGCAGGAACACATGACGCTCGCACGACGGGGCTGGCGCCTTGCTTACAGAGTGGTACGCAGGCGAGGATGCGTCCGGTCCTCGCCGGAAACAGATTAAAGCAGGTATTGCAACAACATAATCGCCTCCCTTCGGGAACCTTGCGGGAGCCGGACGCGTTCTGGGACTAATGTGCCGGAGGGAGGTTCACTCCTGCTTCAGGCAGCGTCGCGGAATGGGACGGCATGAGAGATCGCGGGAGTTCCCGTGCTTGACCCTGACGAGGTCGCGGGGAAGACGGCGAACGCAGATGAGCGGCCACGCAGGGGAGCCGAGATGAAACAGTCCAACCTAGGCCAGAGCTCCGGCCGGATTGCAGCGGACAACGGCGTTGCCGCCTGGCGCCGCGCAGTCGGCCAATTGGCGCTAGCTTGCGCGGGATCGTTTCCCGGAGAAGAGGCGCAGCGCCTGCGCGAGATGCGCCGTCTGCTGGCGGAGGCCTCCGAGCCCGGGCTGTTGCGCGGTCTCACCGTCCCCAGCGCCGAACGGATGGACCAGCTCGTCGCCGCCGAAGCCGCCCCGAGCGCAGCCTTCGCGCTGCTCGGGCCCGATTGCGGCTATCTCCTTTCGCGCGGTGCCGGCGGCCAGCACCTCGCTTCGGTCATCCTGCCCGGCGCCGATGAGGAAACCAGCGCCACCGGCGATACGGTTGCTCTCGCGCTGATCGGTGCGCTCGGTCTGGCCCTGGTCGAGGCCGATGTGGTCGACGGCCACCGGGGACGAGTGGGAATGTGCGGAATCAGTCGTACAAGGCGGCTCAACTGATCCAGATCGGGTCCGGGATGATGGCTGCAGGTGGACCGATCCCCCACCCGCAGATCAGTGCACCAGCGATGCCTCAATCGCAATGCGGATCGCCTCGGAGGTATGGCTGGCGCCCATCTTGTTGAGCATGTTGGCGCGGTGGATTTCCACCGTGCGGGGCGAGATCGACAGCTTTTCGCCGATGAGGCGGTTGGATAGGCCACCCGCAACGCCGGCCAGCACCTCGCGCTCGCGCCTTGTCAAGCGTTCGACCCGGCTGCGCGCCACGGCCTCCCGCAGCTTGCCGCTGGCCACCGACCGGGCGCGGTCTCCCGCCAGGTCCATGCTGTCGACCAGTTGATCCTCCGCGAAGGGCCAGACCAGATAGTCGGCGGCGCCTTGCAGCACGGCTTCGACGATGCGCCGGGTGGCAGGCTCTTCCGCGAAGCCGATGACGGGAAGCCAGTCCCCCGTCCGGCTCATGTGCGTGATCAGGCTGCCGATCGCGTCGTCGCTGTCGTGGACCAGCAGGACTCCGTCGTTCGGCCAGCGGGAGTAGAGTTCGCGCGGATCCTCAAACGGCTCCACATGGAGGCCGCTGCCGGAAAGGCAGTGGGAAATGGCGGCCCTGCGGCGAACGTCGCCATCGACGAGTAGGAGGTTGGATCGGCGCATCATGAGAGAACTCATAGCGGATAACGCCTAAGGAATAAGCCGGAGACAAATCCGAATTGGGTCTAATTTCAGCCCGTTCCGGCTCCCAGCTCAATGCTCCGCGCGCGCGCGGAGCATTGAGCTGGCGATCTCGAGGATGTCTGCGCGCACCGCACCGATCCGCACCGGGTCGAAGGTCAGCACGCTATCGAGCACCGCGTTCTTCGCGGCCTGGTAGAACTGGAGCAGGGCCGCGGCCACGCCCTCGGTGCCCTTCACGCCCAGCTGAAGCGCGGTGAGCGCCGAGACGGCCCTGGTCAGCGCGGCGCTCTTGGCGGCATTGTCCTTGCGCTCATGGGCGAACAGGGCGGAACCCAGCGCGGCGATCAGGTGCTCGTAGCACAGGCCGACCAGTTCCATCGGATCCGCCCCGCCTACCCGGGCGTCGAAGTCGACCCGGCGGTAGACGGCATCCGGGGTGCGGCGGGCGAGCATGGTCATGGCGGGTCAGGGCTCCGATGGCCTTAAAGGCTGGCTCAATTGTTCTTCGAATTCCACGCGTCGATCTGGTTCTTGAGGAAGGTCAGGGTCGAGGTGGAGGCGGCAACAGCGGTCTGGGTCGTGGCGAAGCGCGTCACCATCTGCTGGCGGAAGGCTTCCTGCTTTTCCGCGATCTTGGCGAGATCGGCGGCGGCCTGGGTCTTCTGCTTGGCATAGCGGGCAATCGAGGCGGCCAGCGAGGTGGCGCTGCCGGTGGCGGCCATGGTCCGGTTGAGCCCGTCGATCGTGCCGTACACGCCATGGAGCCCGTTGGTGAACATGGCGGCGACGCCGGTGGGATCGTCGGCGAGGGTCTTAGTCAGCCGCGCTCCGTCGAGGGCGAAGGTCCCATCGCGCTGGATCGACAGGCCAAGGTCCGCAAGGGTGCGCGGCGCGCCCGCCGGGGCATTGGGCATGATCACCGTGCCCGACAGCTGCGACAGCGCGCGCTTCAGCGCCTTGGCGCCCGGGTCGGACGAAAGGTCGCCACCCAACGGGTCGGTCGCGGTCTTGACGAGGCCGGCAAGCTCGTTGAGCGCGCCGGTCAGGTCCTGCATCACCGAGGTGATCGCGCTGGTGTTGTCAGTGAAGCTGAGCGTTGCCGGCGCGCCTACGTTGGTCGCTGCGAAGGTCGCGTCGAGCCCGGCGACGAGGCCGGTGACAGTGTTGGAAGGCGAAGTCATCGCCAGCCCGTCGAGCTTGTAGGCCGCGTTTTGCGCGCCGCTCAGCAATTGCGAGGAAGAGCCTGTCGCGGGGTTCCAGGCGAGCTGCTCCAGGCCCGGGGTCGTCGTATCGGCCGGATCCGGCGTGGCTTCGAGCACGAAGCCGTTGGCCGCGCCCTGCTGGCCTTTGACCACCAGCCGCGGCCCGTCGGTCGTATTGGCGACATAGGCGGAGAGACCCGCATTGGCCCCGTTGATCGCCCCGGCGACGTCAGCCAGCGTCGCGCCAGCCGGGATCGTCAGGTTCACTGCGGCATGGCCGATGTCGTCGGTGAACGCACTGCCCGCGACCGTGCCGAAGCGGATCGTCAGCGTCCCCGCGCCGACCGGCGTGGTTGCTGAGGCGAGGGCCGGACCGGCGACGGTCTGGGCCTTGGCGAGCTGGGTCACCTCGAGTGAATAGGTCCCCTTGGGGGTGGCCGCGCTGTTGAGCTTGAGAGTGGCGAGACCGCCGTTCGACAGGCTCGGCTGTGGCGAGAGATCGCCCGCGCGAACCCGGTCGCCCAGCGAGGTGGCGAGGCTCAGCAGGGCCGACTTGATGTTGCTGGCATCGGTGATGCGCTTGTCGAGCGTGTCCGACCTGGCATTGAGCCGGTCGGTCTGTCCGGCAAACTGCGCGATCGACAGATTGTTGGCCAGAGCGTTCCAGTCGATCTGGTTGCTTCCGCCCAGCGCCGTCAGGATCGAGCTCGCGGTGGAGCTTTGCGTCGCCGAGGTGCCGGAAGTTGCCATGGTGGGTAGGACGGCCGGTCCGCAAAGGAATTAAGCGCCGTCTTATGGAAACCTGCGAGGGTGCCTGGCCGGCGGTGCCCCGGACCTGACCCGGTACCGCTGCCGGTTGTGAAGCTGCACCCTCGCCGGCAGCCTGACAGCCCGAACCGAACCTTCAGGCGAGACCCGGCCGGCCCGACTGGATCCGGATTCGCGATGGCCACAGGTGCTTGGTCAAGGCCGGGGCGACGCCTCGCCTGAACCTTTCCTATAGACCCCGGCCCATGCCATGGTCTCGGCCCTCTTCGACACCATAAACCGCTGTTCCAGCCTGGCCGCGGGGGCATTTTCCACCTTGCCGGGAATGTCCCGTTTATTCGCGCCTGAACCGTGGCAACTTCGACCCAGATCGGGACTAGGCCGACGCCGGGTCGGGCCGTCCGTCCGGATCATAGCGCAGCTCCAGCGGGACCACGATCTGCGGCAGGGCCCGGCTCTCGCCACGCTTCAGGGCCATGACGAAGCCCAGCACGCCGGCCACTGCCGCATAGAGCTCCTCGCGGATCACCTGGTTCTCGCGGGTGGTGAAATAGACCGAGCGAGCCAGCGCCGGATATTCAAGGAGCGGCACCTCCAGTTCCCGCGCCAGCTCGCGCATCGCCAGCGCCTTTTCGCCCCGGCCCTTGGCCAGCACGATCGGCGCTCCGGCACGGTCCGGGTCGTATAGCAGGGCGACGGAAAAGTGGGTCGGGTTGGTGATGACGAACTGCGCCTCGCGCATCGCCTTCTGCAGCGAACCCATCGCCAGCTGCCGCTGCCGCCCGCGGATCGCGGCCTTCTTCTCGGGGCTGCCTTCCGTTTCCTTGTGTTCGTCGCGCACCTCCTGCTGACTCATCCTGAGCCGCAGGAAGCGGCGGACGAACTGGATCGGGAAGTCGATCCCGGCGATGATGACAAGGCCGAACGACAGCGCGAACAAGAGTCCCGTCAGCGCCTCCCAGCCGGTGTGGAGCTGGGCCGACAGCGGTGCGCGGCCAAGGTCGAGCAGGTCAGGCAGGTGCGCGCGCGCCCAGATCCAGCAGATGATTCCCAGCAGCCCCGCCTTGACGAGGCTCTTGCCCAGCTCGATCAGACCCTGCAGCCCGAACATCCGCTTGAGGCCGGAGAACGGGTTGATCCGGCTGGCCTTGGGCGCCAGGTTGCTGGCCAGCCACCGCCCCTCGCCGAAGCCCAGTTGCGAGGCAAGGCTCGCCGCCATCACCGCCACGCCGAGCAGCAGCACCGGCGGCAGCACCGCCAGCGCCATGCCCGCGCCCAGCCGCCCCGGAGCGAAGTCGGTGATCGCCGCACGGTCGAAGCTCAGCCCGGCGTCGAGCACGCCCACTAGGTTCTCCAGCAGCCAGGGCCCGGCGAACTTCAGCCAGGCAGCACCGGCCAGCATGGCCACTGCGGTCGCCAGATCGCGCGAGCGCAGGACGTCGCCCTTCTGGGCGGCGTCGCGTTTGCGCTTCTCGGTTGGGGCAAGTGTCTTCTCGCCGGCATCCTCGCTCATCTGGCGATCACCGTCTCGGCGGAATCGAGGGCCTGCGTCGCGACATCGGCCATGAGGTCACCGGTCAGCGGCGCGGAGACGATCAGCGCGGCAAGGCCCGCCAGGACGCCCGCCGGCAGTCCCAGCGCAAAGAGGTTGAGCGAGGGCGCCGACCGGCTGATCACGCCGGCCGCCAGCTGGACTGCGAGCAGCACCAGCGTCACTGGCAGGGCGATCGCCACCGCCGTCAGGAACATCTGCGAGCCAAACCCGGCGATCGCCATTAGCCGCTCCGCCCCCAGCCAGGTGTGACCTGGCGGAAAGGCGGTGTAGCTCTCCAGCACTAGGCGGATGAACAGCAGGTGCCCGCCAAGGCCCAGGAAGACCAGCACCAGCACCACGCCGTAATACTGGCCAAGTGCCGGCGAGTGCGCGCCGGTCTGCGGATCGGCGGCGCTGGCGATCGACATGCCCATCCCCGCGCCGATCACCTCGGCGGCGATGGTCGGTGCGGCGAAGGCGAGTTGCAGCACGAAGCCGAGCGCCAGTCCCACCAGCACCTCGCCCGCCACGGCAAGCAGGCCGGGGAGAGAGAACAGGGCCGGGGGGGTAGCGATGGGCAGCCAGGCGCAGGCCATGGCCGCGACCGCGCCGGTGACGATCACCCGGACCTGCGGCGGCACGGAGGCGGCGCCGAAGAAGGGGGCGGCGAAGAATGCGGCGCCTATTCGGGTCATCACGAAGAGCCAGCGCCAGAACTCGGCCTCGACGGGCCCGAAGCCGAAAGTCAGGTTCATTCACTGCCCATCCGGGCGATTTCGGCGAAGATGTCCTGGGTGAAATCGCCGACGAGGCCCAGCATGGCCCCGCCCATGACGACCAGCACCAGGGCGACGATCGCCAGCTTGGGGACGAAAGTCAGCGTCTGCTCGTTCACCGAAGTCGCCGCCTGGACGATCCCGACGACGAGGCCAACGGCAAGGCTCGCGATCAGCACCGGCCCGGCGACCAGCGCCGTGATCCACAGCATCCGGTCGGCGAGAGAAAGAAGGGAGGCGGTGTCTTCCATCACCCGAAGCTCGCCGCGAGGCTGCCCATCAGCAGGGCCCAGCCGTCGACCAGCACGAACAGCAGGAGCTTGAACGGTAACGAGACGATGGTCGGGCTCATCATCATCATGCCCAGACTCATCAGCACCGAGGAGACGACGAGGTCGATGACCAGGAACGGCAGGAACAGCATGAAGCCGATCTGGAAGGCGGTCTTGAGTTCGCTGGTAACGAAGGCCGGCAGCAGGACCGAGAACGGCACGTCCTCGCTGCGGGCAAACCGTGGGGCCTTGGCCATGTCGGCAAACATCGCGAGGTCGTGCTGGCGGGTCTGGCGGATCATGAAGGCATGGAACTGCATTCCTGCATTGCCGATCGCCTGCTCGGCGTTGATCTGGCCGGCGGCATAGGGCTGGACGGCGGTGGCGCTGACCTTGTCGAGGGTCGGCGCCATGATGAACAGCGAGAGGAACAGGGCAAGGCCGACCAGCACCTGGTTCGGCGGGCTCTGCTGGAGGCCCAGCGCCTGCCGCAGGATGCCGAGCACCACGAGGATGCGGGTGAAGCTCGTCATCATCAGGACGAGGCTGGGCAGGATCGTCAGCAGCCCCATGATGACAAGGAGCTGCAGCGACATGGTCAGCCCGCCGCCAGCGCCGCCGTTAGCCTGCTGGAAGGCGCGGTCGAGCGCGCCGGGAATGGCGCTTTGGGCGAAGGCCGCCGTCGGGGCGAGAAGCAGCGCGGGCAGCGCCAGCCAGCGGGCGCGGATCACTCGGCGGACTCCTGCACTGGGGCCTGCACGGGCGCTTCCGCCAGCCGGACCAGGCCATTGCGCGACGCCGACACGAGGATGTCCTTGCCCCGGAACTCCAGCACCGCCAGCTTCAGCGTGGGCGAGAGCATGGTCGTCTCCACGATCCGCACCGCCCGCGCCGTACCCGGCTGCACGCCGACCCGCGCCTGCAGCTTCTGCAGCAGCTTCATCGAACCCCAGATCAGCGCGCCGATCACTGGCAGCAGCAGGATCAGCTTGACGACGTACCACAGCATCAGGCGGCCTCCGCTGCGCTGTCATCGCCCGCCAGTTCGACCACCCGCAGGGCGAAGCGGCCGTTGTCGGCAACGATCTCGCCCTTGGCGATCAGCGTGCCGTTGACCATCACGTCGAGCAGCTCGTCGGTCAGCCGGTCGAGCATGACGACGCTGTCCGGGCCGAGCGAGAGCACGTCCTTCAGCTTCATTGCGGTGCGGCCGAGTTCGACGGTGAGGCGGACATCGACGTCCTTGAGGAGATCGAAGCCGCGGGCAGGAAGGGTCATGTTGGAAGCATCCTTGGGCATGGTGTGGCGGAGGGCTCAGAAAGCCGAAGTGATCTGGAGGGCGACGCGGTCTTCCGCCGCGCCGACAGTGCCGGTCGCCAGCGTCGGTCCGTCGGTCGCGGCGATCCGCAGCGGAACCTGGCGAGCGACGGCCACCGGAAGCAGGGCGCCCGGGCGCAGGGCCGCGAGGACCTTCATCGACATGCGCATGTCGACCAGCACCGCCGAGATATCGAGCGGAACGGCGGCAAAGGGTTGCGCGAACGGATCGGCGGGCCGGCGCGCTTGGCTGGCGACCGGAGTCGGCGCTGCGGCGAAGATCGCGATGAGGGTTGCGGGCGGCAGCGCAATGGTGATGGGCCAGGTCTCACCGCTGGCCTCGACGACCTGCAGCTCGAGCATGATCAGCGTCTCGGTGCCGGGAAATGCCTCAAGGTCGGCCAGTACGCTCGAGCGGCGCAGCGGGGCAAGCGGGGCATCGGCAGGAAGGCCGACCGCGGCGGAAAGCTGCGCCCCCACCAAGGCCTCCAGCCGGGCGATCATCAGATCGGCTGAACCGGGGAATTCGGCCGGCAGCTTCTCGGGCGCCGAGCCGCGTCCGCCGAAGGTTCGGTCGACCATGCGCAGGACCGCACCGGCATCAACCGAGACAACCAGCGGCTGTGCTTCGGGACCGACGCCGAACAGGGTGTTGGCGGCAAGGGCGGGGATCAGCAGAGAGAATTCCAGCTCGGAGGTCTCACGCGCCTCGCGGGGCTTCACCGAAAGCCCTTTGCCGCCGGCGAGCGGCGCAAGGGCCGGGGCGATCGTGCGGGCGAGTCGGGCGGCGGCTTCGTTGAGCCGCAGCGCCAGTTCGGCAGGACCCGGCGCGGTGCGGACCAGCTCGGCGCAGTGCTGCGCCAGGATCCGTTCGGCTACCAGCTTGGTTTGGGGCTTCACTTGGCCACCCTCACTGCATCAGGAAGGATTTGAAGTAGACCTCGTCGACCCCGCCGAAGCCCTCTTCCTTGGTGAGGACATGGTTGATCGCGGCGGTCAGACGCTTCTGCAGGCGTTCCTTGCCTTCGAGCGTGGCGATGTCTTCCTCGGGCGTGTCGGCCAGCACGTTGAGCAGGGCCGAGCGGATCGCCAGCTCGTGCTTCTTCAGCCAGATCAGCACCCGCCCGTCGCGCCGGGTCGAGCAGGCGAGGCTGACCTGGACCAGCGCGTCGGAGTTCTTGAGGTTGGAGGTGAATTCCTCGGAGAAGGTGAAGTAGGAGGTCTTGTACTCGCTGCCCCCATCGCCGTCGATTTCGGGTGCGCCGCCTTCCTCGCCATGGCCGCCCTCGCCGCCCTTGGGCGCAAAGGGGTCTTCCTCGCCCTTGCGGACAAGCTTGGGGTTCTTGTCTTCCTTGACCTCCTTGCCGCCCCCGCCGCCGATCACGCCGGCGGCGAGGAGGCCATACATGCCGCCGCCGCCGACGCCCAGCAGGACGGCGGGGATCGCCAGCTTGAGCAGCATGCCGCCGCCCTTCTTCTTTGTTTCCTTGGATTCCTTGTCAGAGCTCATCGTCTGGTCTCACTCGGTGGATCGCTGAAAGGTCAGGCGTAGATGCCGCGGGGGGTGGTCTCGCCGGGTACGGGGGCGCGGGGCCGAGCCGGATTGGCCTCGGCGGCGCTGAAGCGCTCGGGCTGGGCGTTCGCGCTGCCGCGCTGGCCCTGCTGGGACTGTGCGCCCGCACCGGACGAGCCGAGTGCCCAGCCATTGCCGCCGGCGAAGTTGCCCGCGAGGTCGGCATCCCTGCCGCCAGACGCAGGCGTTGCCGACTGGACGGCGCGAGCGAAGTCCGGATCGGGGCTGGCGAGGGCGACCGAGAGGCCGTCGGCGCGCTGTTCGAACCGGACCGAGACCGTGCCGAATTCGGCATGGCGCAGGTTGATGGCGACCGGCTGGGCGGAATTGTCGGCCTGGACGGCATCGCGGGCGGCCATCAGCCGGTCAACCACGGCGGCGAAGCTGTGACCGATGCTCGCTGCGCCGGCGGGAGCGGCGGCGGTGGCAGGTAGGGCGGACTGGCTGGTCAATGTCGCATCAACGATCGGCGTGGGCAGGGCGCCGGGGGCGGTGCTGTCGGTCGGGGCGGCGGTGAGTGCCTCCACCACCGGACGCAGGTGAAGGCTGGTGGACGCGCTCGGCACGGTCGGGCTGGCGATGGTGAACTGGGCTTCGGCCTGGCCGGGGAACGGCGCCGGGGCTGCGGGCAGGCGCAGGGTGCGGGCATCGTCCGGTGCAGCGGCTTCGGCCTGCGGCGGGGTGTCCTGCCGGGGCAGCGCCTGGCCCATGAGCTGCGCCGCAATCGCCGGCGGCAGGAGCAGGGCGGCGGCCTGAAGCTGGGGTGGGGTCGAGGAGGTGGCCGGCAGTGCGCCGGGGGCAGGATCGGCGGCGACCGGCAACGGCGACAGCGTGAAGACGAGGGCCGGCACGGCGAGGGGCGCGGTTTCGGCCGGTTCGTCGGTCGCGGTAGTGGCCTGCTCGGAGGCGGCGGCACGGGGACGGGCAGGCCCTTCGGCGTCGAGTGGGCGGACGGCGCGCAGCAGGGGAAGGACTGGCACCGGCGGGCCGGCAGGGGCGGCGGATTGGACCGGCTCGGCGGTATCGCCCCGCGGCAAGAGGTCCGGCAAGGTCTTGCCGGCGGCAAGCGGCATTGCCGGCAGGGCGGCAAGACCTTGCCGGGTGGCGAGCGGCTTTGCGGAGCCGGCAGGGGCGGCGGTTTCGGCGGGCGCTGGCGCTTCATCAGGCCGGAGCAGGGCCGCGAAAGCCGCAGGATCAACGGGGTTTCCGCTCGCCGCCAGGACGGGGGCGGCCCCGGGAGCGACCGCACCGATCACGCTGCCGAGCGGGGTGGTGGTGGGCGTGGCGGCTGGGTCGATCATGAACGGCAGGTCCTCGAAACGGGTGTCGAGGATGGTTAATCAAGATTCGTGCCAATCGCCTTGCGGGCTCCCAGCGGCGGCTGCGCGCCAGAGGCGGCGAGGGCGCGGCGAACCACCTCGGCGCGGTCGGCCGCGGCCTGGCGGCGGCGTTCGGCCTGCGAGAGCTCGGTCAGCCGCGCGTCGGCCACGGCCTGGGCGCGCCGGGCGTCGGCGCGGGTCGCTTGCTCCACACCGGCGAGGCCTGTGCGGAAGCCGGTGAGGCGGCGCAGGGCGTCGCCATCGTCCGGCGAGGCACGGGTGGCGTAGTCGGCAGCCAGTTGCCCGGTCCGCTCGGCGAGAGCCATCAGCTGGGCCAGGGTCCCTTCCGCCTCGGCGGCCTGGGCGGCGGCGGCCTGCTTGGCCACCGCGCGCACGGTTTCGAGGCGCTTCAATCGGGCGAGGCGACGCTTGTCGCTCATGGCTTAGCCGGGGTCGCCGAGCAGGCTGGTGAGGGCGGCAATCGACTGACCGAGATCGACCACATCCCGCTGCTCCTGACCGAGAAAGCCCTTGATCGCTTCCTGCATGGCGATGGCCCGATCGAGCAGGGGATCGGCGCCCTGGCGATAAGCGCCCATCAGCACGAGATCGCGGTTGGCCTCGTAGGAGGCGACAAGGGCGCGGAAGGTGCGGGCCATGCGCTGGTGATCGGGCGCGGCGATGTCGCCCATGACGCGGCTAAGCGAGGCGCCGACGTCGATCGCCGGATACTGCCCGCGCTGGGCAAGGTCGCGGCTGAGGACGACGTGGCCGTCGAGGATCGAGCGGGCGGTGTCGACCACCGGGTCGTCCTGGGAATCGCCGTCGGCGAGGACTGTGTAGAGGCCGGTGACCGAGCCGCCGCTGGCCGCCGAATTGCCGGCGCGTTCGACCAGCTTGGTGATCGTGGCGAGGGCGGAGGGCGGATAGCCGCGGGCAGCGCCCGGTTCGCCCAGTAGCAGCGCGATCTCGCGCGCGGCGTGGGCGACGCGGGTCAGGCTGTCCATGATGAGGAGGACTTTGCGGCCATGGGCGCGGAAGTGTTCGGCAAGGCTGGTGGCCAGCAGGGCGCCGCGGATGCGCAGGTTGGGGGCATGATCGGCGGGGACGGCGATGACCGCGGTGCGGGCGCGCTTCTCGCCCGCCATGTGCCGCTCTACGAAGTCCGAGACCTCACGGGCACGCTCGCCGATCAGGCCGACGATGACGATCTCGGCTTCCGCGCCGCGTGCGATCATGTCGAGCAGGACCGACTTGCCGACGCCGGATCCCGCCATGACTCCGATCCGCTGGCCAACGCCAAAGGAGGTGAGCGCATTGAGCGCGCGCACGCCGGTATCGAACGGCTCACGCACCGGAGAGCGATCCAGCGCGCCGGTGCGTATGCCGCCGGCAGGCCATTCGTCGCGCCAGTGGAGCGGGCCGAGGCCGTCGATCGGATGACCCTCGCCATCGACCGAGCGGCCGAGGAAGGCCTCTCCCACAGGGAGCATTCCGGGCCGCCCTTCCGGCCGCACACGCGAGCCGGGGCGGAGCATGACCGTATCGCCGAGCAGCATCATCAGCGTGCGGCCGTTGCGAAAGCCGATCACCTCCGCCAGCGGTTCGCCCCGCCCATGGGCGACGCGGCACAGCGCGCCGACGGGGACCGAGAGGCCGGAGACCTCGATCAGCCCGCCATCGCAGGCGGCGACGAGGCCGTAGCGGTGGGGAGTGAAGTCGGGCTGAGCCGAGCCCAGTTCCTCCAGCAACGGATCGAACAGGTTCAGCATGCGTGGAAAGCTTCGGTGAGCGCGCGGCGCCATTGGGCCGGCCCGTCCTCGACGCCGCCCGACTGGCTCTCGATCCGCAGGGCACCGCGTTCGAGGGCCGGATCGGGGGTTACGGTCCAGTCGGCGGCGAGCTGTTCGGAGACCAGCGCCAGATCGTCAGGGTGAAGCCGGATCACCCGTTCGTCCTCGGCGCGCGAGAACATCGCCACGGCGCGTTCCACCCGCTGCGCGAGAATTTTGGCGTCTAGGGCATAGGGCACCAGCGTCTGCTCGCACAGGGCCAGCACGGTGTCCTGCAACCGCTGGCGCAAGGTTTCGGCCAGTTCGGCATCGAACTTGGCCAGCGAAAGGCCGAGCGCCTCGCGCGCCTCGGCCTCGACGGCCATGGCTTCGGCGGCCTCTTCGCGGGCATCTTCCAGCCCGCGCGCATAGCCCTCCGCCCAGGCAAGGGCGACCGGATCCTCGATCTGCACCGGCTCGGGGTCGAGCGGAGTGGCGGTGCGGACCGCCAGGGCAAAGCGCGTGTCGGAACGGAAGCCCCCGGGGTCGGCCTGCCCGGCGGTAAGCGCGGCAAGGCTAGACATAGTCGTCGTCGCCCGAACCGAAGACGATCACACCCTCGGCGGCGAGCCGGCGCGCGACCGCGACGATCGCCTTCTGCGCGGCGATGACGTCGGCCATCTTGAGTCGACCGCGCCCGGCGATCTCGTCCTTGATGCCGTCGGCCGCGCGGCTCGACATGGCGCGGAAGAACACCTCCCGCTGGACCTCTTCGGTGCCCTTCAGCGCGTCGATGAGCGTATCGCTCTCCACCTCGCGCAGCAGGGCGCCCATGGCCTGGGCATCGAGCACGAACAAGTGCTCGAACTTGAACATCTCCGCCTCGATCTCCTTGGCGAGCGCCTTGTCGAGCCGGTTGATCTCGGGAATTACCCGCTTCTCGATCACTTTGCCCGCGCCGTTGATGATCTCCGCCGCCTCGCGCGGGCCGCCCATGGTGAGGGGGGCGCCGCCGTGGACGCTTTCGATACGGCTGCGCAGCAGGTCCTCGAGCATGGCCAGGGCCTCGGGGGCGACCGGCCCCAGCGTGGCGATGCGATGGACGACCTGCGGTTGGATCTCAGGCGACAGCCCGTGAAGAACTTCGGCGGCCACTTCGGGATCGAGCTGGACCAGCAGGACGGCGATTGCCTGCGGATGTTCCTCGCGGATCAGCGGGACCAGTGCATCGGAGTTAAGCCATTTGGCGAGCTCCAGCGGGCTCGGCGGCTTGTGATCTGGCGGGAGGATGCGCTGCATCAGGTTGCCGGCCTTCACGCCGCCAACGGCCCGGGTCATCAGCGAGCGGACCTGGCCGAGGCGGTCGTGCGCCTTCAGGCCCAGCCGCTCGGTCTTCTCGACGAAGCCGGCGATTGCGTGGGCGATGACTTCTGGCCCGATCTCGCCGAGCGCGCACATCTTCTCGCCGAGCAGGCGCAGTTCCGCAGGCTCCAGCCGGGCAAGGATCTGGGCGGCCTGGTCTTCTTCCAGCAGCATGACCATGACCGCAGCGCGATCGGCCTCGCTCAGGGTTTCGGGATCAAGGGTGGCGACAGCGTTCATGCGGCGGCTTCCTGTGGCGCGTGGTTCAGCATCTCGCGCAGGGCGAGCACGGCATCGTCGGGCCGCTCGGCGGCGATGCGCTGGGCGAGGCCAAGCTGCTGGCCGAGTTCGGCCGGGTCGACGGGGGCCTTGAGCGCAGCGCGCGGTCGGGCCGCAGGCTCGCCGGTCTCCGCATCGACACCCGGTTCGTCCGCGCCAGCATCGGCAGCCGGCGCGCGCTTCAGAGCCTTGATGAGCGGCCGTACGCCCAGCAGCAGCACCAGCAGCACTCCGATGAGGGCGACGCCGTAGCGAACGTAGGTCTGGAACCACGGCTGCTCCCACAGCGGGAGGCTTTCCACCGGCGCTGCCTCGAAAGCGCGCAGGACCACCGCGACCTGGTCGCCCCGGGCCGGGTCCACTCCGACAGCTGCGCCGATCAGCTGCTTGAGCTGTTCGATGTCCTGCGGCTTGGTCTTCTTGGGCGCAGCGGAACTGAGCGCCACGGCGACGGTCAGGCGCTTGATCTTGCCGGGGGCGCCGTTGGATACGGCGACTTCGCGGCCCAGTTCATAGGTGCGGGTCGCGCTGGATTCGCCATTGTTCTGGCCGGCCGCCGCGGCAGCCGGAGACGAGCCCTGCGGTGGGCCGGGCGAAGCGGTGGGAGCCGGCGGGGGGGTGTTCGCCGTCACGCCCGGCACACCGGCGCCGCCGCCGGGGCCACTCGTCTGCGACTGCGCCTGGGTTTCGGTGCGCAGCACGCCCTGCTTGTCGTAGCTTTCGCGGGCGCTTGTGACCTGGTCCATGTCGAGTTCGACCTGGACCTCGGAGGAAAAGTTGCCCTGTCCCAGCATCGGGGTCAGCAGCTGCTCAAGTTGCGCGCGCAGCTTGTCCTCCAGCTGCCCCTGCAGCTCGAGCCGTTCGGAATTGCCGCTGCCCTTCTCGGTCAGCAGGCGGCCATGCTGGTCGATCACCCGCACCGCATCGGGGCTCAGCCCCGGCACCGAGCCGGCGACGAGGTTGACGATGGCGGCGGTCTGGTTGTCGCCCAGCTGGCGGCCACGGGCGAGCCGCACCATCACCGAGGCGGAAGGGGCCACATTGTCGCGGACGAACACCGATTTCTCGGCTTCGGCGAGGTGTACGCGGACCGCCTCGACCCCGTCGATCTCCATGATCGAGAGGGTGAGGTCATGCTCGCGCGCCGCGCGCAGATGGTCGGTCTCGATCGCGCGGCTGGCGCCGAGCGGGAGCTTGTCGAGGCTCGCCGCGCCGGCATCGGGCGACGCCAGCGCTCCGTCCGAGGCGACCAGCATCCGCGCCTTGTAGAGATCGTCCTCGCCCACGGAGAGCGCGCCGGTCTGGTTATCAATGTGATACTGGATGCCGGCCTTGTCCAGGCTCGCGGTAACCTTCGCCCGCTCGCCGTCGTCAAGCTCGGAATAGAGCGTGCGCTGGGCCTGCGGGGCGAGCGTCGCCCAGGCGAGGGCAGCCATGCCGATCCCGGCCATGCCACCGAACCACGGCAGGGTCTTGCGCACGGCGGGCTGGCGGGTGAAGGCGCCGAGACGGGTGAGCACCGGGCCGCCGGACGGATCGGTCAGTGGGGCGATCAGCGAAGGGGCGGGCGCGGGCGGCGCACCGTCGGTGGCGGGGACAAGGTCAGCCATCTATCAGACTCCCATCCGCATGATGTCCTGGTAGGCCGAGAGCAGGCGGTTCCGCACCTGCAGGGTGGCCTCGAAGGCAACTCCGGATTCCTGGCGCGCCAGCATGACCTTTGCGATGTCGGTCACCTCGCCCCGTTCATAGGCGGCCGAAAGGTCGGAGGCCTTCTGCTGGGTGGCGCTGACGCTGTCGAGCGCCTGCTTGAGCGCGCCGGAGAAGCCTTCGGCTGGGCCTTGCGGAGCTTCGGGCGCGGGGCTGGCCCCACGCACCTGCTGGAGCAGGTTGGAGCGATCGATGATCTGCTGACGCATGGCCAGGATCTGCTGGATCCCGCCCGCGCCGCCAATTCCGCCCACGCCGCTCATCGCCGGCCGCCAGCCGCGGCCACGGCAATGCCCGCCTCGCGGAAGGCGGCGAGGCGATAGCGCAGGGTGCGCTCGGAGATGCCGAGCTTGCGGGCTGCGGCAAGCCGGTTGCCGCCAGTCTCCGACAGCGCCGCCATGATGGCGCGAGCCTCATGGATCTGGACGATATTGGAGAGGGTGCGCTCGCCGGCCTCCGGGGTGGGGCCGGAGCCCGGAAAGGCCGGGCCGTGGCCGACAAGCGCAGCGCCGGGGGAGACGCCGTGAGAGGGGGTGGCGAAGTCCGCCGCTTCGCCGACGAGGCGGGCAGGGCGGTCGAAATGGATGTGGCGCGGCTCGATCGCCGGTTCGTTGCCGGCAAGCAGTAAGCCGCGCCGGATCACGTTCTCCAACTCGCGGACATTGCCCGGCCAGCCATGCTGGCGCAGCAGGTCCAGCGTTTCGTCGGCCAGCCACGGGATCGGTCCGGCAGCCGGCGCATGGCGCAGCAGCAGCGCGAAGGCGAGCGGGGCGATGTCTTCCGGGCGTTCGCGCAGCGGGCGAAGGGCCAGCGGGAAAACGTTGAGGCGGTAGAACAGGTCGGCGCGGAAGCGGCCTTCCTGGACTTCGAGCGGGAGGTCACGGTTGGCTGCGGCGATGATCCGCACGTCGACCTTGATCGGGTGACTCGCGCCGACGGGGACGACTTCGCCCTCCTGCAGCGCGCGCAGCAGCTTGGCCTGGAGCGACAGCGGCATCTCGGCGATCTCGTCGAGCAGTAGCGTACCGCCGTCGGCGGCGCGAAAGAAGCCTTCCGCCGCCCCGGTTGCGCCGGTGAAGGCGCCCTTCTGGTGTCCGAACAGCATGGCTTCGAGCATGGTTTCGGGCATGGCTGCGCAGTTCACCGCGATGAACGGCCCGTCCCGGCGGGCGCTGCGCTCGTGGATGAAGCGGCTGAGGACTTCCTTGCCGGTGCCGGTCGGGCCGTTGACCAGGACCGGGATGTCGCTGGCGGCGAGCCGCTCCGCGAGAGCCAGGATCGAAAGGCTTTCTGGATCGGCGG
>JGI24751J29686_10000234_pt1 | contig 22561 bp, 20 predicted proteins | sample KBSSwiS6_FD_29686 | JGI IMG/M metagenome (IMG submission 29686)
TGCTGGAAGGGGTGTGATGGCGACTTCGGAGGCCGAGGCGGCCAATGAACTGATGCGGCTGGCGAAGCAGATTGCCTACCATAACCGGCGTTATCATGCTGAAGATGCCCCGGAAATTTCCGATGCGGACTATGACTTGCTCGTCCGCCGGAATGCCGATCTCGAGGCGGCCTATCCACACCTGATCCGGGCCGACTCTCCGAGCCGGCAGGTGGGGCATGAAGTTTCGGCTTCGCAGCTCTCCAAGGTGGCTCACGAGGTTCGGATGATGAGCCTCGACAACGCCTTTGCCGACGAGGAAGTGCTTGAATTCATTGCGCGGGTTCGGCGGTTTTTGAACCTGGCCGAGGATGCGCCGGTGGCGCTGACGGCGGAGGACAAGATCGACGGGCTGTCCTGTTCGCTGCGTTATGAGCGGGGCCGGTTGGTGCGGGCGGCGACGCGGGGGGATGGGTCGGTTGGCGAGGATGTAACCGCCAATGTCGCCACTATTGCCGATATTCCTCAAGGGCTTGTAGGTGATGTTCCAGACGTTTTCGAGGTGCGTGGCGAGGTCTATATGGCCAAGGCGGACTTCCTGGCGCTGAATGCCGCGCAGGAAGAGCGGGGCGAGAAAGTCTTTGCGAATCCGCGCAATGCGGCCGCGGGATCGCTGCGGCAGAAGGATCCACGGGTGACGGCGGCGCGGCCGCTGCGGTTCCTTGCCCATGGCTGGGGCGCGGCGAGCGAAGTGCCTGAAACGACGCAGTTTGCGATGATGCAGCGGATCGCCGGATGGGGCATTCCGGTCTCTCCGCAGCTGGCCATTTGCAACGACACTGCAACGGCGCTGCAACACTATGCATCGATCCAGCAAACCCGCGCGGACCTGCCCTATGATATCGACGGCGTGGTCTACAAGGTGGACCGGCTCGACTGGCAGGAGCGACTGGGCTTTGTGGCCAAGGCTCCCCGCTGGGGCCTGGCCCGGAAGTTTCCCGCCGAGCAGGCCGAGACGACGATCGAGGCGATCGACATCCAGGTCGGGCGGACGGGGAAGCTGACGCCGGTGGGTCGGTTGCGGCCGGTCTCGGTCGGCGGGGTGACGGTGACCAACGTGACCCTGCACAACCGGGACGAGATCGCGCGGCTCGGTCTGCGGGAGGGCGACCGGATCGTGCTGCAGCGGGCCGGCGACGTGATCCCGCAGGTGGTGGACAACCTTACGCGCGAGGAGCGGCGCGAGGCCTTTGCGTTCCCCGACCGTTGCCCGGTCTGCGGCAGCGAGGCCGTGGCCGAGGAGGGCGAGGTCGACGTGCGTTGCACGGGCGGGCTGACTTGCCGGGCTCAGCGGTTCGAGCGGCTGCGGCATTTCGTGAGCCGTGGTGCGCTGGACATCGAAGGGCTTGGCGAGAAGTCCATCGCCGAGTTCCTTGACCTGGGCTGGCTCGACAAGGGCCCGGGCGACATCTTCCGCCTCCGCCGCAAGCGCGACGAGATCGTCGGGCGCGAGGGGTGGAAGGACAAGTCTGTGGATAACCTGTTGGCGGCGATCGAGGCCAAGCGCGCGCCTGATGCGGCGCGGCTGCTGTTCGGGCTGGGCATCCGCCACGTCGGCGCGGTGACCGCGCGTGACCTGATGAAACGGTTCGTGACGCTGGAGGCGCTGCGGGGCGTGGCCGAGCGGGCATCCTCCCCGGCACGGGCAGAAGCACCAGCGCAGCTGGGGGAGGGGCGGGTGCCGGTTCTTCCTGAGGCTTCTGGGCAGCTTGGTCTGGCTTTCGGAGCCAGTGAAGAGCCGCACGTGCCCCTCCACCACCCTGCGGACGGTCCCCCTCCCCGTTCCGGGGAGGATGCCCGGGCCGAGTTGTTGTCGATCGAGGGGGTGGGGCCGGTGGTGATCGAGGCGCTGGGGGATTTCTTCCATGAACCGCACAACGTGGCGGTCTGGGAGGATCTGCTCGCCGAAGTTTCGCCGCCGCCCTACGTGGTGGAGACCAAGGCCAGCGCGGTGGCGGGCAAGACGGTGGTGTTTACCGGCAAGCTCGAGACCATGAGCCGAGACGAGGCAAAGGCCCAGGCCGAGGCCATGGGCGCGCGGGCGGCGGGATCGGTTTCGGCAAAGACGGACCTCGTGGTGGCCGGGCCGGGCGCGGGCTCCAAGCTCAAGCAGGCGGCGGCGCTGGGGATCGAGGTGATCGACGAGGCGGCCTGGGCCGAGATCGTCAAAGCGGCGGGATAGGGCCTGCGGGCGGGCAACGAGCTGGAGCAGGGCGGGAGGGCGAGGATGATGGCGAGATCGGTCGGGGCCATGCTGGCGGCGCTGGGGCTGTCTCTGGCTCCGGCGCTGGCTCCGGTGGGGGCCGCGGCGCGCAATATCGTGTCCACCGATGACGATGGGCTCGGCAGCAATGTCGTGGAGAACCTGGCGCGGGGGGCCCCGACTGATCTCCCGGCGGGCGCCGGCGCCTCTGCGCCGCTGCCCGGCGTATCGGTGGCATTCAACCGGGAACCGCCGCAGCAGGGCCAGCGGGATGACGAGGCCAATGTCGATCGCAGCGCCATCGCGGTAAGCCTGATCGATGGCCATTCGCCCTTGGGTCAGGAGCGCCGCGACTGGTTGCGCCGGTTGGTCGCCAGACTTGGCTGCCAGAACAGCGAGGGGAGCAGGGCAGGATGATCGAGGGTTTGCACCCGATGGCGGCGCGGATCGCCGAGCGGCTCAAGGCGCGCGGGGAGTCGGTGGCCGTGGCCGAGGGGGCGACGGGAGGGCTCATGTCCGCTGCCCTGCTGACCGTGCCGGGGGCCACGGCGTTCTACGTGGGCGGCGGCGTGGTCTATTCGGTGCGCTCGCGGCGGGTGCTGTTTGGCCTTGGACCGGGCGCATTCCGCGGCCAGCAGAGCGTGACCGAGTCCTATGCGCTGCTCCAGGCGCGCGGCATCCGGGACAATTTCAGCGCGGCGTGGGGGATTGCCGAATCCGGATCCAGCGGCGGCAGCGTGCATCCGGGCGGCGTTCCTTCGGGGGCGAGCGTGGCGGCCGTGGCGGGGCCGGGCGTGGAACTGACCTTGCGGACCGAGACCGGAAGCGGGGACCGGGTCGCCAACATGGCAGCTTTCGCCGCGGCGGCGCTGGGCCTGCTGGAGCAGGCGCTGGCCCAGGCCTGATGACAGTCGTTGTTCTGTAGGAAACCCGAACCCGATACTGAGCCGCGGCAAGCATCCAGCCAATGAGGGCCTGTGCTGGTGCTTCGTGACGGGCCCTCAATCTTCGATTTCGGTCCCCCCTCAGCACGAACGGGTCAATGTAAAGTCATCAAGGCCTAGATGTGAGCTTTCAGTCGTGGTTGACTGGTCCTGACGCCAGGCGTCGTGCTCGGTTAAGCCTCAGCGCCGCCAGGCGTCAGAGCGCGGCGTTGAGGAGCGCCTGGGATTCGACCTTGCCGGTGGTGCGCGAGTACCGCTTGAGCACCTGCCAGCGGCCGTCGCGCTTGACGAGTTCCCAGCGGATATAGGCCTGCCGCCAGATGCCCACCGTGCCGTTTTCCCGGACGAAGATGGTGGCATAGCCGGTCGCCACGGCATTTGTGCCGTCCAGCGTGATGGCGAAGGGGCCCATGACGTGGGCGCAATTGGGGAGGATCGCCTGGTGACCCTCGCCGGTGACGATTCGCTTGGCATCTTCGCGGCCGTTGAAGAACATGCCGTCGATGTCGATGACGCAATCCTCGGCATAGAGCTGGCCCATGGCCTCGGGGTTGTCGGCATCGACCGACAGGCCATAGGTGTTCAGGACCTTCTGGATGGCGCGCTCGTCCTCCAATTGCTCGACCCGCCGGGTCAGGGCGGCGACGGTTTCCTCGAGGTTCGGCATGGGCTCTCTCCGTTCTGTCATGTTGGCATTGGCAGAAGCTGACCGGCGGTTTCGCAGCCAGATGGGCTTGGCGGCGTCACGCCGCGCCGGCTCCTTCAATCTTCATCCGCGCGACCACTTCCTCCCCGAACCACTGCACGTTGTCGAGGAAGGCGGGCAGGCTCGGGTGGGGAATATCGATCATGGCCCAGGTCACGCCGATTTCGCTGAGGCCGGCGAGAGCCTCCAGATAGTGATCCGCGCCGCCGGGGGTTCCGACCTGCGGCTTCTCACGGGCGGGGATGGCGATTTCGAACGGCCCCGTCCGACCCAGCGAAGCCCGTAGTTCGTGGACCATGCTAATCTTGTCACGCAATTCGTCATGGCTCTGGATGAAGGTGGCGCGGTTGGCGGGGTGCTGCGTTGGTGCGGCGAACACCGGCGCCCAGCCGTCGCCCCATTGCGCGGCGCGCTTGACCGCCTTGTCCACCGATCCGCCGATCCAGATCGGTGGAGGGGGCGTGGGAACGGGCCGCGGCTCGACTTCCGTAGCGGTGAAGCTCCGGCCCTGCGCGCTGACCGCTCCGCCGCGCCAGGCGAGCTGGATGACCTCGAGCGCCTCGTCGAACAGGGCTCCGCGTTGGTGGAAATCGACGCCGAGGGCATTGAACTCGGTCTTCTGGTAGCCGCCGCCGGCCCCCATGATGAAGCGCCCGTCGGACAGCACCTGGAGCGTTGCCGCAGACTTCGCGGTCATGAACGGATTGCGGTAGGGCAGGACGATCAGGAAGCTCACCAGCAGCAGCCGGGTGCTGGCCGCAGCAAGGAACGAGAGGGCGGAGAAAGGATCGAGCGCGTCGTGGCCATTGGCGTGGAGCCATTTCGCGCCGGGGGCCGGGTGATCGGTGACATAGGCGGCATCGATCCCTGCCGCCTCGAACGCGGCGGCGATGCTGCGCACCGCATGCAGGTTCTGGAACTGGCCGGGCGTGATATCGCCCACAGGTGCATGCATCGAAAAGCGCATGGATGTCTCTCCCGGTGTTGCCCTCCGGCAGTCGTCGCCGGTCAGGCGGGTTCGGGGACTTCGCGGCAGAATACCGGGAGCCCGCGCGTGCTGATGCGGTAGAGGAGGCGGCGTTTGCCGTCTTCGTCGGAATATTCGATCGGGGTTGCGCTGTGCTGGACAGCGAAATTGTCCCACATGAGAATGTCGCCGACCTCGGCCTTGACTTGCTGCCGGAAGCGAGGCTGGACCGCGTGCTTGCGCAGGGCAAGGATGAAGTCCTGGCTGAGCTGCTCTTCCCAGCCATCGACGGTGTTGGCGGTGCCCGAAAGGTAGAGCGCGCGGCGCCCGGTCAGCGGGTGGACCTTGACGAGGGGGAACAGGAACTTGCGGGCCAGGGCCTCGTCGGGCGTGGCATCATTGGCCATGGGCACGGCGGGCAAGGGCTCCATCCCTATCTCCTCGGGCATGCGCGGGGCTCCCTGGAGCCGGTGCCAGACCTTGAGGGAGCCGATCATATCGCGAAGTTCGGCCGGCAAGGCGTCGTGAGCGGCCTGGAGATCGGAAAACAGGGTTTCGCCGCCGACCAGCGGGGCCTCCTTGCAGAGCAGCATGGTGATGCTGGCGGGCGTTTCCTCGTAGCTGCCGTCGTTATGCCATTGGACCGTGCGATCGCGCTCGATATCGGGCGTGCGGGCGGCGTTTGCCACCGTGATGATCAGCGGCGAGGAATTCAGCCGCATGTCGGGACGGAAGAAATGGATCGGATCGCCCCACAGGCTTCCGAAGCGGAGGTAGGCGTCTTCGGTCAGCTCCTGGCGGGGAAAGACGAGGACCTTGAAGCGGTGCAGTGCGGCCATGATCGCGCGGGCGAGGTCGATCGAGACATCCTGCTCGAGATCGAGCCCGTGGATCTCGGCGCCGAAGGGGCCGGGGAGCGGCCGGACCTGGAAGGACGGGATGGTAGTGGTCATGCCTGTTGTTCCTGCTTATCCGGCGACGGCGCTGAGCATTGTGCCACAGGTTCAGGCCAGGCGGAGGAAATTCCTGCATTCACCGCCATCGTGATGGGCAGGCCTTACCAGGCGCGGGACCATTCCGGCAGCTGGCCCGGGCGGGTGGCGTGGACATGGGCGCGGCTCCGCTTGCGCAGCCACAGTATCGACCAGTCGCCGTTCACGAGGCGGGCGGCGAGGCGCAGGCCGGCGCGGCGGCAGGCGGTGCGGACCTGGGCTTCCTGGCTCTCGAGCAGGCCGGCGAGCAGGAGGTTGCCGCCGGGAACCAGCGCGCGGGCGAAATCGGGCGCGAGGTTGATCAGCGGGCCGGCAAGGATATTGGCGATGACGAGGTCGTAGGGGGCGCGCGCCTGGAGCAGGGGATGGGCCATGCCGTCGGCCACGACCATGGTCAGCTCGCCCGCGCCCGCGCCGATCGGCACGGCGTTGGCTGCGGCATTGTCGGCGACCACGCCGGCGCAGACATGGTCGATGTCGCTGGCGGTGGCGAGGGCGCGTGGCCACAGGTGCAGGGCGGCGAAGGCGAGGAGGCCCGTGCCGGTGCCGATATCGGCGACATTGCGGGCAATGACGCCGTGGCGGCGCATGTGGGTGAGCACCTGCAGGCAGCCGGCGGTGGTGGCATGGGCACCGGTGCCGAAGGCCTGACTGGCGGGGATGACGAAATCGCGGATGCCCGCTTCGGCGATGCCCGGGTATTCCGGGGTGTGGACGTGGAACGCCCCGGCGCGGATCGGCTGGACATTGGCCTGGCTGACGGTGACCCAATCGGTCTCCGGCAGCTGTTCGACGAAGAGCGTGGGCCCTCCGCCTGCGAACAGGGCGGTGATCGCGGTGCGATCGGCCCTGGCCGGCTTGCGCGGGAGCCAGGCTTCGAGGCGCCAGTCGTCCGGGCGGTCCTCGGCGACTTCGCTGCCGGACAGGACAATTTCGGGATCCCAGTCGAACGCGTCCTCGTGCGCGATGAGGGCCGCCTCGATGACGGGGCGCGGGGCGAGGGCGGTGATCTTCCACGACTGGCTCATGGCGAGAGGCTTTAGGCGGGGTGCTGGCCGTGGGGAAGGCCGACCTGGCGAATAGATCGCCCTGGTTGATGCGAGGCCAAAGGCCGTGGCAATCCAGAGCTGGGGAGCGCGCCGGCCCTGGACTGCTTCGCTACGCCCGCAATGACGAAGTGGTTGCGGGTTGGCGGCCAGTTTCCCTGGCCTGCAGGTCGCCGAGCCGGCGGTATTGCCGCGCGAGCCTTACGGCGTCAGGGCCGCGATCATGGCGGCGATGCCGGCCTCGCCGCCGTCCTTGCGCCAGCCGTCCATCATCTCGGTGCTGGGCACGTCGCTGCCGTAGCGCATGCGGGTGTAGGGCGCCTCGATCGCATCGACCATGTAGTTGGCGGCTTCCTCGATCTCGATGATCTTGATGCCCGAGGCCTGGCCGCGTTCGAAGTGCTTGTGGGCCATGGCCGCATAGTCGGGAAACTCGACCGCCTGGGCGATGATCCGTGTGGTCGATTCCACGTTCATGCCGGTGCGCACAGCGCCGGGCAGGAATTCGATCACCCGGATGCCGAACTGCTCGACCTCCATCCGCAGGGTTTCCGAGAAGGCGCAGACCGCGCCCTTGGTGGAGCGGTAGGGTCCGAGGAATGGCAGGGGGTGGAAGACCGACGACGAGGAGACGTTGCAGATGATCCCGGTGCCGCGCGCCTTCATCAGCGGCAGGGCGCGCTTGGTCATGTCGACCAGGCCGAAGAAATTGACGTCGAAATAGTGGCGCCACTCATCCATGTCGATCTTCTCGATCGGGTAGTTCTTGAGGCGGATGCCGGCGTTGTTGATCAGGATGTCGATATCGTCGGGGAAGGCGAAGTCACCCGGCTTGGTCACATCGAGGACGATGAATTCGGCCGCCCCGGACAGGCCCGCCGTGGCTTCCTCGAAGCCGGCGCGCTGCGATTCGTCGTAGGCGAGAGCCATGACCTTGCGTCCGCGGCGTGCGAATTCGGCCACGAGTCCGAGCCCGAGACCCGCCCCACCGCCGGTTACTGCCACTGTTCCGCTTCTTGTCATTGCTCAGTCTCCTTAGATCCGGCCCGGATTGGAGCAGGCCATTGGACATTTGTCCAGCGCCTGCGGAGCCTCCGCCCGTCTCGCCCCCTGTTCCGTTGGCCGCTTGCATGGCCTCGCGTTTCGATTAAGGGGGAGCCACGCGAGGGGGCGGCCCCCTCCATCCGTTGTGGCAATGAGGAAACCCGCGAAGATGGCCAGTGCCAACCAGCCCGGCGCCCACAAGCGCCCGCTTTCCCCGCACCTGCAGATCTGGCGCTGGGGCCCGGCGATGCTCGTTTCGATCCTGCACCGCGTCACCGGCAGCGGCCTTTCGCTGGTCGGCCTGGCCGTGCTGCTGTGGTGGCTCGGCGCGCTGGTGAGCGGGCCGGAAGCCTATGCGACCTTCGAGGGCGTGATGGGTTCGCCCATCGGCCTCTTCGTGCTGGTCGGCCTGACCTGGGCCTTCTTCCAGCACCTGTGCACGGGCCTGCGGCACTTCGTGCTGGACATCGGCGCGGGCTACGAACTGGAAACGAACGCGCGCTGGTCGGTGATCACGATCGTCGCCTCGGTGCTGCTGACGGCGGGCACCTGGGCCTTCATCCTGGCGCGTTGAGGGGATAGAGAGATGGGTAACGGAACTTCCATCGGCCGCGTCCGCGGGCTGGGTTCGGCGCATAGCGGCGCGAGCAACTGGCTGCAGGAGCGTTTCACGGGCCTGGCGAGCATGATCGTCTCGCTCTACCTGCTGTTCTCGCTGCTGATGCTGCCGAGCCTGAACTACCAGACGGTCAAGGCGTGGATCTCGCAGCCGCTGCCGGCGACCGCGATGGTGCTCTTCGTGGTGGTGAACTTCTGGCACGCCCGCTCGGGCCTGCGCGTGGTGATCGAGGACTACCAGCACGACAGCTCGAAGCTGTTTTACCTGGTGGCGCTGGATTTCGCCGCAATTGCCGGCGGGGCCTTCGGCGTCCTGTCCCTTATCCGTCTCGCCCTTGGAGCTTGAGATGACTGCTGCCTACAAGATCATCGACCACACCTATGACGCCGTGGTCGTCGGCGCGGGCGGTTCCGGCCTGCGCGCTACCATGGGCGCGGCCGAGGCCGGGCTGAAGACCGCCTGCATCACCAAGGTGTTCCCCACCCGCAGCCACACCGTGGCGGCCCAGGGCGGCATCGCGGCGAGCCTCAAGAACAACACGCCGGACCACTGGACCTGGCACATGTACGACACCGTCAAGGGGTCGGACTGGCTGGGCGACCAGGACGCCATCGAATACATGGTGCGCGAGGCCCCGGCCGCGGTCTACGAACTTGAGCACGCCGGCGTGCCCTTTTCGCGCAATGCCGACGGCACGATCTACCAGCGCCCGTTCGGCGGCCACATGCAGAACATGGGCGAGGGCCCGCCGGTCCAGCGCACCTGCGCAGCGGCGGACCGCACCGGCCACGCCATGCTTCACGCGCTCTACCAGCAGTCGCTGAAGTACGACGCGGACTTCTTCATCGAATACTTCGCCATCGACCTGATCATGGAGAACGGCGCCTGCCGCGGCGTGATCGCGATCTGCATGGACGACGGCTCGATCCACCGCTTCAAGAGCCACTCGGTGGTGCTGGCGACCGGCGGCTATGGCCGCTGCTACTACACCGCGACCTCGGCGCATACCTGCACCGGTGACGGTGGCGGCATGGTCCTGCGCGCCGGGCTGCCGCTGCAGGACATGGAATTCGTCCAGTTCCATCCCACTGGCATCTACGGCGCGGGCGTGCTCATCACCGAGGGCGCGCGCGGCGAGGGCGGCTACCTGACCAATTCCGAGGGCGAGCGTTTCATGGAGCGCTATGCGCCCAGCGCGAAGGACCTCGCTTCGCGTGACGTGGTCAGCCGCTCGATGGCGCTCGAAATCCGCGAGGGCCGGGGCGTGGGGCCGCACAAGGACCACATCTACCTCCACCTCGATCACATCGATCCGAATGTGCTCGCCGAACGCCTGCCCGGGATCACCGAGAGCGGCAAGATCTTCGCCGGCGTGGACCTTACCCGCCAGCCACTGCCGGTGGTGCCGACCGTGCACTACAACATGGGCGGCATCCCCACGAACTATCACGGCGAGGTGATGACCATCGGCGCCGACGGGAACCCGGAAACGGTCGTGCCCGGCCTGTTCGCGGTGGGCGAGGCGGCCTGCGTTTCGGTACACGGCGCCAACCGCCTCGGCTCGAACTCGCTGATCGACCTCGTGGTCTTCGGCCGCGCCACCGGCCATCGCCTCAAGGAACTGATCAAGCCGGGCACCGCCCACAACGAGCTGCCCAAGGATTCGGCCGACCTGGCGCTCACCCGCCTCGACCACTTCCGCAACGCCAACGGGTCCAGCTCGACAGCCGAGGTCCGCTCGGAAATGCAGCGCACCATGAGCCTTCACGCCGCCGTGTTCCGCACCGACGAACTGATGGCCGAGGGCAAGGACAAGCTCGCGGCCACCTACCAGAAGATGAACGACATCAAGGTGACCGACCGTTCGCTGATCTGGAACTCGGACCTGATCGAGACGCTGGAACTGGACAACCTGATCAGCCAGGCCTCGGTCACTCTCCACGGCGCGCACAACCGCAAGGAAAGCCGCGGCGCCCACGCGCACGAGGACTTCCCCGACCGCGACGATGCGGGCTGGATGAAGCACACCGCGGCCTGGTTCGAAGGCTGGGGGGGCAAGGGCGGCCAGGTGAAGCTGGACTATCGCCCGGTCCACGAGTTCACGCTGACCGACGACGTCGAGTACATCAAGCCGAAGAAGCGGGTGTACTGAGCCCGCGCTTCGGGATCGGAAAACAGCAGCAGGCCGGGGCGGAAACGCTTCGGCCTGTTCTTTTTGACATGTGGCGCGAGGCCAGCCGCTTGCTGCAAAGACGCGACAGGAGCATCGCCACACGCCGTCATCGGTGTTATGATGGCGGTTCAGAGTCCAAGAATCTGGGTGCAGTCGCGCGGCATTCGTGCCATCAATTCATGCAAAGCGACTTAAGTGGTGGAGAGACGACAATGCGTGTTCGGCAACCTGTTTTCGACTTTTCGAAGACCGATGCCCGTTGGGCCCCGAACGTGGAATATGCCCACCGCCAGAGCGGGCTGTCCATAACTGTTCCGGCCCTCGAACGTTTCCTCAATCGGGTGATGGCCAAGGCGCGCAGCCAGGTTACGGGAGATGATCCGGCCTCGGTCAAGCTGCGCTCGGACATCTCGATGTTCATCAAGCAGGAATCGGTCCATTACGCGACCCATGAGCGGTTCAACGAGGTGATCGCCAATGCCTATGAGGGCATTCCGGAGATCGAGGCCATAGTGGAAGCCCACTATGCCAAATTGCTCGAGAAGCGGTCGCTCGCGTTCCAGATTGCCTATTGCGAAGGGTTCGAAACGCTTGGCCCGCTGGGATCCGAGCTCGTCATCAACGGCGAGACGGCGGAGTTCCTGGAAGGCGCCGATCCCAATGTCGCGACATTTTTCCGCTGGCATGCGATGGAGGAATTCGAGCACCGCACGGTCGTGTTCGACACATTCAAGCGGATTCATGGCGGCTACCTGATGCGCATGGCCGGGTTCTTCTATCAGCTGTACTGGTTCAACAAGCTCTCCAGCATCGCGGCCAAGCACCTGATGGACGCCGATCGCGCCAAGATGACGCCGGAAGAGGTGGAAGCATCTAAGCGTCGCGACAAGGACAACCTCAAGAAGCAACGCAAGGCCGTCCTGCGTTACCTGCCGCGGGTGCTCCTGCCCTGGTATTCCCCGCATCGCCTGAAGATGCCGGTCGGTTTCGCTGCTCTCGAGCGCGAGATCGAGGAAAAATGGATGGGCAAGGCACCAGCGGCGGCCGCCACGGCCTGAGGGCGCGCTTGGGACAATAGAGCGAAGCCAGATGGTGAACGAGACCAAGATGCGCGTGCGGCAACCTGTTTTCGACTTTTCGAAGACCGATGCCCGTTGGGCACCGAACGTGGAATACGCTCACCGCCAGAGTGGTCTTTCCATCACGGTTCCGGGGCTTGAACGCTTCCTCAACCGGGTGATGGCCAAGGCGCGCAGCCAGATCACGGGCGACGATCCGGCCTCGGTCAAGCTGCGCTCGGAGATTTCCACCTTCATCAAGCAGGAATCGGTCCACTATTCGACGCACGAGCAGTTCAATCAGATGATCGCCAGGGCCTATGACGGCATCCCGGAGATCGAGGCGATAGTGGAAGCCCACTATGCCAGGCTGCTGGAGAAGCACTCGCTCCCCTTCCTCCTGGCCTATTGCGAGGGCTTCGAATCGCTCGGCCCGATCGGATCCCAGCTGACGATCCGCGGCAAGATGACCGAATTCCTGGAAGGCGCCGATCCCAACGTGGCGATGATGTTCCGCTGGCATTCCATGGAGGAGTTCGAGCACCGCACCGTCGTCTATGACACCTTCAAGCGGATCCATGGCGGCTATCTGATGCGCGTGGTCGGGTTCATCTACCAGCTGTACTGGTTCAACAAGCTTGCCGGCATCGCGGCCCAGCACCTGCTGGACGCCGATCGCGCCAAGATGACGCCGGAGGAGCGGGCGGCATCGGAGCGCCGCGACAAGGCCAATCGCAAGAAGCAGAGCAAGGTGTTCATGCGATACCTGCCCAAGATCCTGATGCCGTGGTACACGCCGCACCGGTTCACGGTGCCCGATGATTTCGCCGACCTTGAGCGCGAGATCGACGAGCAGTGGATGGGCAAGGCGCCTCCCGCCGCAGCCTGAGGCGGGCACCGAACCACGTCAGTCGCGCAGAGTGCGGGCGAAGCGGCGCACCCGCTCCCGGAGGGAGAACGGAGCTGCGGGCAAGTCTGTTTCGCAATTTATCCGGCGGGCGCAACAGGATGCGGCAAGGCATGGTGCCTGCGACCGGAGCCGCGCTTCCGGACATATCCGGAGGCTGACGTTCGGGTGGGTTTAAAGGGGTGGTGGCTAGGAGGTGCGCCCACGACCTTGACCTTGCCGAAAGTACCCTTGCCCATGAAATTGCCGGCCTCGCTATCGCTTACGTGCGTTCTGGCGCTGGCCGGCGCGGCCCTGGCGGAGCCGCATCACCCCGTGCACCGGCCGCGCGCCGCGGTTCAAGGCCATGCTGGGCCGCCGGCGGCAGCCTCGGCTGCACATGTCGGTCCGCACTGGACCTACCAGGGTAGTTCCGGGCCCGAGCACTGGGCCGAGATGAGCGAGGATTTCGCCGCGTGCGGCAAGGGCCACATGCAGAGCCCGGTGGACCTGGGCGGTGCGGAAAGCGCCGGCCGGCTGGCGGTCACCGCTGCCTATCGCCCGGGGCCGCTCACCGTGCTCAACAACGGCCACACGGTCCAGGTGAACTTCCCCGAAGGTTCGCAGCTGGCCAGCGGCATCGCGCGCTACAAGCTGGTGCAGATGCACTTCCACACGCCCTCGGAAGAGACCGTCTACGGCATTCCCTACCCGATGGTCGCCCACTTCGTGCACGTCGACGCGAACGGCAATCTTGCCGTGCTCGGCGTGCTGTTCGAGGAGGGAGCGCACAAACCCGAACTGGACAAGGTGATCCGCGCCGCGCCGCGCTGGGAACAGGGTCCGACCCCGGTGGCGGGGGTGACCTTCGACCCGGCACGGCTGCTGCCCGACAAGCTCGCGGTGTGGCGCTACGAAGGTTCGCTGACCACGCCGCCCTGCACCGAAGGGGTGCGCTGGCATGTGGCCCGGCACCGGGTGACCGCCAGCGCCGGACAGATCGCAGCGATTCATGCGATCATCGGCGACAACGCCCGGCCGGTGCAGCCGCTGCATGGCCGGCTGCTGATTGCCGGAGGCGAGTGAAGCAAGTCCACCGCGCTGCTCGACAATCGGTGCCGCCGCGATATTCTGGGGGGCGGGGACCGGGCGCGCAGGTGGAGGGACAACGATGAAATCCATGCGGACTGTGCTGGCGGCGGCCCTGCTGGCGAATGCGCCAATGCTGGCAAGCCCGGCGAGCGCGCAACTGGCGGCCGTGGCGGTGCCGGGGCCCCAGGCGATTTCGGAGACGGACAAGCAGACCGGGGCCAAGGCCGATCCGCAGATGAGCGCGGAATATGGCGGGGCCTATGCCGGGCCGCAGGCGGCGCTGGTCAGGCGGGTCGGGCTGGCCGTGGCGCGGCAATCGGGCATTGCGGGAGCGGAGCGGGAATTCTCGTTCAAGCTGCTCAATTCGCCGGTACCCAATGCCTTCGCCGTTCCCGGCGGCTATGTCTACACCACCCGCGGGCTGGTCGCCCTGATGAACAACGAGGCGGAGCTGGCCTTCGTCCTCGGCCACGAAGCGGGGCACATCGCCGCGCGACATTCCGACAAGCGCCAGAAGGTGACCCAGCGTTCGGTGCTGCTGGGCACCCTGGGGCAGGCCGTGCTCGGCGCGGTGCTGGGCAATGGGGCGCTCGGGCAGGTGGGCGGTTCGCTCGGCCAGGCGGGGATCAACCGGCTGGTGGTCGGCTCGGTGATGAGTCACAGCCGGGGCGAGGAGTTCGAGGCCGACGATCTCGGCGTCATCTATACCCAGAAGGCGGGTTACGATGCCTCGGCCAGCGCCGACATTCTTGGCTCGCTGGCAGCGCAGTCGGTGCTGGACAGCCAGGCGACAGGCAAGTCGCGTACGACGCCGGGGTGGGCCATGTCGCACCCCGATCCGGCGGCGCGCGTGACGCGGGCGCGGCAGCGCGCGGCGGGGGCGGCGGCCAGGGGCGGAGCGCGCAACGGCGATGCCTTCCTCGCCAGCCTCGACGGCATGCTGTTCGGCGACGATCCGGCGCAGGGGATGATCGAAGGGCAGAGCTTCCTTTACCCCACGGACCGCGTGATGTTCACCGCGCCCAATGGCTATGGCATGAACAACGGGGCCGATGCGGTGACGATCACGCCCACCGCCCGCGGTCTTTCGGGACAGGCCCGGTTCACCGGCGGCAAGATCGATGGCGACCTCGATAACGTGGTGCGCAAATCAATCGGCGCGCTGACCCAGGACGGTTCTACCCCGGCGGTGCAGACGAGCCGGATCATCGTGGGCGGCCTGGAAGCGCGGCGGGCCAGCGTGACAGCTGCGGACGGGAACGGAACGCGGCTCGACCTGACGGTGACGGCAATCCAGACCGCTCCAGGCATGGCCTATGCATTCACCGTGCTGCAGCCGGCCGGGCAGGGGCTGGGCGATCTCGCGCCGCTGGTCGCATCTTTCCGGAAGATGAGCGAGGCTGAGGCCGGCGCAGTGCGGCCGCGGGTGCTGCGGGTGGTGACCGTGGCGCGCGGGGACACGGTGGCATCGCTGGCGAAGCGGATGGCTTATGACCAGCTACAGACGGAGCGGTTTCGCGTGCTCAACGGCCTGCCGGCGGGGACGACCGCGCTTGTGCCGGGACGCAAGGTGAAGGTGGTGGTCTGGGGACCGGCGGGGAAGTGAGCTTGGCCGCAACCTAATTCCTGTTCAGCTTCGGCCAGTTCGCTCCGTTTACAAGCCTTCGTAGATGAGGGTGAGGCCGCAACCCGACGCAACGCGGCTGGGTCAGTCGTAACTGTCCTCGTCATCCTCATCCTCGTCATCGTCGGCGAGGTCCTCGATCGATGCGTCATCGTCCTCGGGGTCGATGTAATCCAGCGGATTGAGGCCGAGTTCCGCGGCGACTTCCACCTCGGTGGCGACGACAGTCACCTCGCTACCATCTTCCAGCTCGATGAGCGTGGTCTCTTCTTCCTTACCCTTGCCGAGGTGGACGACATCGCCGGAATCGATTTCGATCTCGTCGCCATCGGGGGTTTCGAATGTTGCCTTGCCCATCAGGTTCCTCCTTGCATGAGGGAGCGAACCGCGCAGAGGCAAGAGTGTTCCTGACTATAATTTCAGTCAGTTGCGGGGCTTTTCTGGTTCGGCAGCCTTGGCCTCGTTCTGCTGGGCGATGCGGGCGAGGACCTGGGCCGTGGCGGGCCGGGCAGGGTAGGCGCAGCCCCGTTGGAGCCCGACACCCTTGAGGAAGCCGCGGCGTGCCGTGCCAGCGTTGATCGCCGACTGCAGCTTGCGCTCCTGCTCGCTTGCACCGGAAAGCTGGCGGATCACCCCGCGGAACGGGATGAATGATCCGACGACCGATTGCGCAACCTTGCCTGCGCTCATCTTGCCGTTCCGGGCCTGCGCAATGTCGATATCATCGCCCAAGGCAACATTGAGCTTCTCGATTTCAGCAGTGATCGCCAGGCAGCGGGGGCCGCCGGGCAAGACGTATGGATCCTGCTCGGCCAGGGCGAGAATGGGCGGTATCTCGTTCTTCTTGAGGTTGAGATCGGTCGCGGGGGTGGCGACGACGTCCACAGCGGTGGGTTCGCGGTCGGTGACAGGCTTGCCCGCCGCCGGGGGCGGCGGAGCGGACGACGCCGAGCTCTGGGCATGAGCAGTGCCCGCCAGCAGCAGGAAAGGAGCGGCTATGAAGAGGACGCGAGTGGTCAAGGCGTGGTCTCCGTACTGATCAGCGGGTGCGCAGGTCGGCAAAGGTATCGCAAGCATCCTCGTTGCCGCTTTCCATGCCCTTGCGCAGCCACTGCACGCGCTGGGCCGAGGTGCCGTGGGTGAAGTTTTCAGGACTCGGATTGCGGCCGGCGGTTTTCATCAAGGTATCGTCGCCGATCTGGTGGGCGGCGTTCAGGCCACTTTCCATGTCGCCGGGTTCGAGCCGTTCGCGGTTCTTGGCGGCCCAGACGCCGGCGTAGCAGTCGGCCTGGAGTTCGAGCCTGACCGACAGCTGATTCGCCGCGCCCGGATTGCGCTCTTGCAGTTGGCGGACCTGGTTGGAAGTGCCGGTGAGGTTCTGGATGTGGTGGCCGTATTCGTGGGCGATCACGTAGTCGCGGGCGAAGGCGCCCGTTGCGCCCAGCTGCTCGCTCATCTGCCGGTAGAAGTCGGTGTCGAGATAGATGCCATTGTCGGTCGGGCAATAGAACGGGCCCATTGCGCTCTGCGCTGCACCGCAGCCGGAGCGGCCCATCTGCGAATAGAATACAAGCTTGGGCCGGCTGAACCCGACGCCCGCTTGCTGGAAGATGGGGGCCCAGGTCTTGTTGAGCGACGAGAGGGCGTTGCAGCTTTCGCGGCTGGCTTCGTCGACCGTGCAGCTTTCGCTGGCACTGTTGCCGGCGCGGGGTTGCTGGCCGGGGAGGGTGCCGCCGACTTCGGCGCTGTCAGTCCCGCCCTGCATCCCGCCGATCAGCTGGAGCGGGTTGACCCCGAACACCGCCGCCGCGATCAGCGCGATGACGAGGGTGCCGCAGCCGATCCGGCCACCGCCCATCCCGAGCGGCAGCCCACCTAAGCCGCGACCGCCGCGCTGGTCTTCCACATCGATGGAATTCGGGTCGAAATCGTCAAGCCGCATCGGTGGCCCCCTTGCTGCAGTGCGTCATGATTGGTGGACTCCGCGACCCGCTCACGCCAAATGTTCCCTGATGCAGTTGCACCTAACAACCGGCAGGAGTCGATAATGTTTCTTTCGGGCAAGCGCGCGCTGGTAACCGGATCGACTTCGGGCATCGGTCTGGCGATCGCCCGGGCCTTGCGGGTCGAGGGGGCCCAGGTGGTGCTCAACGGGTTCGGCGAGGCGGAGGTCATTGCGGCGCTTTGCGCGGAGCTGGGGGCGGTCCATGTGCCGGCGGACCTGACCCGGCGCGAAGGGGTAGAGGCGCTGATGGCGGCGGCGGGGCCGGTGGACGTGCTGGTGAACAATGCGGGGATGCAGTTCGTCGCCCCGGTGGACGAGTTCCCGGTCGACAAGTGGGACCAGATCATCGCCCTGAACCTGACCGCCGCCTTTGACGCCTGCCGGCTCGCCATCCCGCACATGAAGGCGCAGAACTGGGGCCGGATCATCAACATCGCCAGCGCCCACTCGCTCACCGCCTCACCGTTCAAGGCGGCCTATGTGGCGGCCAAGCACGGGTTGGCCGGGCTGACCAAGACCATCGCGCTGGAACTGGCGACGACGAAGATCACCGCCAACTGCATCAGCCCCGGGTACGTCTGGACGCCCCTCGTGGAGAACCAGATCCCCGACACGATGAAGGCGCGGGGAATGACGCGCGAGCAAGTGATCGCCGACGTGCTGCTGGAGCGGCAGCCGACCAAGGACTTCGCCCGGCCGGAGGACCTCGGCGACCTCGCGGTGTTTCTCTGCCGGGATGCGGCGCAGCAGATGACTGGGGGGAACATCTCGATGGACGGGGGCTGGACGGCGCAGTAGGTACAGGACATCTCCTTTCTCCCCCTTTGCCGTCTGTGCTGAGCTTGTCGAAGCGCCGCACTTTTCTTCGTGCCGGCGTGCACGACCGCAAGAACAAGAGCAGTGCTTCGACAAGCTCGGCACGGACGGGCGGGGCGGCAGGGGCGACGTGCGTGAGAGCAGTGTGTCCTATCTCCACCCCGGCGCGTCATTTCGGCCACACCCCGCAAATTTCGGCGAACCGAGTGGGGGCGTCCTTGTCGGCTGGTGCGTTGTGGTTCACAAGTCTGGTCGATGAGGCGAGCCATGCGAGCGATGAACGGAGCCCTGCGGGCGGCCGCGGCGACGGCCCTGCTCGGGCTTGTCGTGTCTCCCGCGGCCCCTGACGCCGCCCAAGCCGCCGCGCCCAAGGTGAAGCGCGATCTGGCGCTTGAAGCCGACATGCTCGCCCACATCCGGATCCTTGCCAGCGACGAGTTCGGCGGGCGCGAGCCGGGGACCGAGGGCGAGGCCAAGACCTTGCGCTATCTCGGCAAGCAGTGGTTCGACCTCGGACTGGTTTCGGGGACCAACGACCCGGGTCATCCGTGGTTCGCGCCGGTGACCCTGGTGGCGCGAGAACCGGCCGGAACGGCTGCCGTGTTCACCCGCAAGGGGCGGCGAATATTCCTGCCGCCCAACACGGTACTGATGCTGACTTCGGGCTCGCGCGCGCTGGTGGAGAACGCGCCGCTGCTGTTCGTCGGCAAGGCGAGCAAGGCCGACATGCTGGCGCGCAGCGAACTGGCGGGGCGGGTGGTGGTCCTGCTCGACGCGGGTGAGCGCGACAGCGAGCGCCAGAACGCCCTGCTCAAGGCCGGCGCCTCGGCGGTTCTGACCGTGCTCGACGACGGGCGGACCCTGCCACAAGTCGCGGCGCGGCGGCAGCGCTCCGGCTATGCGCTCGCCAGCGACATGCTGGGGGGCGATCTTGAGGGGTTCATCGATGCCGCGGCCTTCGACCGCCTGGCGACAGTTGCCGGCACCAGCCTTGCCGCGCTCCAGCAGGCCGCGGCAGACCCCGCCTTCGTCCCGCTCCCGCTGGAACTGGCCGCCACGCTGGAGGCGACCACCCGCGAGACCACGATCCGCACGCACAACCTGATCGGCAAGATCGAAGGGCGGCGGCCGGACCAGGGTGCGGTCGTGTTCATGGCGCACTGGGACCACTTCGGGCAGTGCGCCGAGCCGCCCGCCGAACACCTGATCTGCAACGGCGCGATCGACAATGCCAGCGGCCTTGCGGCCCTGACCGAGGTGGCGCGGTTCCTCAGCCGCATGCCGCAGGCCGACCGCGACATCTATTTCGTGGCGACCACGGCGGAGGAACTGGGCCTGCTGGGCGCCGAGGCCTTTGCCGAGAACCCGCCGCTGCCGCTGAAGCAGATTGTCGCCGCCTTCAACATCGACACCGTGGCGATCGCTCCGGCAGGGACGCCCTTCGCCATCGTCGGCAAGGGCATGACCCGGCTTGACCCCCAGATCGCCGCTGCCGCCAAGGCCCATCGCCGGCCGCTGGCGACCGGTGACGAAGCAAACACCTACATCAAGCGGCAGGACGGCTGGGCGCTGCTCCAGCATGACGTGCCCGCCGTGATGGTGACCACTGCCTATGGCGACCTCAAACGCCTCGAAGCCTTCTTCGAGATGGACTATCACCGCCCAACCGACGTGGTGAGGCCGGGGATCGAGCTGGGCGGTGCGGCGCAGGACGTGGGCTTCCTGGTGCAACTGGGGCGGTGGTTCGCCGATGCGAAGAAGGTAACGCTGGTGAAGTGAGTGTTGGCTCGGGGCTTGGCGCCGCCGCGCGGAACCGCATCGCTGTCACACTCCGGGAACCATGGGTTGTTAACCCGCACCCCTGCGGTTACATGGGCCGCCACGATTCCCCCCGGGAACTCCCGAGCAGACAGGCAAGACAGTGGCACGCATCGATATCCCCCTCGGCCTCACCTTCGACGACGTGCTGCTGCGCCCGGCGGAGTCCGACATCGTGCCCTCAATGGCCGATACCCGGACCCGGCTGACCCGCGAGATCGCGCTCAACATCCCGGTGATCTCCTCGGCGATGGACACGGTGACCGAGGCGGACATGGCTATCGTCATGGCGCAGCTCGGCGGGATCGGGGTGCTGCACCGCAATCTCACGGTGGAAGAGCAGTGCGCCGCCGTCCGCGCGGTCAAGCGGTTCGAGAGCGGCATGGTGGTCAACCCGATCACCATCGCGCCCGACGCCACGCTGGGCGAGGCCCGGGCGCTGATGCAGGTGAACCGGATTTCAGGCATCCCGGTGGTCGAGGCCAACGGCAAGCTCTGCGGCATCCTCACCAACCGCGACGTGCGCTTTGCCGACAATCCCGCGCAGCCCGTGCGCGAGCTGATGACCAGGGACAATCTCGCCACGGTCAGCACCGGGGTGAGCCAGGAAGACGCCCGCCGCCTGCTGCACCAGCGGCGGATCGAGAAGCTGCTGGTGGTCGACGACGCCTACCACTGCGTCGGCCTGATCACGGTCAAGGACATCGAGAAGGCGGTCAACTATCCCAGCGCCACGAAGGACGCCGCCGGCCGCCTGCGGGTCGCCGCGGCGACGACGGTGGGCGACAAGGGCTTCGAGCGCACCGAGGCGCTGCTCGCCGCCGAGTGCGACGTGGTGATCATCGACACGGCCCACGGACATAACCGCGATGTCGCCCGCGCCGTCGAGCGGGTGAAGAAGCTGTCCAATTCGGCGCAGGTGGTGGCGGGCAACGTCGCCACGGCCGAAGCGACGCGCGCGCTGATCGGTGCCGGGGCGGATGCGGTGAAGGTGGGCATCGGGCCGGGCTCGATCTGCACCACGCGGATCGTCGCCGGCGTCGGCGTTCCGCAGCTCACGGCGATCATGGAAGCGGCCGAGGCGGCGGAGAAGGAAGGCGTGCCTGTCATCGGCGACGGCGGCCTGCGGACCTCTGGCGATGCGGCCAAGGCGCTTGCGGCCGGGGCATCGGTGGTCATGGTCGGCTCGATGCTGGCGGGCACTGAGGAAGCGCCGGGCGAGACGTTCCTGTATCAGGGCCGGGCCTACAAGTCCTACCGCGGGATGGGCTCGGTCGGCGCCATGGCGCGCGGATCGGCCGATCGCTACTTCCAGCAGGACATCAAGGACCAGATGAAGCTGGTTCCCGAGGGGATCGAGGGGCAGGTACCTTACAAGGGTCCGGCCAAGGACGTGATCCACCAGCTGGTTGGCGGGATCAAGGCGGCGATGGGCTATACCGGCTGCGGCACGATCGACGAGCTGCGGACCAAGGCCAAGTTTGTCCAGATCACCAATGCGGGCTTGAAGGAAAGCCACGTTCACGACGTGACTATCACGCGGGAAGCGCCCAACTACAAGGTGGGGTGAGAATCCTCCCCGGCTCGGGGAGGGGGAGGATGGCATGACGCCGCAAGCACGGGTCCAGGCGGCGATCGAAGTTCTCGACGAGGTGATTGCCGCCGCGCGCAACAAGGGGGCGCCGGCTGATCGGATTCTGACCGATTGGTTCCGCTCGCGGCGCTATGCTGGCTCGAAGGACCGGCGGGCAGTGCGCGAGCTGGTCTATTCGGCCATTCGCGCCTGCGGGGACATCCCGATCAGCGGACGCGCGGCGATGCTGCGGGTCGCGGCGGGGGATCCGGCGATTGCCAGCCTGTTCGACGGTTCGCGCCATGCTCCGGCCCCGGTTGATCCGATGGAACCAATCGCCGAGGGCGGCAGCGCGCCGCAGTGGTTGGGCGACGCTCTTGCTGATTCCGGCGTGGATGCCGCAGGACAGGCGGCCCTGCTGACCCGCGCGCCCGTGGACATCCGGATCAATCCGCTCAAGGCTGCGCTGGCGCAATTGTCGGAGCCGGGCGCGCCGATCATTGCCGCAAATGGCCGCCGCTTTCCGCCTGATACTCCGATTGAGCAATGGCCGGCCTACCAGACAGGCGCGATCGAGGTGCAGGATGCCGGCTCGCAGCTGGTCTGCGAGACGCTCGCGGCGCGGCCCGGCGAGGCTGTGGTCGACCTGTGTGCCGGGGCAGGGGGCAAGACCCTGGCCCTGGCGGGAGCGATGGACAATCGCGGGCGGCTGCTGGCCTGCGACGCGGACCGGGCGCGGCTGGCGCGGCTGGCGCCCCGGGCCGAGCGGGCCGGGGTGACCCTCGCGGAGACGCGCTTGCTCGACGCCGGGCGCGAGGCCGCGGCATTGGGCGACTGGATGGGCGCTGCCGATGCGGTGCTGATCGATGCACCCTGCTCGGGCACTGGCACCTGGCGGCGCAATCCGGAATCGCGCTGGCGGCTGACCCCGGCCGAGGTGGCGCGGCTGGCGGCCT
>JGI24751J29686_10000235_pt1 | contig 22528 bp, 26 predicted proteins | sample KBSSwiS6_FD_29686 | JGI IMG/M metagenome (IMG submission 29686)
GGTCCCCCTCCCCGTCCCGGGGAGGATCTTGGCAGCCATCCGCTCCCGCGCAATATCGATCGCCCGCGCCAGAACATCCACCCGCAGCACCATCCCCGCCCCGCCGCCGGCCGGCGTATCATCCACTGTCCGATGTTTGTCGGCCGCAAAGTCGCGGATCTGGATCGCCTCCAGATCCCAAACCCCCTCCTCCCGCGCCCGCCCGGCCAGGCTGACGCCAAGCGGACCGGGGAACATCTCCGGGTAGAGGGTAAGAACGGTGGCGTGGAAGGTCACGAATTTCTGTTCTTTTTTAGAATGATATCGCTCGCAGCAAATGCGCCAATCATAGCTACAGGCACAACGCAGAATGCAAGGCCGGGATAGAAAATTACATCAGGTGTGGCCCCGCGGATCGCTCCATTCTCGCGAGGATCAGGAAACAGGAACGGCACCAGGTAGCCCGCTGCAAACGCCGCGATGGGCAGGACAGCACACCCAACCTTGGCTAAATGCTCTCGCAGCCAGCGACGAGCTAGAATTGCTACAGAAACGCCTAGCCCAATGCCGACCAGCCCGCACATCGCAATGAAGAGGGTGGTGTCCGCAGTTGTGACCGCGCAAAGGTCGTGAAACATCACTACGCCCAGTTCTCGACCACCAACCCCGGCACATCCCCAAAATCGCCGACATTGTTCGTCACCACGGTCGCCCCAATGCTCAGCGCATGGGCGGCCAGCAGCCGGTCGAACCGCGCTCGCTTGAACGGCAGCTTCGCATACGCGCGGGCCGCGGTTTCATCAAATGGCACCAGCGGAATCGCCTGGATGAACGCTTCGAGCACCTCGGGGGCAGGCGGTTTGCCCACGTAAGTGCCGTAGGCCACTTCGGCATAGCTTATCACCGAAATTGCAAGAGTGCCCTCGTCACAATCGGCGATCCGCGCCTTTAGCCCCTCGTTGCCCACGTCCATCGCGTAGACAGCGGAGTTGGCATCGATGAGGTAACGGATCACGAGTGACCGGCAGCCTTGCGCGCAGCGATCGTGCTGGGCCGTTCCTCGAAATCCTCACGCGGCGCAAGCTTGATCCCGGGGGCCTTGCCCGCGAAACCGCTGATGTCGATCTTGCGCGTGACCGGCGGCTTGGCTTTCAGGTGCAACTCGCCGTTGACCCATTCGGCCAGCCATTCACGATCAGGCTCGACGCCGAGCCCGGCAGGAATTCGGATGGCAACCGAATTGCCCGACTTGAAGCTCTTGGCGGTGTATTCCTGACCCATACGGCCTCCGTATATACGCGACGTATATACTACTCCGCCCACCCCGCTTCAATCACAATCCGCGTCGCATCCCACCCGGGCACCGCCTCCGGCCGCATGGGCACCATGAAGGTCTTGCCGGCCTTCCCGTCCCCGTCTGGCCGCCTCACCTCCAACACGTCCCCCGCGCCGAAGTTTTCGACCGCGATGCAGGTGCCGAGCATGTCCCCCGCAGGGCTGATGCAGGGCAGGCCGATCAGGTCGGCGTGGTAATATTCGCCCTCGGCCAACGGCGGCATTTCCGAGCGCTTCACGGTGAGCAGAGTGCCCCGCAGGACTTCGGCCTCATTGCGGTCGGTTACCTCGGCAAAGCGGGCCACCGCGCCGCCCTTGCCGTCGTCCTTGAGCTTGACGACGGTCAGGGCTGAATCGTTGAAGGCGCGGTACCGCTTGAGCGATTCCACGCCTTCACCGAACAGTTTCAGGCGGACGTCGCCCGTCACCCCGTGCGCGCCGGCGATGACGGCCAGGGTGACGGGCTTGACTGACAAGATTTAGCCCTCAGCCTGCTCTTCAGCAGTGGCTTCGGCGGGAGCGTCCTCGGCAGCAGCTTCGGCAGCGGGAGCTTCTTCGGCAGCCGGAGCTTCTTCGGCAGCCGGAGCTTCCTCGGCAGCCGGAGCTTCCTCGGCGGCCGGCTCAGGGGCCGGAGCGGCAGCGGCGGCAGCGGCGGCTTCTTCAGCCTCGCGAGCCTTCTCGGCCTTCTCCTCGGCGCGTTCCTTGGCCTTGGCGCCCGGCTCGGCCTTTTGCGGGTTGTTGGTGGCGGCGCGTTCCTTGATGCCGGCCTTGTCGAGCATGCGGGCAACGCGATCGGTCGGCTGGGCGCCGACGCCGAGCCAGTAGTTCACGCGGTCTTCGACCAGGCGCACGCGGTTGGCATCGTCCTTGGCGAGGAGCGGGTTGTAGGTGCCGACCTGCTCCAGGTACTTGCCGTCACGCGGGGCGCGCGAGTTGGCGACGACGATCTTGTAATAGGGGCGCTTCTTCGAACCGCCACGCGACAGACGCAGAGAAACAGACATGTGAACTACCTTTCCTGAAAACCAAAAACCAAAGTCGAAAACTTCAAATCACTTGCGCTTGAGCAGATCGCCGAGATTGGCCGGCATGTTGCCGAGCCCCGGCATGCCGGGCAGGCCGGCACCGCCCGCGCCCCCGCCGAGGCCCTGCGCGCCGAGGCCCGGCATAGCGGCATCGAGCCCGCCCTTGCCGAACATGGCGGCGAGGCCCTTGAGGCCGCCCATCTTCTTGATCTGCTTCATCGCCCGCTCCATCTCCTGGTGCATCTTCAGGAGCTTGTTGACATCCTGCACCTGGGTGCCGGAGCCGTTGGCGACGCGAATCTTGCGCTTGGCGTTGAGCAGGTCCGGTCGGGCGCGTTCCTTCGGCGTCATCGAGCCGATGATCGCGTCCATCCGCAGCAGCACCCGGTCATCCATGCCGCTCGCGGTCATCGCCGCCTTGGCCTTCTTCATCCCCGGCATCATGCCGGCGAGCGCACCGAGGCCGCCCATGTTCTGCATCTGCTTCAGCTGCATCCTGAGGTCGTTCATGTCGAACTGACCCTTGGCCATGCGCTGGGCCATGCGTTCGGCGTCTTCAGCCTCGATCGTTGCCGCGGCCTTCTCGACGATCGAGACGATATCGCCCATGCCGAGGATGCGGCTGGCGACCCGGCCGGGATGGAACGGCTCGATCGCCTCCATCTTTTCGCCGGTGCCGGCGAACTTGATCGGCTTGCCGGTGACGGCGCGCATGGAAAGCGCCGCGCCGCCGCGGGCATCGCCGTCCATCCGGGTAAGGACCACGCCGGTTAGCGGAACCTGCGCCGTGAACGACTGGGCAACGTTGACCGCGTCCTGCCCGGTCAGCGAATCGACGACCAGCAGCACTTCCTTGGGCGCCGAGATGCCGGCAACGGCCTTCATCTCGTCCATCAGCGCCTGGTCGACGTGGAGCCGCCCGGCGGTATCGAGCAGGAGGACGTCGATCGCCTGGAGCTTGGCGGCGCTCAACGCGCGGGTGGCGATATCGACGGGCTGCTGGCCGACGATGATCGGCAGGGTGGCGACGCCGACCTGCTCGCCCAGCACCTTCAGCTGTTCCTGCGCGGCCGGACGGTTGACGTCGAGCGACGCCATCATGGCCTTCTTGCCGTGCTTTTCCTTGAGCAGCTTGGCGAGCTTGGCCGTGGTTGTCGTCTTGCCCGAGCCCTGCAGGCCGACCATCATGATGACAACCGGCGGCGCGGCGTTCAGATCGAGTCCGACGGTCTCTTCCCCGCCGAGCATCTCCACGAGGGCGTCGTTGACGATCTTGACGACCTGCTGGCCCGGCGTGATCGACTTCAGCACCGACTGCCCGACGGCAGCCTCGGTCACCTGGTCGATGAAGCGGCGGACGACCGGAAGGGCGACGTCCGCTTCGAGCAGCGCGATGCGCACTTCGCGCATGGCGTCGCGAACATCCTGCTCCTTGAGCGCACCGCGCCCGCGCAGCTTGTCAAACACCCCGCCGAGGCGATCAGACAATGTGTCGAACATGAGTCGCCTGCTCCAAACCGGCCAGATGGCCAAAACGCAAATCGCGCCAGCGGACGAAACCTCGTCGGCCAGCGATCAACCCGAATCCCTCAAGCGAAAAACGCCGGCGGACGAAACCTCGTCAGCCAGCGCATCGCTCAAAGGCGAAACTTCCTGTTGAAATGGTGGAGCCTAGCGGGATCGAACCGCTGACCTCCTGCATGCCATGCAGGCGCTCTCCCAGCTGAGCTAAGGCCCCGAAGCCATTTCAATCCGGACGAACCTGGGCGGAAGGTCCGGCCCGGCTTGCCGCCGGAGGGCGCCCCTCTAGTAAGGCCCCGCCGACTTGGCAAGCCGGAAAAATCACCTTTGCGAATTCGCTGGCGCGAACGCGAATCGGCACCCGCCCGCGCCGATCAAACGTCGTCGGGTTCGCCATCGCTGTCGAGGCCCACCCCGAGATCGTCGTCGCCGCCGAGATCGACGTCATTGTCGGGGCTGTCGCCATCGTCGTCGATGTCGAGATCCTCTTCCGCCAGATCGGCGTCCGCGGTCTCGGTCTTCTTCTGGACTTCCTCATAGGGCATCGGCTGCTTCGACTTCAGCACCGGCTCGGGATGCCAGGAGTAGCTGCATTCGATGCAGGTGACCGGGTCGTCCTTGCCCAGGTCGTAGAAACGGGTGCCGCATTTCGGACAGCCATGCTTGGCGCCCCACTCAGGCTTGACCATTGTCATTCCTCGTCTTGGCCCGCCCACCGGGACAGACCACTAAAAACCGTATGCCAAGTTACATGGCGGCTGATGGGAAGGTGCGGCGCCATTTGCAAGCGCCACGGCAACCACCGGGCGCGCGCCTTGCCATAGCGGGCCCGCGCTGTCAAAAGCCGCGCGCTCCTGCTCTGCCAGAAATGAAAGCCCGTCCGTGAGCCATTCCGATCCCGCCTCGTTGCGTCCGCGCCGGTTCCGCGCGACCGGCCCGCTCCGAGGGCGGATTCGCGTACCGGGTGACAAGTCGATCAGCCACCGCTCGATCATGCTGGGCGCGCTGGCTCTTGGCGAGACCCGGGTGTCGGGCCTGCTCGAGGGCGAGGATGTGCTTTCCACCGCTGGCGCGATGCGGGCGATGGGAGCCAGCGTCGCGCGCGAAGAATCGGGCGACTGGCTGATTCATGGCGTCGGCGTGGGCGGCCTGCTCCAGCCGCAGACGGCGCTCGACATGGGCAATTCGGGCACTTCTACCCGCCTGCTCATGGGGCTCGTCGCCAGCCACGCGATCTCCGCCACCTTCATCGGCGATGCCAGCCTGTCGAAGCGTCCGATGAGCCGGGTGATCGAACCGCTCTCGCTGGTGGGCGCGGACTTCACCTTCTCTCCCGGCGGTCGCCTCCCGCTGACGATGCGCGGCGCCGCGCCAGCCGTGCCGATCACATACCGCCTGCCGGTCGCCAGCGCCCAGGTGAAAAGCGCGGTCCTGCTCGCCGGGCTCAACACTGCCGGCGTGACCACCGTGGTGGAGCCGGTCCCCACCCGCGACCATTCCGAACGCATGCTGCGCGGCTTCGGGGCGCAACTGGACGTGGAGGTCGCCGCCGACGGCACCCGCACCATCCGCCTCACCGGCGAGGCCGAACTGACCGGCCAGCGCATTGTCGTGCCCGGCGACCCGTCCTCGGCCGCGTTCTTCGTCGTCGCCGCGCTGATCATCCCGGGCTCTGACCTTGTTATCGAGAACGTCGGCCTCAACCCCACCCGCGCCGCCCTGTTCGACGTGCTGCGGCAGATGGGCGGCTCGATCGTGGAACTGGACCGGCGCGAGGTTGGCGGCGAGCCGGTCGCCGATCTCCACGTATGCCATTCCGCACTGACCGGCATCGCCGTAGATCCGGCCGTGGTACCCTCGATGGTGGACGAGTTTCCGGTGCTGTTCGTTGCCGCCGCCATGGCCCAGGGCCGCACCGTTACCAGTGGCCTCGAAGAACTGCGCGTCAAGGAATCGGACCGCATCGCCGTCATGCGCGCCGCGCTGGAGCTTGCAGGTTCCTGCGCGACCGAAACGGAAGACGGCCTGATCATCGACGGCACCGGCGGCGAACCCCTGCCCGGCACGCCGGACGGCGCTGCCGTCGCCACCCATCTCGATCACCGCATCGCCATGTCGCTCGCCGTGGCGGGCCTCGCCAGCCAGGGCGGCGTGGAGGTGGACGACACCCGTCCGATCGCGACCTCATTCCCCGCGTTCGAGAACCTGCTCGATGGTCTCGCGCAGGGCACCGCCGGGGCATGATCATCGCGCTCAGCAAGACACTGGCCAACGTCTGCGGCTTCGCCGGCATGGCCTGCATCATCTTCGCCTATGCCTATGCAACCCACGCGAAGGAGCCCAATCCCTTCGTCCACCACGGGGTCAACCTTGCCGGGGCGGCCCTGCTGACTGTCTCGCTGCTGGTGAACCTCAATCCCGCCAGCCTCGTACTGGAATTCTTCTGGGCGAGCATTGCCATCTGGGGCCTGGTCAAGGCGTGGCGCGCCCGGGCCAAAGGCGGGGCGCGGTAATGATCATCGCCGTCGACGGCCCGACCGCCTCGGGCAAGGGCACTATCGCCAAGGCCCTCGCGCGCCACTACGGCCTGCCGCACCTCGATACCGGCCTGCTCTACCGCGCGGTCGGCTACCAGTGCTTCCGCGACGGCGGCGATCCGGACGATCCCTCCGCCGCCCTTGCCGCCACGGCCTTCCCGGACAGCCTGTTGGAGAACCCGGCCCTGCGCTCGGAGGAAACCGGCGGCCTCGCCAGCCGCGTCTCGGTTCACCCCGCGGTGCGCCAAGCCCTGTTCGAGCGCCAGCGCGCTTTCGCCTGCCAGCCCGGCGGGGCGGTGCTTGACGGGCGCGATATCGGCACGGTGATCGCGCCCGAGGCCGAGGCCAAGCTGTTCGTTGTCGCCAGCGTGAAGGCGCGGGCCCAGCGCCGCTTCCTGGAAATGCAGGGGCGCGGTGACCACGTCACCCTCGATGAAATCGAAGCCGACCTGACTCAGCGCGACCTGCGCGACAGCCGCCGCACGACCGCGCCACTGATCGCCGCCGCCGATGCCCTGGCGCTGGACACGTCCACGCTCTCCATCGAAACGGCGATCAGCGCGGCCATTGCTCTGGTTGAGCGGTGCCGACGGAAGTAGGGTGCGAGCATGCAACACCGCGCGAAACTGCTCGTCCTGCCACTTGTCCTCGCCTGGCCAGCTGCGACCCTCGCCACGCCGGGTCACAATTCGCCCCAGGCGCGGGCCACTGCGCGGGGTCAGGCATTTGCCGATGCCCATTGCGCCCAGTGTCACGCGATCCGGGCGAACGGCTCGTCGCCAAACCCGGAAGCCCCGCCGTGGGACGACATCGCAAATCGGCCCGGCGTCACCGCCGACACCTTCGCCACTTTCCTCTCCGACGCGCACAACTATCCAGCGGCCATGGACTTCACCGTCGAACGCGGCGCAATCCGCGATCTCGCCGCCTACCTGCTGACCCTGCGCAAGCCAGGATATCGCCCTACCCGATGAATGCGGAAGCCTGCTTGGCCTGACGGAGCGAGGAGGCTATGCTGTAGACAATGCTGCCATCAGGCAGAGTGCGAGAGGAGTTGCCCGACGTGCCCGCCACCAACCCCAGCGAGACTCCGCGGACGGTCGAGGAAATGCGGGTGGATTGGCCCACCCCAGACCACGTGCCCGAACACCTTAAGGTCGACCTGACCTGGGGGATGGGCGACCGGCCCAACGACCTGCCCAATCCGTTCGCGCCCGGCGTGTGGCTGGCGGGTCCCCACGTGCCGCCGCTGCTTTACCAACCGGCCGATCCGTCGGGCCGGATCGGCTCGGGCGGGATCACGAACCAGGGCTGGGTAGTGTCCCACTACGAGGACATCGACCGGGTCTATTCTGATAACGACTATTTCTCGAACGCGGGTGCCGCGGAATTCCAGGCTGTGGTGGGCGAGACGTTCCGCACGATTCCCCTGGCGGTCGATCCGCCAGAACACCGCAAGTACCGCATGTTCCTCATGCCGCACTTCTCTCCCTCGCGGCTCAACAAGATGCAGGATTCGATCCGCAAGATCGTCGTCGAGATGATCGAGGGGTTCGCCGCCAGGGGAGAGGTCGACATCTCGTGGGATTTCGGCCGCGTCTACCCGGTTCGCGTCTTCATGGGCCTGATGAAGTTCCCCGACGAGATGTTCGAGCAGTTCCTCGCCTGGGAGTGGAACATTCTCCATTCGGGCGACATGACGCTCATCAAGTCGGCCCTGACGGAGATCCTCGCCTATCTGCGCAGCTTCATGGCCGAGAAGGAGCGCAATCCGGATGACAGCCTGACCTCCGCCATCGTCAACGGCCAGATCGAAGGCCGCCCGCTGACCGACGAGGAGAAGATTGGCATCGTCTGGCTGCTGTGGCTCGGCGGGCTCGACACGGTCGCTGCGTCGATCGCGCTGATGTTCCGCCGCATGGCCTTCGAGCCGGAAATCCAGCGCCGGCTGGCCGCGGACCGCTCGCTCATCCCCGGGGCCGTCGAGGAATTCCTGCGGGTCAATCCGGTGGTCAACTCGGGCCGTACCGCCCGTCAGGACTTCGTCTGGCACGGCGTCCAGATCCGCAAGGGCGATTCGGTCAAGTGCAACAATTCCGCCGGGAACTATGATCCTGCGCGCTTCCCCGATCCGGAACGATTCGATCCCACCCGGACGGCAAACCGGCACTTCACCTTCATCGGCGGCGTGCACATCTGCCTTGGCGCGGCGCTGGCGCGGCGCGAGCTGCGGATCATGCTCGATGAATGGTTCCAGCGCATGCCCGAGTTCTCGGTCAAGCCCGGTTCGGACACGACCTGTTATCCGGGGCTGATCTCCGCCCGCCACCTGCACATCACCTGGGATGCCTCGAAGGTGCGCTGGCCGGTGGAGCAGGCCGAAGCCGCGGAATAAGGGCAGCCGGCGGGCAATCCTTGCCGCTCAGGCGGCGGTTGCCACGCCGGACTCCATCCAGCCGGCTAGCCGCATGGTGCCCTCCTGGTATTCGCCCTGCCACTGTTCCACCCGGAACTCCCGCGCGATCGTCTCGCGCACGGGGCGGGTGACGTGGCATCCGCCGAACAGCCTTGCCCATACCGGATCGACCCGGCGCTGCCAGCGCTGCACGCCCGCGTCTGGGGCGAGGCCATGCTCGCAGAACAGGAACTTCCCCCCGGGCCGGAGCACGCGCCGGGCCTCACGCACCGCCTGCGCGTGATCGTCGACTGTGCACAGGGTGAAGGTGCAGACCACCGTGTCGAAGCTGGCGTCGGCAAAGGGCAGCGCCTCGGCCCGCCCATCGAGCAGCTCAAGCGCCGGATTCTGCGGGCGCCACGCGCTGCGCGCGATGGCGCGCAGTTCGGGCGAGGGCTCGACCCCGGTGAGGCTCTCCACTCGCTGCGGATCATAGTAGCGCAGGTTCGCACCCGCGCCGAGGCCGAGTTCGAGGACCTTGCCCTGGGCCTGACCCACGACCGGTTCGCGCATCGTGGCCAGCTTCTGGCACCCGCATCCCAGCCGGATGATCTGCGGAACGACCTTGCGTTCCCACCAATTCGCCATCGCTTGTCCGCTCCCGATCCTGTCGCTCCGTTGCCGGCACCATAACCCGACGGATCGGCGCGGTCGAGCCGTCGGCGCCAATGCCCCGCCCTGCCCCATTTCCCTTGCTTTTCCGCCGTCCCGCGCCTAAGCGCCGCCGGTCCCGCAGGCCGATTCCGGCATGGGGGATACCTGCCACGGCATTCGGCCCGGCGGGTAGCTCGGCCCTTTTTGGCCCGTGTCCGGCAATGGTGCCGGGGCGGAGGAAAGACCGGCGGACAAAACCGCCTGGCCGGAAACAGCGATAGAGTAGGAAACTACATGGCAACTTCTGCCAACCCGACCCGCGACGATTTCGCGGCTCTCCTTGACGAAACGCTCGGCGGCGCCGCCAGCGGCGGCTTCGAAGGCCGCGTGGTCAAGGGCACCGTCACCGCCATCGAGAACGACAAGGCCGTCATCGACGTGGGCCTGAAGAGCGAGGGCCGCGTGGCCCTGCGCGAATTCGCCATGCCAGGCCAGCCCCACGGCCTTTCGGTCGGCGATGAAGTCGAAGTCTATGTCGACCGCGTCGAGAATTCCGAAGGCGAAGCCATGCTCTCGCGTGACCGCGCGCGCCGCGAAGCCGCGTGGGACAAGCTGGAAAGCGAATTCGGCGAAGGCAAGCGCGTCGAGGGCGTGATCTTCGGCCGCGTCAAGGGCGGCTTCACGGTTGACCTCAATGGCGCCGTCGCCTTCCTGCCCGGCTCGCAGGTCGACATCCGCCCCGTGCGCGACGTCACCCCGCTGATGGACATCCCGCAGCCGTTCCAGATCCTCAAGATGGACCGCCGCCGCGGCAACATCGTGGTTTCGCGCCGCGCCGTCCTGGAAGAGACCCGCGCCGAGCAGCGTTCGGGCCTGATCCAGAACCTCGCCGAGGGCCAGATCATCGTCGGCACCGTCAAGAACATCACCGACTACGGCGCCTTCGTGGATCTCGGCGGGATCGACGGCCTGCTCCATGTCACCGACATGAGCTACAAGCGCGTCAACCACCCGAGCGAAGTCATCAACATCGGTGACGAAGTGAAGGTGCAGATCGTCCGCATCAACCAGGACACCCAGCGCATCAGCCTGGGCATGAAGCAGCTGGAAAGCGATCCGTGGGATGGCGTCGCCGCCAAGTACCCGGTCGGCGCCAAGCTCAAGGGCACCGTCACCAACATCACCGAATACGGCGCTTTCGTCGAGCTGGAGGCGGGCATCGAAGGCCTGGTCCACGTTTCGGAAATGTCGTGGACCAAGAAGAACGTCCACCCCGGCAAGATCGTCTCGACCTCGCAGGAAGTCGACGTGCTGGTGCTCGAGGTCGATTCGGACAAGCGCCGCATCAGCCTGGGCTTGAAGCAGGCGATCCAGAACCCGTGGGAAGCCTTCGCCGACAAGCACCCCGTCGGTTCGACCGTGGAAGGCGAAGTCAAGAACGCCACCGAGTTCGGCCTGTTCATCGGCCTCGATGGCGACGTCGACGGCATGGTCCACATGTCCGACATCGCCTGGGGCATCTCGGGCGAGGACGCGCTGGCGCTGCACCGCAAGGGTGAGCAGGTCTCGGCCGTCGTGCTTGACGTCGATGTCGAGAAGGAGCGCATCAGCCTCGGCATGAAGCAGCTCGAAAAGGGCGCGCCGGCGGCCGGCGGTACTGCCTCGTCGGGCTCGCTGCGTCGCGGCGAAGTCGTCACCGTCACCGTCCTCGAAGTCCGCGATGGCGGTCTCGAAGTCCAGGCCGGCGAAGATGGAGCCACCGGCTTCATCAAGCGCTCGGACCTCGGTCGCGACCGTGACGAGCAGCGTCCGGACCGGTTCCAGGTCGGCCAGAAGATCGACGCCATGGTCACCGGGTTCGACCGTTCGAAGAAGCCGAACTTCTCGATCAAGGCCCGCCAGCTGGCCGAAGAGAAGGAAGCGGTGGAGCAGTACGGTTCGTCGGATGCCGGCGCTTCGCTGGGCGACATCCTCGGCGCCGCGCTGAAGGCCAAGAAGGACTGATCTCCTTCGCCGGCTGACGGCCTGCGAAAAGCCCGCCCGGTCACCCGACCGGGCGGGCTTTTTCTTTGCTGGCGCGTTGATCTAGGTTGGGTCCGTCATGTGGGGAGACGTCCATGCTCGCGAAATGTCAGTGCGGTCAGCTCAGGGCCGCGGTCGAAGCCCAAACTGACCAGATCGTCGCCTGCCATTGCCGTGCCTGCCAGCGCCGCAGCGGCTCGCCTTTCGGGGTGATCGCTTACTTCGACGCACACGATGTCACCCTTTCGGGCGAGGCGATCGAGTTTACGCGGGAAGCCGACAGCGGCAATCGCTTCACCAACGCGTTCTGTCCGCATTGCGGCACAACCGTGTGGTGCCGGGCCGAACTCAAGCCCGGGGTGATCGGGGTTCCCATCGGCACCTTTGGCGACAGCGGCTTTCCTGCGCCGGTGCGTTCGGTATGGGAGGAGTCGATGCATTCATGGGTGAGGCTGCCCGATACCGTCGCGCACTACCCTCGCGGGCGCAGCTGAAGGAATTTGCCATGGCGATCGAAGTTCACCAGTTCCCCTGCCTGTCCGACAACTACGGGTTCCTTGTCCATGACCCCGAGAGCGGCGAAACCGCCGCCATCGACACGCCGGATGCCGAAGCCTACCTGCGCGAGGCCGCAGGCAAGGGCTGGCAAATCACCCACGTCTGGAACACCCACTGGCATGCAGACCACGCCGGCGGAAACGCCGCGATCAAGGCCGCAACCGGGTGCATGGTCCATGCCCCGGAAGGCGATGCCGCGAAGATTGATACGGTAGACCAGCTGGTGCGCGATGGCGACGTTGTCAGCCTCGGGGCCTGGGAGGCCGATGTAATCGCCGTGGGCGGTCATACCAATGGTCACGTGGCCTATCACTTTGCCGACGCCGGCGTGGCCTTTGTGGGTGATACCCTGTTCGCGCTGGGCTGCGGCCGCATGTTCGAGGGTACCCCCGAACAGTTCTGGCGCAGCCTCTCGCGCCTCAAGGCCCTGCCGCCACAGACACTGATCTACTGCGCCCACGAATACACCGCGTCCAATGCCAGGTTCGCGCTCCACGCCGATCCGGACAATGCCGCCCTGGCATCTTACGCTGCGGAGGTGTTCCAGCGCCGCGAACACGGGCAGCCGACCGTGCCCACCACCCTCGCCCGGGAACTGGCCTGCAATCCGTTCCTGCGGTCCGACAATCCCGGGCTGCAGGCGCAATGGGCTGCGCGGGGCGCCAAGGCCGGCGATCCGATCGCCACCTTCGCCGCTTTGCGCTCCGCCAAGGACACTTTCTGAGCTGCCGCCTTGCCGACAGGGTTACGTCGGCAATAACATGGGGGTTCCGATGAGCGGGAGCAGTCCCGCGCCGTGAAGGACGGGTGGAGCACGATCCGCAGGGAGGTTGATGCAGTACCGCGAAGGACAGGGCCGTCTCAGCACCGCCCTTCCCTTCGCCGCCATTCCGCCCTAGCATCGCCCCACAGGCTGCATGCCGCGGCAAGAGGAGGGGGCGATGCGGATCATCCGCACGGGGCTCTGGGTCATATTGCTGGTCGTCCTGATCCTGTTCTCGATGAACAACTGGACCATGGTGACAGTGAAGATCTGGGAAGGCCTGCTGTGGGAAACCAAGCTCCCTGCCCTGGTGATCCTCTCGTTCCTCGCCGGCTGGCTGCCCACCTGGCTGTTGCATCTCGCCGGCAAATGGCGGCTCAATCGGCGCATCAGCGCGCTGGAGGCGGTGGCCCGGCAGCCCTCGGCCGCGCTGACCACCACCCAGCTTGAACAAGCCCGGGTTGACGGAGCGGCCCAATCCGGTGAAACGCCGCCCGCAACTGATTGACGCGCCAGCCAGCGGAACCCTGATGAACCCGATCTATCTCGCTCTCGACCTTCCCCGTCTCGACGCCGCCGTTGCCCTGGCGCAGAAGGTGAAAGGCCACGTCGGCGGGCTCAAGCTGGGGCTCGAATTCTTCTGCGCCCACGGCCATCACGGGGTTCACGAGCTCGCCAAGGTCGGCCTGCCGATCTTCCTCGACCTCAAGCTTTACGACATTCCCAACACGGTCGCCGGAGCGATGCAGTCGATCCACGTGCTCCAGCCTGCCATCGTCACCGTCCATGCCGCCGGCGGACGCGCAATGATGGAAGACGCCAAGGCCGCTGCGGGCGATCACTGCAAGGTCGTAGCCGTCACGGTGCTCACCAGCCTCGACGAGACCGACCTTGCCGCCACCGGCGTCGGCGGCTCGGCCCATGATCAGGTCCTGCGCCTTGCCGATCTCGCCGCCGAGGCCGGGCTCGACGGGATCGTCTGCTCGGGCCAGGAAGTGGCCGAGGTCCACAAGCGCTGGAAGCAGGGGTACCTTGTCGTCCCTGGCCTGCGTCCGGCCGAAACTGCCAACGGTGGCCAGTTGGCCGATCAGAAGCGCGTCGTCACCCCGCGTTCGGCCCGCGATGCCGGCGCCAGTGTCCTCGTCATCGGTCGCCCGATCAGCCGCGCCGAGGATCCGGTCGCCGCCGCCCGCGCGATCGAGGCCACGCTCTGAGCGGTCCCGCGCTGCGCGAAGCGGTCGCGGCCCACCTTCCCGTGCTGCATGCCTCATCGAAAGCGCCTGTCGCGGCGAGCACGCGCGAGCGGCTGGCGATGGTCGTGCTGGAACGGACGCCCGACTGATCGGTTCATCGCTCCGCAACCAATTGCCCGCCACGATCGCACCAGACGAACCGGGAGAACTCCACGATGAAACGCGCCGACCTGCTCCTCGCCCCTCTCGCCGCCGCCGCACTCGCTGCGGTCACACCCCATGCCGCCGCCGCGCAGACGGGGCCGGCTCCGGTGCTGGGCGTCAACGGCACGCTGCTGACCGTCTCGGCCGAGGGCAAGGTCACCCGCACTCCCGATCTCGCCATGTTCAGCGCCGGCGTGGTCAGCCATGGCAAGACCGCCTCGGAGGCCCTGGCCGCCAACTCCACCGACATGAGCCGCGTGATTGCCGCGCTCAAGCGCGCAGGCATCGCCGACAAGGACATTCAGACCAGCAATCTCTCATTGAACCCCGTCTACCAGCCGCAGCGTTCGCTGCCCGACGGAACGATCGACCCGCCGCAGCCGCGCATCATCGGATACCAGGCCAACAACACCGTCAACGTGCGCCAGCGCAACCTCAAGGAATTCGGCAAGGTCATCGATACGCTGGTCTCGGCCGGGGCCAACCAGGTCAACGGCCCTTCGTTCGAGGTCGAGAACCCCGATCCGGCGATGGATGCCGCCCGCACTGCGGCCATGCAGAAGGCCCGTTCCCGCGCTGAGCTCTACGCCCGCGCCGCCGGCCTCAGGGTCTCGCGGATCCTCTCCATCAACGAGAGCGGCGGCTGGTCGCCCCCGCAGCCGGTGATGTACCGCATGGCCGCGATGGAAGCCGCCGCGCCCCCCGCCCCGCCGGTCCAGGCCGGCGAACTGCAGCTGTCGATCAACGTCACCGTCCAGTTCGAGCTGGCGCCCTGAAGGCCTGGACCCTATTTCAGCCAGGTTGAAATAGGGTCTAGATCAGCCCCCGGGCCTTGAGGTCCGCAGCAAGCGCCGGGGCATTGCGGAAGTGGTGCCCCTGCCAGCCGCAGGTCTCGGCCGCGGCGATGTTGGCTGCATTGTCGTCGATGAACAGCATCCCGCCGGGCGCATGGCCGAAGCGGTTCTGCGCGATGGCGTAGATCCGCGGATCGGGCTTGGTCACCTTTTCGACGCCGGAGACTACCACGTCGCGGAAGCGTTCGATCACCGGCCAGTGCGGGCGGAACCGGGCCCAGAACTCGGCCCCGAAATTGGTGATCGCATAGAGCGGCACCCCGCGCGCGTGGAGCGCCTCGACAAGTTCGAGGCTGCCGGGCACGGGACCGGGAATGGTCTCGTTGAACCGCTCCGCCCAGGCCGCGATCAAGTGGGCGTGATCGGGAAACTCCTCGCTGCGCTCAGCCACCATGTCCGCCGGAGAGCGGCCGGCATCGTGCTGGAAGTGCCACTGCTCGGTGACGACGTTGGCCAGGAACCAGTCACACTCTGCCGGGTCGGGGATCAGCGGCCGGAACAGCGCGCCCAGATCCCACTCGACCAGAACCCGTCCGACGTCGAACACCACCGCTTCGACCTGCTGCTCCATTCCTGCCGCTCCAAACGCGTTCGGCCCGCACTCCGCAAGGAGGCGGGCCGAAGTTCTTGCAACCGGGCCGGGCCCGGCGCCGGGGCTCAGCCCTGGCGCGCCTTGAAGCGGCGGTTGGTCTTGTTGATGACGTAGGTCCGGCCGCGGCGACGGATCACGCGGTTGTCCCGGTGACGGTCCTTGAGCGACTTCAGGCTGTTGCGAATCTTCATGACAATCCTCGCGCGGGGGAGCCCCGCAAAAACTGGAAGCCGGGCCGTTAGTGTGCCCCTCGCCCCGAGTCAAGGCACTGGCGTGCTCGCGCGGGCGAGCCCCCCGACAAAGATCTCAACACCATCCTTCCGGGGGTCTTTGACTTCGCCGCTGACCGTTACTAGCCCGTAGCTCTCATGTACGGAGCCTGACATGCGTGCCTTCCCCCGGTTGGGCGATTACGTAATCGCCACTCGCCTGACAAGCTCTCCCGCGGGTTTCTCGAAAGCTTTGCTGGTCGGCGCGCGGATGTTCGGGGCCATGCTCGACCGTCACGCGCTCCTGATTTACGGCACGCTCCTCGCGCTCGTGGTCGCGGTTTGCCAGTTGGCTCTGCAATCTTTCTCCGTGGAGACCGACGAAGCATGGATACTTTTGTCCACCTTTAAGGCATTCCGGCTGGGGATGGGTGGAGCCGAAGCTGTCGAATTCCCGACTGTCACCAGCGGCGGGCTCCACCTCCTAATTCACGGCCTGCTCGGCCATGCGACCGATGCAATCGCGGTTCACCGAACGGTTTCGCTTCTGTTTCTTGCCATACTGTTGCTGTTGGTCTTCGCTCTCATGCGCCGGCTCGGTGCCCCGCCGAAGCACGCCGCCGCCGGGGCGATGCTGGTTCTGGCCACGCCGGGACTGCTTCTCCAGGCCAGCCTGGCAATGGCGGAGATCATCGCGACGGTCGTGTTGCTTGCGACAGTCGTCTACTGGGAGCGCAGGGGCCGGCTCAGTCTGTCCGGATCGGCGATCACGGGCCTCCTGCTGGGACTGACTTGCGCCACCCGGACCAATTGCCTGGTGAGCATTCCCGTCATGGCGGTCTGCGCCACCCTGGATGCCGCGGACTGGACGACCGGCCTGTCCCGCGCCGCGACGATGGTTGCCGGATCGGTTGTCGTCTACGGTATCGGGGTGGGCGGCTACGCTGGCCTGTTCGTCGTCGGAAACTGGGCCGGCTTCGCCCACGCCATGGGCGGGGCGACGGGGGCATCGGTCGACAAGAACCTGGGCGACTACCTGCTGAACCTCAACCTTGCCGCCGATTTCTTCCCTCCCTTGCTCATCGCGGGCGTGCTGGCGGGCCTTGTCGCAATCTGGCGGCGCGGCGCCGGTGAACTGCGCCTTCCGCTGGTGCTTGTATCAATCAGCCTGGTCGGCGCTCTGGCCTGGATTATTGAAGCCCCCATCCCCCATGTCCGCTATGCGTGGCCGTTCGCGCCGTTCCTGTTTGTCGCTGGGGGGATATTGGCGCATCTCACCGGCGCGCTGGCCCGCCCCTGGTCGCAGCCCGTCGTTCACCTGTTCGTGATCGGATCGGTGCTCCATCAGACTGTTACTTCTCTTGTCTATATCGGGGCCGGCGACAGCTTGGTGGCGGTCTCTCAGGCAAACCGGCAGGTTGGCGTCCCCAGTCCGCTGGAGCACACGACAAACATCCGGCAGCAGCAAAACATGGCGCGCTTCATCGCGGGACTTCCGGGCCAGGCCAATATCACGACCGAATTCTACGGCACGGGATATCCGCTGAGCTACCTCTCGCAGCGGCCGATTCGCGGCATCACATCGTGGGACAGCCCGCGCCTACGCCCACTCTATTTCGTCATCGCCCCCGTCGATATCGCCCTCCCCCGCCAGCACAGTCGGGTGATCGGCTGGCTCCAGCGCAATTGCACGCTGGCGTTGAGGGCCGGCGACTACTCGATATTCTCGGTCCACGGCCCGGAGCCATTTCCAGTGCTGGTGGAAGTGCACCAAGCCGACTGACCCGGTCCAACCACAGTGACAAGGCACCCCGCAATGCAGGAAATTCCCTTCAACCGACCGGCGCTGATCGGCAGGGAAGTGAGCTACCTGCGCGAGGCGATCCGGCGCGGGCAGCTTTCGGGCGACGGACATTTCACCAAGAGGTGCAATGGTCTGATCGCGGGAATGACCGGTTCCGGAAAGGCCCTGCTGACCCATTCGTGCACGGCCGCGCTGGAGATGGCGGCGCTGCTGTGCGACCTCGAACCGGGCGACGAGGTTATCATGCCCTCGTTCACCTTCGTCTCCACGGCCAATGCGGTAGCGCTGCGGCGGGCGACGCCGGTGTTCGTCGACATCGATCCGCTCACGCTCAACGTCGATCCCGCGCGAGTGGCCGAGGCGATGGGGCCGCGCACGCGAGCGATCTTTCCGGTGCACTATGCCGGGGTGCCGGCAGACATGGACGCGATCAATGCCATCGCCCGCGCGGGTGGCTGCCTGGTGGTGGAAGATGCGGCACAGGCCCTGGGCTCCACCTACAAGGGACGGCCCTGCGGCTCGCTGGGCGACCTCGCGGCCTTCAGCTTCCACGAGACGAAGAACATCATCAGCGGCGAAGGGGGGGCGCTGACGATCAACCGGGCCGACCTGCAGGACCGCGCCGAGATCATCCGCGAGAAGGGCACCAACCGCTCGCAGTTCTTCCGCGGCGAGGTGGACAAGTACACCTGGGTGGACATCGGCTCCTCGTTCCTGCCGGGCGAGCTGATCGCGTCCTACCTCTGTGCCCAGCTCGAGATGGCCGAGCTGATCAATGCGCGGCGCCTGGCGATCTACGACCGCTACCGCGAGGCCTTTGCCGATCTCGCTGCAGCCGGGCGGGTCGCCCTGCCCTACATCCCGGATGACTGCACGGGCAACGGCCACATGTTCTACCTGCTGCTGCGTGACTTGGACGACCGTTCGGCGTTCATCGCCCACATGCGCGCCCACGGGATCATCGCGCCGTTCCACTACGTGCCGCTCCACAGCGCCCCCGCCGGGCAAAGTCATGCCCGCTCGGTCGGGCCGATCGACGTTACTCAGCGGATCAGCGACACGCTGGTCCGCCTTCCCATGTTTTTCGAGCTGGGCTCGCAGGTGGAGGACGTGATCGACCAGGCGCTGGCCTATTTCGCCGGGGAGCGCGGGGCATGAGCCGGCCGGTCCTGATCAGTGTGGTTTCGCCGGTCTACGGCTGCACCGCCTGCCTCAAGCCATTGAGCGAAGCTGTGTGCAGCGCCTTTGCCGGCACGGGGCTCGACTGGGAGCTGGTGCTGGTGGACGATCGCGGGCCCGGCGATCCCTGGCCGGTGATCAGCCGGCTGGCGGCCGGAGACGCGCGGATCCGCGGGGTGCGGCTTGCGCGCAACCACGGCCAGCACCTCGCTATCTGGGCCGGGCTCGCCGAGGCCCGGGGCGACTGGGTCTGCGTGGTCGATTGCGACCTGCAGGACGATCCCGGCATCATCCCCCGCCTGCTGGAGCAGGCCCGGGCCGATGCTGCCGACGCGGTGGTGGTCGACCGGGGCACATGGTCGGATTCGTGGTTCCGGCGGGCGGCATCGAGCGCGCTCTACCGGCTGATCGGAGCGCTTGGCGGCGTCCGCATCGGCAACGTGGGGAACTTCGGCCTCTACAGCCGGCGCATGGTGGATACACTGCTGCTCTACCGCGAGCAGGAAGTGTTCCTGCCAATGATGATTTCGCTCACCGGCCTCAAGCGGACGACGCTGCAGGCGGACCGGTCGGGCCGGGCCGCGGGTCAGAGCTCCTACAGCCTGATGCGGCTGGCACGGCTGGCCATGGCGATCATCGTGCGCTTCTCGGACCGGCCGCTGAAGCTGAGCGTGGTGATCGGGCTTGCCTTCAGCGTCATTTCGGCAGCGATCTCGCTGCTACTGGTGATTGCCTGGGCGGCCGGCGAATTCACCGTGCCGGGCTGGACCAGCACTGTGCTTTCGGTCTGGTTCCTCTCGGGCCTGATCATGGCGACGCTGGGGGTTCATGGCTTCTACCTTGGCCGGGTGTTCGCCGAGGTGAAGATGCGCCCGCGAGTGGTGGTGGAGACCACGACAGCGCAGGAATCGCCGGGGCGCGCCGATGCCGGCTGAGGCGGGACGCCTGATCCGCTACGGGATAGTCGGCCTGACGACCAACGGGGCCTTCTACCTGGTCTTCGTCGTCCTCCTGCGCCTCGGCGTGGGGCCGACCGTGGCGGCGGGGCTGTGCTACGCGCTGGGCGTGGCGCTGAGCTATGCGCTCAACCGCCGCTGGACCTTCGCCAGCGATGCCAGCCATGGCCGCGACCTGCCCCGGTTCCTGCTGGCATACGGCATCGGGCTGGTTTCGACCATGGCGACGATGACCCTGCTGCTGCGCTGGCTGCGTCCGGAACTGGCGCAGGTGCTGAACATCGGGATCACTGCTGTGGTGATCTATGCCAGTCTGAGGCTGGTGCGATTCGGCCAGCGGGAGAGTGCCAATGCCCATTGAGCTGCCGCTTGAACTGAATGCGCTGGAATCCAGCCGGTTCGGAATTGTTGCCGCGCGCATCACCGATCCGGCGGCGAGCCTTGCGGCGATCGACGAGGCCGCCCGGGCCGTGGGCGTGCAGATGGCCATGGTGCGCCTGCCGGCGGACGACCTCGCGCGGGTCCATGCCTTCGAGGCTGCCGGATATCGGTTGATGGATACGCTCGTCTATTATGGACGGACGCTCGGCGTCGAACTGCCCGCCCCGGTGCCCGTGCCGGGCGTGACGTGCCGACCGGCAACGGTGGCGGATGCACCGGCCGTAGCTGCGGTCGCCCGCGCCGGGTTTGGCGATTACCTGGGCCATTACCATGCCGATCCCCGGCTGGATCCGGCAGCGGCCGACGAAGCCTATGTCGATTGGGCCCAGACCAGCACGCAGCGGGCGAGCCCGGCGGCGCCGGTGCTGGTGGCCGAAACGGCGGACGGCATCGGCGGCTTCCTGACCCTGCGCGAAATCGATCCCACGGCGATGGAGATCGTCCTTAACGCCGTCCGCCCGGAACTGGGCGGCCAGGGCATCTACGGATTGCTGGTCAGCGAAGCGCTGGCTCTCGCCGCCGGGCGCTGCGCTGCCCGCATGATCACCTCGACCCAGCTCAACAATTATGCCCCACAGAAGGTGTGGACCCGGCTGGGTTTCCGCCACGAGCGGAGTTTCTACACCTTCCACAAATGGTGGGACTGACCCAGCGCCTCAGCGCCCCGCCCCTAAGCCCGGCGCAATTCCCCCAACCGCCGCTCCCAGGCCAGCGCATGGCCGACGATTACGTCGAGGTCGGCATATTTCGGCTGCCACGGCAGGGTTGCCCTGATCAGGCGGTTGTCGGAAACGAGGCTGGCCGGATCGCCCGCGCGGCGCGGCTCCATCCGGCGGTCGATCCGGTTGTTGGTCACCCGGTCCACCGCGTCGAGCACTTCGAGCACCGAGAAGCCGCGGCCATAGCCGCAATTTATGGTCAGCGAGCGCGCGGGCTCGGCGATCAGCGCCTCCAGCGCCAGCACGTGGGCGGCGGCGAGATCGGCGACGTGGATATAGTCGCGCACCCCGGTGCCGTCGGGGGTATCGAAATCGGTCCCGAACACGCCGACATGGCTGCGCTTGCCCAGCGCCGCCTCGACCGCGACCTTGATCAGGTGGGTCGCCCCGGCGGTCGACTGGCCCGAGCGGGCCCGCGGATCGGCGCCCGCCACATTGAAGTACCTGAGGGCACAGTAGTTCAGCGGATGGGCCCGGGCGGTATCGGCCAGCATGAATTCGGTCATCAGCTTGGACATGCCGTAAGGATTGATTGGCCGCTTCGGACAGTCCTCGCTCACCGGCGAAACCTCGGGCTCGCCATAGGTCGCCGCGGTCGAGCTGAAGATGAAGTGCGGCACGCCCGCCGCCACCGCCGCGGCGATCAGGGCCCGGGTCTTGGCGGTGTTGTTGTGATAGTACTTGAGCGGGTTCTCGACCGATTCCGGCACGACGATCGAGCCGGCGAAGTGCATCACCGCTTTCGTCCCCTGCTCGGCGAAGATCCGCGCCAGCAGTGCGGCATCCTCGATATCGCCCTCGTAGAACGGCACGCCATCCGGAATGGCGAAGCGGAAACCCGTGGTCAGGTTGTCGATCACCGCCACCGGCCAGCCAGCATCCTTCAGCGCAAGCACGGCATGACTGCCGATATAACCGGCGCCCCCGGTCACGAGCACGGGAACGGGACTGGATGGACGGGTATTTTCAGACATTGCGGCGAATCGCTCCCTGGCAGTCAGTGGGCAACGCCTTAGCACGCCATCTGGTGCCATTTGATGAAACCGATCACCTTGCGCCAAACCTCTCCCCTTGCCGCGCGCGCCACCCCCAGCGCGACCGGAAAACCGTTCGCCGCTTGCAAATACCGCACACCCGGCACAGTCTTGTGGCCATGACCGCCCACCGCCTCATGCGCCTCCTCCCCCTCGCGCTGCTCCTTCCGCTGGGCGCCTGCGTTGCGCCGACCGGCCCGATCGAGGTCACCCGCTTCCACCTGCCAGATACGACCGGCCTCGCCCGCGGCGCCGTCGCTGTGGAAGCAGCGCCTGGCATGGACCCGGGCTCGATCGAACTGAAGACCTTCGAGGAAGCCGTGGCGCGCGAACTCCAGCGGATCGGCTATGCCACCCCTGCCGACGGCTCCCCGACCACGCAGGTCGCCGAAGTGCGCCTCGAACGCCGCACCCTCCAGCCCGAGCGCACGGGCTCCCCGGTCAGCGTCGGCGTGGGCGGCGCCACGGGCTCCTATGGCTCGGGGCTCGGCATGGGCATCGGGATCGACCTGTCCGGTCCGCCCAAGCCGGTGACCGAAACCCTGCTCGCCGTC
>JGI24751J29686_10000236_pt1 | contig 22400 bp, 18 predicted proteins | sample KBSSwiS6_FD_29686 | JGI IMG/M metagenome (IMG submission 29686)
GGCGATTACATGCCCTGGATGTTCCGGCGTTACAGCATTGGTCCACTTATCGGAAAGCGAACCTGGGGCGGGCTGGTTGGCATCGGCGGTTATCCGGTGCTCATAGACGGTGGCTCGGTGACCGCGCCGCACTTTGCGTTCTACAGTCCTGAAGGCGAGTGGGAAGTTGAGAACCACGGCGTCTCGCCCGACATCGAGGTGGAGATGGACCCGAAGGCCTGGCGACAAGGACGCGATCCGCAACTTGAAAAGGCGATTGAGGTGGCGATGGCGGCGCTTCAGAAAACCCCGCCAAAGCAAACGAAGCGGCCGGCCTACCCGAACTACCACAATGGACCAAGCCGTCAGGAAACGACAAGTGGTGGAGGGCGTGGCAACAGCACGCCATAGTCGACTCAACTGTAGGGGCTGCCACAAAGGCCGCCCCTATAGTCACACCTGCAAAGACTTAATCATATATCTTGCGTGTCTCGAGTTGCAGCCATCTTCCTTCTCGTCCTGTTCTCCGGTACGCAATTCCGTGCTGAACAACTACCGATCCGAACGTACACCACAGCGGATGGTCTGGCGCGTGACAGCATTCACAAGATAATTTCCGATCCGCTTGGATACCTGTGGTTCTGCACCTCCGATGGCTTGTCTCGTTTCGACGGTTATGAATTCGTAAATTACAGCGTCGCACAGGGCTTGCCGCATCGAGTAGTTTACGACTTGCTCATTACTAATACCGGTGATTACTGGGTGGCAACCTCCGGCGGCCTCGCACACTTCAATCCTTTCACCACCACTCCCGAATCCAAATTCAGAACTTACGTTCCAGCGCAGCGACGTGGTTCGGAGTCGATTACCAGTCTTTATCAGGACAGTTCCGGAACGATTTGGCTCGGCACCGACAACGGCCTCCATACGCTGCGCCAATCCAGCGGTGACTGGCAACTGGAGTACGTCAGTCTCGGTGAAAAACAAGACGAGCGCTTAAATGTCACGCGAATCGTCGAAGGCGCGCCGGGAGTTTTGTGGATCGGCGCCGAAGAGGGACTCTTCCGTCGTTTTCGCGATGGCAGAGTTGAACAATTCACGGAGCGAGATGGACTGCTTCATCCGCACGTGCGCGCCTTGCTGAAGGACTCCGATGGGACCATCTGGCTGGCAACTGGACTTGGACTATGCCGTCTCGTCGCTGATGTCCGGCTGGGCCAATCGATTGTCTCTCGCGCGTTTACAAAAAAGGATGGTCTCCTCGGCGAAGCTATCTTTGATTTGTTCCGCACTTCGAGCGGCTCGCTGTGGCTCGCGACGCCCAAGGGCCTCTCGGAGTTTTCTACGAACCCATTACCTGATGGCAGCCACTTCATAAATTACACTCGCGAGCACGGACTTAGCGACGCCGGCATTCGAGCGATCGCCGAGGATCACGATGGCAATCTTTGGATCGGGAGCGAGAGTGGCGGCGCGATGAAAATCACGCGACGCGGTTTCACCTCTTACTCCGAAGCGGACGGGCTCGAACACGCGCGCATCGCCGCCCTGGGCGAAGATCGCGACGGCGAACTATTCGTAGTTACCCGGTCATTACAGATCGATACTTTTCACATCCATCGCTTCGATGGACGCCGCTTTAAAAATATTCGAGTTAACCTGCCGAGAAACGTGGTGCCCACCTGGGGTTGGAATCAACTATTTGTTCACGATCGATTCAAACAGTGGTGGGTGCCAACCGGCGCTGGTCTCTTTCAATTCCCACCAGTACGCTCGCTGGACGAACTCGGCAGAGTAAAGCCAAGCAAAAACTACACGGTTCAGGATGGTCTAACCGGCAACGAACCGTTTCGCCTCTTCGAAGACTCACGCGGAGATATCTGGATCAGCATTATCAGCAGCACCGCCAGTGCGAGTTTGAACCGTTGGGAACGAGCAACTGGCAAGTTCTATGCGTATTCGCCCAACCCTGAAAAGCGCGCCGACAGCGCCGCCACCGCTTTCCAGGAGGATCAGAAGGGTAACGTTTGGATCGGGTTTTACTGGGGCGGCCTGGCGCGTTGGCGCGATGGCCGCTTCGAATTGTTCGGTAAGGCTGACGGTGTACCCGTGGGCATGATCCGCGCGCTCTATCGCGATCATCTGGACCGGCTGTGGATCGCGAGTGCCGAAGGCGGCTTAGGACGGATCGACGATCCAACAGCAGACCACCCGAGCTTTTTCCGTTATACCGTGAAGGAAGGACTCGCAACCGATCAGATCACTTGCATCACGGAAGATCAATGGGGACGAATTTATGTAGGCACTGGCATCGGTCTCGATCGAATTGATCCGCAGACTGGTCACGTCAAGCACTACACGATTGCCGACGGATTGCCAAACAGTTTTGTAAACGTAGCCTTCCGCGATCAGAGTAATGCACTTTGGTTTGGCACACTGCAAGGCTTATCGAAACTCGTGCCGGCGCTCGAGGAACGACCTGAGGCGCCGCCTATCCTCATTCAACGTGTGCGAGTGGCGGGCAACGATCTGCCTATTCCCGACCTGGGTGTACCTCAACTCCAGGATCTCAACTTTGCCGCAAATAACAATCAACTGGAGATTAAATTCGTCAGTCTGGGATATCGCTCCGGCGACGTGCTTCAGTATCAATTCATGCTGGAAGGCGCCGACCGCGATTGGGGTGCGCCTACTAACCAACGGATCGTGAATTATGCGAACCTGAGACCAGGCACTTATCGCTTTCTGGTAAGGGCGGTGAACGCGGATGGAGTAGTCAGCAAAGATCCAGCTTCCATCGCGTTTACAATCGTGCCGCCTGTTTGGCAGCGCTGGTGGTTTCTCGCGCTCGTTGTTTTGGCTCTGGTAGTCGCGACTCGCCTGGTCTATCGCTACCATACGCGCCGGTTGATCGAACTCGAACGAGTCCGCACTCGTATCGCGACTGACCTCCATGACGACATTGGTTCGAGTTTGTCGAAGATCGCCATCCTCAGCGACGTCGCCGGCCAGCAAGTGGCAACGATGAGCGATTCTCCGGTAGCGGGTCCGTTGGTCCAGATAGCTGATACTTCGCGCGACTGTGTCGACGCGATGAGCGACATTGTTTGGGCGGTCAATCCGCAGCGCGATCACTTGAGCGACTTGACTTATCGTATGCGGCGCTTTGCCGAAGACCTGCTCGACGCGAAAGGGATCGAGTTCTCGATTCGGTCGTCACTCGAGGATAAGGACGTTCACCTGGGCGCCGACCTTCGTCGAGAGGTTTACCTGATTTTCAAAGAGTGTATAAACAATCTCGTCAAACACTCCGGCTGCAATGAGGCTGCGTTGACGTTCGGCATCAGTGGTCCATGGCTGGTGATCTCGATCAGCGACAATGGCAAGGGATTTGACACCCGTTCCAATGGCGCTTCCGGCAGCATGGGTGGACATGGTCTAACGAGTATGCAACGGCGCGCTCAGGCGCTGGGCGGCAGTTTGACGATTGATTCGCGTATCGGGAGTGGGACCAGCCTGACGTTGAGAGTCCCGCTCCGGTCGAGATCGCGCTGGCGCCTCTGGCCGCGGACCTACCCGAATGGGCAGTGACACATTCGCGATCAAACGTCTACGATACGACGATTTTTATGACTATCAGAATCGCAATCGTTGAAGATCAGCGAGAAATTCGCGAGGGTTTGGCCCAACTAATCAATGCCACACCTGGTCACCGCTGCACCGGCGCCTACGGGTCGATGGAAGAAGCACTCGAAAAGCTTCCAAAGAATCTTCCGGATCTCCTGCTTTCCGATATCGGACTGCCCGGCATCGACGGCATCCGTGGCGTCCGCATATTAAAAGAGCGACATCCCGAGTTACTTATCCTGATGCTCACGGTCTACGACGATAACGAGCGAATCTTCGACGCGCTGTGCGCTGGCGCATCCGGGTACCTGTTGAAGAAGACGCCGTGGGTTAAGGTAGTCGAGTTGTTGAAAGAAGCGGTCGACGGCGGTTCACCGATGTCGCCGGAAGTAGCGCGCCGGGTGATCGATCTGTTTCGCGAGATAAAGCCGCCGAAGGAAGCGGAATACGATCTCACGCCACATGAGGTACGCCTGCTGCGGATGCTCGTCGAAGGTCACAGCTATAAAACGGCTGCCGCGGAATTGCACGTCTCAGTCAATACGATCAAATTTCACCTCCGTCACATCTACGACAAGCTGCAAGTCCACACCAAATCAGAAGCAGTAGCAAAAGCTCTCCGTCACGGCTTAACGCGATAATTTTACTACCTAAACGGGTAGGCTCCTTTCATCTCTTCGAGGCGCGTTAACGAACAAGAAAGGTCGAAACAACTTGCATCGACCTAGTAGCGGCAAACTCGAAAGGTTTTGGGAGGATAAACAGTCATGTCGATCAACCGAGTCACAATCATCGCTCTTCTCGTTCTTCTCGCATTCACCACAAATATATACGCACAGGATCCAGTTACAACTCAGCCCGGTCCCGTTTCATCAGTGACCGGATCAGTCACTTCCGATGGCACTGTTCGCATGATCGCGCACGGTGAATCGCTCCAGATTCGCATGGAAATTTACTCAGCGACCGGCGATCTTGTTTCCGACTCCGGTTCTCGCAACGGCAGCATCATTGACTGGAAACAGACCGATGCGCTTCAGGGGATGCCTGACGGTGCTTATCTAGTGGTTGTAACAATCAAGGACTTCAAAGGAAATCTAAGCCAGCGAACGGCTGCACTCTCGTTACAAGCGGGCCAGGTTCAGCTCCAGAACCAAAAGCGAAACGAAGTAACGACGGCACAGGCGCAGTCAATTACGAGCCGGCTTCAGGGTAAAAAGGTGAGAGTAAATGATGGCGACGATGCCATTTCCATTCTGCGCGACGGAAAAGAGCGCGCTGTAGTGGTTACCGCACACGACGGAACCGACGGCCAGGTGAGTAGCACGACCGGAGCGATAACGTTCCGTACCGGCAACGTTTTTTCGAGCCAGGAAACAGAACAGGCGCGCATTACGCCGGAAGGTCGCGTTGGTATCGGAACGAAGACTCCCGAAACTACTCTGGACGTTGCTGGAACGATCAAAGCGCGTGGCGGAATTCAATTCGAGGACGGTTCCACTCTCAACTCAGTGAAGGACCTGTCGCTAAATAAAGACGCTTCAGGTCAAGCCGGTGGCAACAACCCGTCGGGAACAACCATCATCACTGCCATTAACGACCCTGCAACTGTCGGCACGATCAGCGATAACCGCGTGTCGCTGAACCTTGCGCGGCTCGCAGGCGCAAACAGTTGGACCAGCTTTAATACATTCAACGCGGGTCTCTCCGCCAACAACGCACCGATCACAAACGTTGGCAATCCAGTGAACGGCGGCGACGCAGTGAATAAGCAATACTTCGACGTAAACGCAGTGCGATTCCTACCTGCAGTGCAGCAGTTGAGTGTTGGCGACGCCAACGGTACTGCGCCCATGATCGATCTTCGTGGTCAAAGTACCTGTTGCGGTCCGACCACCGGCTTTGCGGATTTTAAGGTGTTCCAGAACGGCAGCTTCGTGGCGACCGGCAATCTGGGTATTGGTACGATCCCGATGCAAGGCAAAGGCTATCGCACGATGTGGTACACGTATAAAGGCGCGTTTCGGTCGGGTTATGCCGATGCTGAATGGGATGACGCTAACGTAGGCTTCTTCTCGTGGGCCGGCGGCAGCAATTCGACCGCCCAGGGTCTTTACTCGCTGGCTTTCGGTGACACGAATAAGGCGCTCAGCACGAGCAGTATTGTTTTTGGTAGCGGCAACGAAGTAAAAGGCGCCGCGGGCATTTCAGCGGGCGCGGGCAATCGCGTGTGCGACACCTACGGCGTGGCTTTCGGTAACAAAGCGATTTCCGGTGGTCCACTCGTCAACGGCGCGTGCGACCCGGACAGTTTCAATATTACAGGACTGGCCGCTGTGGCAATCGGTTACAACGTAACGGCCGATAAAGATCACTCTTTTGCTTTAGGAAAATTTGCTTCGACGAATGGATTCAGCGGCACGTTAGTGTGGGGCGACGGTTCGGCAACGAGCAGCGCTCAAACTTTCAAAGCGGTTGCGAACAACGAGTTTGCAGCGCGGGCGAGTGGCGGTTTCCGGTTCCGCACCAACCTGGCGGGCACCACGGGTTGTAACCTTCCGGCTGGCTCGGGCGTGTTCAACTGCACCTCAAGCCGGACGACGAAAGAGAATTTCATGGTAGTTGATGGCGCCAGTGTGTTGTCGCGCTTGAACGGTATCGAAGTGAGCACATGGAACTACATCTCCGAGGGACGCCAGGTGCGGCACATGGGACCGATGGCTGAAGACTTCTTCAAGGCTTTTCAGCTGGGCACCGGCAATACGTCGATCGGTTTGCAGGATCTTACCGGGGTGAGTCTTGCGGCCATTAAGGAGTTGAACAAGAAGACTGACGAGCTTCAGCAGAAAACGACTGAAGTCGAACAGCTCCGCGACGAAGTAAATCAACTTCGCCAGGCCAACAGTGAAATGGAACGACGACTCGCAACGCTTGAGCAGTTAATGTTGGGCCAGGTCAAGCTAACGCAGACGTCAAAACTTCAGTAAGTCCGATTTTCAAGTGCCCTGGTCCTCGCTTGCTTTGCCTCAAAGGTCAGATTTTAATGGCGCAACTATACGGGTGGCCCTCCGTGGCCACCCGTTTCAAGATCTCCCGTTTGAACGGTTCCCAGCTTTGCCTCAAAAGTAGAAATCGCACTTGGATCGGGTCAGTACAGGGAGCGATAGCGACCTGGTCAGTGATCAGCGTGCGATATTCCTGATGGTTTTGACCCCCACGGTTTGACCAGGTCGCTATCGCTCCCTGTCCTGACCCGATCCAAGAATAATTTAGTACTTTTGAGGCAAAGCGACGGTTCCCTATTAATTTCCAGGCGGTTCTTCACCGATCTCCGTCACCGTCACCTTGCTGCCGAAATGCTTGTAATCCGTATACCGGACAAGCATTCGTATGTGAACAACCTGACCTTTGGGAAAGACTAATTCATCGTCCGCGGAAACATACGTCGGGAACCAATAGCGTCCGTCTATTTGCTCTCGATAAGTCTCAAAAAGCGGAAAGCGTTGATTGCCTTGAGGCACCGCCTTTCCACGTACCTTCACGATTTGCAGGTCATCCTGGTCTACCCAGATACGGCCGTCAAAGCGGCGCTCGCTAACCTTCTTCGGTAATACCTTTGGCGCGACGTCAAAGACATATGTTTGCAACTCATCGACCTGTTCCTTGCCGACGTATTTGAAGTCATACTGGTCGATCTTCGAAGCTTCGAGAGCGAACGGTTGAACGCCGCCCAAGTCATCGAGGTCTTCCTGTGTAAAGATCAGTTCGGTAAGTGTAGGCTGCGGGAAAAAAGTGATCTTTTCAAAGCGCTCGTTCTGATCAGTGAAAACAAACTGAGAAACTCGATGGTATTCACCGGTAACTTCGCCTGTGGCGCCGATGGTTTGGATGGTAGCGTCGCGTTTGAACGCATACTCGGAGAGTGCTTTCCTAAACTCTGTTTCTTTAGCAGTAAATGCTTGAATAATCTTCTGGATATCGGGAGAACCAGCGGCAGTCGAACTGGTTCTTTGCTGCTGAGCGTATACACGGTCGAGAGACGCAGTGTTAAAGAGAAACAAAAGACTAACAAACACCGCGCCGGCTTTTGGCAGAAAACTCTTCATTGAACATCCCCATGTGGAGCTAGAAGTTGCAAGTTGATTGGGGAGTTCGCAGGTTGGATGCGCGGCGTTCTACTGGAGTGCAAAGATTTAGTAAAGAGACTGCAAAAAATCTTTTGCTGATCGAGTTATTTCCAAAGCACGTACTTACCTCCGCCAGTGCAAACAATGACGAAGTTCATTAGCACCAGCATTAGATCGTAATGCCAGCCGGAACTCTTTTCTCCCCAGAAGCCGGTGTGCCAAACAAAGATCTTTTTTTGAATCGCACCCAGCATAAGCAAGATCAGCCCAATCGCTGCGAGTTGTATGAGCACACCAAACGCGACCCCGAGGCCACCCATGATCTCCGCGACTCCGAGAAACAGTGTAAAGCCCGGGCCCATGCCGATGCTTTTAGCGCGCCCCTTTGGATCTTTAACGTGTGAGAGGCCGCTGGTAACAAACACCGCTGCCACCATCAGTCTTAAAAGCAGCAGGCTGAGATCGGTAAACTGAGTGAATTGTGGAAACACCGATCCGTCCTCCCGTTATTATTTTAAAGATCTTCGTTAGGGTCTTCTTTCCAATTACTGCTCGGTACCAGCGTTTTTTTGCTAAATGTGAATGCAAGGATGTCGCAGCTCGCGCAGGAAGGTTTCGTGCAAATTACGGAGTGGGATTGATTCGATGAAGATTTAGCTTCCATTCCGAGTTGCGCTAGCGACTTGAACTCCGGGCCGTACTGGTGACAAAGATCTTTAACCCACGCAGGCTTTCACCATGCTCGAGATTCACAATCAGAGTCGTTAGTAGTTTGGACTTTTTAGGATCGTACTCGGAATTTGCGTCAAGCACTGTAGGTAAAGGAAGGAGTACACACGCAGTCGCCGCGACAAATCGCAGGCCCAAAAAAGAAACGAGGAGAAATAAGAGGACGAGAATTCTACGAAGGTTACGCTGCATCATGCTGTTACCGCGGCTGCTTCGAAACATGTTTGATTGCTTCTATCACCACCGCAGGTTGCTGCGCCTGAATAAAGTGAGTGGCCTTTTCGACAACAATATGTTTACTGCCGGGAACCGTTGCCAACCATTCCTTGTGTTTCTCGATCCAGACTTTTCGACCCTCAGCCGGCATGCTTTCATCTTCAGTTGCAGTTAGAAGTGTTACCGGAATTCCTGCACGCACCTTTGCTACTCTTGCCTGCGAGTAGGAAGTATCAACCGCCGCAAATTCGGCCTGTACCCCTTCCCCCGCAGTGGCAATGTTACTTTCTGCAGCTTTGAGACGATCCGGCTGATTCTTGCCAAGCCAGTCATTAAAACTCTCCTGGGAAGGATCGATTAGCACCATGCCGACTACTTCATTTGGATACATGTCCGCGAACACGCGAACGTAGATGCCACCGAAAGAGTGGCCAACCATTACATAAGGCGGTTTGACTCCCGATTTCTGCAGCGCCGCATGCAATTCAGTTGCTATCTGTTTGGCGGAACGAGGCCTCGGTCCCGGATCAGATTGGCCCAGACCGGCCCGATCATATGAAACCGTTTGAGCAAAAGCAGCGACCTCCTTTTGCACTCTCGACCAGGATGCGATACCTGCTCCAAATCCGCCTTCGAAGATTACGGCGGGAGATCCTTGTCCTCCGATCAGGAACTGCAAACCGTGACCGCCGACGTTGATCTTCTGCAATTTCAAAACACTTTCCGACGAGCCGTTTTTACCCATCCGGTTGAACGTTAGAGGCAAACGTAGTCCTTGCTGTGAGAATTGACCTTCGATTTGTGAACCATCTGCGCTAAATACACCTTCGTAACTCGCGCCCAACGATTTCATTTCGAATCGCAATGACTTGCCGGTTACGCTGATCGAGTCGATCGGCAATCCAGTCGCCCCCTGATCCGGGCTGTCGAGCGTTGCACTCAACGCGCTATCCTTGCTGCTGATGTGCAGGACCAGGTCGAGCTTTGTCCCTGCCGCATCAAGAGTACCTTTCCAATCTCCGTTTGGCTCCACCCGTACTATTCGCTCCTGGCTTCCAGCGAAAGTTATTGAGACAAGCAGGCTTGCAAGTAGGAAGCAAACTCTTGTGGCTGTCGTAAAGTTTTTCATTTTTAGTTTTGGGGTTCTAGAGTTACCAAACCTTATTCAATCATATGGGCTGGCCCAGCCGAAAGCTTCGGAAGACTGGAAATAGAACTAGTCAGGGTGCGGGAAAGTCTCTTATCTTTGGTCACTACTAAACTTTTAGATCTCCAGTACAACCTACCAGGCGCCACTCCGGAATAAATAAAACACGAGAGCGGTATGAATAGCGGCGGAAGGAAGCCGGAAGCTATGGACATTACACCCGACATGGAGGCGTTCGAAGAGATTTACCATCTCCACCATAAACGCGTGTACTCAATCTGTTTTCGTATGCTGCAAAACGCGTCAGACGCGGAAGACTTGACGCAGCAGGTTTTCATCCAGCTCTTTCGCAAGCTACACACCTTTCGTGGCGAGTCGTCGTTCACAACCTGGCTGCACAGGATGACGGTGAATCAGGTGTTGATGCACTTTCGCCGGCGAATGGTGAAGACAGAGAAGACTACAGAAGACGGCTCAACACCCATTCGCATCGTTACCGGTACAGAGAATCCGAGCCGCATGGCCCTGATCGATCGTATTGCCCTGAACCAGGCGATCGGCCAGTTGCCGCCTGGTTATCGAATGGTATTTATCCTGCACGACGTGGAAGGATTTGAGCATGATCAGATCGGTAAGATGCTCGGATGCGCAGTAGGAACGTCAAAATCGCAACTGCATAAAGCACGCCAAAGACTCCGCAAATTACTAACGGGCCGGCGAACCACCCCTAAAAAACCGAACAAGGCGAGGGCGCAACTAACACCTGCCCTCGATGCTTGTATTCCATCAACGGGTTGAGTGACAGGGGTGGACCAATGTTTAGATTTAGGAAATTTACGTTCATTGCAGTACCGCTGCTTTGTGTGCTGCTGTTGAAAACCAATGTACAAGCAACACAGAACCGCGATGAGACCCTCAACGAGGCGGCTGAGCTCAATGACGAGGCAGTCGCCTGTGTGAAGGATCATCAGTACCAGCAAGCCATGGACTTGCTGAAGTCAGCGATCGCGCTGCAACCTAACCTCTTCATGGTCCACTACAATCTCGGTCGTGTCTATCAAATGACAGGCGAAGTGGATCTTGCGATTGAGGCATTCAAACATGCCGTGGATCTAAATCCGGAGTTTGTAGCAGCTCTTCATGAGCTCGGTGTTTCATACAACAAAAGCGGGCGCTATGGAGAGGCAGTTGAGTGTCTTAAGCGAGCAATTACGCTTCAGCCCCATCGAGTTGACTTACTTACCGAGTTGGGATTTGCATATTCAAACGACGAGCGTGCGCGGGAAGCTGTAGCAGTGTTAAAGGAAGCTATTCGTTTGAAACCGGATTTCGTTGATGCCTACAACAATCTGGGAGTTGCGTATTTCAAAACGGGGCAAGTTCCAGACGCGATCGAAGCGTTGCAGCAGGCCATCCGTTTAAGACCGGATATGGCCCTGGTCCATTACAATCTTGGCTACGTTTTGAGTCACGCGCATCGAGAGCAACAAGCCATCGCGTCGTACAAGCAAGCCCTTACGCTAAAACCAGAATATGCTGAAGCGCATCACAACCTGGCCGTGCTTTATCTGCAACGCGGTCAGCGATCGTTGGCTCTGGAACAATACCATTTGCTCCAAGCAATTGATTATGAAATGTCTCAGAAGCTGTTCGCGATTATCTTTCAAGACAAGATTCTAAATGTCAGGGACCACGCGCGGGAATAACTCAGCCTTTCACATGGTATAGACGGCAGAAGCGAACAAGGGGAACTGGAAAGGCCGGGAAACGAGGGGTGGCCCGGCCTTGGAAGTGAGCGCACTGTCGATTGACTTGTTCGGGCAATAACCGTGCGCTCACTTCAAACTATTTACCTTCAAATCGAGAAGTATTGGTTCAGTTTGAAAGTACGCCGAAGGCGTTGGCTAATTTCAAACTGGCCAGTACTAATCGAGACCACCTCTTGACTTCCCATCCGGCGTGAAACAAACTCCATCCACAGTTACGTTCTATTCCACCTGCTATATGGGGCACATTGGTTCAACTAACGGAACCACAGACAGCCATTCCGCCTCGGAAGTAGACACATCGCAAGAGAGAACGGAGGCGCTAAGGTGGCGCTCTGTCTTCGAGAATTCCGCCATCGGAGTTGCCGTCGCCGATTTGCATGGCCGCGTGCTGGCGACCAACGCTAATTACCAAAAAATGCTGGGATACACGGAAAGTGAATTTCAGGAACTTTCATTCCTCGACCTTACTCACGAAGATTATCGTGAAGCTAACTGGACCCTGGTTAAAGAGCTGATCGAGGGCCACCGCGATCAGTTTCAAATCGAGAAGCAATACCGTCGCAAAGACGGCAGTCTCGTCTGGGTAAGAAACAATGTGTCTTTGGTGCGCGGCCTTGAGAACACGCCACAGTTCATGCTGGCTTTGTCGGAAGACATCACCGAACGAAAACAAACGCAAGAAGCCCTGCAAGAAAGTGACGAACGAGCGCGCCTGATCCTCAATTCGGCAGCCGAAGGAATCTTTGGGTGTGATTCTCATGGAACCTGTCTGTTTTGTAATACGGCCGCAGCAAAGTTAATCGGCTACGACGCTGCTGAGCAGTTGATCGGCCTGAACATGCATGCGCTCCAACACCATACGCGAAAAGACGGCACACCCTTTCCTATAGACGACTGTCCTATTTTTCTGGGCTTCCTTGAAAATCGTGGCGTCCATGTTGACGACGATATTTTTTGGAGAAAAGACGGGAGCAGTTTTCCCGTCGAGTATTGGTCTCACCCACTTATTCGCGAGGGCACGACCGTCGGTGCTGTAGTTACTTTTTTCGATGTCACCGAGCGAAAGACTGCAGAAGAAGCAGTGCGATTGAGTGAACAACGCACACACACGCTACTCGAGATCAACAATGCCATCATCACGAATCTCACGCCCGAGGCGCTTTTCGCTTCTGCTTATGAAGCAATACGACGCGTGATCCCGTTCGATCGCGCCGCGTTCCTTTTTTACCAACCGGAATCTAAAACGCTGAAACTTGTCTCGATGCAGGGTCTGAACGAATCTGACTTTTTCCAGGTGGGCCGAGAATATGATTTGGAAGAGACTCGCGTTTCTGCCTGGGTGCTCGAGCACCAGGAGGTAGTTACAAAAGGTGATCTGAAGCGCGAGCAGCAGTCGCCCGGTGAAAGGAGTCTTGTTACTGAGGGTATCCAATCGTATTGCGTGGCCCCGCTTGTAGCAATGGGAAAGAGTTTGGGTACTTTCGCAGTCTGGAGTGAGACACAGAACGGTTATTCAGCGGCGGATGCGGAGTTGCTCAGGGATGTCGCAAACCAGGTCGCCCTGGCAATCGCGAATATGAAGTCGTACGAAGAGATCGCGGCGCTGAAGGCGAGACTCGAGAAAGAGAATGTGTATCTACAGGAGGAGATACGCACTGAACACAATTTTGAAGAAATTGTTGGCGACAGTCCGCCTCTGCTCGCGCTGCTGCGACGAGTTGATCAAGTCGCACCAACACATTCCACTGTGCTGATCTACGGGGAGACAGGAACTGGAAAAGAATTGATCGCACGTGCGATTCACGATCGCAGCAATCGCAAAAACCGGCCGTTGGTGAAGGTGAACTGTAGCGCGATTTCCGCAGGTCTGGTAGAGAGCGAGCTATTCGGCCACGTGAAAGGCGCTTTCACAGGAGCATTCGAGCGGCGTATTGGCCGGTTCGAACTTGCTGACGGTGGCACGATCTTCCTTGATGAAGTAGGCGAATTGCCTTTGGACACTCAGGTTAAATTGCTTCGAGTTTTACAGGAGCGCGAGTTTGAACCAGTTGGCAGTAATCGTTCGGTTAACGTGGATGTACGAATTATCTGTGCTACAAACCGCAATCTTGAAGAGTCGATCAAGGCTTCTACATTCCGCTCGGATCTCTACTATCGACTAAACGTGTTCCCACTTGAGGTTCCGCCGTTACGAGAGCGCCGTTCTGACATTGATCAGCTTGCAACGTTTTTTGTTTCCCGGTATGCACGTAATCTCGGTAAAAAGATAACCGGCATCTCGGAGGCAACGAGGCAAACGCTCCTGTCTTATTCGTGGCCTGGCAACATACGTGAGTTACAAAATCTTATCGAGCGCGCAGTGATTCTTTCTAGCGGCCCCATACTCGAACTGGAAAGCGATCTCGTCAGCGTCCCGGCGTCTCCCGTGTCGTCGCAACTTGAAGTTCCCGAGCTCCTCCCTTACGTGGACCAATCTCCGCTGAAAACGTTGCAGGAGGTTGAACGTGATCACATTCTGGCGGTGTTACAGCAAACACGCGGTGTGATTGAGGGTTCGAACGGCGCCGCCAGAACTCTCGGCATGCATCCGAACACCTTGAGACATCGGATGGAAAAACTCGGAATCAAACGCTCCGCCCACCGCATTTCGTAGCTCCCCGCAAAGTCCCGATCTCTCCAACCACCAAATACGGTAGGTCCAACTCCCACGCGACATCGCTTTGCGCAGTTTGCGAGGGATCTTCGCCGTGTCGAGGTACGGCACACAACCTGCACTGGACCACCACAAATTTGAAAAGGACTTCAACAGAACAAGGAGAATACGAATGAGCAGTTCAAGTAAGTATCGAGCACACAGACCCAATTTGCATTGGCGATGGGTCGTGGCTTTTGGTATCGCAATCATTGTCACGGTCCTGGCCGTGCACACTGAGGCTCAGAAGAGTCTGACGATAGCTCGGGTCGCGATTCCGGACAACACGACTGTGGACTTTGTTGCGCCGGCTGTGTTCCAGGCGGCTGGGCCAAACAGCGCGTCGATTCAGGGCACCATCAACGACTTTCGCGCGGCGTTAGGTGATCCTGTAAATGGCAATACACTCAAGGAACTCGATTCAGGTCGTCGTGAGATCAACTGGGATGGAGCTGTGCCCACGGACGTTACTACTCCTCCCGTAAACCCATTCAACACTTTTCTGAATACGCGTGGCGCTCAGTTCACCACTCCGGGTATCGGGCTTTCCCAGGCGCCGCCATCAGGTGGACCACAGGGCGGGCTGGTAGCCCTCTTCGGGAATACGACTTATGCCACTGCATTCCGGGCTTTTAGTGCCCCGCGCTTGTTCACACCTGTGGGCAGCAATATCACCGACACGTTTTTCTTCGTGCCTGGATCGAACGGAGCTACTCAAGCGGCTGTCTCCGGCTTCGGCGCGATTTTTACTGACGTGGACCTACCTGACGGCAGTGGTCCAGGCGACAAACGCGGTAATCGTGGCGCCAGTACCCTGATGCAGTTCTTCGGTGCTGATGGCCGTTTGCTGTTCAGCAGTTTTGTCCCAGCCGCGCCTGGCGATGCGAGTTTTTCTTTCTTCGGGATCAAGTTCAACGACCCGCGGATCGCCAAGGTCCGGATTATTGCCGGCAATATCGCTCCTACTCCTGACGATGACGGGAGGAGCGACGTCGTCATGATGGACGATTTCATCTATGGAGAGCCACATCATCTGACGCCGTAACGTTGGATCCCCTCTGTGTACCGCCGCGTGTCTCTGTGTTGGCTCTAGCCACACAGAGACGCAGAGGGTGAGATAAAGAACTTTTTCATCGCGTCTATTTCTAAGGTCTAAGGCATGTTGAAGATTACCGAAGTTGTTTTACCGGAAAAGGAAATTACTCTGCAATTGGACGGTCGTGTTTCAGGTCAATGGGTTGAGTTATTACGAGAGACAGCCGAGTCGATGCTCAAACAAGGACTGAGGCTCAATGTCGATCTAAAAAATATTTCTTTTATCGACTGTGAAGGAATCGCACTAATACGGAATTTGATCGAGCGTGGCGTTCGTCACACAAACCCGCCGCTTTTCGTGGCCGAGCAGATCAAGAAGTGTAAGGACGGAGCGGCGTAGTAAGAAGTGCAGGAGATTGGTAATGGGAGTCAGAGCGGAAAATTATGAGGAAGCACTCTTACCGCATCTCGACGCGGCGTACAATCTCGCCCGCTGGCTCACTCGCGACGCAAGAGATGCTGAAGATGTAGTGCAGGAAGCATACCTTCGTGCGTTGAAGCATTTCGATACTTTCAAAGGAGGCGACGCACGGCCCTGGATGTTGAAGATCGTGCGTAATACTTATTACACGTGGATCCAGCGTAATCGAGTAACAGACGCGATGACTCCGTTCGAGGAGGAGGAAGATGTTCACGTTTCAGATACGCCGACTCCGGAAATGCTGTTGCTGAAAGAAACGGACAAACAATTAGTCAGGCGCGCGTTACGAAAGCTGCCCACAGAGTTTCTCGAGGTTATTGTGCTGAGAGAATTTGAGGAGCTGTCATACAAACAAATTGCGGACACGGTTCAGGTGCCGGTGGGCACAGTCATGTCGCGCTTAGCTCGTGCTCGCGGACGTCTGGCGCAAATAATTTTGGAACCCGATGTGATGCGCGTTTTCAAATCTGCCGGCGCACGGTAATAGAATGACGGGTCCTGCAAAGATGAACGCAAGGCAACCTGGCCACGATAGATAAGATCGCAGTCGTCGCATTGTTCGAGGTGGCGTTCAACGACAGCGGCCTGAGCCTGGTCCAACTCGCGATCGATGTAGGGATGAATGGTTTTCAGTATTTTTTGACAACTCAACTCGGAACCTCCACGCTATTCGGTACTAGTCCGTTTGAAAACGCCGAAGGCGTTCGCTAATTTCAGCCCAGGGTTCGAGGAACGAGAATCCTGGGTAAAGATTTCCATAGGTGGACCAAACCCTGAAAGGGTTAGGCGGTGGGCGAACCCTTACAGGGTTTCACATCTTTCTCTAGATAACCCAGGATTCTCGTTCCTCGAACCCTGGCTGAAATTAGCGAACGCCTTCGGCGTATTTTCCAAACTGAACCACTACTCGCGATTTCCTTCTCTTGCGATTTCGTGTCTCCGGAGTTTTACTGCGGAAGACCAAGTGCACGGAGAAGCTCAACCGCGTCGTTTACGGTCGTCAATTCACTAAATTATATGTTTTCGTCGAGATGCGGTGGACTCGCCGTTTGTGAAAACTGGCGAGTCTATCCCTAATACCACCCTCAAACCGCTTTTATTCCCTGCATGGCTGTTGGTTGCGGAGTTTGTGTGGAGCTGTCACCAGGATACTGCGGTATGTGAGTCTCAACACGCTCGAATCTTCCAACTCCTTCAGAACCTGCCAGGTCTGTTGCCGGGATGCTCCGATCAAATTTGCCAAATCCTGCTGGGTGATTCCAATCCTGACAGGCTGATCAGACCGTGCGCTTGGTTCGAGAGTTACGAGATCAATCAAAGCTTCCCTGACCCGGGTGGAGACATCATTGCAAACAACATTTAGCAACTGAGCTTCAGCTTTTTTTAACCTCAGGCCTACACATTTGAGCAACTGCAACGACATCTCCGGATACTCGATCAATAAAGATTCGAAGTCCTGCCGGCGTACTTCACATTGCAGTGAAGCCTCCAGAACCTGAGCCGAAGTCGTGCGCGGGATGCCGAGGATGGTACTAACATCCCCGAAAATCTCACCCGGCCCAATTATCTTATGCACTAATTCGTGACCATCTTCGCGAAAGGTAGTGATCTTCACCCGGCCTTCCCGGAGGAAGTAGATGTTGTTGGCTGCGTCGCCCAGAACGAAAATCCACTCACCACGATGGCGTTTTGTCGTTCGCGTCATCGATTCGAATTGATGTATTGCCTGCTCACTCATTCCCCTAAGCAACTCGAGTCGGGCTACAGACCAACGCCCAGGAAAATCATAAACAGTTTCTGTTGGTTGGGGCATGCTAGTAGTACTCCCTAAACGTTCGACTATTTAGGAGCGGCGTAAACACACTTCGAGACCGCTCTTAATTAGTGAGGAGTGATTGTTTAATCGATGGGACAGATTGCGGCCGGGGACGTCAACTCATGTCTCAAGTTTCTGGGCTTGTGAGGCCTGGTTCTTGTGACCAACCATACAGTGCGGAAAAGTGCGGAAAAATACCCTCCAAAATGGCTTTGGGATTTCTCTGTGCAACCTCAGTGTCCTCTGTGTCTCTGTGGTGTGGTTTTACTCGGAATTCATCAACCACAGAGACACAGAGGACACAGAGGTTGCACAGAGAAGAGCGCGATATCGAGAAACGACGCTTCTACCAATTGTCAACTGGTTGATATTCATGACTTCCGCCGCGTTGTATGCTCACGCCCTCAGGTTTGAAGTCACTTGATGGTATTGACGCCGACGATCTTCTCGTCATTGCTGCGTCATTCACACTACAAAGCCACATCAGGTTAGTCCGAATCTGATCAGGGTTCTGCGTTGTGGAACCTTCCCCCATTCCGCTGTCTGCGAAAACCTCGGAATTTCTGCACCTAAAAGGAGAAAAGATGTCCGATAGAAACTTCTTTTTGTCACCCAAAGCCTCTAAAGCTCGACTGCGAGAAGCGGAGAACGCTCGAAAAAACCGTTGGGAAATCATCAGCGCACATTCCCAAGGACAGGTCTCGCGTCGCGATTTGATCAAAATGGGCCTATTCACTGGGGCCGGACTCATGATTCCAATCAGTGGACTCAGTCCCTTTGCCCGCAGCGCATTCGCCGACTCCAACATTCCGACTGGACTTCCGCCTAGTCCTTTGTTCGGAGTGCAAGCATTTTCTACGCCGATGCCACGCTTCGACGTGTTGCCGCGGCAACCGGTTTCTGTGTTGAATCCGGCGCCAACCGCCCAGGCGAATACCACACAACAACCTGTTGACCCTGCACTGGGCGGCGGTACCGGTCCAATCGAGGGACGACCACCGGGACCAATCTGGGCGCACCAACAGTTCAGTCAGCTCCCTCCGGTGATAGCCATCGAGGCCACGATGGAGGGTGCCAAGACCAATAATGTTTACAATCCCGCCGTTCCGTCGCTCCAGAATTCGGGCATTAACCCAGCAACTCCTATCCCGTACAAGTTTCATCCGGGTTTGCCCGTCCAGAACGTTCTGAAGGATTGGACTTACAACGGAACTATTCCACCCAAGCTCATGCTGGTTCGCTACGGTGAGCCAGTCCTCTTCCGACTCCGCAACAAACTTCCCGTTAACCAAAGCCAGAATGGTGGCTTCGGAATCCACACGATTTCTACGCACGAACACAACGGGCATCACGGCGCGGAGAACGACGGCTTTACCGGCGCGTTCTTCTTCCCGAACCAGTTTTACGATTATCACTACCCAGTCGTGCTCGCCGGTCGAAACACCATTAATACAACTGCGACTGATAATCGCGCCTCCGGTCCGACGGATGCCGGCGGTCTTAACAAGATCCCCGGTGACTGGCACGAGACGATGAGCACCCACTGGTTCCACGATCACATGTTCAGCTTCACCGCTCAGAACGTGTACAAGGGTATGGCCGGAATGTTCAATATTTATAGCGGTCTCGATCGAGGCGCCGAAGACATTGTCGACGGTGTCAACTTGAGACTGCCGAGCGGTCGCGCCAGCGTCAGCGGCAAATCGTGGGGCAATCTCGACTACGACGTGAACCTCATGCTTGCCGACAAGGCCTGGGACGTGAACGGTCAGCTCGCCATGGACATCTTTGAATTCGACGGATTCCTGGGCGATCAGATGACCGTAAACCTCATTTACAAGCCTTTCATGGAAGTCGAGCGGCGCAAGTATCGCTTCCGCATCCTGAATGCGTCAGTCTCGCGCTTCTTCAAGATCGCACTGAGTGACGGCTCGCCGATGATCCAGATAGCCAATGACGGCAATCTGTTTCCGCACCCGGTAACGCTCACTCAACTAGACGAGCAGGGCATCGCTGAGCGCTACGACATCGTCATCGACTTCTCTCGCTACAGTGTTGGCCAGAAGATATGGATGGTGAACCTGGCTGAACATCAGGACGGCAAGAGAGTCGACAAGGATCTAAGTATCGCCGAGGCGCTCTCGGGCAACTCGCAGGATCCTTGTGTTGGAAAATTCCTCGAGTTCCGAATCGCTCGCAACCCCGCACAACCGGATATAAGTCAGGTGCCGTCAACAATGATTCCAAATCCGGACCTGACTAATATTCCCGTAGCCCGCGAACGCATCTTCGAATTTAATCGCGGCGCTAATCAGACAACCAACGATCCTGTGTCGTCGTTCTTCGGGCCGTGGGGCATTGAAACTGACAATCAAAGAGGAACGCTCGCGGCTGACTTTGGCCGTATCTCAGCGGCGCCAAGATTCGGCACGCGCGAAATATGGACATTGAAGAACGGTGGCGGTGGTTGGGATCACCCGATCCATATCCACTTCGAGGAGTGCCAAACTCTGGCTCGCGACGGAAGTGCTTCTAACGTTCCCGCCTGGGAGCGTGGACGCAAGGACGTCTGGCGTCTGAGACCTGGCGGCGAAGTGAAAATCACGCTCCAGTTCCGCGACTTTGGCGGCATGTTCATGGAGCACTGCCACAACACCATGCACGAAGACAACGCGATGTTGTTGCGGTGGGAGATTGACGATGGCGGCGCGCCGTTCCTGCGACCACTGCCGACTCCGATTCCAAAACCGCAGGGCGTCACGTTTGTGCCCCCGACGGAGATACTTCCGACCGCTTTCTGAGGCGAGTTAAGAAAGGAGATACCATGAACACACAGGTAAACAGCAAAACAGGGCGGTGGCCATCTAACGCGAACGTCCTAACACTCCTGCTCGGTGTCGTTGCGTTGCTGGTCTTGGGGAATCCGTCCGTCCAGGCGCAGACCCCCGATGTTACTACTGTCGACAGCAGCGTCACGGTTGCGACAACTGGCACGGTGACCGAAGGAACGACTACCGTCAACGTCAATGGAAGCGTGACTATCAAAAGTAGAAAGGTGGTAGACAACACCTCCACCACACTCGCACCGCTTGTCATGCTTGACTTCGATTTTTCACAGTTGCAGGGAACAACAGGGAGCGGAAAAAATCTTAAGACTTATGTCACGGGAGACAATCACGCTACCACACTAAGGCCCTTCCAGGCAGCCGACACTATCGTCGTCACCATTCCCTACTTCGATAGCGCCACGGATGGCTCGCAGGCTAGCTCATTTCTGGTGACTGCAAGTCTCAACTTCGACACCAGCACGGGGAAACTGACGAGTGCAAGCCTCACTTATGGAGCCAATGTCTTTAAGTCTTCGGGTGTGGGCACCTTCCCTGTGAATTAATCGCGCTTCGCGGCGCCTGAAATTGAGTCTGAGCGATCCTCTTACAGTAGGCCTTACCACTCGAGGCTGAGGGTCGCTCAACTCAAATGCAACCTTTTAACAGAAGGAGAGGTTAGAAATATGAAACTCAAGGACGCGAAGCTGCTTTTGCTTGGGGTGCTGTTAATCAGCATACCTCTATTAATCAATTCTCAATTTTCGGCGGGCGTAAGTTTCGCCCAACAGCAAGAAGCCGAATACAGTTGCCCGATGCATCCGGAGGTCAAGTCAAAGAAGCCTGGCTCTTGCCCGAAATGCGGAATGCATTTGAAGCTGCCGTCGAAACCAGAGGCGCCCTCAGCAGCAGAAAGCTCGCAGCGGGGCGGAAGCCACTTTCCGAACGTTGAGCTAATCACGCAGCACGGCAAGAAGGTTCGCTTTTACGACGATCTAATCAAAGGTAAGGTGGTGGCTATCGACCTTATCTACACTACCTGCAAGTACAACTGCCCGCTTGAAACTGCCCGGCTCGTCCAGCTTCAGAAACTCATGGGCGATCGCATGGGCAAGGATGTCTTTTTCTATTCGATCTCGATCGAGCCGGAGACGGATACGCCGGAGGTGCTCAAAGCGTATGCGGAGAAGTATCACGTGGGACCTGGCTGGTTATTCCTCACTGGAAAGTTAGCGGACATCAAGCTGCTTAGCCACAAGTTAGGACTGGATTCGCTTCCCGCCGCTGATGATCCTGACGGCCACACACCGCATGTGTTGATCGGCAATGAAAAAACCGGACTGTGGATGAAAAACTCAGCCCTCGACAATACACGGTTCCTGGCGATGAAGATCGAGCATTTGATGGGTTACGGTTCACCCACTCTCGACACCGTAAAAAACAGCACGACTGCTGCGAACCTTAACATCGACATGGGGCAGTATCTTTTCGCGACCCGATGTGCTGCCTGCCACACCATCGGCAATGGCGACAAGATTGGACCCGACCTGCTCGGCGTTACAAACGTGCGAGATCGCGCCTGGCTGGCCAGAATGATCGTAGACGCGAACAAAATGATCGAGGAAAAGGATCCGATCGCCACCGCGCTATTCAAAAAATATAAGGAGGTCAGGATGCCTCCCCTGGGTCTACCTGAAGCGGACGTGAATACGCTGATCGAGTTCATGAAGCTTCACACCGCGAGGTTGAACAACGGAGGAAAGACGCGAACGCAAAACTGAGATTAGTAGCAATCTTCAACAGTTCCTGACTTCGGTGGCTTTCACAAAGGTTTTGAATCCCACCCACGGCAGTGGGTGGTTCATTTCAGATCCTTTCTACCCTAAAACCTAAAACGGCTTTAATCCCACCAACGGTTAGTTGGTGGATCGTTCAATTCCCTTCTGAGAATGATTTGAAG
>JGI24751J29686_10000239_pt1 | contig 22167 bp, 19 predicted proteins | sample KBSSwiS6_FD_29686 | JGI IMG/M metagenome (IMG submission 29686)
GGGGTGTACCGGAATGCAGCAGAGGCACGGCAATCCCGCCGTACCTCCCGCCATGAACGGCATTCGTTCATGACGGGAGTATTGTGTCTTGAAGTCTGTTCTGTTCCTTTCGATTTCCCTGCTTGCCGCCACTCCGGCGCTGGCGGATGATGGTTCCACGTCCGAAATCACGGTTCTGGCCACGGGAAGCAGCCTTGCCGTCGATCAGACCGGTCAGGCCATCGCGGTCCAGACAACTGCCGACATCGATCGGCTTCAGGGGCCGGACCTCTCTCGGATTATCGCCCGGTTGCCCGGCGTTACCATTGCCCAGAGCGGCGGACGCGGCAGCCAGGCCAGCCTCTATGTGCGTGGCGCCAATGCCGAGCACGTCCTCGTCGTTGTCGATGGGGTGCGCCTCAACGACGTCTCCTCGCCCAAGTCGGCCAACGATTTCGCTACACTGCTGAGCGGGGGTATCGGCCGGGTCGAGCAGCTGCGCGGCTCCAATTCGGTGATCTGGGGATCGGAGGCGATCGGCGGCGTTCTCTCGCTTACCAGCCGCGAACTGAACGGCGTGGAAGCCAGCGCCGAAGCCGGTTCCCATGCGTCGATATCCGGCAATGTGGTTGCTGGCGTCTCCAACTCGCGCGGAGGTCTGACCGTCACCGGCGGATACGATCGCACCGACGGCATATCTGCCGCAGCCCTCGGCACCGAGGCCGACGGTTTCGACCAGTGGCGCATCGGGGGCCGCGGGCATTACGAAGTAATCCCCGGCCTCGCCGTGGTCGCCACGGCCCGCTATGCCCGGAGCCGGTCAGACTATGACGACTTCGGTCTCGTGGGCTCCTCTTTCGTTCCGGTAGATTCGTCGAGCCTGTTCCAGGTCACTCGCCAGTTCACTGGCCGCGCAGGCTTGCGATATCGCTCGTCGCAGCTTGATCTCGATGGCGGCTATGCGTTGTCCGACACGCGACGCGATAATTTTGACCGTTCGCTCGCCAGCCCCTTCCTCTATGGGTTCGCCGGCCGCAGCGAGCGGGCGGACCTTTCCGGCCGGTGGCGCTTGCCTTACCGGTTCGCGCTGGATTTCGGCGCAGACAGCGAACGTCTGTTCCTGCCGCGGACCGGCAGCGCTTCTCCTCGCAGCCGTCTGAACAGCGCTCATGCGCTGCTCGGCTGGTACGGCGAAGCGGCCCAGGTCGCGGCCGGAGTTCGGGTCGATGATCATAACCAGTATGGCAGCAACTGGAGCTTCGGCGCCAATGGCAGCGTGCGATTGCTCGCCAGCCTGCGCCTGCGAGCGAGCTACGGAGAGGGCTTCCGCGCGCCAACGCTGTTCGAGCTCTACGATCCGACCTATGGCAATGCCGGTTATGCTGCGCTCGGCGCTGCGCCACTGCGGCCCGAGCGCAGCCGCAGCTATGAGGCAGGCCTTGAATGGGGCAACCGGGAGAACCTTTTCGCTGCGATTAGCTTGTTCCGCCGCGATACGCGCAATCTCGTCGATTTCTTCTCCTGCTTCGGCTTCGCCACGCCGCTGTGCGATGCCGCGAATACGCGCGGCTTCGGCTTCGGCGGGTACTACTACAACGCCGGCCAAACCCGCGCCGAAGGGATCGAACTCGAATGGGCGGCCCATCCGTCCGCAACCGTTGCAGTGCAGATGAACTACACATGGCTGCGCGCGCGGGATCGCGATCCGGCTAGCTTTTATTTCGGCAAAGACCTCGCCCGTCGGCCGCGTCAAACCCTCAACCTCTCGGTGGACTGGACCAGCCCCTTTGCAGGCCTTGCCCTTGGCGCGAACATCCGCCTCGTCGGGGACAGCTTCGACAATGCTGCGAACACCACTCGGCTCGACGGCTATGCCGTCGCCGACCTGCGGGCTAACCTGCCTGTGGGAGAGCATATCGAGGTCTTCGGCCGGATCGAGAACGTGACAGATGAGAAGTATCAGACCGTCGCAGGCTACAACACGCCGGGCCGGTCCGCCTATGCCGGTGTGAGAGCGCGGTTCTGATGCGGCGCGCGCTGCTTCTGGCGCTGCTGCTGGGCTCTTGCAGTCCCGTTGCAGTGCCGTTGCAGCGCGAGCCCTCAGGGGTCGCCAGTCTCAACCCCTGCACCGATGCGATCCTGGCGGAAGTGGCTGATCCCGCGCAGATTTCCGCACTGTCAGCCTACAGCCGCGATCCCGCCTCCTCGTCGATGGACGTAAATCTCGCGCGCCGCCTGCCCAGCACCGGCGGCACGGTTGAGGAACTCGCCGCCCTGCGTCCGGCCGTGGTCCTGTCCGGCACCTTCACTCCGCCGGCCACCCACAAGGCATTGGAGAAACTGGGTATTCCGCTCGTCGAACTGCCCATCGCCAGCTCCGTCGACGAAAGCCTCGTCCAGGTCCGCCGGATCGCCGAACTCGCCGGCCATCCCGCCCGCGGCGAGGCTCTCGTCGCCCGCATCGAAGCTGCTCTGGCGGCCGCGAAACCGCAGGAATCCGCCATTCCCATCAGCGCCGTTGTGTGGCAGTCAGGCGGCATCGTGCCCGGCGACCAGACCCTCATCACCGACCTCCTGCGTCGCACCGGCTTCACCAGCTTCAGCGCGGCCAAGGGCTTGCGGCAGGCCGATTTTCTCCCCCTCGAAGCGATGCTGGCCGACCCGCCGCAACTGATCCTCGCCGCCGGCGGCCACGGCGAGGAAGACCGCCTCCTCGCCCACCCGGCGCTCGCCAGTCTCCCCCAAACCCGCCGCGCAACCCTCGCCCCGTCTCTGCTATGGTGCGGAGGACCAACGATAATTTCAGCCGCGGCGCGCCTCGACGAAATCCGGCGCAGCATGCCTCCCTTCCCGCAAGCGGGAGGGGGCGGGGATGGGCAGGTCACGGACGAAGGCCCGCGGAAATGACCCGCCTCAACCTCGTCATCCTGGTCGCGCTCCTGATCGCCCTTCCGCTGTCGCTGCTGGCAGGCCGAGTCTGGCTTGATCCGTTCCATCCCACGCTCGCAAATGCCACTGTAATCCTTGTCGAATTACGCCTGCCCCGTGCCCTGCTGGCCGTCACCCTGGGTGCGGGTCTCGGCGCGGCGGGCGGGGCCATGCAGGGCTACCTGCGCAATCCTCTGGCCGATCCGGGCCTGTTCGGTATCGCCCCCTCGGCGGCGCTAGGAGCTGTAATTTCGTTGTTTTCCGGCGCGGCAGCCTGGACCCTTCCGGTCTTCGCCCTGGCCGGAGCGGGCGGCGCCATGGCCCTCCTCGGCCTCATCGCGGGCCGGGAGTCCGATGGCCATTCGGGCGGCGGCTCGGTCGCCCTGTTCACCCTCGCCGGCCTGATGATCGCCAGTCTCGCCGGCGCGCTGATGAGCCTTGCAATCAGCCTGGCCCCGACGCCCTTCGCCTTGTCGGAGATCGTCACCTGGCTGATGGGCGCGCTGACCGACCGCTCGTGGGGCGATGTAGCGCTGGCCATGCCGCTGACCTTGCTGGGAATTCTCGTCCTGCGCCTTGCCGGCCCGGGGCTCGATGCGCTGGTTCTCGGCGAGGCCGCGGCCCGCTCGCTCGGCCTCGACCCGCACCGCCTGCAACTGCTCCTGATCGGCGGCGTGGGCCTGACGGTCGGGGCTGGGGTCGCCGTCGCCGGCATCATCGGCTTCGTCGGGCTCGTCGTTCCGCATCTTGTCCGTCCCTTCACCGATCGCCGCCCCTCGCGCCTGATCATGCCCTCCGCGCTCGCCGGAGCCCTGCTGCTGCTCGCCGCCGATTGCCTGTGCCGTGTCCTCCCGTTGGTCACCGAACTGCGCCTCGGCATTGCGCTGAGCCTCATCGGCGCGCCGTTCTTTCTTGCTCTCCTGCTGCGTCTGCGGCGCGGTGCGGGGGCCGATGCGGGGCTCGCCTGACATGCTGCGGGCGGACAATCTCGTGCTCCCCGGCCGCCTCGCCGGGGTAGGCCTGACGCTCCGGCCGGGCGAGATCACCGCCGTCGTGGGCGCCAACGGCGCGGGCAAATCAAGCCTCGTCGCCTGCCTTGCCGGACTGTTGCGCCCTTTGGCCGGCGCGGTCCTGCTTGACGGCCAGCCACTCTCCGCCCTGCCGCCCCGCCACCGCGCCCGCCGGATCGGCTACCTGCCGCAAAGTCCTGAAGTCGCGTGGGATCTCACCGTCGAAACCCTCGTCGCCCTCGGCCGCTTGCCGTGGCAGGGCGCGGCGCTGCACCGCGCCCGCGCCACGCCCGACGAGGACGTCCGCGCCGTCTCCCGGGCCCTTGCCGCAATGGACCTCGAAACCCTGCGTCACCGCTCCATCTCGCGCCTTTCCGGCGGCGAGCGGGCGCGCGCTCTTGCCGCCCGGGTCCTCTCCGGCGAGCCCGAATGGCTGATCGCCGACGAACCACTCGCCAACCTCGACCTCGCCCACGCCGCCGCCCTCGTCCGCCTCCTGCGCCGCCAGGCCCATGACGAGGGGAGGGGAGTGATTGTCGTCGTCCACGATCTCGCCACGGCGATGAACCACGCTGACCGGGTAGTGGTGCTCGAACAAGGTCGAGTGGTTGCCGATGGGCCGCCCGGCGAGGCGCTCACCAATGCGCTGGTCAGCCGGGTCTGGGGCTTGCCCGCCCGCTGGCTCGGAGAACCCGGCGCGAGGGCGCTCGCCTTGGATGATTTGGGTTAATCGGTTTTCCTACAGTAACCCATTTGGATAATCGGCCGGTTCTCGTCTTCAGGAGAATCCGCCATGTCCGATACCTTCATCGGCAATCCCGATCCGCTCACCCCTGCCGATTTTGCCCATGCTGCTACCGCCCTCGGCTGTCCTGTCGCCGCCTTGCGCGCTGTGGTCGAGGTGGAAAGCAAGGGCGGCTTTCTGCCCGACGGGCGCCCGCGCATCCTGTTCGAACGCCACAAGTTCTCGGCCTTCACCAACCACGCGCACGACGCTGAACACCCGGCTATCTCCGCCCGCCAGCCGGGCGGCTATCTCGGCGGCGCGCGCGAATACGACCGGCTGGGAGAAGCGCTCGCGCTGGACCGCCAAGCCGCATTGAAGTCCGCCTCTTGGGGTGCCTTCCAGATCATGGGCTTCAATCACACCGCCGCCGGCTACGGTGATGTGGAAAGCTTTGTCGCCGCCATGGTTTCGGGCCATGCCGCCCAGCTCGACGCCTTCGTTGCCTACGTCCGGGCCGTCGGGCTTGCCCCCGCCCTCGCTGCGCGTGACTGGCCCGCCTTCGCCCACGGCTACAACGGTCCCGCCTATGCCCGCTTCGCCTACGACACCAAGATCGCTGCAGCCTACGCCAGGTTCGCCGCAGAGGAACCCGCCGCAGCACCCGCCCGCCCGCTCCTGCGCAGCGGCTCGCGCGGCAAGGCGGTCTGCATTCTCCAACGCGCGCTCGGTGTCGCCATCGACGGAATCTTCGGCCCCGTCACGCGCGCGGCGGTCGTCAGCCGCCAGCGCGCCGCCGGAATCGCGGCCGACGGCGTGGTCGGTCCGCAGACCTGGGCGCTGTTAAGCTGAGCCCGCGCGCGGGCGGCGCGGCCTACTTGCCGCGCAGCTTGCGGTGCTTGGAAAGGTCGAACACTTCGCTCGGCCCGCCGTCGTTTTCCAGCAGGCCAAGCCGACGGGCAACTTCCTGGTAGGCCTCTTCCTCGCCGCCGAGGTCGCGGCGAAAGCGGTCCTTGTCGAGCTTTTCGCCGGTGATCATGTCCCACAGGCGGCAGCCATCAGGAGAAATCTCGTCGGCGAGGATCACGCGGCTGTAGTCACCGTCCCAGATCCGCCCGAACTCAAGCTTGAAGTCCACGAGGCGGATGTTGATCGCGGCGAACATGCCGACCATGAAGTCGTTCACCCGGATCGCCATGGAAGAGATGTCCTGCATCTCCTCGTTGTTGGCCCAGCCGAAGCAGGCGATGTGCTCTTCGGCGATCATCGGATCGCCCAGTGCATCGTCCTTGTAGTAGTATTCGATCAGGGTGTGGGGCAGCGGCTCGCCCTCGGGAATGCCGAGGCGCTTGGAGATCGAGCCGGCGGCGACGTTGCGCACCACCACCTCGATCGGGATGATCTCCACCTGGCGAACCAGCTGCTCGCGCATGTTCAGGCGGCGGATGAAGTGCGTAGGGATGCCGATGTGCGAGAGGCGCGTGAACACGTACTCGCTGATGCGGTTGTTGATCACGCCCTTGCCGTTGATCGTGCCCTTTTTCTGGGCGTTAAAGGCGGTGGCGTCGTCCTTGAAGTACTGGATCAGCGTGCCGGGCTCCGGGCCTTCGTAGAGGATCTTGGCCTTGCCTTCGTAGATCTGGCGGCGACGGGACACGGGCATTTCCTTCAGGCAAGAGCTGGCGGCCGTTGCTCGATGCGCTGGCCGCCGGAACCGGGCAGGGCCGGGGAAGGGCGGCCCATATCTCCATGGGGCCGCAAATGCAATCATCGGCCCCGGCCAACCCGCAGATCCGGCCTCAGCGAGCGACCCGAGCCAGCATCGGCGATGCCCGCGCCTTCGCCATGGCTCCGATCAGGCCCAACCTGACCTGCACCCACGCCTCGCGTTCGTCGCCGCGATCGGCGGGGATGGTCGCGATGATGATGTCTGCCGTTTCCTCCGCCAGGCTCTGGAACAGCACCGGATCGATCCCGAGCGTCATGGCGTGGTGCGGCAGGCTGTCGTGGATGATGATCTCGACCATCGCTTGTTCCTCGATCCACTTGGTCAGGCAGAACAGCGTCGTTTCGACCATCCGCCCTTCGAGTTCGGTGATCGTTCCGGAGCTCAGCCTGACGAAGGCATCGGCAGCTTCCGGGTGGCGACGATAGACCCGGTCAAGCACCGGGCGGGTGAGATCCCCGATCTGCGCGGCGGCGCGCTCCAGCGCCGAGCCCATCAGGGCGATCAGCTCGGCGGCAGGGCGGTGGGTCATGGCGGCCTCTCAAATATACGTCGCCCATGAATGTTATGCCCGATGGTGCCGCAGCGAATTGACCCGCGTCAACCCACACGCGATGAACGGGCCGCAGACGACAGGAGTGCGCGCGTGAGTGGTGGTGATGAAACAGTGCAGGTGCGCAGCCTCACGGGCGCAGAACTCCGCGATGCCGTGGCCGACCTTGCCGCGGTGCGGATGACAGTTTTCGCCGGGTTCCCCTATCTCTACGACGGGGATCCGGCCTACGAGGAGGAATACCTCTTCGCCTTCGTCAATGCCCCGGACGCGGTGCTCGTGGCGGCTTTTGCGGGTGAGCGCATCGTCGGCGCCGCCACGGCCTCTCCGATGGCTGCGCAGGAGGAAGCCTTGCGGCTGCCGGTCGCGGCGCGGGGGCTCGATGTGGGCAGCCTGTTCTATTTCGGCGAAAGCGTGCTCCTGCCGGAGTTTCGCGGACGGGGGATCGGCCATGCCTTTTTCGACCACCGCGAGGCCCGGGCCCGGTCATGCGGCGCGCGCGGGGCGCTGTTCGCGGCGGTCGTGCGCCCCACCGATCATCCGGATCGCCCGGCCGATTACCGCCCGCTCGACGACTTCTGGACGTCCCGGGGTTATGCGCCGGTCCCCGGGCTGATCGCCGCGCTCGCATGGAAGGAGCATGACGAGGCGGCGGAAAGCGACAAGCCGATGCAATTCTGGATGCGCGATCTTTGAGCGGGTTCACCGTCGCCGCGGCGCAGTATCCGGTCGACCGGCTGGATTCGTGGGACGCGTTTGCCGCCAAGCTGTCGCGCTGGGTGGCCGAGGCGGCCACTGCCGGGGCGGAGCTGGCCGTGTTCCCGGAATACGGTGCCATGGAACTGGCCTCGTTGGATGCCGCGACGATGGGTGATCTCGCCGGCTCGTTGGCCGGCGTGGCCGACCTGGTGGAGCGCGTCGACGTCCTTCACGCCGACCTCGCCGCGCGCCACGGGTTGCACCTGCTCGCCGCCTCGGTGCCCGTCCGGCTGGCGGGTGGTGCCTATGTCAACCGCGCACGCCTGTTCACGCCGTCGGGCAAGGTGGGCGCGCAGGACAAGCTGATAATGACCCGGTTCGAGCGGGAGCAATGGGGGATCGCCCCAGGCGGCCCGCTGCGCCTGTTCGACACGGCGCTGGGACGCATCGGGATTGCCATCTGCTATGACAGCGAGTTTCCGCTGATCGCGCGGGCGCTGGTCGAGGCCGGGTGCGAACTGCTGCTGGTGCCGAGCTGTACCGACAGCCTGCACGGCTACTGGCGCGTGCGGGTCGGCGCCCAGGCCCGTGCACTTGAAGGGCAGATGATCGCAGTCCATTCGCCCACCGTTGGCGAGGCGTCATGGTCGCCTGCGGTCGACGTGAACCGGGGCGCGGCAGGGGTCTACGGGCCGCCGGACCTCGGCTTTCCCGATGACGGCGTGATCGCCATGGGCCGCGAAGGCGAGCCCGGCTGGACTTTCGCCCGGGTGGACCTCGCCGCCGTGGCCCTCGCCCGCGCCGAAGGGGCCGTGCTCAATTCCCGCCACTGGGCGGAGCAGCCGGGCGCTGTCGCACTGCCGCCGGTCGAAGTGGTCGATCTCAGGGGTTAGGGCGGCGCGTCCCGCGGCTCAGGACACGCAATCCGCCTCGGCCAGAGACGGGTGGGCCGTGGCCTGCTCCGCCCAGCCATAGATCGTCGTCCGGCGGACGAGCCGGCGGCCGAGGCTTGCGGCCATGTCGGCCATTTCGGCCACGCCCATCTCCTGCCCGTGGGTGGCCCCGGCGGCGCGGGTGATGCTCTCATCCATCAGCACGCCGCCCATGTCGTTCGCGCCGGAACGCAAGGCCAGATGCATGCCCTCGCGGCCCAGCTTGACCCAGCTGGCCTGAATGTTGGGGATGAGCGGGTGCAGCACCAGCCGGCCCACCGCATGCATCAGGATCGCTTCGCGCAGGGTCGGCCCCCGCCGGGCCTGCCCGCGCTTGTATAGCGGGGCCTCGTGGGCGACGAAGGCGAGCGGGACGAATTCGGTGATCCCGCCGGTCCGCGCCTGCAGGTCGCGCAGGTGCAGCAGGTGGCGGGCCCAGTCGGCATAGCTGTCGATATGGCCGAACATGATGGTCGAGGTGGTAGGGAGGCCGACGGAGTGCGCCGTCGCGATCACCTCCAGCCACTGGGCCGTGTCGAGCTTGTCGGCGCAAAGCACCTGGCGCACCGGATCGTGCAGGATTTCCGCCGCCGTACCCGGCAGGCTGCCCAGGCCATTGTCGCGCAGCAGGGCAAGGTAGCTGTCCAGCGGCAGGCCTAGCGTCTGCGCGCCATGGGAGATTTCCAGCGGGGAGAAAGCGTGGACGTGCATATCGGGCACAGCGGCCTTTACCGCTCGCAGGATCTCCAGATAGGTCTCGCCGGTAAAACTGGGATGGATGCCGCCCTGCAGGCAGACCTCGCTTGCTCCGCGCTCGCGCGCCTCGCCCACGCGGCGGCCGATCTCGGCCATGTCCAGCAAATAGGGTTTCTCCGCGCCCTCGTGCTTGCGGGTGCCCTTGGAGAAGGCGCAGAAGGTGCAGTGATAGCCGCAGATGTTGGTGTAGTTGATGTTGCGGTTGATAACGTAGGTCGCCGCGTCGCCGTTGGCCGTGGCGCGGACCTCGTCGGCAGCTTCGCAGACCGCATGGAAATCACGCCCACGCGCCCCGAACAGCGCGGCGATGCGGCCCATCTCCAGCCCGTCCGAACCGTGGGCCAGCACCTCGCCGACCAGCCGCTCGATGTCGCTGGTACCATCCCGGCGGTGGGCCACGGCGAAGCGCGCAGGCAAGTCTTGCGTGCGGCCCGACATCCACTCGTCCTCCCGCGCCAGGCCTTCTCCGTCGGCGAGGTCAAGCACGTGGCGGCGCAACGCCGGATCGAGCCAGCGCCCGGCGTCGGCAAGGTATTGCGGATAGATCGTGAGACGCGGAGCAAGAGTCTTGCCGCTCGCCGCGGTGATCGCGGCAAGGCTCTCGATCTCCGGCCAGGGCGCCTCGGGGTTCACATAGTCGGGCGTCAGTGGAGAAACGCCGCCCCAGTCGTTGATCCCGGCAGCGATCAATTCGCCAAGGTGCCCATCGTTGAGATTGGGCGGGCACTGGATGCTCATTGCAGGACCTAGTATCCGCCGAGCTTCGCGCAGGGTCCACACCAGTTCCGCCGCGTCCAGCGCTGGTTGGGCGGCCATGCGCGTGCCCGGCTTGGGCACGAAGTTCTGGATGATGACTTCCTGGATATGTCCCCAGCGCGCCTGCAGCCCGGCGATGGCTTCAAGCGCCTCCAGCCGTTCCTCCCGCGTCTCGCCGATGCCGACCAGAATGCCGGTGGTGAAGGGGATGGATTGCCGCCCGGCCTCGGCGATCGTGGCCAGCCGCAGGTCCGGGTCCTTGTCCGGCGAGCCGTGGTGGCACTGCCCCGGTTCCAGCAGGCGCCGCGAAGTGCTCTCCAGCATCAGCCCCATCGAGGCGCTGACCGGGCGCAGCATGGCCAGTTCATCGGCCGACATGCAGCCCGCATTGATGTGCGGCAGCAGCCCGGTCCGGTCGATCACCGCAGCTGCGGCTGCGGCAACGTAGTGAAGGGTGGAACCATAACCGTTGGCATCAAGCCAGTCGCGCGCCGCCGCATAACGCAGCTCCGGCCGCTCGCCGAGGGTGAAGAGCGCCTCCTTGCAGCCCACTGCCTTGCCCTGCGCGGCCACGGCGACGACCTCCTCGATGGTCATGTAGGGGCTGGCGAGGTGCTTCGGCGTCTTGGCGAAGGTACAATAGTGGCACACGTCGCGGCACAGCTGGGTCAGCGGCAGGAATACCTTGGGCGAATAGGTGACGAGATCGCCGCGCGAGGGGCAGGCCCGCCTCAGGTCCTCGGCGCTGTCGATGTCGAAGGCGAGGGCCGGATTGGCCAGCACCAGCCCCCGCTCCCCCGCCTGCAGCCGGTGGCGCGCGAAGCTGTCGGGCCCATATTCCGGAACGAAGGGCGCGCCCGCCGGCAGGAGCACCGCGTTGGTTCCGTCAAGGTCCTTGCATGGCAGGAGCCCGATCCTGTCGTCCGGGCAGTCGGCGACCAGCCGGTCGATGTCGGTCGAGGACAGGCGCAGGAAATCCGCATGAACCAGCAGCGCTGCCGCGCCCGCCGCGGCATCCAGCCCGGCCCGGCAGGCGGCGTTGAGGCCGAACCCCGGATCGGCGACCACCTGCGCGCCGTAAGTCCCGGCCAAGCCCGCCACAGCCGGATCCCCGGTGACCACGAGCACGCGCGACACGCTCTCGGCCCGGGCGAGCGCCCGCAGCGTCGTGCGGATCATCGCCTCGACGCAGGCGATCCGCTCCGCCTCGGGCAGCCGCAGCCGCGTCTTGGCGCGGTCGATCGCCTTGACCGGGACAATCGCGAAGACGGAGCGGTGGCTGGTCATGCCTGAGGGGCCGTGTGCCCGCCGAACTTGTAGCGCATGGCCGAGAGCAGCTTGTCCCCGAAGCCTTCGCTGGTGCGCGAGCGGAACCTTTCGTAGAGCGCCGCCGTCAGCACCGGTGCCGCCACCGATTGCTCGACCGCGCTCTCCACAGTCCAGCGGCCTTCTCCGGAATCCGCCACCTGCGCCGAATAGGGCGCCAGGTCCGGCGTTTCGGCGAGCGAATCCGCGGTGAGGTCCAGCAGCCACGACGTCACCACGCTGCCCCGCCGCCAGACTTCGGCAATGGCCCCGCAGTCAAGGTCGAACCGGCGGTTGGCAGGAAGCTTGTCCGATCCCGCGCTGGCCATCAGCGCGAAGCCCTCGGCGAAGGCCTGCATCATGCCGTACTCGATCCCGTTGTGCACCATCTTGACGTAGTGCCCCGAGCCGGAAGGGCCGCAATGGAGCCAGCCGTGCTCCGCCGTCTCGGACGAGCCGAGCCCGCGCAGCCGTGCCGGCGTTCGTTCCACCTCGCCCATGCCGGGTGCCAGGCTGGCGAAGATCGGGGCATTGCGCGCCACCGCCGCCTGCTCCCCGCCCACCATCAGGCAATAGCCGCGCTCCAGCCCATGGACGCCGCCGCTGGTGCCCACGTCGAGCATGTCGATGCCCTTTTCCGCCAAGCCTTCCGCGCGAGCGATCGTCGCCTTGAAGTTAGAGTTGCCGCCGTCGATCAGGGTGTCGCCGGGAGACAGCAGTTCGGCCAGCGCCGCGACCACCCGGTCGGTGATTGGCCCGTGCGGCACCATGACCCACACCGTGCGCGGCGAATCGAGCGTTTCCACCATGGCCGAAAGCGAGAAGGTGGCCCGGCCGCCTTCCTGCACCACCGGCTCCATCGCCGCCTCGTTGAGGTCGTGAATGACCACGTCATGGCCATGACGCAGCAGCCGCAGCGCCATGTTTCCGCCCATCCTGCCAGCGCCGACGATACCGATCTGCATTTTCAGGACTCTCTCACCAACTTCGGGCACCAACTCAGGCGAAACGTTCGCGCAGGCGCGGCGCAATGTCACGGGCAAAAAGGTCGAGAAAGCGCCGCTGGTCCGGGCCCGGCGCGTGGAACACCAGGTGGTTGAAGCCGAGCTTCACATAGGCGCCGATCCGATCGACCACTTCGTCAGGGTCCGTGCCCACGATCCAGCGCGAAGCCGCGCGCTCCACCGGCAGCGCATCGGCCAGCCGCTCCATCTCGAGCGGGTCCTCCACGTTGTGCTTCTCGTCCTGGGTGAGGGCGAGGGCGCCCCAAAAGCGGGTGTCCTGCATGGCGCGGTCGTGGTCGGCGTCGTAGGACACCTTCATCTCGATCATCCGGTCATAGGTCGGATCGTCCGTCCGCCCGGCGTTCTCCAGGCCGATCTCGAGGTTGGGCAGGAGCGTTTCCGTATAGAGCTCGGGCTTCTTGCCGCTGGTGCAGATGAAGCCCTGGCCTTCCATCCCCGCCAACTTGGCCATGAACGGCCCGGCCCCGGCGATGAAGATCGGCACCGGCTGGGCGGGACGGTCGTAGATCGTCGCGTTCTCGGTCTGGTAGAACTCGCCCTCGAAGGTGACGCGCTCTTCGCTCCACAGCTGCTTGATCAGGCGGACGGCCTCGCGGAAGCGGGCGGTGCGCTCCTTCTGCTCAGGCCAGTGAATGCCGGATGAGGGCACCTCGTTGAGCGATTCGCCGGTGCCGATTCCCAGCACCACGCGTCCCTCGAACAGGGCGCCGAGAGTGCCGAAGGCGTGGGCGACGATCGAGGGGTGATAGCGGAAGGTCGGCGTCAGCACGCTGGTGCCCATGACGATCCTGCTGGTCCGCGCCCCCAGCGCCCCCAGCCAGGCGAGCGAGAACGGCGCGTGGCCGCCGGTGTGCCGCCATGGCTGGAAGTGGTCGCTGATCCACACAGAATCGAGCCCGGTCGTCTCGGCGTGGACAGCAAAATCGAGCAGTTCGGCCGGGGCAAACTGTTCGGCAGAAGCCTTGTAGCCAAGCTTGAGCATATTCGCAGGATCCTCTCGCGCCCGTTCTACATCAAGTCCCCGCAGGAGCGACCGTCAAGTCGGCGAACCTGGGGCAATTCTGGCATGCCTTTCGGATGGCACCACTCCGGAATAGGTTCAACCTGTTATTACAAGCATGCTTTGATTGCTTTTCGGTGAGCGGGAAGGGGGCTCGCCGCGAAGCGGCCTACGGCATGCCGTCCTATCGGAACAGATCTCGCTCCGCCGGGCGGACCAGGGCGCTCGCCGGCCGCGGGGTGGTCCCGTGCGAGATCCCGCGCAGCACGGCCGCGGGCAGGCCTTCGTCGGCCTGGCCCATGACCAGCGATGCCGCCGCGGCGATCTCGTCGGCATGGGCGACCACGCTGGCCTGCAGCACGCGGCCCTCGCGGTCGCGCCCGCCGCGCAGGTCGACCAGCGCCTCCAGTCCGGCGCAGCCGATCGCCACGCCGCAGGTGCCTTCGCGAAACGGGCGGCCGAAGCTGTCGTTGATGATTGCCGCAACCGGCCCACCGGCCATTTCGCTGAAGCGCGCGGCCAGCCGCCCGGCCGAGGCGTCGGGATCGGCTGGAAGGAGTAGGGCATGATCGGCGCTGCCGGGCAGGTTCGACTGGTCGATCGCGGCATTGGCGACCACGAAGCCAAGCCGGTGGCGCGCGATCAGCACGCCCGGCACGCACCTGACGATCTCGCTAGATTCCGCCAGCACCAGTTCGACGAGGCGCGGGTCCTTGCCGCACTCGGCGGCAAGCTGCAGCGCTCGCGGGCCCGGCGTCACTTCGGCCAATGCCCGCCGCCGTCCTTCCGCTTTGGACACGACCTTCTGGGCCACCACCACCACATCGCCAGCCGCGATCGGAATGCCTGAAGCATTCGCTGCCGCGACGACTATTGCGGCGAGATTGTCGCCCTCGGTGATTTCGGGAATGCCGGGGACCGGCATGACGGTGAAGCCGCGCATGCGGGCGATCTTGGCCAGCCGCACCCCATAAGTCCAGTGGCGAGCCACAGTGCATTTGCCTCCCGGGCCCGGCCTTGCCACACCGCATTGATGAGAATCGCAGCCCTGTGCGGCGGAGTGGGTGGGGCCAAGCTTGCGCTGGGCCTGCAGTACGCGACGCCAAACCTCGCCCTGGTGGTCAACACCGGGGATGACTTCGTGTTCAACGGGCTGCCGGTCTGTCCCGATATCGATACCGTCCTCTATACCCTGTCGGGCACGGCCAATGCGGCGCAGGGCTGGGGCAGGGCAGACGAAAGCTTCCAGGTGGCGGGCGAATGGCGGGCCCTTGGCGAGCAGCCGTGGTTCCAGCTCGGCGACAAGGACATTGCCCTCCATCTGCTGCGCCTGCGTGCCCGGTGTGAAGGGGCTTCGTTGACAGCGGTCACGGCAGACCTCGCGCGCTGGCTGGGCGTGGCGGCCCAGGTCATCCCGATGAGCGACGCTCCGTGCCCCACCACCATCCTCACCGCGGACGGTCCGCTTGAATTCCAGGAGTATTTCGTTCGCCATCGGTGCGAGCCTGCGCTTACGGGCATCCGCTTCGGCGGTGAGGGGCAGGGCGCTGCCAGCGCGGCGCTGGCGGCGCTCGACGCCGCAGAGGGCCTGATCCTGTGCCCGTCCAATCCGCTGCTCAGCATTGCCCCGATCCTCGCCCTTGGCGAACTGCGCGAGGCGCTGGAGCGGCGCAGGGTGCCGGCTCTTGCCGTCTCCCCCCTCGTCGGCGGCAGGGCGGTCAAGGGGCCCACGGCCAAGATCTTCGAGGAACTGGGCCTCGATGTCAGCGCCCTCTCGGTGGCCCGGCAATATTCAGGCCTCGTCGACATCATGGTGATCGACGAGCACGACGCCCCGCACACAGGCGAGATCGCGGCCATGGGCATCAGGCCGGTCGTCGCGCCTACCCTAATGACGACGCTGCACGACCGCACGGAACTCGCCCGCCGGTGCCTCGCGCTGCTGTCTGGCTGAGGGCCAGTCAGGTCAGGTCAGGTCAGATCAGGTCAGATCAGATAAGGAGCGCGTCCTGCAACTGCCGGCGCCGGGCCTCGTCCCAGCCCACCTCTGCGAAATAAGCGTCGACCGATCCGAATTCCGCCTCGATCGTCGCGAAGCTGGCTTCCAGGTAGGCCTGGTCCACGCCGGTGATGGCCCGGACCGCGGCATCCGACGGCTCCCGGCCAAGGCGGGAAGCCAGCATGCTGCGCGTGTAGTCGGAAATGGTCTGGGCTCTCCGGGCGCGGCTCTCCAGATAGTCGGCGTGCACTGCATCGAGCCTGATGCCGATCGCCACGAGAATTGCGGCCACGACAAAGCCGGTCCGGTCCTTGCCTGCCGCACAGTGGACCAGGATCGGCGCTCCGCCGTCCACCAGGGCCGAAAACACCGCGCCCATGTGCGGCAGTGCGGCCAGCGGGATCGAGCGGTAGGTCGACAGCATCATCGCCGCGCCGCCGCTGCCGTCGGGATCGGCCAGCATCGGCTCCCAGTGGGCGCCCGCATTGCGCGCGTCAGCCACGAGGTCCATCTCGCGGATGTCCACCCCTTCGGCCTGCCACCAATGGTTCGGATGCCGCGCCCGTTCGTCCGGGCCGCGCAGGTCGAAGACTGTCCTGATGCCGATCTGGCGCAACACTTCGGTATCTTCCGGAAGCGGAGAAAGGATCGCTTCGGAGCGGTAGATCGCGCCAGGCCGCAGGACGCGGCCGTCTTCGGCGGGCACACCGCTCACTTCGCGGAAGTTCGGAAATGTCGGGAGCAGGCGCTGGGTGGTCATGGGGACCGTTCGCTAGGGTAAGCGGGCGATCAGGACAAGGCTGCATGAGCGTGTGATCTCTGGCCCACGCCGCTCCGCCGCCGCGCGTCAGGTAGCAAGGCCGGACCAGCAGCCTGATTTTTCACATATAGGAAAATGCCGACATCATTGACCAACCCCCGCCGGCAGGTCAGTTTGCCCATGAGGTGAGTTGTCGCGGATCGTCACGGTGTTCGACAAGGTCGGTCGCGAGGTCTGACCCTCACCAGACAAGGATCGAAACGGCAGGGGTTAAGTATTGCCGGCTCCGGCGGGAGCCGGTCTCGCATCGGAAGATCCAGCGCGAAGACGGATCACACGGGAGAAACGAGATGGCCGAAGCCCTCCTCATTGCGGATAAGCCCGCACACGTACCCGATCATTTATGTGTCGACTTCGATTTCATTGGCGAGACCCGTGGCGGGGTGCGCTGGCAGCAGGGGCTGTCGGAGCTGTTCCAGCGGACAGGCCCCATCTTCTGGACCCCGCACAGCGGCGGCTTCTGGATGGTTGGCGGATATCAGGCCGTGCTCGACATGGCGCAGGATCCGGAGACGTTCTCCAGCGACAATACCAAGTATCCACCCGAAAGCATGTTTCCACGCAACCTGCCTCTGTCCACCGATCCGCCGGAGCACGCGGGGTACCGGGAGCCCGTGGTCAAGGCGATGACCCCGCGCACGGTCAACGAGATGAAGGCGGGCATCCGTGACCTGGCCCGTTCACTGGTCGCAGCCTTTGCCGAGGACGGGCGGTGCGACGCATTACCGCAATATACCGAGGTTCTCCCGATCTCGGTCGTGCTGAAGCTGGTGGGTCTGCCGACCGACCAAATCCGCCAATGGCGCGACATGATGCCCGCGATCCTCAATTCACCGACAGCGGAAGGCCGTGAGGTGGTAAAGCGGCAGATCCGCGAAATCGTCCAGCCCTACATCGCCGAGCGCCGCCGCGAACGCCGCAATGACCTGATCAGCATTCTGCTCGATTCCAGGATAGACGGCCGACCGTTCACCGATGCCGAAATGACGGCCTATGTCAGCAACATGTTCACTGCCGGGCTGGATACCGTCACCGCGTCGATGAGCTTTGCCATCTATCACCTGGCCGTCGATCAGGATCTTCAGACGAAACTCAGGAACGATCCATCCCTCATCCCCCTTGCAATTGAGGAGTTCCTGCGCCGCTATTCCATCGTGACCTTCCGCCGCTACGTCATGAAGGACCTTGAATTCCACGGCGTGCAGATGAAGCGGTTAGATCGCGTCGCCTATGTCACGGCTGCGGCCAACCTTGACCCGGCGGCGTTCACCGATCCGCTGTCGATCGATCTCGATCGGAGCGATTCGCCGCACCTCACCTTCCTGGTCGGTCCCCACCGCTGCGCCGGCTCGCACCTGGCGCGCGCAGAAATGGCCATCGCCTACGAAGAACTGCTCAGCGGGTTGCCGCAGTTCCGGCTGGATCCGGCGGTGGAGGTCGAGCCAAATACCGGATGGACCTTCAGCCTCAAGCAGGTTCCCCTGGTATGGTAACAGGCGGTGCGGACATCACGAGGGCGCCGTGCAGGTTCTGACGGCCGATTATGTCGTCATCGGCGCGGGCTCCGCAGGCTGTGTGCTCGCCAACCGGCTGAGCGCCGACGGGCGCAGCAAGGTCATCCTCATCGAAGCCGGCGGCGATGACCGGCTCCTGCACAATCCGCGCCAGCTGAGCGCAAACGCGATGATCCGGATTCCTGCCGGTTACACCCGGACCTTGCGGGACGGCAGGGTCAGCTGGAACTATTCGACCGAGCCCGAGGCGGAGCTTGGCGGCCGGCAGGTGCATTACCCGCGCGGCAAGGTCCTCGGCGGCTCATCGGCGCTCAACGGCCTGCTCTGGGTGAGAGGCATGCCGGAAGACTACGACGGCTGGCGCGACGCGGGTTGCACCGGCTGGGGCTGGGACGCGGTCGAACCGATCTTTCGGCGGATTGAGAATTTCGGCCCCGTGTCGTCCGACGGCGGGGTCGACCTCCAGTTCGCGCCGATCGAGAACTGTACGTTCGAAGCGATGGTCGGGGCGTTCCAGCAATCCGGCCTGCCGGTTGACGCAAATCTGAACGAGAGCGTCGGCGAGCGGGTGGGGCGGGTGCCTATGACGGCGCGCCGCGGGGTGCGCCGCTCGGCTGCGGTGACTTACCTGCACCCTGCCATGCGTCGTTCGAACCTCACGGTGCTCACGCAGGTCATGGTCAAGCGCATCCGCTGCGAGAACGGCAATGCCGTAGCGGTGGAGTGCATCCGCGGGGGGGCGCCGTTTGAGGTGTCCGCGACAAGGGAGATCGTGCTCAGCGCCGGGGCGCTGAACTCGCCCAAGATCCTCGAGTTGTCCGGGATCGGGCAGGCCGAGCGGTTGAAATCGGCGGGCATCTCAGTCGTTGCCGATAGCCCCAAGGTCGGCGAAAACCTGCAGGATCATTATACACTGGCGGTCTCGGCCCGGCTCAAGCCCGGCAATCCCAGCTTCAACACGGTATCCAGCGGAATCGGCCTTGCCGGCCAGATCCTCAAGTTCGCAGTGCGGCGCTCGGGGATACTGACAGCCGGTGCTTCAGGGTACTGCGCATTCCTCAAGTCCGGTCCCGAGGTCGACCGTCCCGATCTTCAATACTTCTTCGCCCCGGCCACGATCGACCTTGAGGGATCGAGCCGGAATGGCCGCATCAATCTCGAGAAAGCGCCGGGGCTATCGATCGCCTTCTATCCCGTTCGGCCCAGGTCGCGTGGTCATGTCCATATCGTCTCGGGAGACCACGAAGCATCGCCGCGCATGGTTGCCAATTTCCTGAGCGACGAGTCCGATCGCCGGGTCAGCGTGGCAGGGCTGCGTCTCGCGCGGGCGGCACTCGCGCAGCCGGCGCTCGCCGCTATCGTGGAACGAGAGCTGATGCCCGGTTCTGCCACCCAAACCGACGAAGACCTCCTGAGCTATGCCCGGTCAGCCGGGGGCACGGGGCATCACCAGTGCGGAACCTGCGCCATGGGCTCCTCCGCGCAAGACGTGGTCAATCCCGCCCTGCAGGTCAACGGCGTTCGCAACCTGCGCGTGGCAGACGCATCGGTCATGCCCAACATGGTGTCCGCAAACACGAATGCTGCCACGATCATGATTGGCGAGCGCGCTGCGGAAATGATCCTGGCCACCCGGGCTTGAAGCGGGGGCGACCAAACAAGGTGCGGGGGGAAGGCGCCGAATGAACGCAATGAATTCCGATGTCCGGATTGCTGATCTGCGGTGCCCGATCCTGACCGATGAAGAGAAGGCGTTCCTGGCGGGGTTGCCGCCGGTGGAAATGACGATCGAGAGCGTCCTGGCGGAGGCGTCGCGGCTTACTGGGCTGACGAATTTCGGACCCGATGATTTTCGCGAACGTCTCGCGTTCATCCTTGCTGAGTACGACAAGGTGACGGACCTCTCGTCGTTCGGTCGCCTGCGGGCATGGCGAGAGGAGGTCAGGTACGCGGCCAACCGGCTGTGCCTGATCGATCTGATCGAGCGTCATCCCGAGATCGATGACATCGTGATCGACCGCCCGATCATCGTGGCCGGGATGCCGAGGTCCGGCACTTCGCACACGGTAAACGTGCTCTCTGCCGATCGCCGGCTGCGGTCCATGCCGCTGTGGGAGTCGCTCGAGCCGATTCCGTGGCCCGCCGAGGCTGCCACGGGCCAGGACTTGCGCCGCCAGCGCTGCCATGACGGCATGTGGGGCACCATGGCCCGTATGCAGCCGTACCTCTCCCTCATGCACGACATGGGCCCCGATTATGTCCACGAGGACGCCGAACTGCTGGGTCTCGACTTCGGCTGCTTCTATCCCGAATTCAAGGCCTACCTTCGCAGCTGGCAGGACCGGCTGTTCACCGAGGATCAGACTGCCCGCCACACCTTCGCCAAACAGGCGTTCAAGGCCATGACCTGGCTGCGGGGGCCGAACCGCTGGGTCAGCAAGTCACCCTCGCACATGGAGAGCCTCGGCGCGCTCAACCGCGTTTACCCGGACGCCTCATTCGTTGTGCTGCACCGTGATCCGGTTGCAGTGCTGCAGTCGATCATGGTGATGATGGCCTACAATGACCGTCTGCGCCGCACCAGGGTGGACGTGGCCGAGGTGCGCGAGTTCTGGACGGACCGCATGGAACGCGCGCTGCGAGCCATGATCGCGCAGCGCGAGGAACTTCCGGCGAACCGGCTGACTGATGTCCTGTTCCACGAATACATGGCCGATTCCATGCGGACGCTGCGCGACATCTATTCGCGGGCGGATCTGTCGCTGTCCGGACCGGAGCTGGACGATATCACGGACTATGTCGAATCCCACCCGCGCGGACTGCACGGCAAGCTGGTCTACGATCCGATCGGCGACTTCGATCTGGACGTCGGCGCGGTGCGCGAGCGCTTCCAGTTCTATTACGATCGTTTTCCCGTCCGCCAGGAGCGGGTTCTCGGCGAAAAGGCCTGACCTTGTCGGCCGCGGGGGCGTTGCCGGCTACTTCGTTACTCAGTCCAAGGACCGCACAATGTCCGCAAACACAGATGAGACCGGCGATACGTCTTCAGTCGTGCCTGGCTGGGATCGCTACGTCGACGGGCTGCGACGGTTGCCCGACCGCATGCTGGCGAAGATGCCTGGTGGTGTCCGGGATGACCCGCTGATCAGGCACGAAACCGGCTGGCTCGCGCTGACGGCCGCAGCCAAGAAAACGTTTGAGATGCTGGGGCAGGACGGCGAGGCGCCGATGTTCATGCCCACGTTGAATATCGTGTTGCGGTCCGGCCAGCCCAATCCCGACATCAATTACCGCTCGGCGATCATTGCGCCGGGCGGCACCTACCGGATGACCGGCCGCCGCGGGTCGCTGCATTATTTTCTCGTCACACAGCAAATTCCGCCGGCCGACCGGACCTTTGAGGACAGCAGCTACGACGGCTCCACCGGCGGGCCCGAAATCAACATGGCCACGGTTCGCGTCGATGCCGACGACCGCTACGACCTGCTCATAAGCCCCGAAAAGCCCGATGATTACGACGGGGACTGGTGGCAACTGGATCCCCGCTGCAACTGCCTGCTGGTTCGGCTGCTGGCGGCAGACTGGGACAGGGAAATCGACCCCACCCTGTCGATCGAACGCGTGGACGTGCCGATCGGTCTTGGCCGCCGGGCAACGGTCATGGGCGAAAAGCTGCTGAATGATCTGCCGGCCATCATCTCCGCTTCGGCGATGCGCTTCGCCGGCAGGCTCCAGGAATATCGCAGCCAGGGCTGGATCAATCGCGTGAATCCGGTCGCCCTGATCATGGCCCGCGGCAGTGGAAACCACTATTACGAGGGCAGCTATGAGCTGGCTCCCGACGAGGGCCTGCTCTACGTATCCGAGGTTCCCGCGAATTGCGGTTACCGGTCGATCCTGGTGACCAATGGCGTTTACGAAACGATCGACTGGTACAACCACCAGAGCTGCCTCAATCACGCCCAGGCGCCCCTCGATTCTGACGGCAAGCTCCGGCTGGTGATCTCGGCGCAAGATCCCGGAATCCCCAATTGGCTGGATACCGCCGGTAACCCGATGGGGATGATCCAGGGGCGTTGGTGGGCGGCGGACAGTTGCCCGGTGCCCGTTCTGACCAGGATCAGGCTGGCCGACCTGCGCAAGCACCTGCCTGCCGACACGCCACGCATCAGTTTCGATGAGCGGCAGGCCGTGTTGCGACAGCGCAGAAGGGCGCTTATGCAGCGATCCATCTGGTAGCCCGCCGAACGCTGCCGACTTGTTCGCGAACCTTATCGGCAGATAGCGGGTTGAACTTGACCAGCCAGGTCATCACCCGTCGGCTGCGACCGGGCCGTATTCGCATCGTCACCACAAGGATGTGCTGGAAGTCGAACGCGCGATCGTGATACAACAATGTACCATTAAAAACGGCTGCCCCGACGGCACCGGCCTTGGAGGA
>JGI24751J29686_10000241_pt1 | contig 21928 bp, 19 predicted proteins | sample KBSSwiS6_FD_29686 | JGI IMG/M metagenome (IMG submission 29686)
AGTGCCGGTTTGTCAGGCTCTTCCTCCCAGAGCTTTTGCACCATCTCGTTCAGTTGCATTTCATCAATTCCCCGCTCCGCTCCGAGGCCTGAGACCAGCCGGTCTATCGGGACCCCGCCGGCGGGGCCCCCGATTCCGGATGGCGATGGCTTGGGTGTCAACAAACTCTCGTCCGAATGGGCTTCCCGACGTCATTGCGGCCAAAACTGTAGGACAGTCCATGTTGTCGACATTTTCGTCGGCAAATGCAAGCGTGTTGCCTTGAGCAGCTACGGTCCAGCTAGTGCCGGCGAGAAATACCGGCCAAGCGGGCGATAGCTTCAAGCACCTCCAGCGTATGCTCCGGCGAAGGAACCGGCTTGTAAACCATGTCCTTGTGCAGGTTCGCGCGCTCGCGCGGATCGACGACCGTTCCGGGATGGTTGTAGAGAGTGCCCACCACCATGTCAGCCCCGGCGGTTTCATAGGCTTCCAAGACAGCGGGGGACAGGTCGAAACACATCGCGATGACCTGGATTTCGGCAGGATCCCGGCCGATCTCCTCGCATTCGCGCAGGATCAGCTCGCGGCCTTCGCGCAGGCTTCGCGGGCTGGCACCGTTTGCGATCCAGCCATCGTAATGACGGGCGATCGTCTTGAGCCTCGCCGGCGCGTTCGGCACGCCGAGGAGGACCGGCGGGCCTCCAGCGCGAGCCGGTTTGGGTTCGCAGCGAAGTGGTGGAAAGCTGGTGAACCGGCCTTCGAACGCACCTTCGCCAGACTTCCAGAGCATCTTCATGATCTGGACGGATTCGTCCATGAAGGCCCAGCGATCCGCGAAGGGGATGCCGTAGACCTCGGTCTCTTCCCGGCACCATCCAGCACCGGCGCCGATCACCACGCGTCCGCCGCTGTAGCGATCGATTGTCGCAACAGACTTGGTCATGGTGAGCGGGTGACGCTCGGGCACCAGGACAATCCCGGTGCCAAGCACGAGATTGGTGGTGACGGCCGCAGCCATGGCGAGACAGGCGAAAGGGTCGGCCAACTGGCCGAGTATCGGCGGGACAGGGCCATGGTCGCGGTACTGGATCGCAGGGTCTGTCGGCATGACCGAATGATCAGGCACGAACAGCGCATCGAAGCCCGCCGCTTCCACGGCCTTCGCAAGTGTGGCGGGATCAATGCTCTGCGCCGAAAAGAAGAAACTCAGGCCAACGTCCATCCTGCGGCTACTCCTTGCCCAAGTCTATCCTGTCAGGTCAGGCCAGTTCGTCCGGCATCCACATGGGAAAGGGGTAGGCGAACCTTGCGTTCATGAGTTTTGAGCCGGAATCGGCGTTCCACTTCTGCTCGCCTTCCTTGCGCGGGTGGCGGAACGGATGGCCTTCCACCATTGGCTGATGAGCGATCTTGGCAAGTTTGGTCTCCGCAGCCTTCACGGCCCCAGCCAGTTCGTCTTCCATGGCGTAGTCGAACCGATCGCCGACCGCGCGTTCGCTGTCGCTCCCGCTGGCGGGTTGGTTGTCCCGCCACCACAGGGCTGTCCGGCGGAGCGCCTCGCTGCTGTCCACCCGATCCTTGTAGCCGAGTTCCTCCCGGATCTTGCTGGTATCGAGCAGGCGATGGAAGTTGACCTGGCTGCCGTAGATGCGGTGGCCGAGCCAGCCGGGGCAATTGACCAGCTCGATCTCGCGGTCGAGCGCCGTGGCCAGCGCGGTGACGGTCTGGCCAATGGTCAGTTCCGGGGGCTCATCCGCAACGTGATAGATCTGGCCGCGAGCAATTTCATTCTTCTCGACTGTCAGGAGCACCGCCTGCGCGGCGTTGTCCGTGTACAGGCGCGAGCGGAGGCCGAGGCCACCGTCGGGCATGAGGAGGAACTCCCGCCCGTCGAGGATGCGGCGGATGAAGCTCCAGTCTCCGGCGAAGACCGAGCCAGGGCCGTAAACCGCGGGGTATCGCAGAATGGTCACTGCGAAGTCGTCCCCCCGGTGATGGTCCATCAGCGCCTGTTCGGTCTGGTTGATCCGGTAGCCGAGCCGATCGAGGCCGGCGTCGTCAGACATGGGGCTGGTTTCGCTGGCGGCACAAGGCCCGTGAGCACCCCAGCGGGGGTCACGCGGGTTCGTGTAATAATATCGGGTGCCGGAGATGCTCACAAGGTGGCCGGTCTTCCCGACGAGGGCATCCGCGATCAGCTGAGCGCGACCGTACATCGAGATGACGAGATCAAACTGCCGGCCGGCCAAGGCCGCGTTGAGCGGCTCCTTGAAGTGAACGTCGGTGTGGATGTGCTCAATAGGGGGGAGGGGGGGTTCATGCTGCCCGGAATGCATGATCACGACCTCATGGCCGGCGTCGACCAGCCCTCGCACGATCAGTGGGCCGCTTTGCCCCGTTCCGCCGATGACCAGAACCCTCATGCCACTACTCGCTTTTCCCTGAGGTTATCGATCTCATCCTGCGAGTAGCCCGCTTCTGCCAGGATCTCGTTATTGTGTTCGCCCAGCCCGGGGCCAGACGTCGCAACTGCGGCGCGGGTTCCGTCGAACGAATAGGGACTGCCGACGATCGCCATTTCCTCCCCGTCGAAGTCGACCATTGTAGCTTCGACTTCCGGGGCCGACAAAGCCTCCCCAAGCGTGTTGATCGAGCCGGCGGGTACACCGGCCGCGGCAAGCGCGGCCAGCCAGCTGGCGCTGGTGTCCCTGAGGAAGGCTTCGTTGAGGATCGGGATCAGCGCCTGGACATTACTGGTGCGGGAATCCGGAGTCTGGAAGCGCTCGTCGGCCAGGAGAACGTCCGTCCCGGCCCTCGCTGCCACGACATTGGCGAAGCCCTTGAAGAAGTGCAGGGCGGGCTGCACCAGGATCAGCTTGTCATCACCGGTCCTGAGGATCCACGTGCCTGGCGGCTCTAGTTTGACGCGTCCGATCGCTGATGCATGCATCCACGACATCAGGCTTTCGAACATGTTGAGCGTGATGTGGGTGCCTTTGCCTGTCCGCTCGCGGCGGAACAACGCAGCGACGATGGCCTCGGTCGCCGTCGTGCCGGCAATCTGGTCCGCGAGAGCCATCGGTATCGGCATGCCCGGCAATCCGCCCGAGCCGGTCAGCTCCAGCAAGCCTGAAAACGCTTGCACGACCCCATCCGTGTTCGGCGGTTTCGCCAGCGGGCTATCCTCCCTGAAACCGCCGATCGTGCAATGGACCAGCCTGGGGTTCTTCGCCTTGAGGCTCTCATACTCGATCCCGAGACGTGCTGTGACGCCGGGGCGGAAATTCTCGATCAGGACGTCGGCCTGTTCGACGAGCCGGAGCAGGATCAAACGACCCTCGTCCGACTTCAGGTCCACCGCCAGCGAGCGGCGACCGCGATTGCAGGCGACGAACTGATAACGGCGGGCCCCCTTCGCGGCAGGCCCGCCTCGCAGCGGATCGCCGTCGAGCGGTTCCACCTTGACGATGCTGGCGCCAAGGTCCTGGAGCGATCTCGCGGCGAACGGCGCCGAGAGGATCACCCCGAGATCAAGGATCTTTATTCCATTCAGCGGCAGGGCAGCGTCATCGGCAACGCTGCTCATCAAGCCACCTGCTTTGCCAGGTAATGACCGGAAACGACGGTTCCGCCGATGGTGGTTCGACGCATGGTCCGCTGCTCGTCAACCGGGCAGGGGGTCACAGAATGGAGGACGCGCCAGTTGTCCCAAAGGACCATCTCGTCGGAACCTTCCCGCCACTTCTGCCGGAACATCTTCTGCGACGTGATGTGGTCGAACAGTTCCACAAGGATCGGTTCGCTCTCGGCAACCGTCTTGCCTAGGATGTGTTTGGCGAAGTGCGGAGACACCTTGAGGACCTTGCGTCCGGTTACCGGCTGCACATAGACGACTGGGTGCGCGACCTCTGGCCAGTGCGTGTCGATCCGGCTGAGCATCGACTTCATGCTATCGCTCTGTCGAAGCATCTTTACGCCGATTCGGCGCGCGTAGATCGATTCCACCGTGGACTCCATCCGGTAGACGATCTCCATGCCCTCCACGAGTTCCTTCAGCCGGTCCGGCAGGGTATTGTAGGCCTCGATCTGATCGATGAAGCAGGTCTCACCGCCCCAGCTGGTGGGCTGCGTCACCCGCAGGATCCCGCCGCGATTGAGCTGGGGCGTATAGATGGTGTCGCAATGCCAGGGGATCCAGCCCGCCACTTCCTTTCCGTCAACCTCGTAGATCGTGCCCGCCTCGGGCTTTGAGGTGATACTGATGAGTTCAGGCATACCGTCGAGCCAGGACTCCCGCACGGGATGGGGCTCGAGCTTGCCGAAGCACTTGCTCAGCTCGATCTGAAACTCGGGAGAGGTGTCGACGTCCCGGAACAGCAGCAGGCCGCGATCGATCCATAGCTGGTTGAGGTCATCTACGACTTCCTGGCGGACGATGTCCTCTGCCCGCAGGCCCGAGACTACCGAACCGAAGCTGAGCTCGTTCGAGAGGGGTGAAACGGTGTATGCCATCGTCAGCTCCTAACCCGCCAGCGCGTCGGCGCCAGTCTTGCTTTTGTTTCACAACAATATCCGGGGATCTGGCGCGTCGCCAATGCCGTTTGACTTCATTATGCGATGCTTTGACGGCATCGCTGGAGTCGCGGCCCGTCTGCAAGCCAAACGCGGTGCATGCGTCCGCGTTGCAACGGAGAAGGCTCCGCAGCCTTCACTGCGGAGCCTCTTGAGTTTCATGCTTTGCAGAAACTAGCGGCTGCGCGGCAGCCCGAGCCTGGTTTCGGCGATGATCGACCGCTGGACCTCGGTAGTCCCGCCATAGATAGTCGACTGCAGTCCGCTGCGGGACTCCCGTTCGATCAGCGAAAGGACTTCATGGGCGTCGGACAGCGAATGTGGCGCGAAGCGCTGGGTCAGCTCCGAAAAGCAAGTCTCCCAGCTCTCCGATCCGAACAGCTTGGCCATCGGCCCGTACCAACGCTGCGAAACCCCTTGGTGACTGGCCCAGATGGCGCGCCACGACAGGCTTTCGAGGACGGCGATGCATGCGTCAAGCTTTGCCACGGACAGGCGGATCGCCGCCTCGTTCGCGGCCATTCCGGGCAAGCGCATGATTTCGGGGAGGGCTTCCCGCAAGTCCTTCTGTGCGCTCAGCATCGCACCCATGTAATAGTCGCAGACGCTGTGCTCCATGGTCATCACGGCACCGAGGACCTTGGTGCCCTTTGCGGCATCGCCGAGCAGATATTTGTCGGGAATTTTGAAATCCGAATAGAAGGTGATGTTCGTCCGCTCTCCTGCGAGCGTAAGCACCGGAGCGAGATCGAAGCCTTCGCCAAGCGGGGCGGCGAACAGGGTTAGCCCGGCCGGGGTGCGGGTCAGCAGCATGACGTAGCTCGCCACGTGCGCGCTGGTGGTGAAGACCTTCTGCCCGTTGACGGACCAGCACTTGCCGTCATGCTCGGCCTTGGTCTTGGCGCCGAACACGTCGGAACCGCCGGATGGTTCGGACAGGCCGATGCAGGCGATCGCCTCGCCGCGGGCCAGGCGGGGCAGAATCTCGGCCTTGGCTTCGTCGGTGCCGAAACGAATGACCAGTTTCCCGATCATGTCGGAGACTTGCATGACCGAGATCGGCCAGCCGGCGAGGCTCAGTTCGCGGTGAACGGCAGAGCCGGCTCCGGCCCCCACGCCCGAACCGCCCCATTCGGTCGGCCATTCGGGAAACAGCAGGCCCGCGGCGGCGAGCTTCTGGTGAAGCTCGGGAAGGTGGTTGTCGTCTGACGCGAAAAAGGCGCGCTTGTCTTGCGCCGTGAAATTTTCGGCCAGGAACTTGCGAGTACGTTCCGCCCACTCAAGGGCCTCGGCGTCCATTGCGAAACTGATGGGAACGGGCCCAGTCGGCGCCAGTTCGGGGAGGGGGCCGGTCAGGACCAGATCCGGATCGCCGTTGGCCAGCAGGACAGCCCGTGCCGCGCGGTAAAGAGCAGGCAGTGGCGAATCCTCGCTCACGCCATAGCCACCGAAGGTGCGGATCGAAGTGCGCAGGGCCAGCGTGGTGGCCTTGGCCGCCCACCACCATGCCTGCACATCGAGGCTGGCGGCATCGGACAGGCCTTCAGCGCGCGCAGTGATTGCGCGCCAGATGAGCAGGCGCGTTCCCTCCACCTCCGTCGCCGCTTGGGCGAGGGTGTGGGAGACGCCCTGATATTCGCCGATGGGCCGCCCGAAGACCATGCGCTCGCAAGCGTAGGCTGAAGCAACGTCGATCCCGCGCTGGGCCATGCCGACGCAGGCGGCGGCAACGAGGATGCGTTCGTTCGGGTAGACGACCAGACCGTACCTACCAGCGGCTTCGGCCACCATCGCGGCGTCGAGCAGCGTGCCGCCGTCGTCCAGCAGCGAAGCGACTCCCAGTTCGTCCAGCACTTCCTGCACCGGACGATCACCGCGACGGTCCAGAGCCTTAGAGACTTCGTCGGCCAGTGCCTGCTGTTCACCGGGAATTGCTAAAGCCACCATGGCCGGTCTTCTCCTTGTAAATGGTCGGGCAGTCGATGCGCTTGTTATCGCCGGAGGATCGCCCCCGGGGCTAGTTCGCGCCTACCATTCCGCGTTGGCTGGATGCCTTAACCGGCTCGGTACCGAATTCAATACCTTCAGAACAGATGCACGACCACGCCTCACTTTCGTGCGTGTCGCGCAGGTGCGGTGTTGGTGCGTGGGCGGTTAGAACGCCGATGGCCCGGCTGCCCCCATTGAGGCAACCGAGCCATTCTCAATCGACGCCGGTTCAATCAGCGATAGACAACTTCGACGCGATCCAGCGTCACCCGTCTGCCATTGCCTGGGCGGCGGGCAGTGCGTCAGGTTCACAGGTGGCCTCGAGCCCGAGCATGTCGCCACTCTCGCGCCAGGCCCGCATGCGCAGGAAGAACTTCTGCGAATTGCCCTGATAGAAAGCCGCGTTGCCGGTCCCTTCCTTCGGTTTCCCGTTGTTGTTGTAGTAGCCCGGGGTACAGGTCGGGTCCGCACGAGGAGCGAACTTGGGCGAGTGAATCATGTCGACCCATTCGCGCTGGGCCTGCTCACTGGGCTCGAGAGTGCGGATGTGCCGGTCGTGCGCTTGGCTGACGAGGTGGACAAAATGCTGCGCCCCTTCGCCAAGCGTCTGGGTGATGTTGGTGGTGATCACGCCTTGTGCCGCAGTCTGGAAGACGAGATTGGGAAATCCCCGGCATTGGTAGCCGAGGAAGGTTGAGATGCCTTCGTCGTGCCACTTCTGGCTCAGGCTTTGCCCGCCGCGGCCATAGATGTCGAAGCCGTTGCGCTCCGCCATGTTGCCGGCGTTGAAGTCGAACCCGGTGGCGTAGATCAGGCAGTCGAGTTCATATTCCTTGCCGCCAACCACGACGCCGGACGGCGTGATTCGATCGATGCTCTGGCCCTGCGTGTCGACCAGCGTGACGTTGGGTCGGTTAAATGTCAGCAGGTACTGGTCGTGGAAGCATGGCCGCTTGCAGCTCGGCCCGAACCACGGTTTGAGTGATTCGGCAGTTGCCTTGTCCTCAATTATGGAATCAACCCGATCGCGGATTGCTTGCATGTAGGCGATCTCCGCCTGCTTGCGATATTCGTCGTCGCCCCGCTCGTTGCCGTCCGGTCCCTTCTTGATGCCGAGGCGCTTGAGTTCAGTCCAACCGTCGTTGACCAGATCCTCGGCTTCCAGATCGCCGTTGATGATCGAATTGAAGTTGTCGATCCGGTGCTGGTGCCAGCCCGGCTTCAGTGTCTTCACCCATTCGGGATCGGTCAGCTGGTGGTTGCGCACCGGCACTGGCGCCGGGGTGCGTTGGAACACGTAGAGGTGCTTGGCCGAGGCGCCGAGGTGGGGAATTGCCTGAACGGCGGTTGCGCCCGTGCCGATGATGCCGACGCGCTTGTCCTTGAGCTTGTCGAGCCCGCCGTTCGCGTCACCTCCGGTGTAATTGTAGTCCCACCGCGCGGTATGGAACGAATGACCCGCGAAGCTCTCGATCCCGGGAATCGCCGGCAACTGCAAGCGTTGCAGTGGTCCGGTGGCCACATTCACGAACTTCGCCTCGATCGTGTCGCCGCGGTTTGTCGTGACGGCCCACACTGACTCGGCATCGTTCCAGCGCACTTCCTTGATCTCGGTACGCAGCAGGGCGCGGCGGTAGAGGTCATACTTGGTGGCGATGCTGCGCGCGTAGTCGAAAATCTCCCGGCCGCTGGCGTACTTCGCCGTGGGCATGTAGCCCATGTCTTCCAGAAGCGGGAAGTAAACGTAGGAATCCACGTCGCAAGCCACGCCCGGATAACGGTTCCAGTACCACACCCCGCCGACGTCTCCCGCCCGGTCGATCATCATGAAGTCGTCGATGCCGGCCTTGACCAGGCCGACAGCTGCCTGGAGGTTGCCAAAGCCGCAGCCGATCAGCAGTGCTTCGACGCGCTCGCGCACCGGCTCGCGCGGAGTGTCGTTCTCTGCATAAGGATCGTCGAGATAGTGGGCCAACTTGCCGGTTGGGGCGAGATACTGTCCCGCTGCCGCCATGCGCTTGTCACGCTCGGCCTGGTACTTCGCCAGCAGGGCCTCGGTCCCGATCTCGTGGCTTTGTCCCCGGCCGCTTGTGTCATTGGTCATCGTTCTGGTTCCTCGTTCCCGTGCCGCCAAGTACGCAGTGGACTCGACCTCGTCGCACTCTGGACTTCATCCTGGTTAGGTGTTGCCTCTCACTGTTTAAGTGGGACTTCGGCCCCGCCGTTTGATCCCCATCAATTCCGATTTTTTTCGGTCGCTCTCGCGGGTGACAGAGATTGCCACGTGTGAGCGGCGGGCACGATTTGCGTTTTGTTTGCGTTTACGATGCCCATGCGGCATCACTCAACTATGGATCTGCGCCACTTCCGCTATTTCGTTGCCGCCGTGGAAGCTGGATCCGTCAGGGCTGCGGCAGAACGCATGCACATTGCCCAGCCGGCGCTTTCCCGGCGGATCCATGACCTGGAGCTTTCGCTCGGCTGCCAACTGCTTGAGCGCTCCGTACGTGGCGTCACCGTCACTGCCGCGGGTGCGGCCATGTACAAGAAGGCGTCCCGAGTGCTGGCTGATTTTGATCGAGCGATCGAGGAAGTCCGCAGCCTGGGGCGTGAGCAACGCGGGGAGGTTCGGCTGGGACTGGTGCACATGTCCACCAAGTATCCGTTCCTTTACGCCGGGATTGAGGCCTATGGCGAGGCATTGCCCCAGAGCAACCTCCGGTTCATGCGCGAACTTTCCCCCGCCTTGGCGACGGCGCTTCGGGAGGGGCTGCTCGACGCCACTTTCCTGTACGAAAATGTCATCGGGCGCGGCGGAGCGTTCCGTGACCGGAGCGTACATGACGAGCACTATGTTCTCGCAGTTCATCCGGAGCACAGACTTGCTCAGGGCGGACCCGTTCCGCTTGCCGAACTCACCGGCGAGCCGCTGATCTGGCTTTCCCGGCCCGGTTTCGAGGACAGCCGCGATTCGCTGATGCAGCAATGCCGCCGGCGCGGCCTTGAACCGCACGTCCGTTACGTGGCGGGCAGCCTTGAGGAGCAGATGGAACTTGCCATCGCCTCCAAGGGGGCCTGTCTCACTCCTGCATCGAGCAAGCTGTCCAACGTGAGTGCCGGCCTGGTTTTCCGTCCTCTGTCGGATTTCGACTACACCCTGCGGCTGAGCCTCGCGTGGAATTCGCATCCGGATCGGACCGACTTCAAGCAATTGCTGACCTGCCTGCACGAGGCCATCGACCAGCATCAGGCCGACATCGTGGCCAAACGCACCCCTTGGGCCTTTCTCGACGGCCACCCGGTCATCCTTGTGCCGAGCCAGGGCGCGGAACATCTAACGTGGCGGGCCGCAGAAGGCGAGCCACTCGGCTAGTGCGTGACCATGTCGGGAAGTGGCCCGCCTCGATCAGCGGAATGGCATCCGCGCATGATGTCGCGGTTGCTGAGTCCAACCGGTCAGGCCGTCAACAGTTTCTTGACCTCGCGCCGCAGCAGCTTGCCCATCTCGTTGTACGGAAGTTCCTGGACGAAGACGACCTTGTCCGGAACTCGTGATGAACGCAGACGGGCGCGGATCATCTCCTTTACCTCGGTTTCGCTCGGCTGCGCGTTTCCATCGCGGACGACGACCGCAACGCCAACAGCCTCGCCCCATTCGACGGAAGGGACAGCAGCGGCACAGGCATCAGCGATCGCAGGGTGCTCCAGGAGGACATCCTCGATCTCGCCAGGAGACAGGTTCTCGCCGCCGCGAACGATAACGTCGTCTGCCCGGCCGGAGAGGAAAATGTAGCCATCCTCGTCCATGTAGCCGGCATCGCGGGTGGGGAACCAGCCTTCGCTGTCGAGAGCGCTCTTTTCCTTGTATTCGCCTGAAACCTGTTCGCCACGGACGAAGATCTCGCCGGCTTCGCCAGGTGGGAGGGCGCGGCCCTCTTCATCGCGGATCTGGATCTCGACGGTCGGAATGGCCTGCCCCAGCGACGTCAATCGCGCCCGGACTGCCGGGTCATCCGACGCAAGCGCCGCGCGATGGTCTTCCGGGCCGAGCAGAGCGATGGTCGAACTGGTCTCAGTGAGGCCGTAGGCATTGGTGAAGCCCGCCTGAGGGAAGCGCTCAAGCGCCTTCTGGATCACCTCCAGAGGCATCTTGCCACCGCCGTATGCGATAGCGCGCAGGCTCGACACGTCGCGGCCAGCGTTCTTGTCCATCGCATCGATGATGCGGCCAAGCATCGTCGGAACCACGAAAGCGTTGGTGATCCGCTCCTCGTCGACCAACTTGAGCCAGCCGTCCGGCGAGAACGAGGGCAGCATGACGATGCGGCGCAAGGAGTAGATTGAGCTCATCAGCGCCGAGATGCCCGCGATATGATAAGGCGGCACCACTACAAGTGCGGCATCCGCATCGTCTGCGGCGGCGAATTCGACAGTGCCGAAGATGTAGCCCAGCAGGTTCGAGTGTCGCAGGATCGCCGCTTTGGGCGCTGCGGTCGTGCCACTGGTGAAGAGCTGCACGGCAACTCCTTCGCCCGGATCGTATTCGCGCTCTTCGGCCGACGGCCAGCATTCCTGCGCCGTCAAGGTGAACAATTCGCGCGCGTAGACCGTATGCCCCTGATCTCCGGCAATACGTGTGACGCGCTCCTCGTCACCGATTACCAGTGCGGGTGCGATCCGCTCGAGCAGACCGGCAAGGTCTTCATCGGCCAAGCGATAATTGAGCGGGCAGTAAGGCACCCCGGCCAGAGCCGCGCCGAACAGCGCAATGATCGCCGCCTCGCTGCTTTCGTCCAGCAGCGCGATGTACTGCGCCCCGCTCTGCTCGATCAATTCGAAGGTGCCGCGCGCGGCCGCCAGCAGATCGCCGTAGGTCCAGCGCTTGCCGTCGCAGACGAGGGCTACGCGATCAGGGGCGGCCTCGGCCGCCATCTCCAGGAGAAGCGCGATGTTCATGCGTTGATCGGGCCGCGCTCAGTCGGAGGCCGGAAGGGGCTTCGCGTCCTTGGTCACGAGCGCCACTCCATCGACGGCAAGCGAACCCTTACCTGGCTTGACGCAGAGCAGCTCGAACTTGTCGTTCGCATCGACATAGCGCTTGCCCATCAGTGAACCGCCGGAAAAATCCGGGCTAAGCGGCGCTGCTTCGGCCGGCTTCGCTTCAACCATCGGCGCGCCGCCGCATTCAACCGTGCCATCGCCGCAACGGATCACCATCACTTCGGTGTCGCACGCGGCGCTCTTCAAACGAATACCAGGCTTCATTTCTTCATTCTCCAGAATCGACGACCATCAGGCCTAGGTCGGCGTCGGGACGAGCATCTTCAAGCAACAGATTGGCCGCCTCGCCAAGGACGGATCAAATCGCGCGTGAAATCCGACCCGTGGTCTTCAGCAGCGTTTCTTCCGCCTGGCTGATGATATTGCGAACCGCCTCGGCGCAAGTCGGTATGTCATGGATGAGGCCCTGGCTCTGACCAGCAGACCAGATGCCGCCATCCATGTCGCCCAGCTCGAGGACCTGCTTGCGTCCGCGCACACCGGCGACCAGATGGCGCACGTCCTCGATCGTCTTGGCGGGATCCTGCTGGATGCGAGCGACCTCTACGGAGATGGCGTTGCGCGCCACCCGGGTCGTGTTGCGCAGCGTGCGGTGCGTGAGCACGGTATCCAGCTCGCTATTCGCTACAACCTGCTTCTTTACGTTCTCATGCACCTTGGCTTCTTGCGTCGTCATGAACCGCGTGCCCATGTTCACGCCCTCGGCGCCGAGCACCAAGGCCGCTGCCAATCCGCGTCCATCGCCGATCCCGCCCGAGGCAATCACAGGAATCGAAACCGCGTCGACCGTGGCAGGGAGCAGGACGATCAAGCCAATGTCATCCTCGCCCGGATGGCCGGCGCATTCGAACCCGTCGATCGAAATGACGTCGACGCCGAGCTTCTCGGCGCTCTTCGCATGGCGCACAGCGGTGCACTTGTGGATCACCTTGACGCCGTTGGCCTTGAAGTCGGGCATGTGGTCGACAGGGCTCGACCCCGCCGTTTCCACGACAGGAATCTTGCACTCGATGATCGCGCGGCGATACTCGTCGTAAGGAATCTTGTTGAACGACGGCAGGATGGTGAGGTTTACACCGAACGGCTTGTCAGTCGCATCCCTGGTCCGCTTGATCTCCGCTTCAAGCTCTTCCGCGGTCGGGAACATGTGGGCCGTGATGAAGCCCAGCGCGCCTGCATTCGCCACGGCGGCAACGAGCGGTCCGTATCCTACGCCTGTCATCCCTCCCATCACGATTGGCGCTTCGATGCCAAACATTTCCGTGATTCGAGTCTTGATCATCTTGAACTCCCTTCACGCAGCGACAGACGGCCGCGTGTTCCCCAATGCAAACGGGCCGTGAGGCCATTGCGCAAATCTCACAGCCGCCCAAAGCCCAGCCAGGTCTACTGGACAGCCACGCGGACCACTGATCGCCATTCCGGGCTGGCCGCCAGATTGCCGACAATATTGCCTGCGATCGGAGCCTTGATCAAGCAGGATTTGCAAATGTCGCCAGCTGGGGCGCCCGTCGGGCAGGCTCCCGCCAACTGCCGACGAAATTGCCCGTTGTCGAGAGGAAAGGAAAAAACGACATGCTGGGTGGCAAGCGGCCGACGCGCACTGCCGACTTCAGCGGCTCGCCGCCAAGTTCGACCTGGCACTGCGTGGAGTTCCGGCCTGGCGAGCCGGCCGAGACGTCAGATCGTCGCCTATGCTCCGGCGCGCGCGTCCTCCCGGATCATCCTGGCAGCTTTCTCCGCGATCATGAATGTGGCCGCGTTGGTGTTACCGGACACCAACCGTGGCATCACCGATGCGTCCACCACCCGCAAGTTGTCGACCCCCCGGACCTTCAGCCGCGGCGTCAGTACGGCATCCTCTCCGCCCATCGCGCAGGTGCACGAGTAGTGATAGGCGGTGTTGCCGGTTGCCCGGAGATAGTCGAGGATCTCTTCGTCGCTCATGCGCTCTGGATCGGGCGACGTGAGATGATCGGCGAAGGGCGCCAGCGCAGGCTGGGCGAGAATCTTGCGGGAGAGCCGCGTACCCCGCACCATCGTCTGCTGATCCATTGCATCGGACAGAAAATTCAATGCAATGGCCGGGTGAACCGAGGGGTCGGGCGAGCGGGCATGGACCGAGCCTCTGGACTGCGGGCGGAGCTGGTAGCACGACATGGTGATGCCGGGCTGGTCTTCCATCGTCACGCGTCCTGTCGCCATCGTTCTTGCGACATCGGCCGTGGCCGGGCTGGCGAAAAACTGCAGGTCGGGGACATCCAGATCGGGATGTGAGCGGACCAGTCCGATCAGTTGCGCCGGCGTGGACGAGAGGAGTCCCCCCCTGTTAAGCGCATAGGTTGCGATCTGGCCCGCGAGGCTCAGGCCTTTGGAGAGCGAGTTCATGCTCTGCGTCCCCGGGGTCATCCTCATGGTCAACAGGCCGGAGTAGTGATCCTGCAGGGATTCGCCGACGTTCGGCGAGTTTCGGACGACAGGGATGCCCAGTTCTGCAAGGCGGCTTCCATCGCCGACGCCGGAAAGTTCGAGCAGATGGGGGGAGTTGATCGCGCCTGCTGCGAGTATGACCTCGCTTCGAGCAGTGAGAGTGCGCCGACCAGACTTGTCGTCGATTTCCACTCCGATTGCGCGCGTGCCGTCAAACAATACCCGGCGCGCGACCGCGTTGGTCACTACCTGGAGGTTCGGCCGGTTCATGGCCGGGTGCAAAAACGCTGCGGAGGATGAGTGGCGACGTCCTTTGTCGATAGTGCCCGTGGCGTAGGTGACGCCTTCCGGCTGGGAACTGTTGACGTCCTCGGTCGCCGGTATGCCAGCCTCGATGAAAGCCTCGCGAATGCGCTCGGTCATGGGGTGGCGATAGGCCACCGGGCTGATCGACAGCGGCTTCTCCGCCTGACCGGGTGAGTCGCCGAGTCGCCGCTCGATGGCGTCATACACCGGTTTCACGTCGCTCCACGCCCATCCGGTACAACCGAGCTGGCGCCAGCCATCGAAGTCGTAAGGGAGGCCCCGCACATGGATCATCCCGTTGATCGACGACGATCCGCCCAGCACCCGGCCTCGGGCGAGGCTGTAAACACGGCCACTGACCGGTTCCGGCTCGCTGAAATAACCCCACGTGATGGCGGGGTCGTTCATCGCATACGCCCAACCCGTCGGAATGGTGAGCATGAGGCTCCGAAACATCGACCGGGGACTGGACAGGTTACGATCGCTGCCCCCGGCTTCGACCAGAATCACCTGGGTGCGCGGGTCTTCGGACAGACGGTTGGCCAGGAGGCATCCGGCCGAGCCGGCGCCGACAATGATATAATCTGCCGTTGTCGCGTTCATCCCTCGCCCGCCTTCCCGTCCAAGTGCTTATTTCGCCGGACCGCCGCAGTTTGGATCGGTCATGCCTGTATTGCCGACAATCATGCCTACAACTGCACACGCAATCAAGCGCAAGTTGCCTGACGATCCGGCGATTGGATCCGGGTGCTGAACAACGGATGGCAACCCTGCCGGTCTTGACCGGAGAGCCTGTTCGAACTGCAGGGCGGTTGTGGACGCACTAGGCCGTGAACCCATAAATTGACTGGCGCTGTAATCAGCGCCTGCCTTTCACCCGATAGCGCCGAAGCATAGCCCAAGCGATGAGAGGCCCAACTATTCCCGCCGCCGCCGACAGGTATCCGTGAGTGAAGTAAGCATCGCCCAATTCGGCGCGGATCGCGGGGCCTACAAAAGGATCATGGAGTTCATCGACTTGGCCCCAAGCGCAAAATAGCGCGATGGGAAGAAGGAATAGCGCGAAAGATGGGCGCTTCAGTCCGGCAATGAAGGCAATGGCCGTGATAATCCCCGGAACCATCCACAGCGTGCCGACCGGATCGTTGTGCGCCTCGGTGACGAGGTCGTTGCCGAACATGCCCGGCACTTCGGTCGTGACCGGACGATCTACGATCCCTGGCACTATCTACCAGTGCTGGCCAACAAGCCCGGCGCTTTGCGCAACGGTGCGCCCTTCCAGGGCTGGAACCTGCCACCGGCACTGGCGCGGCTGCGCCGCAAGCTGGGCAGCGGCGATGAGGCCGATCGGCGCTTCGTCCGGGTTCTGGCGGCCGTGCTGACCGATGGTCTGGACGCGGTCGAGGCCGCGATCCGCGAAGCGCTCGATGCTGGTGCCGCAAGCGACGAGGTCATCCTCAACATCCTCGCCCGATACCGCGAGCCGGCAACCGACCGCCCTCTCGACGTGGTCGTGGATCTCAAGCTCAGCCATCCGCCAATCGCGGACTGCGCCCGCTACGATACGGTACGAGGCCTCGATGCAGCGGCATGAGATGATCGAGGCGATGCGCGGGCTCGGCCTCAGGGGCATGGCCGGCGCGTTCGACGAGGCGGTCACCACAGGACTGCAGCGCAAACGCACGACCCACGAGATCCTGACCGACCTGCTGCAGGCGGAAGCGGCGCATCGCCATGCCGCCTCGATCCGATACCGCATGACCGCGGCCAAGCTGCCCCGTGGTCAAGGACCTCGATGCCTTCGTGTTCGAGGGCACCCCGATCAACGAGGGCCTGGTGCGTTCGCTCCACGCAGGTTCATTCCTGCCCGGTCGCCGCAACATCATGCTCATCGGCGGCACGGGCACTGGCAAGACCCACTTGGCCACCGCGATCACCGCCAGCGTCGTCTGCACTGGTGCCCGCGGGCGCTACTTCAACACGGTCGACCTGGTCACCCGGCTCGAGGAGGAGGCCCGCATTGGCAAAGCCGGTGCCATGGCCACCCAGCTCAGCCGGCTCGACGTCGTCGTCCTCGATGAACTGGGCTACCTCCCGTTCGCCAGATCGGGCGGACAGCTGCTGTTCCACCTGATCAGCAAGCTCTACGAGAAGACCTCGGTCATCATCACCACCAACCTGGCCTTCGGCGAGTGGCCCACCGTCTTCGGCGACCCCAAGATGACCACTGCGCTGCTCGACCGCATCACCCACCTCTGCGATATCGTCGAGACTGGCAATGACAGCTGGCGCTTCAAGCACCGCAGCTGACCACCTCAGAAAATCGACTTCGCGCTGCTGCCGCCTCCGGTCGGGCTACGCCCTCCCTACGCCGCCAGCAGCGCGAAACACCCGCCCAGCATCAACTGATCTACGCAACCCGAAGGGGGGCCCTTTTGCGCGCCGATAGGGGTCCCGATTGGACGCCGATTGACACCTTGGGCATCAGGAGCCGCGATGCCTATCAGACGCGTCATACCTACGCGACGACGGCGCTGATGGCGGGGGTCAATCCTGCCTACATCTCGCGGCAGTTGGGCCATCGTAATGCGGCCATGCTGTTCAAGCACTATTCCAGGTGGATCGACGGAGCTGACGGTGGTCGTGAGGCGGCCAAGCTCGAGGTGCTCTATGGTGGCGGGGAGGGTGGCGCCGCGGGCGCAGGGCAGATGTAGCCAACTCCGATATGGCCAGGCTCGGCCAAAGCCGTGGTGCATCCAGGAGGATGGACGCGCACCTGCGTGGATATGCACTTCTTGCGTGGTGACCCCTACGGGAATCGAACCCGTGTTTCAGCCGTGAGAGGGCCGCGTCCTGACCGCTAGACGAAGGGGCCAATAGTGCCGTCCGATCATCCTTCCGGGCCGCGAAGCCGTGGATAGATGGTGACCCCTACGGGAATCGAACCCGTGTTTCAGCCGTGAAAGGGCCGCGTCCTAACCGCTAGACGAAGGGGCCATATCGGCTTGCGCCGTGGCGAGGCCGCGCCTTTACGGGGCAGGGGGGACCGGGTCAAGTCCCTGATTGGGGGCTCGTCCGCACCATCATGAAGAGCAAGGTTCAGCCCGGCAGCCAGGCGGCGTCTTCCACGTGGAGTTCGGCCTGGGGACGGCTGCCCCAGTCGTCGATCTTGGGCCGCCCGGCGAGCCACAGGCGCTTGTCCCGCGAGCCGTGGAGCAGGGCCTGGCCCATCTCGCTGTCGGCCTGGCGGAAGGCGACGGCCTTGAAGCTCGCGCCGTCCTCGCCGCGTACGATGAGGCGGACGTGGCCGGTGCCCACGACATCGGCCTTGACCAGCCGCACCGGGCCGACCGCCACCCGCGGGGCAGGCCAGCCCACGCCGAAGGGGCCGGCGCTTTCCAGGCCATTGATCAGGTCGGGCGTCAGGCCGCGGGGGGAGAGGCTGAGGTCGAGCAGCAGCAGCCGTTCGGCCGAGGCTCTGGCGACATCGCCGGCGAGGCGTTCGTCGAGCCATTCGGCCAGGGCATCGAGGCGGTCGGGTGCGAGGGTCAGCCCGGCGGCCATGGCGTGACCGCCGCCGGCGGCCAGCAGGCCGGCTTCGCGCGCGGCGATGATCGCCGCGCCGAGATCGACCCCGGTGATCGAGCGGCCCGAGCCCTTGCCGTGGCCCGCCTCGTCGGCGCCGAGGGCGATGACGAGGGTCGGCTTGCCGGTTTTCTCCTTGATCCGCCCGGCGACGATCCCGATCACGCCGGGGTGCCAGCCCTCGCCGGCGCAGACGATCACAGCGCGGTTGTGCTGGCTGGCGAGCTGGGCTTCGGCGGCTTCCTGCACCACCTGCTCGATCGCACGGCGTTCCTCGTTGAGAGCGGAAAGCTGGGCGGCGATGGCTCGGGCCTCGTCCGGGTCGGCGGTGGTGAGGAGGCGCACGCCGAGGGTCGATTCCCCCACGCGGCCGCCGGCGTTGATGCGGGGGCCAAGGGCGAAGCCGAGGTCGCTGCAGGTGGGCGCGCGGTTGAGGCGGCTGGCGTCGATCAGGGCCGACATACCGATGTTCTCGCGCCGCGCCATGACCTTGAGGCCCTGGGCGACCAGTGCGCGGTTGAGCCCGTGAAGGGCGGCGACGTCGGCCACGGTACCCAGCGCCACGAGATCGAGGAGGGCAAACAGGTCGGGCTCGGCGCGTGCGGCGAAATGGCCGGCGCGGCGCAGGCGGCGGATCGTTTCCACCGCCAGCAGGAAGGCGACGCCCACCGCGGCAAGATGGCCGTGGGCCATGCCGACCTCGCCCTCATCGAGCCGGTTGGGGTTCACCAGGGCGGCGGCAACGGGCAATTCGGGCGAGCACTTGTGGTGATCGACGACGATGACGTCGACCCCGGCGGCATGGGCACGGGCCAGCGCATCGTGGGCCATGGCCCCGCAGTCGACCGTGACGATCAGGCTTGAGCCCTGCTCGGCAAGGCGGACGAGCGCCTCGGCGGAGGGGCCATAGCCTTCGAGCAGGCGGTCGGGGATGTAATAGTGTGCGTTGAGGCCAAGGCCTTCGAGCAGGCGCAACAAGAGTGCCGCGCTGGTCGCCCCGTCGACGTCATAGTCGCCGTAGATCGTCACCGTCTCGCCGTCGAGCACGGCCTGGGCGAGGCGTTCGGCGGCGGGGACCATGTCGCGGAAGGCGGCAGGATCGGGCAGGAAATCGCGCAGTGTGGGGCGGCGATGGCGCTCCAGATCCTCGCGCGCCACACCGCGGGCGAGGAGCAACTGGGCCAGCAGGTCATCTCCCAGGCAGGCCGCCGCGTCGCCTTCCAGCGCCATGTTGCCGCCGCGCCAGCACCATTGACGCCCGCCCAGCGAACGGCCGAACTGACTGGCGGAAGGGGCGCGGATGTCCATGGCCGGGGGCTAACCGATTGCGCGGGCCAAGAGAAGGGTTCCCCCCGCGCGCGGGTGTTGATAGCCCGGGGCGATGACACAAGTGGATGGAGCGGCGGGCGCCGCGGCGAGCGGGCTGGCCATCATCTGGCACAGCCGGACCGGGGCCGGCGAACAGCTCGCCCGGGCAGCCGCCGAGGGCGCGGGCGAGCCGGGCGGCCGGCTTATCCGGGCTGAGCACTGCGCGCCCGCGGACCTGCTGGCCGCGGCCGGCTACCTGTTCGTCTGCCCCGAGAACCTCGCCACCATGTCGGGAGTGATGAAGGAGATGTTCGACCGGTGCTACTATCCCCTGCTCGGGCAGGTGGAGGGCCGGCCCTACGCCACGATCATCGCCGCCGGGTCCGACGGGCAGGGAGCCCAGGCCCAGATCGACCGGATCGTGACCGGATGGAGACTGCGGCGAGTGGCCGAACCCTTCATCGCCAATCTTCGCGCCCAGACGCCGGAAGAGATATTGACACCCAAGCAGGTGCCCGCCGAAATGCTTTCTGAGGCCAGACTATTGGGCGAGGGTCTTTGTATCGGTATAGGGCAGGGAATTTTCTGAAGTAGCGTTCGATCCAAAACGGCACGAGCTCATTTCCGGGGACTCGACGCCCCCACAAATTGTGCCAAAGGATTCCCGATGGACAGGGCTGGCGAAAGGTTCGCCTCATGGCAGGAAGGTATCGCAGTGCGGCGTGAGGCAGGCCTGACCCTGTTCTTCGCGCCCGCGACCAGGAATGCCAGTGCGCCAGTGGAAGTGCGGCCCGATGTCGCCGCGATCGAGGCGGTGGCTGCGGCCTCGGGGGCCACTGTGCCCTTCGCAATCAGCCACCAGCCGCAGGAACACCCTTATTGGGTCGAGCTGCTGGCCCTGGGGCTGACTTTCGATCTGCGCGGCCTGACCCCTGGGGTCGAAGCGCCCGCGGCCTTGCCGCAGCATGCCTTCGGCCTGCCCCGTCCCGTACCGCGCCAGTTCGAGGCCATGGTTCTGCGTCCCGGCCCGCACTTGTCCTCCGCCTCAGCCCTGCTGCCGGTCGTTCGGACGATGGCGGCGCTGGGGTGCGAGCTTTCGGTCCTGCCGGGGCTCAGGGGCATCGGGTGGGAGCCGGCCGGATCGATCATGGCGCCGGACTATTTCCGCAGCACGGTCGCCGCATGGCTGAACGACGGGCCGTTTCCGGCGCTGGGGTTTACGGCGCTCTCGCGTTTGCCGGACGGGGCGATGCGTTCGATCGGGTTGGGCTTCTTCCTCGGCCACGAGGTCGAACTGGCTGCCCGCCCCGGTGAGACGGCGGGCGACGCGGCCCGGCAAATGGTGCGACTGATTCACGATTTGGTGCAGAATGGCTCCTACGCTCCGGGCGACCATGCCGGTCCCGCGGGAGAGCGCCTGCATTGCAGCTTCAACACGGATCTCACCCTGCTGCACGTCCGCAGGGACGATTAGCGTCCGCCGCGCAGACAGTTTTCCCGCGTAGTGTCCTGGCATTCCGCGCCGTGAACCGCCCCGGCCGCCTGGGCCACGATGCCGGCCTCCAGCGCCATCACCTGCTTCCCCGCCAGCTGGTCGGCGTGCCGGCGCTCTCGCGCCTGTTTGACCGCGTGGGGCACGAGGTCATCGGCCTTGAGGACTTTCGCCGCAATGGCCTGCTGCTGCCGGCGAGCGAACAGGCCGCGCGCGTGCTCGGCCTGCCGCTGCATCGCGGGCCGCACCGGCTCTACAATCGCATGGTGATCGACCGGGTGGGCCTGATCGAAAGCTCTTGGTCGCGCGAGCGTCTGCGGCGCGACGATGCCTCGCTGCTGGAGGCGAGCTTCCGCCTGCGATTGCTGCAGCAGGCGCTGCGGCGACGACTGCTGCAACCGGGCGGGCGGGGTAGGGTGGTGCTCAACAGCCGCGATCCGGCCCTGGCGGATAAGGCATTCGCCGAGCTCGACGCCATGGCGGACCTGCTGTGGAGCGACGTGGCGGCGGTCGATTACGGCTGACCCGGGGGCGGGAGGCTTCGTCCCGGACCTGATCCGGGACCGGTGGCTGTCTTTGGGCGCAGCCTTGGATGCGCGTGGGCTCGCAGCTTCGCTGTGGCCAGCGGTCCCGGGTCGAGCCCGGGACGACGTTTGCCGTTGGGCCTGGCAGCGCTCGCGCGGGATGCGCGAGCGCTGCCAGACTCGGTGAAGCGGAACCTTCCATGTCCGTCATCGCGGATTTTGCCGCGCAATGGCACCGGCGCTTTGACCTTGGTCGGCACTCCGACGCATTGATGAGAAGCGACGGTCGCCGCCGCGCCGAGGAGAGAGAGCTTGCGGATTACCAACGAATTGGCCCAGGCCAGCGACGAGCGCCTGATCGACTGCCTCAACCACGCCAATCCACTCATCCTGCGCGGGCTGCTCTATCAGGTCACCGGCGACGAGGACCTGGCCGCCATGCCGATCGAAACGGTGCCATTCGGCTATTCCTATATGGACAAGCTGGTCCACGAAACCGACGTCGCCCGGGTCCGCGCGAAGGCGCTGGCGTGGCTGAGGGGGCTGCGGGACGGGAGCGGCAAGGCCGAGCTCGGCCCGATGTCACGCCTGCCGCGCGCTCTCGAACTGATTTACGGACGGGCCATCCCGCAGCGCGAACTGCCGATGTGGCTCGAGGAGACCGGGATCGACCCGCTTG
>JGI24751J29686_10000242_pt1 | contig 21927 bp, 18 predicted proteins | sample KBSSwiS6_FD_29686 | JGI IMG/M metagenome (IMG submission 29686)
GCACCTGGCGGCGCAATCCGGAATCGCGCTGGCGGCTGACCCCGGCCGAGGTGGCGCGGCTGGCGGCCTTGCAGGCACGGCTGATGGCGCTGGGCGCGCAGCTGGTGCGGCCGGGCGGACGGCTGGTCTATGTGGTCTGCTCGCTGCTGGATGCCGAGGGGGCGGATCAGATCACGGCGTTCCTTGCCGGCCATCCCGACTGGCGCGCCGTTCCACCGGCCCTGCCTGCGGGGCAGCCGCGTGGTCATGGCCTGCGCCTTACGCCGCAATTCGACGAATGCGACGGCTTTTTCGTCGCCAGGCTGGAGCGTCCGTGATATCCCTCCCCGCGGAGTTCAGGGCCTTTCCGGGATCGGCAGGGCCATGGGGCGGCATGGTTGGATGACACCGCGGGAGTTCCTGATGCGTTTTGCGCCGGCAGGCATTGCACTTTCCCTGGCCCTCGGGCTGACCGCCAGCGCCGGCTGGTCGAGCCCGCGCGAGCTTCTTGATCCGCGGGCGGCGGCTCTGGTCAGCGAAGGCCATGGCGCCCTGTCCGCAGGGGACGTGGAAGGCGCGATCGACAATTACGAGGCGGCCCTGGCGGTCCAGCCCGGTTCGACCGAAATCACCTTGGCCCTTGCCGAGGCCACCCGGCGGCAGGGCCTCCAGGGCAAGGCGCTGCACTACTACCGGGAAGCGCTCGAGCGCGACCCGCGCAACCTTGTCGCCATCTCGGGAGAGGGCGCGGCCCTGGTCGAGAAGGGCGCCGTGGAGAAGGCCAAGCGGAACCTCGCGCGGCTGCAGTCGCTTTGCGGCGAAGGCTGCCCCGAGGCGAAGAGCCTGGCCACGCTGATCTCGGCCGGTCCGCCGGAGCGGGTGGTCAGCGCCGACGGCGCGAAGGCCCCCCCGATCGTCTCGAACTGAACCGTCTTGGCGGGGCAATCCCATCATTGTGATGATCCCGGGGCAGCGGTTGCGGCTGCGCCAATTCGCACTAGTAAGGCGTTCAGCGCGCCCACGAGCGGCGCAGGGATAGAGGACGGATCATGGAAATCACGAAGGATTCGGTTGCGGTGATCACCGGTGGCGCCAGTGGCATGGGCCGGGCGACGGCTCTCGCCATGGCGCGTCGGGGGGCGAGCGTGGCCATTGCCGATCTCAACGAGACCCGCATTGCCGAGACCGTCGCTGAATTGAAGGCGCTCGGCGTGGGGGCAATCGGGGTTCGCTGTGACGTGAGCCGCCCGGAGGATCTGCAGAATCTGCGTGACCGGACGGTCGAGGCTTTTGGCCACGTCGACATCCTGATGAACAACGCCGGGATTCTGCCGGTCGGCTCGATCGAGGAGACGCCGCTGGCGGAGTGGGAGCGGACGTGGCGGATCAACTTTCTGGCGGTGGTCAACGGCGTGCAGGTGTTCCTGCCCGACCTTGCCGCCCGCAAGCAGGCGCACATCATCAATACCGCCTCGATGGCCGGCACCTTCGCCTATGAGCCGACGACGCTGGCCTACAATTCCAGCAAGGCCGCAGTGCTGAGCCTCTCAGAAGGACTGGCGCTGACCTATGCGCCCAAGGGCATCGGCGTGACCTGCCTGATCCCGGGCCCCGTCCAGACCAACATCGTGGAGCAGATCAAGGTTTCCGGCGGGACGGTCGTCGACCTGGCCGGTTATGCGACGGACCACTTCGCCATGCGGACGGCCGACGAAGTTGCCGCGATGGTGGTGGACGCGGTGCTGACCAACCGCTTCTTCCTGCCGACCAATGACAATCTGGGGGAGACACTCGTACGGCGGGCGCAAGATCCCGACGGATTCCTGCACGAGGTCCAGGCCTACCTCACCAAGTAGGCGAACCGCAGGTCAGATCAGGTCGCGGAATTCCTCGATCACGGCGCGGTAAACACGCTTCTTGAACGGCACGATCAGGTCGGGCAGCTCTTCGGGGCGCACCCACTTCCAGTCGTCGAACTCGGCCGGATCGTGCGCATCGAGGACCACGTGGTGATCCTCGCCGGTGAACCGGGCGAGGATCCAGTGCTGGCGCTGGCCGCGATAGCGGCCGCCCCACAGCTTGCCGAGCAGTTCGTCGGGCAGGTCGTAGAGCAGTTCCTCGCTGGTCTGAGCGAGGAAGGTGACGTGCTGCTCGGTGACGCCGGTTTCCTCCCACAGTTCGCGCAAGGCGGCGGCGCGGACTTCCTCGCCCTTGTCGATCCCGCCCTGTGGCATCTGCCAGAAATCGCCCTCGCGCGTGTCGATCCGCCGGCCGACGAAGACCAGGCCCTGGCCATTGACCAGCATGACGCCGACGCAGGGGCGATAGGGCAGGGCGGAGAAATCGTTCATGTCAGGAGGGCTCGCTCAGCTGGGCGGGATGGCCATTCACAACGCCGGAATCGGCTGGCGGTGCCTTAGCCATGGCCTGTCGCCTTGACCAGACGCGGCCTGACCCCATTTCTGCGTATGGCAGGGCCATAATCGCGCGAGTTTCGCCGCTGACAGATTTTCTGAATTGCGCCAGCGCGACAGGGGTGGCTTAGGCATTCGCATAGCGGGGCACGACGACTCCCCGGCAGAGGACCATCATGGCGACAGTACTGGCCGATACCAAGCCCACCGCGGCCGCGGGCAATTCCACCCCTGAAGCGGTGGTCGTGCGCTTTGCGGGCGATTCCGGCGATGGCATGCAGCTGACCGGCGGGCAGTTCACCCTGTCCACCGCGCTCGCCGGCAACGACCTTGCCACCTTCCCGGATTTCCCGGCCGAGATCCGCGCGCCGCAGGGCACGCTGTTCGGGGTTTCGGCCTTCCAGATCAACTTCGGCTCGACCGCGATCGAGACCGCCGGCGATGCGCCCGACGTGCTGGTGGCGATGAACCCGGCGGCGCTGAAGACCAATGTCCAGGCGCTCAAGCCCGGCGGGCTGATCATTGCCGACAGCGGCGAGTTCACCAAGCGCAACCTGGAAAAGGCGAAGTACGAGGTCAACCCGCTGGAGGATGGCTCCCTGGCGAAGTGGGACCTGCTGGCCTTCGACATCTCCGCGCTCACCCTTGAATCCGTCAAGCCCTTCGGCCTCGGCAACAAGGAAGCCCTGCGCTGCAAGAACATGTGGACGCTGGGCCTGGCCCTGTGGATGTTCGACCGCGACCGCGCTCCGCTGGTTGAGTGGCTGAAGGACAAGTTCCGCAAGAACCCGGTCCTGGCCGACGCCAACATTGCCGCGCTCAACGCCGGCCATGCCTATGGCGAGACGGCGGAGCTGGCCGGGCCGCTCAAGAAGCTGCAAATCGATCCGGTGCCGAGCGCGCCGGGGCTCTACCGTACGGTGACGGGGGCGGAAGCCGTCAGCCTCGGTCTGGTCGCGGGCGCGCAGCTGGCCGGGCTGCCGATGTTCTTCGGCGGCTACCCGATCACCCCGGCATCCGCGATCCTGCACAACCTCGTCAAGCTCAAGGAGTTCGGCGTCACCACCTTCCAGGCGGAAGACGAGATCGCCGCGATCTGCTCGGCCATCGGCGCGAGCTATGCCGGCCAGCTTGGCGTGACCTCGTCGTCGGGCCCGGGCATCGCGCTCAAGGGCGAGGCGATGGGCCTGGCGATCATGACCGAGCTGCCGCTGGTCATCGTCAACTCGCAGCGCGGCGGGCCGTCCACGGGCTTGCCGACCAAGACCGAGCAGTCCGACCTCTACCAGGCGGTCTATGGCCGCAACGGCGATGCGCCGCTGCCGGTGATCGCCGCCCGCAGCCCGGCCGATGCGTTCGACTGCGCGATCGAGGCCTGCCGCATCGCGGTCCAGTTCATGACCCCGGTGATCCTGCTGACCGACGGCTACATCGCCAATGCGGCCGAGCCCTGGGCCGTACCCGATCCTTCGGCCTATCAGCCGTTTCCGATCGAGTTCCTGGCCGAGAACAACAACCCCGCCGGCGGCAAGGTTCTCCCCTACAAGCGCGACGCCAAGGGCGTGCGGCCGTGGATCAAGCCGGGCACGCCGGGCCTGATGCACCGCATCGGCGGCATCGAAAAGGCGCCCGAGACCGGCGATCTCGACTACAGCCCCGCCGTCCACCAGCTGCAGACCGACGCCCGCAAGGCCAAGATCGATGGCGTGGCAAGCGCGATCCCGCCGCAGGGCGTGGAACTGGGCAACACCACCGGCAAGCTGGCCGTGGTCGGCTGGGGCTCCACCTACGGCCCGATCGTCCAGGCCGTCCGCCGCGCGCGGGCCAAGGGGCAGGACGTCAGCCACATCCATGTGCGTCACATCTGGCCGCTGCCGGAGAACCTGGGCGACCTGCTCAAGGGCTTCGACAAGGTGCTCGTCCCCGAGATGAACACCGGCCAGTTCAAGACCGTGCTGCGCGACCAGTACCTGATCGACGCCAGGCCGCTCAACAAGACCAGCGGCCAGCCCTACACCATCGCGGAAATCGAAGCCGCGATCGAAGCCATGCTGGCCTGAGGGGAAGACCCATGAACGACATGACCCCTATTGCCGTCCAGACCACTCTCAAGGATTGGGAAACCGACCAGGAAGTGCGCTGGTGCCCCGGCTGCGGTGACTATGCGATCCTCAAGGCGGTGCAGCGCATCCTGCCGGAGATCGGCGCCGATCCGGCCAAGACCGTGTTCGTTTCGGGCATTGGCTGCTCCAGCCGCTTCCCCTACTACGTGGAAAGCTATGGCTTCCACACGATCCATGGCCGCGCCCCGGCTTTCGCCACGGGCGTGAAGCTGGCCAACCCAGAGCTGGATATCTGGCTGGTGACCGGCGACGGCGACGGCATGTCGATCGGCGGCAACCACACGATGCACCTGCTGCGCCGCAACCTCAATTGCCAGGTCATGCTGTTCAACAACGAGATCTACGGCCTCACCAAGGGCCAGTACTCGCCGACCAGCCGTGAGGGCACTTCCAGTCCGTCGACTCCGCTGGGCTCGGTCGACCATCCGGCGCTGCCTTGCGCCTTCGCGCTGGGTTCGGGGGCGCGGTTCGTGGCCCGGGGCTTCGACGTTTCGAAGGAACTGGGCGGCGTGCTCAAGGCGGCCCATGCCCACAAGGGCGCGGCTTTTGTCGAGATCTTCCAGAACTGCATCGTCTACAACAAGGATCGCTTCGACGACTTCGCCGCCCCCAAGGGCGCGGAAGCCTCGCAGCTGTGGCTGAAGGATGGCGAGCCGATGCTGTTCGGCTCGGAGAAGTCCGGAGGGGTCAAGGGCATCGCCCTCGATCTTGCGACGCTTTCGCTCAAGGTGGTCGATGTGGTGGATGGCGACTGGCAGGCCGCCGGCGTGATCGTTCACAATGCGAAGAACAAGGCCGTGGCCCACATGCTGGTCGAAATGCCCTTCGGCCCGTTCCCGATGGCGCTCGGCGTGATCTTCGACGATCCGCGGCCGACCTACGAGGATGCCGTCCTCGGGCAGGACGTCAAGGCCCGCGAGGGCAAGGTGGCAGACCTCGGTAAGCTCCTGGCCAAGGGGCAAACCTGGACCGTCAGCGGAACGGCGGCGGATCCGGTCTGAGGCCGGTCCGAAGATCATGGCCGCGATCCATCTTCCGCGCGCCATGCGGATCGGAGCGGGGGCGCTGGACGTGCTTCCGGCGGCCCTGGCCGAACTGGGGCTGTCCGCCCCGGCGGTGCTGACCGATCCGTTCCTTGCGGGGAATGGCCTGCTTGAGCGGGTGATGGGCCTGCTGGCCGAGGCCGGATACGGGGCCCGGGCCTATGGCGAGGTGCGGGAGGATCCGACGGTCGCCTCGGTAAGCGCAGCCGTGGCCTTTGTCCGTGCCGGGCAGCATGATTGCGTGATCGGGCTTGGCGGCGGCTCGTCGATCGATACGGCCAAGGCCGTGGCGGTGCTGGCCCTGCGCGACGGGCCAATGCAGGCCTTGAAGGCGCCGCACCAGGAGAACGCGCCAGGGCTGCCGATCGTCGCCGTGCCGACGACCGCCGGGACGGGTTCGGAGGCGACTCGTTTCACGATCATCGCCGACGAGGCCAACGACGAGAAGATGCTCTGCGCGGGCCTCGCCTACCTGCCGGTGCTGGCCGTCGTCGACTATGAGCTGACATTGAGCAAGCCGCTGCGGCTGACGGCGGATACCGGGATCGACGCACTGACCCACGCGATGGAGGCCTATGTCTCGCGCCGGGCCAACCCCTTTTCCGACGGGCTGGCGCTTTCCGCAATGGGCCTGATCTGGCCCAACCTGCGCCGTGTCTGCGAACGGCCCGATGACCGCGCGGCGCGGGAGGCGATGATGATGGGATCACTGCAGGCGGGCATGGCTTTTTCCAATGCCTCGGTCGCGCTGGTCCACGGGATGAGCCGCCCGATTGGTGCGCATTTCCATGTGGCGCATGGCCTCTCCAACGCGATGCTGCTGCCGGCGGTGACCGCCTGGACCGCCCCGGCGGCGCTGGGGCGTTATGCGGATTGCGCGCGCGCGATGGGACTGGGCGAGGCGGGCGAGGGCGACCAGTCGGTGGTCGCCCGGCTCGTGGAGGCATTGCGGGAGGTGAACCGGGATCTCGCCGTGCCGACTCCGCTGACCTACGGTATCGCGGAAGCCGACTGGCAGCGTCTGATGCCGCTGATGGCCGAACAGGCGCTGGCCTCCGGATCGCCGGCGAATAACCCCCGCATTCCGGACGCCGAGGAGATCCAGCAGCTGTACCGCGAGGCCTGGGCCTGACCTGTCCCTTGGGGCAGGTTTGCCTCTTGCCTATAGTCATGCCGGTCGGCGGCGGCTTACCTCCGGGCCATGACCAGCCCCGTGATCGTCTGGCTGCGCCGCGACTTGCGGTTGGCCGACCAGGCCGCCTTTGCCGCAGCAGCTGCAAGCGGCGCGCCTGTGATTCCGGTTCATGTGCTGGATGACGAGGCACCGCGGCATCACCGAATGGGCGGAGCCTCGCGGTGGTGGTTGCACCATTCGCTGGCGAGCCTCGATGCCGACCTCAGGGCGATTGGCTCGCGCCTCGTGCTGAGGCGCGGCAAGGCGCATGAGGAACTCGCCAGCATCCGGCGCGAAGTGGGCGCGCGAACCGTCCATTGCATTGCTCATTACGAACCGTGGTGGCGCAATGCCGAGAAAGCCGTGGCCAAGCATTTCCAGCTGGTGCGGCATGACGGCAATTACCTCGCACCTCCCGGAACGGTGCTGTCTGGCGCAGGGACGCCCTATCGAATCTACACGCCGTTCTGGCGGGCGCTGGCGGAACGCCTGCCGCCCCCTCAGCCGGTCCCGGCGCCGATGACACTCATTGCTCCGGCGCACTGGCCGAAGACCGAGCATCTGGTTGACTGGGGCCTGTTGCCGACTGCTCCGGACTGGGCCGACGGCCTGCGCGCGGAGTGGACACCCGGCGAGGCCGGCGCGCGCGAACGACTGGCCGACTTTGCCCAGCGGGCGGCGTACTATGAGCAGCGGCGCAACCTGCCGGCGGAGGAGGGCACGTCACGCCTTTCGCCGCATTTGCATTTTGGCGAGATTTCGCCGGCAACGGCGTGGCATGCGGTGGCCTCGGCGGGCGGATCGGCCGGCACCTTCCTCGGCGAACTGGGATGGCGCGACTATGCGCAGAACGTGATCCTGCAGTTTCCCGACTATGCCGGGCGCAGCCACCGGGCCGAGTTCGAGACCTTCCCCTGGCGCAAAGGCGCAGAGGCGGCGGCCGATCTCAGGGCCTGGCAGGATGGCCGCACCGGTTATCCGATCGTGGATGCCGGGATGCGTCAGTTGTGGCGGACCGGCTGGATGCACAACCGGGTGCGAATGCTGGCCGCCTCGTTCCTGATCAAGCACCTGCTGATCGACTGGCGCGAGGGCGAGCGCTGGTTCTGGGATACGCTGGTCGACGCCGACTATGCGCAGAATGCGGTGAACTGGCAATGGAGCGCGGGCAGCGGCGTCGACGCCAACATGTTCTCGCGGATCATGGCCCCTCTCAGCCAGTCGGAAAAGTTTGATGCGGCGGCCTATATCCGGGAATGGGTGCCGGAACTCGCCGGACTGGCGGACGGTGTGATCCATGATCCGCCGGTGCGGCCGCACGGCTATCCGCAGCCGATCGTGGAGCATGGTTTTGCGCGGTCGCGCGCGCTGGCGGCGATGCAGGAGGCAAAGGGGCGATTGGCCTGATACCGGGCGGGGAGAGCGCGGCGGCCCCTGGTTCGGGGTGCCCCCCAACCGCCGCGCTCCGCCGGGTAAATCTTATTTCGAGCTCGTCACCGCGATGCCGAAGGCCGTGGCAATGCAGGGCGGTGGTGCTCGGCGGCTCTGGATTGCTTCGCTACGCTCGCAATGACGCGCGTGGAGGATGGATCAGAGCGTCGAGCGGAAGATCGTTTCGGGCTGCCAGCGGGCCAGGATGTTGTCGTGCACGATGGGCGACAGCAGGTTCTGGAAGGCGCATCCGATCAGGCTGTTGTTCCACCAGATCACCTCCGACTGGAGCGATTCGAGGCCCGGCAGCTGGATCCAGCAGATCGTGCCCGGCTGCAACCGGTTGACCGCCGAGGCGCAGAACCCGCCGAGCGACAGGTCATGTACGATGGTCGAGAAGCTGCGCCCGCCCGACGCGCGGAGCGTCGCGGGGATCGAGATGCGCGTACGCGGTGCGCAGCGGTCTTCCTGCGCGGCAACTTCGTAGCGTTGGTGGGTCTGCACCTGGCTCATCAGTCTTGCTCCCTACCTCCTACGCAGATCTGCGCAGGCCGGTGATTACGGAGTAAAGAATGCGGCAGGACTGCTTGCCGGCGGGTTACGCCTGATGGTTAACGGATTCGCGGTGCGGAGAGCCAAACTGTTCACCAAGAAGGCTAACCAGACGGTCGGCGACGACCTCCGGCAGCTTCACCGTGAGCGGATCTTCGCCGGGATAGGCGCGGGCGCGCATGGCGGTGCGGGTGGCTCCGGGATTGACGATGGCGACGCGGATCCGCGACACCGCGCGCACTTCCTGCGCATAGCAATCGAGCAGTTGCTCGAAAGCGGCCTTGGTTGCCCCATAGGCGCCCCAATAGGCGCGGGGGGCGGCGGCGACAGTGGAGGTGAGGCCGATCACGCGGGCATCGGGGCTGCGACGCAGCAGCGAATCAAAGTTGGCGATAAGCGACTGGGTGGCAAGCACGTTGATCGTGAGCGCCTTGTTGAAGCTCGACTGTTCGATATCGGCCACGCCGGAAAGCTGAGGCAGTTGGGCCGCAGCGATGACGAGGATGTCGAGCTTGTCCCAGCGGTTGCGAATCGCAGTGGCAAGGCGGGCCACGCCATCGGGTTCAGTAAGATCGACAGGAGCAATGGTTGCGCTGCCGCCAGAATGGTGAATCGCCTCCTCGGCCACCTCGAGCCCCTTCACGTCGCGCGCGGTGAGGATAACGTGGGCCCCGGCCCGGCCAAGCGCCAGTGCAGTGGCCGCGCCGATGCCCTTGCTTGCCCCGGTGACGAGCGCAACCTGGCCCGAAAAAGGCTTGTCCGACTGGCTCATCGGATCAGGCGACCTTATCGACCGGGAGCACGAGCTGGGCGGGACGTTCACGCTCGGCGAGATCGGTCAGCCGCGTCGGGTAGTCACCGCTGAAGCAGGCGTCGCAATATTGCGGGCAGGCGCTATTGCGGCCGGAGAGGCCGACTGCGCGATAGAGCCCGTCGATCGAAACAAAGGCGAGGCTGTCGGCCTGGATGAATTCCGCCATGGCCTTCACGTCCATCCGTGCGGCGAGCAGCTTGGAGCGTTCGGGGGTGTCGACGCCGTAGAAGCAGGAATGCTCGGTCGGCGGGGAGGCGATGCGCATGTGCACTTCGGCCGCGCCGGCATCGCGCATCATCTGGACGATCTTGAGGCTGGTTGTGCCGCGCACGATCGAATCGTCGACCAGGACAATGCGCTTGCCTTCGACGATCGCGCGGTTGGCGTTATGCTTGCGCTTCACGTCGGCATTTCGCGCGCCGTCGCTGGGCTGGATGAAGGTGCGGCCGACATAGTGGGAGCGGATGATGCCAAGCTCGAACGGAACGCCTGATTCCTGGGCATAGCCGATGGCGGCCGGCACGCCGCTGTCGGGCACGGGGATGACCATGTCGACATCGGCCAGCGATTCGCGCGCCAGCTCGCGGCCGATGGCCTTGCGGACCTCGTAAACCGAGCGGCCATCCATGATCGAATCGGGGCGGCTGAAGTAGACGTGCTCGAAGATACAGGGCCGCGCCGAGGGATCGCCGAACGGGCGATGCGTGCGCACGGCGCCGTCGAGATCGACCTCGACCATCTCGCCCGGATCGACCTCGCGCAGGAGATCCGCGCCGATCACGTCGAGCGCGACGGTTTCACTGGCGAAGACGGTGGCGTCGCCAAGCTTGCCCATGACGAGCGGGCGGATGCCCAGCGGATCGCGGCAGGCGATCATGCCGGCCGGCGTCATGCAGATCAGGGCATAGGCGCCCTCGACCAACCGCAGCGCGTCGACGAAGCGATCGAGCAGGGTGGGATAACGGCTGGTGGCGACGAGGTGGATGATCACCTCGGTGTCGGAAGTCGACTGGAAGATCGCGCCCTTCTGCACGAGATCGTGCTTGAGGTGCATGGCGTTGGAGATGTTGCCGTTATGCGCGATGGCGAAGCCGCCCGAGGCAAGGTCGGCAAACAGCGGCTGAACGTTGCGCAGGCCCGAGCCGCCGGTGGTCGAATAGCGCACGTGGCCCGCTGCCATGATCCCGGGCAACTCGGACAGCGCCTCGGCACTGGAGAAATTGGCGGCGACATGGCCGGTGCCGCGGCGCGAGTAGAACTCCTGCCCGTCAAAGCTGGTGATGCCCACGGCTTCCTGGCCGCGGTGCTGCAGGGCATGGAGGCCGAGCGCGGTCATCGCCGAAGCTTCGCGCGCGCCGATCACGCCGAAAATGCCGCATTCCTCGCGCAGCTTGTCGCCGTCCGCGTCGCAGAAAGGATTGGTCAGGTTCATGGTTCGGGTCCGGCGCCGGTGGGCCATTGTTACAGCCCGGTGCGGCGCATTTGGCGGTTCGGAGGGCGAAACGCAAGTCCGGCGGCAGGCGCAGACCACATTTGCATTTCGTCGCGCACCCGATAAACCCCGTCGCGCGTTGTCGCACAAATCGAGACCCATCCAGAAGGGCCCCAGTGATCCTCTCCCCGTTCGAATGGACCATCGCCAAGCGCTACATGCTGCCCGGGCGCGGCGAGGCGTTCATCGCGCTTGTCGCCGGGATCAGCCTGGTGGCGGTGAGCCTCGGTGTTGCGGCGCTGGTCATCGTGATGAGCGTGATGAACGGGTTCCGCGCCGAGCTGTTCGACAAGATCGTCGGGCTCAATGGCCACGCGATCATCCAGGCCTATGGGGGGCGGCTGGAGAACTGGCAGCAGGTGCTGGCCGAGGTCAAGGCTACGCCGGGCGTTACCCGTGCCACGCCGCTGATCGAGCAGCCGCTGCTGGCCACCTTCAACGGCCGGGTCGAAGGCATTCTCGTGCGCGGGAATACGCAAGCGGACATCGACCGGATCAAACCGCAGGTGAAGGACGGGTCGCTGCAATTGCTGCGCCCGGGCGCCAGTGTCATCGCTATCGGCGCGCGGCTGGCGGAAAACCTCGGCGCGCGAGTGGGCGATACGATCACGATCATCAACCCGCAAGGCCGGGCGACACCGTTCGGCACGGTGCCCCGGCAGGTGGGCTACACTGTCGGCGCGATCTTCGAGATCGGCGTCTACGATTACGACAACAGCTTCGTCGTCATGCCCATCCCGGACGCGCAGACCCTGCTGCTGACGGGGGATTCGATCGGCATGATCGAGGTGAAGACCACCGACCCCGACAAGGTGGACGAGATTCTCGCCCCGCTGACACGCAAGCTTGCGGGGCAGGCCGTCGTCACCGACTGGAAGACGATCAACGCCGCCCTGTTCGAGGCGCTCTCGGTGGAGCGGGTGGCGATGTTCACCGTGCTCTCGATCATTGTGCTGGTGGCCGTGTTCAACATCCTGTCGTCGCTGATCATGCTGGTGCGGGCGAAGACGCGCGACATCGCGATCCTGCGGACCATGGGCGCGCGGCGCAACAGCTTGCTGAAGGTGTTCGTGACGATCGGCTTCTCGATCGGGGCGCTGGGCACCGGCATGGGCCTGCTGCTCGGCTTTGTGTTCCTGTTCTTCCGACAGAACGTGGTCAACGCGGTGCAATACGTCACCGGCCAGAACCTGTGGGATCCGTCGATCCGCTTCCTTACCGAATTGCCGAGCCGGTCGGACCCGGTGGAAATCACGGTCATCGTCATCATGGCGCTGGTGCTCTCGTTCCTCGCCACGCTCTACCCGGCGTGGAAGGCGGCGAGCACCGATCCGGTGCAGGTGCTGCGTTATGAATGATCCGGTCGTGCGCCTTGTCGGCGTCACCCGCAGTTTCGAGCAGGGCGGGGTGCGGATCGACGTGCTCAAGGGCGTCGACCTGGACGTACGTCCTGGCGAGATCGTGGCGCTGCTGGGGCCCTCGGGTTCGGGCAAATCGACCATGCTGCAGGCGATCGGCCTGCTCGAAGGCGGCTTTGGCGGCAAAATCGAGATCGCCGGAGTGGACGCTTCGGCTGAAGATTCGGCGGGGCGGACGACATTGCGCCGCGAGCATCTTGGCTTCGTGTACCAGTTCCACCACCTGCTGCCCGATTTCACCGCGATCGAGAACGTGATCCTGCCCCAGCTGATCGCCGGAACAGCGCAGAAGAATGCGGAAGGCCGCGCGACCGAATTGCTCGGGAGTCTGGGCCTTGGCCAGCGACTGACCCACAAGCCGAGCCGGCTTTCGGGTGGTGAACAACAGCGCGTGGCCGTGGCCCGCGCCCTAGCGAACCGCCCGGCGCTGGTGCTGGCCGACGAGCCCACCGGCAATCTCGACGAGGCGACAGCGGACAAGGTCCTCGCCCAGTTCCTCGCGCTGGTGCGCGGTGAGGGTAGCGCCGCGCTGATTGCCACGCACAACGAGCGGCTGGCGCAGGCGATGGATCGGGTGGTGCGGCTCCATGACGGGCGGCTGCGCTAGGGTCTCACCCGCGCCGGGTGCTATTCCTCGCCGTGGCCGAGGGCGAGGTAGTCGAGGCTTTGCATTTCCATCAGGCGGCTGACGGTGCGGTCGAACTCGAAGCGGCCGTCCTCGTCGCCGCCCGGGCCGGGATCGTAGAGGAGTTCCGGGCGGGTGGCGGCAGCGGCGATCAGCTTTACCCTGCTTTCGTAGAGCGCGTCGATCAGCACCTTGAAGCGCGCGGTTTCGTTGCGCCGCTCCGGGCCGAGCCGCGGGATGCCCATGATGATGACCGTGTGATAGGCTTGGGCCACGGCGAGGTAATCCGGCGCGCCGCGAGCTTCCTCGCACAGCCGCTTGAAGCTGAACACGGCAACGCCCTTGAAGCTCCTGGGCACAAAGAGCTTGCGACCGCCGCCCAGATCGAGCTCGCCCGAGGGCACATGGGCGCTGTCTTCAGGCGGATAGTCGGTCAGCCGGAAGAACGCCTCGCGCGCCCTCGCGGTCGCCTCCTCGCCGAGCGGGCAGTACCAGGTGTCGATCCCGGCCAGGCGGTCGAGGCGGTAGTCGACGGGGCCGTTGAGCGTCAGCACGTCGAGCTCGCGTTCGATCAGGGCAATGAAGGGCAGGAAGTGCTCGCGGTTCAGGCCGTCCCTGTAAAGCTGGTCTGGCGCCCGGTTGGAGGTGGTTACCACGGTCACCCCCTGCTCCATTATCAGCGCCGTGAAGAGGCGGCTCATGATCATGGCGTCGGCGCTGTTGTTGACCACCATTTCGTCGAAGGCAAGCACCTTGAGCCCGCGGGCGATGGTGGCCGCGACCGGCGGGATCGGATCGCCGCTTTCCTTCTTGCGCTCCTCGCGCAGGAGGGCGTGGACCTCCAGCATGAAGGCGTGGAAATGAACCCGGCGCTTTTCGGCGATGCCGAGCGTGTCGTGGAACAGGTCCATCAGCATGGACTTGCCGCGACCCACGCCGCCCCACATGTAGATCCCGCGCGGGCTGGCGGCGGGCCTGGCCGAAAACAGGCGGGACAGGAGGCCGCCCGACCTCGGAGGGTTTTCCAGTTCGGCCTGCAAGCGGGCGAGGCGCACGGCGGCGGTGGCCTGTTCCGGATCGGCCCGCAGTTCTCCGGCAGCGACGAGCTCGCGGTAACGCTCAAGCAGCGCGCTCATTCCCGGCTCTGCTTCCCGTGATACGACCAGACCTGCCGGCCTGGACTGTCCGGAACCGACAGGCAAAGGAGCGTCGCGCCTGCCGGCGTCGACGGCGCTGGACAGGCACCGCTCACGTCAGATGTGGCGCTCGGCCTGCATCTTCTTGATTTCGGCGATGGCGCGAGCCGGCGAGAGTCCCTTGGGGCAGACGTTCGCGCAGTTCATGATGGTGTGGCAGCGATAGAGGCGGAAGGGATCTTCCAGCTCGTCAAGCCGCTCACCCGTCATCTCGTCGCGGCTGTCAGCCAGCCAGCGATAGGCCTGGAGCAGGATCGCCGGGCCCAGGAACTTGTCGGAATTCCACCAGTAGCTGGGGCAGGAGGTGGAGCAGCAGGCGCACAGGATGCACTCGTACAGGCCGTCGAGCTTCTCGCGCTGTTCGGGGCTCTGCAGGCGCTCCTTGCCGGAGGGCGTGGTGCTGACGGTTTGCAGCCAGGGGCGGATCGAGGCGTATTGCGCGTAGAAGTGCGTGAAGTCGGGGACCAGGTCCTTGATCACTTCCATGTGCGGCAGCGGGGTGATGCGGATATCGCCCTTGAGATCCTCGATCGCGGTGGTGCAGGCGAGGCCGTTGCGCCCGTTCATGTTCATCGCGCAGGAGCCGCAGATGCCTTCGCGGCAGGAGCGGCGGAAGGTGAGCGTGGGATCGATCTCGTTCTTGATCTTGATGATCGCGTCGAGGACCATCGGCCCGCACTGGTCGAGGTCGATCTCGAACTTATCGTAGCGGGGGTTCTCGCCGCTGTCCGGATCGTAGCGGTAAACGGTGAAGGTCTTCACGTTGCTGGCGCCCTCGGCCTTGTGAACGCGGCCCTTGCCGTTGATCTTGCTGTTCTTGGGAAGCGTGAAGGTTGCCATGTGCCCAATCCGTGAAAGATGCTTTGCAAAGTGCCTCTAGCGAATCGTCGCCACAGGGCAAGGGGCTCGGATGTACCTCGTAACGAAAGGGCAGGGGAGTGACTGATCGGAACTGGTACATGGGCAAGGTGGCCGTCGTCACCGGCGGCGCCCGCGGGTTCGGCAAGGCCTTCGGCGCTGCGCTCGGCGCACGCGGGACCAAGGTCCTCCTGATCGACGTAGACGGCGAGGCGGCCGAGGCAGCCGCGGCACAGATCCGCGGACAGGGCGCGCAGGCGACAGGGTTTGCCGGTGACGTGACCGACGAAGCGGCCATGGCCAAGGCGATGGCCCTCGCCGCCGGACCTGATGGCGGCATCGACATTCTCATCAATAATGCGGGGCTGCACTCTGCAAGCTACTCGGGAAAAATGCGCGAGATGGGTCTCGCCAAGGTCCGCCGGCTGTTCGACGTCAACATCAACGGGACGCTCGTCTGCACCCTGGCGGCCGTGCCCTACATGACCCGCGAGGGCGCCAGCATCGTCAACATTTCTTCGGGCGGGGCCTACTTCGGCCATAGCGCCTATGGGTTGAGCAAGCTGGCCGTGGCCGAAATGGCGATAGCCTTCGCCAAGGAACTGGCGCCGATCCGCGTGAATGCGATCGCCCCGGGGCTGATGCTCACCGAAACGATCGCGGCGGAAATGGACCCGGCGTGGCGGGCCCAGATCAAGGCCCAGGCGCAGTTCCTCGCCATCGACGGCAAGGAACAGCACATCGTCGACGCGATGCTGTTTCTGACCTCGCCGCAAGCCGAGTTCATCACGGGCGAGGTGCTGAAGGTCGGCGGGGGGATGGGGGCTGCTGTCTGATCCGACGCGCCCCGCGCTGCTTTTTCGATCAGGCAGAATCGATCAGCCGGTCCATCTCGCGATGGTGGTTGGTGATCGTGATCTCCTGGCGGTCGGAGAAGGCGACCATCGAAATCCCGCGCGAATGCAGGCCCCGCTGCACCCGGCCGACATTGCTGATGTCCTGCTGCGGAATCAGGCGAAATCCGTCGGGGTCGGTCGGGTCGGTCACCTCGGTGATCTTCCACTCCGGCGCCTCTTCCCCTTCCGGGTAGGTGGACAGCGCGAAGACCTCGAACAGGCAGGCGTCGGGATTGTTGTCCGGCATCGGCCGGGCTCGATACATCACGCAGTTGCCGAAATAGGGCAGGAAAACGACGTGGGGGAAGATATTCATGTCGGTGACCTGGCGCATCGCCTCTACCGTACCGATCGCCCGGCCTTCCGCGGCATAGTGCTCCCGGATCACGCGCTCCAGTTCGTCGCCGATTGTCGAGCCGTCTGGAACAGGGCGATTGCGCATGGACCGGGCGATCTCCATGTCACCCTCGGTGATCATCGCGTCGAGGCCCTCGGCATTGGCGCCGAGCCCCTTCATCATCGCCTGGAATTGCGTTTCGTGGGTGCAACTCCCCGCCGCAGGGGCCGAGCCGCGGCCTTCCGACATCGTCTGGCCCGGAACCGTCCGGAAGATGCCGTGGCCATTGGGAAATGTTTTGTATTCATAGATTCTGGCGAACGCTTCCGCATCCGGGAAAGCCGTGGCCAGCTGCGGATGGGTCACCGGTACGTGGTAGGCCTCCATGAAGGCCTCCAGCGCGACCTTCCAGTTGCAGGGCGCAACAATGGTGCGGTGCCAGCGGAACCGCATTTCCGAGAGCCTGATCCCGTCGACCAGTTCCTGGATCGGGGCAATGTGCTGTTCGAAGGGGACAGGATCGGGATCGAAGGTGATCCACACCGATCCGCCCCACAGCTCGGTCCTGACTTCCTTTAGCGCCACGTCTTGCGCGGTGAGGCAGCCGGCTTTGAACTCCTGGCGGTCGGGCAGGTAGATGTTATCACCAAGGGTGTTCCACTTCCAGCCGTGAAAGGGACAAGTGAAGGTTGCGTCTGCCAGCTGGCCGGCGCCGACCGCCAGCGCCGTTGCGCGGTGGGGGCAGACGTTGTGGTAGGCCTTGATCGACATGTCGACGGCACGAACCAGCACCACGGAATCGTCGAGGATCTCGTAGACGTAGTAGTCGCCCGGGCGGCGCAACTGGTCGATGCGGGCCGCCATCTGCCAGCACTTGCCCCAGATGTGCTCGCGTTCAAGCTCGGCGAATTCGTGGCTCGTATAGCGGGCAGTGGGCACGGCGTTAGGCTGGGCTCGCCATTCGCGCGGCAGCTTCGAGGCGGCGAATGCCGGTTCGATCAACTTGCATCCCTCCGGTTGCGGGCGGCATTGCTCGGCGCCGGCGTCGTGCCGAAGAAAGTGTTGGGGATGTTCGGCTCCGTCGATGATGTGGATCAAAACCGGCTGCGGCTCTCCATTACGCAAACAGCGCGGGAATTGCTTCCCGCGCTGCTGCAATGATCGGAGTTGCGGTTCAGGCGCCGAAGGTGCGCTGCCACCATCCGCGCCGCAGTTCCCCATCCCCTGCACCGGCGGCCGATTCGTCTGCTGCCGTCGCGTCAGGTTCGGGAGACGCTTCCGTTACCGCAGTTGCCGTGGGCTCGGCCGCTTGTGCCGCAGCCTTCTTGCGGGTCCGCTTCGGCTTGGCCTCGGCAGCTGGTGCCGTGGCTTCTTCCGCTGCCGAAGCGGGAGCAGGTTCGGCAGCCGCAGCGGCCTTCTTGCGAGTCCGCTTCGGTTTGGCGGCGGGCTCTTCCGCCGCAGGTTCGGCAGCCGGTGCCGGCTCGTCGGACGACACCTCGGCCGTAGCTTCAGCCGGGGCGATTTCGGCATCGGCCTTCTTGCGGCGGGTGCGCTTGGGCTTTGCCGGTGCCTCCTCGGCCACCGACTCGATCGGTGCCGGGGCGGGTGCTTCCTCTGCTACCGCCGGGGCTGCGCCTTCGGCTTCGTCGGCGTCGTCAGCTGAAGCTTCGCCGGCCTCCTCGCCATCACCCTGGTCGTCGCCGCCTTCACCGCGGTTGCGGCCGCCACGCCGGCGACGGCCACGACGGCGACGCTTGCGCGGACCATCCTCGCCATCCTCGGCATCGTCATGGGTTTCGATCGCGCCTTCGCCCTCATCGGCTTCGCCCTCGTCGGCATCGGCTTCATCGGCTTCGCCCTCGGCCTCGCCTTCACCCTCACCGTCTTCGCCGCGATTGCGGTTGCGACCACCCCGGCGACGTTTGCGGCGCTTGCGGCGTCCGCCGCCTTCGCCATCCTCGTCCTCGTCGCGGGGACGACGCTCACCACGATCGCCCCGTTCGGAACGCTCCTCGGCCACGTCTTCCTCACCCTCGAACTCTTCCTCGTCGACGAGGTCCTCCTCAGGCTCCTGGATCGGCTCGAACTTCGGCATCGAAGTCGGCCGCGGGCCTGAAGAGCCGACGCGCATTTTGGCGCCCTCGTTCTCTCCCTCGGGGATCACTTCCACGCGCACCCCATAGCGATGCTCGATCTCGTGCAGGTCGGCGCGCTTGGCGTTGAGCAGGTAGATAGAGGCCTCGGTGGAAGCATAGAGCGTGATCACCGTGCCGCGGCCCTTGGCGGACTCGTCCTCGATCAGGCGGAGGGCGGAGAGCCCGGCGCTGGAGGCGGTGCGGACCAGGCCCGTGCCATCGCAGTGCGGGCAGCCGCGGGTCGTGGCTTCGAGAACGCCGGTGCGCAGGCGCTGCCGGCTCATTTCCATCAGTCCGAAGCCGGAGATGCGGCCGACCTGGATGCGCGCGCGATCGTCCTTCAGCGCGTCTTTCATGGCCTTCTCGACCTTGCGGACGTTCGAGCCGTATTCCATGTCGATGAAGTCGATCACCACCAGGCCGGCCATGTCGCGCAGGCGCAGCTGGCGGGCGATCTCGCGGGCCGCTTCGAGGTTGGTGGAGACAGCCGTCGCCTCGATCCCGTGCTCCTTGGTGGAGCGGCCCGAGTTGATGTCGATCGAGACCAGCGCCTCGGTCGGGTTGATCACCAGGTAGCCGCCACTCTTCAGCTGGACCATCGGGTCGTACATTGCTGTCAGCTGGTCTTCCGCGCCAAAGCGCTGGAACAGCGGCACCGGATCGGCATAGGCCTTCACGCGCCGGGCATGGCTGGGCATCAGCAGCTTCATGAAATCGCGCGCCGCGCGATAACCGCCTTCACCCTCAACCACGACCTCTTCGATGTCGCGGTTGTAGATGTCGCGGATGGCGCGCTTGATCAGGTCCGAATCCGAATGGATCATCGCCGGCGCGGAGCTCTTGAGCGTGTTCTCGCGGATCTCGTCCCACAGGCGGGCGAGATAGTCGAAGTCCCGCTTGATCTCGGTCTTGGTGCGCGAGAGTCCCGCGGTCCGAACAATGCAGCCCATCGACTTGGGCAGGTCCATCTCCGAGATGATCGACTTCAGGCGCTTGCGGTCCGCCGCCGAGTTGATCTTGCGGCTGATGCCGCCGCCGTGGCTCGAATTGGGCATCAGCACGCAATAGCGGCCGGCGAGGCTGAGGTAGGTGGTGAGGGCGGCGCCCTTGTTGCCGCGCTCTTCCTTGACGACCTGGACCAGCAGCACTTGCCGCCGGTGGATCACATCCTGGATCTTGTAGCGGCGGCGCAGCGCCATGCGCTTGGCGCGCAGCTCGTCGGCTTCCTTGGCGTGGGCGCGGCCCTTGCCGCTGCCCTGCCGGCGGCGACCGCGGCGGCGCGGCTGCTCCTCGCTGCCTTCTTCGCTTTCCTCGCCATCGTGGTCGAACCCGCCCTCCACGTGGCCGTCCTCGATCGTGGCGACCTCGTCCTTCTCCGAGGTGTCGATCTCGGTGACGCTGCCAAAATCGTCATCCTCGTGGCGGTCGTGGTCGGTCCCGGCCAGATCGTCGGCCAGGCTCTCGCCCAGCTCGTCGTCGCCCACGAAGTCTTCCTCACCTTCGGCGACGGCACGCAGGGCGGCCTCTTCCTCGGCATGAGCGGCTTCTTCCGCGAGCAGACGCTCCCGGTCTTCCTTGGGGATCTGGTAGTAGTCAGGATGGATTTCGCTGAAGGCGAGGAACCCGTGCCGGTTGCCACCAAAATCGACGAAGGCCGCCTGCAGCGACGGTTCGACCCGGGTTACCTTGGCGAGATAGATGTTGCCCTTGATCTGCTTGTGTTCGGCAGATTCAAAGTCGAATTCCTCAATCCGGTTGCCCTTCAGCACCGCCACCCGGGTTTCTTCCGGGTGGCGCGCATCGATAAGCATGCGCGTGGTCATCAAATAATCTCCGTGCGCGCCACCAGCCTGGCGAAAGAACCAGGCGGGCGCGTCTGTTCAGGTCATCGCCGCGAAGCCCATGGGCGCGGGCGGCGAAACGGTGGTTCGGGGTGTGCGTGTCTGCCGGAAGGAGAAGGCGCGGCGATTGCGAACGCGCATTGTCAAAGGACCCTGACGCCACCGGCATCGTCGCCCTCGGGGGCGTCGAACTCCGGAACGGGGCAGGGCTTCTCATACCAGCATCAACTCAGTTACGATCCACCGGGCGCAAATGGCCCGGCTGGTCGGGGATCTGCCGCGATCCTCGATTTCCTGTCTTAATCAGCCAAGTAACTGGCGAAAAAGCGCTGGAGAGGACTGCGGCGAAACGGCCCCGGACAATCTGACTAGCATTGCGCTCCAGACCCGGCAAGCATTTGCGCATCGCGTTCTGTCGCGACGGTGATTGCGGCGGGCGCGGTCCCGGCCTAACGAGCACAGGTTCATGCGCCGTCTCGTCGATCGCCTGTTGCTGTTGTTCGTGTCGGTTTCCGGCGTGGCCGCGCTGTTCGCGCTGCTGCTGGTGGCCGATCGCTTCTTCGCGGCGCCGGGCGCCGGCCGGGATTACGTCTTGCGCATCGTTCTCCCGCCGTCGGGGGGAAAGCTTGGCCTGCCGCGCATCGAAGGTCCCCTCGATGCGAGCCGGCCGCTGGTAGTGATCGACGCCGGCCACGGGGGGCACGATCCCGGTGCCGGCGCCGATCCAGTGAAGGAAAAGGCGGTGACGCTCGCGCTGGCCGAGGCGCTGCGCGACCAGTTGCTCGCCGGGGGCGGGGTTCGGGTCGCGCTGACGCGCAATACCGATCGCTTCCTGCTCCTGCCCGAACGCGCGGCGATCGCCCGGCAGCTCAAGGCTGACCTGTTCCTCTCGGTTCACGCCGATTCGAGCACCAACCCCGACGCGGTGGGCGCGACGCTTTATACCCTCTCGGATCGGGGCTCGAACGAGGAGGCCGGGCGCATCGCCGCCTCGGAAAACAATGCCGACATGGTCAACGGCGTAGCGCTCTCCGGCCAGAGCGACATGGTCAGCGCCATCCTCGTCGACCTGTCCCAGCGCGAGAGCGTAGCCCAGGCCGAGGCCTTCGCCCGGTTGGTGCTGCGGGAAGGGGCGGGGAAGATCGACTTCCGCGATCGCTCGATCCAGTCCGCGGCATTCATTGTGCTCAAATCGGCGGACGTTCCTTCCGTGCTGTTCGAGGCGGGATACCTCAGCAATGCCGCCGACGCGGCTCGCCTGGTTTCTCCGGAAGGCCGGCAGGCATTCGCCGAAGTGACCGCCCGCGCCATCCGCGTCCACTTCGCGCGGCGACTGGCGACAGCTCCGCCGCCGTCTGCCGCTGCCCCCTCTCCCGCTCCGGTGCAGACCGGAACTGGCGACTAGCCCCGGGCCCACCCAGTCTCTATAGGCAGCTGCGAACATGGCCGACGAGCTCCCCCCGCAAGATCAGCACATGCGCCTGCGCCGTCAGGCCTCGGGCCTGTGGCAGCGATCACGCGGGCGGTTTGCCGAACTGTGGAAGGCCGATCGGCGGTTCCGGATCGCCGCCTCGCTGCTCGGCGGGATCGTTGCGGTCT
>JGI24751J29686_10000243_pt1 | contig 21745 bp, 21 predicted proteins | sample KBSSwiS6_FD_29686 | JGI IMG/M metagenome (IMG submission 29686)
TCCTCCAAGGCCGGTGCCGTCGGGGCAGCCGTTTTTAATGGTACATTGTTGTATCACGATCGCGCGTTCGACTTCCAGCACATCCTTGTGGTGACGATGCGCGAGCCAGCCGGTCTGATCGTATACCTCGGCAAGGCTGGCCCCGTCCGGACGCAGGAGCAGGGCAATCACCCCGGCGCGTTTGCTGGGCGACCACGACTTCGGAGATCAGCTTGCGCCGGATGGGGTCGGTGATTTGCGTGCGGGTGCGCTCGTCATCGGTAACCGAGGTGGGAAGCGGCAGGACGTGACGGTCATCGCGCTTGGCGGCATGGGCGAGGACGATCCGATGCGGGTCGGTCGGCTTGGTGTGCGTTGCATGGGATTTTCTCTGTCTCGTTGTGGGCAGCGATCGTGCCGTCCCACTTCCTGAAGCTTCGGGGATGCGGTTCCCGAGCGTACCGCGCGCGTCCCGCTGGCACGAACAGCAATGCTTCCGTTTGCGGGGAAGACGGGTGGATCTTGCAGGTATGTGGATGAGGGGTGCGGAACTTGCGTTCGATGACCGGCTGCTCCCGATTTCGGCATTGCCGATGCGCAGCCGACCGCCCCGGGACTCGCCGCGCGCGGCGGCGGCAGGCTGGACGTGAAGCTCTACCCCCACGCGTGAGCGGTCGGTCGCGCCTTATCGCACGAGGCCCCCGTCCGCCAACACGACCTGAGCCTGAATGTAGGCGGCATCGTCAGACAGCAGCATGGCCACCACCCCGGCGATATCCTTCGGCTCGCCCAGTCGAGGAACCCGCGCGGCACCAAGAATCTGGTCCCGGAATTCCTGTTCGAGCGCCATCACCGGGGGCGTCATGATCATGCCGGGCGCCACAACGTTGGCACGGATGCCCTGCTGGCCCCAACCGGAGGCCACGTGCCGCGCCAGGGCTTCGACCCCCGCCTTCGAAGCAGCATAGGCCAGCCGCACGCCCTCGCCGTACTGGACCGCGCCGGAGCTGGTATAGACGAATGCGCCCTGTCCCTGCTCCAGCATCGGTGGCAGTGCATGCCGGGTCATGTAAACGTAGCCCTTGAGGTTGACCGCCATGGCCCTGTCCCAATAAGCGAAATCGATGTCCAGCACTGTCGTATCGAGGTGCTGATCGGCCAGGTAAGCGCCGTTGGCGTGAACACCGTCAATATGACCGAAGCGGTCCAAGGCCAGCTTGACCAGTGCTGCGCATTGCTCTTCCTCGGCCAGATCCAGCGGTGCGGCGACCGCCGTACCGCCGGCGTCGTTGATCTCGCGGGCCAGACTCGCGGCGCCGGTCTCATCCAGGTCGCCGATCACCAGCGACGCACCTTCGGCGGCAAGCCGCCGTGCCGTAGCTGATCCGAGCCCACCACTGCCGCCGGCCAAGACCACGGTCTTCCCGTTGAATCGCCTCATCCGTCCTCCCTCGATCAGCACGCTTCGGGCGGCCCGTTGACGCCAATAAAGTTACCTCTAGGCTACCTCCACGAACAACAACAAAAATGCGCGGATGCCGGTATGATCGAAACCGACGACTCTGCAGAACTGCGCGCGCTCACCGCACAGCAGATGTTCGATCCCGATCGCCTTGATGCAGATTCGGTCGGCGGGACTTTGCCGAATTATATCAGCCGCTTCAACCTGGGAGCGAATCGATGAGCTCGTCTTACCATCCCGCCGACACCGTTCTGATCCCGGAACACGACTTAACGCTGGTGGAATCCATCGGAGAACCCGAGGTGATGGGGACGTTGACCACCTGGCTTCACGACGGCGACAGCAACACCGGCTTCAACCTATCCGTTGACGACACCGGGCCGGATGGAAGCGGGGTTCATCGAACGCAAAATATACGCACCATAGGAGAGAGTCGCAGATGGAAGTAGACCTCACTGGCGGGCTGGATCCCGCCCACGAATACCTCCACACGGAGTACCAGACTGCTAAGGGCCTTCAGGAAGGCATGAACTGGTGGCTCTGGGACGATGCAGGCCAATTCTGCATGCCCCGCTTCGCGGTCGAATGCACTACCCCGGATTGGGATCATCCGGAAATCCAGCTCGGCTTCGCGCGTGCCGACGGCAAATTGTTGCTACGCAACCTGAGCAAGGCGCCAGTACATAAAAAGCTCGACGCTGCCGGCAATGCTTCGCATCTGGGTGCCGGGCCGCTTTGGTTCGACTGCATCGAGCCGTTTCGTCGCTATAGCGTCGAGTTCCAAGGCAACGCCATAGCGGGTACTTTCGAAGAGATGTTGGCGCCCGCATTCACCAGCGACGAGCGCGGGGTTTACGCCATGGCCGCTGGCAGGGACAGCCCTCCCCTCAGCATTGCCGCGTTGCAGTTTGCCATCGAAGCAAAGGCGGTAGTGCCCCCTTGGGTTCAGGGTTCAATGTCAGACGATGCCCACGAACGGATGAAGGCCGGCGCCGAAGCCGAGTTCGTGGGCGGGCAGCGGCTGGAACAACTGATGCGGGTCAAGGGTACGATCAACTACAACGGCACCACTCAAGAGTTCACCGGCGGGGCGCTGCGCATTCGGCGCACTGGCATCCGCAACATCACTGGCTTCTGGGGCCACTGTTGGCAATCGGCGGTGTTCCCCAGCGGAAGGGCCTTCGGCTACATCGCCTTTCCACCGCGGGCCGACAATTCTTCGTCTTACAACGAGGGATACGTCTTCCTAGGCGAAGGCAGCCTGATCCCGGCGCGGGTGGTGGAAGCTCCGTGGCTCCGCCATTACCAATTCTCAGGTGAGGACGTCGGGTTTGTGATGGAGACGCTCGACGGGCGCCGTTTCGCGATCAAAGGCACATCCTTTGGAGGCGTGCCGAGCGTAGCGGCCGCAGGCTCGGCCATGCCTTCGCTCTTCCAGTCTGTCGCCCACTACGAGTGGGACAACGAGAAAGCTTACGGCATGATGGAACGTTCGAATTTACCGGAGAACATCACAGGCCCGACCTGATGGATGGCTCAGACAGATGCTGTCATCTGTGGAAGCTCTTGCCGTGGCAGCCGGTGATTCGCCGCTGGCTGCTGATCAGCATCCAGCCGGGGATCGCACACCTCCAGCCCGCCATACTTGGCCTTCAGCTTGTAGAATGTCGCCGGGCTGAGCCCGTTCTTGCGACATACCTCGGCCGTGGACAGGCCAGCCTCGTGCTCTTTGATTGCTTCTCGAAAAAAATGGCTCTTCCTCATTCGCCTGCTCCTTCGTCGGGGCAGACCCTACATCAGATCCAGGGAACCAGCGGGGGGCAGGTCGATCGCCAATTGCCGGCGCCGGCCGCCGCCGCCGCCGCCTGAACCGCCCTTTGCCTCCCCAGAGCTACTCTCCAATGGGCTGCTGTAGAGGTACGTTGACTCTCAAATAGGTACCTCTAGGTTGCATCAAAATAAGACAGAAGATGAGCGGATGCCTGCATGAATAACGCCGACCACGCTGCCGAGCCGCGCGAACTTACCGCCGATGAAATGTTCGATCCTGAGCGGTTGATGCGCGGGGCCGAAGCCGAAACGAGTCAATCGGATTGGGGCGACACCGATTTTGTGGATGGGCTCGAAATGCTTTGTCGTGCCCTCCGGGAGGATCACAACCGCTCGGCCTCGGCCGTAAGCATCTTTGGCGCGGAGCTCACCAAACTCCTGAAGTTGCGGCTGGGGCTCGCGGCGGCACGAAAGGAACACCCCGAAATTGCGCAGCAAAGGGTCGTCGCGCCGCTGATCGTTCTGGGACTTCCCCGCAGCGGAACGACCATTCTGCACTCGATCCTTTCTGCTGATCCCACGGTGCGCAGCCCGCACAAGTGGGAGTTGGATGATCCTTTTCCGCCGCCCCGGACGGAAACATTCCTGACCGACCCAAGGATCGCGGTCGCGGAAGCCGCGGTCGCCCAGCTGAGTCCGACGTTCCGGGCAATGCACCAGGTCGGCGCACAGCTCCCACTGGAGTGCAACACGATCCAGCGCGGCAGCTTCCGCACGTGCGATTTCGCCGCCCTGATCGGCATTCCCAGTTATCACCACTGGCTCATCAACGAGGCCGAAATGGCCCCATCCTACGCGTTCCACACGCAGTTCCTGCAGCACCTGCAAGCATTTGCGAACAAAGACCACTGGGTACTCAAGGGCCCGACTCACATGTACTGGCCGGAGCAGCTGCTGAAGGCCTATCCCGATGCCCGCATCGTCATGACGCACCGCGACCCGGTACAGATCATGGCTTCCAGCCTGAGCTTGATCACCCACATCCGCGAGATGATCGAGCCGGCCAACATCGCCGAAATCACCCATGAGCAGGGCACCTGGAGCGAGGCGGTCCGCCGCATGCTCGCATTCCGCGACGGCTGGCACGACCCGCACCAGTTCTGCGACGTCCAGTACAAGGATTTCATGGCCGATCCGCTCGGGGTGGTGCGTGGGATCTATGCCCACTTCAACATGGACCTCTCATCCGATGCCGAAACCGCGATGCGGACATTCATTGCCGACAACGCGCAGGAGAAACACGGCAAGCACCAGTACGCCGCCGCCGACTATGGCCTGGACACAGCCGCGGTTCGCCGGGACTTCGCCAGCTATATCAACCGATTCTGTCTGGAGGCCAACCGATGACTGCGTCCTATCATCCAGCTGATACTGTCCTCCGGCCCGAGGACGACTACGCCTTGGTCACCCCAATCGGCGATCCCGAAGTCGCGGAAACGTTCAACACCTGGGTCTATGACGGGGACAGCAATACCGGCTTCAACTTCTATCCAATGTCCACGCCCGGGCGGATGGAGATCGGGATCACCGTGTTCCTTCCCGATGGCCGCATCGCCCGCGCGGCCTGCGGCAACGCTGCCGAGTTTACCGATCCGGCCCATCCCGCCAGCCAATATGCCGCCATGAACTGCCTCGAGCCGTTCAGGCGCTGGGCCTGCAGTGTCAGGGACATGCCGGTGTGGATCACCGACGATGCCGCCAATTCCAGCCGCAGCGCGAGCGACACGGATCCGACCACGACAATCTCGTTCGATGCGGAACTGACCATGCCTGCCCCGCCGTGGATCAACGGCGCACTGTTGCCCGAATCCCGCCAGACCCTGGATGAAAGGGTCGGTGGGTGGTTTTCCAACCGCCTGGCGGAGGGCTTCTCTCCGCTCGCCTTCCGTTACGATTCCCTGGTGGAAGGCCGCGGCGAGATCCGGTTTGAAGGGCAGGTCTTTCCCTTTTCCGGACAAGGCGTGAAAGGCCATGTCCGCGGCGTGCGGCGGCTGGCGGGCATGAACGGCCACACCTGGGCCGAGGGTTATTCTCCTGACGGCCGGCGCGGCTTTGGCGTGTCGATGTTCCCGCGCGAAGGCGGCGGGTACACCCATTCGGAGGGCTTCCTCTTTCAGGACGGCAAGGTCTATCCGGCCCGCGTCATATTCGTGCCGCACGCGCCCCGCGATCCGTCGCGCCAGCAGTTCGTCTTCGAACTCGCCTGTGACGAACTCGGGCTGGTGCGCATTCTGGCCGAGGAGATGCGGGCCTTCTGGTGGAACATCGATCAGTGGGGCTCCTGGCGCACAACCTCCGACGCGGCGATGCCCACGATAGCCTTCGGCTATAACGGAACTGCCGCAATGATCATGCGCCAGGGCGTCGCCCGGTTCACCTGGGAGGACGACGGCTCAGTCGGGCACGGCATCCTCGAGCAGTCCGGTTAAGTACTAAGCGTGGTGGCAATCAGACGGCCAGATCGGCTGACCGTACAACAACGGAGATTCATGATGCTGGATGGCAGGAAGGTGCTCATCACCGGCCACACGGGTAAGATCGGCGGCGCGATCGCGACGCGCTACGCCAGCAAATGCGAACTATGGGGGCTGGCACGATATTCCCGCGAGGGTTCACTGGCGGAAACAGAGAGACTGGGGATTCGTGCGGTTAGGGGTGACCTCAGCCTCGAAGGTCTGGCCAAGGTGCCGACTGACTTTGACTACGTGATTAATGTGGGCGCGGCAATTGCCCCGCGCACGGCCGAGGAGGGCATGCGCTCGAATTCCGACGGGCCCGCTCGCCTGATGAACCACTGCAAGTCGGCCAAGGCTTTCCTTCATGTCTCCACCTGCGGGGTCTACAAACAGAGCTCCGACCCGCACCACATCTTTGGCGAGGATTCAGACCTCGGCAACGCCTTCGAAGCAATGGACAGCGGGCAATACGTTGCGACCAAGCTTGCTGGCGAAGGTGCCGTTCGGGCCGCGTGCTTCATCCTCGGGCTGCCGACCATTATCTGCCGTCAGAATGTTCAATACGGCGGCCCTCATGTGCCGGGCGGCCTCGTTGACTATTACCTCGACCGGTTCGTCGAGACCGGCGAAGCTTATCTCCCAAGTGAGGGGCCGTTCATCACCTCGTTGATTCACGAGGACGACATCTGCGACCTTGTCGAGCCCAGCCTGGCCGCTGCAGCGGTGCCCGCGGAGATCGTTAACTGGTCTAGCGACGAATATACCAACTGGCAGGAACTGTTCGAATATGCGGGAGAGCTGTTGGGCAAGGCGCCGAGTTTTGTGCGCACCACGGAGTTCGACTTTCCCGCCTACTGCGCCGACGGAACCAAGCGTCGCCGAATTGCCGGTCCCAGCAAGGTGACCTGGAAGGAGGGGGTGCGGCGATCGCTCAAACTGCGTCATCCGGAGTTGGTACTCAACACGCCAGTGTGACCGCAATTCACGAAGCGCCCCGTCGCCAAACGGACGGCAACTGCCGCTTCGCAAAGTGTCGGGTCTAGTGACCGGTGCCGCTGACGTTGATGAACTGGGCGCTGACCCAGGCGGATTCATCGCTCGCCAGAAACAGTGCTACACCAGCGATATCTTCGGGTTGCCCGATGCGACCACGAGGGTTCATGCTGATGAGGTAGTCCATCATCGTGCCGATCGGTTGGCCTGCCCTGCGATCGTGTTCAGCCATCGAGTCCACAAGCGCGGGGGTTTCAATAGCCCCAGGGCAGATGGCATTAACCCGGATGTTATTACCGATATATTCCGCGGACATCTGCCGGACCAAGCCGAGGACCCCCCCCTTGGCAGCCATGGCAGATGCAGCGCCTGGTACTCCCTTCAGTACTCCGGAACTGGAGGTAAGGATCAGCGATCCCCCGCCCGCCGCAATCATGTGCGGGAGCACATATTTGGACGTGAGGAACATCCCTGTCAGGTTGATTGCAATAACATGGTCCCAGTGTCCGATCGCTGTATCGATCACCCCGGTGGAGTCGCCGGTTCCAGCATTGGCCCAGCAGACATCAATACCCTGCATTTCATCGGCGCTGCGCGCAATTGCGGCCTGGATCGACGTCGGGTCGCTGACATCGCACCGCACTGCAAGCGCCTTGCCACCAGCAGCGAGAATCTGATCGCGCACGGCGACTATGCTGCTTTCGTTGTGATCAAGCAACGCCACGTGCCCGGCTTCGCGCGCAAACAGCAGGGCCGCGGCCCGACCCATGCCTGAGCCGGAACCGGTAATGATGCATCGCTTACCAATTAATCTGCCCATAGCATTGGGTTCTCATGGTCGCAGGTGCGCATTCAGGATGCGTTTGGTCTAGCATTCATCTTAGTACATGGTGCCGTCAAAGCAACTGCACCGGTTGGGGTGCTGTCAGAGCTGTGTGGCAGGAGCGACCTTCGACTGCTAATTTGCCAAGATGCCGCGCAAGTCTCGCGCGAAGCCACCTGGTCCGTTCAAGGGGTTCAACTCGTCGCCGGAAGTGATCCGGCTGGTGGTCCTGATGTACGTGCGCCCTCCTCTCAGTCTGAGAAATGTCGAGGACCTGCTGTTCGAGCGCGGGATCGACATCTGCCATGATACGGTGCGGCACTGGTGGAACAGGTTCGGTCCTTTGTTTGCGGAGGACGTTCGGCGCCAGCGGATCAGCCGTATGCTGGGCTTTCGCCATTGGCGTTGATGGGGTGGACGGCCCCTGTCGGCATCGCAATGTGCCAGACTGAGGTCGTTGCAGATCTCAGGCAAGGAGACCGTCCGAGGAACAAATTAAACGGAGGGTGAGATTCATGAGAGCTTCATCACTTAAACCCGCGACAAAGCTGCGGCCCTGACCTTCATGACGATGGCCCTGAAGCGCCACGGCTCACCCCCGGCTATGGATCAGTGTTCGCGGGTCGTGGATCCAGGCCCAGCCTGCCAGAAGGGCAACGGAGGGATCCTGGCGACGCTGGCCCCTCCGTCGCAATCGCGCTGCATCAGAGTGCGATCACGCCTCCGTCGTTCTTGGTGATCACGACCGTTGCCGACCGTGGCCGTCCGCTGGCAGTCCCGGTCTGGCTCTGAGGCCAGTTGCTTGTCGGGGCAGAGGCAGTCCCACCCTCGCCGGGATGCTGGATGTTGACAAACAAGGTCCGCCCGTCAGGTGTCGAATCCACGCCGGTAATCTCGCACTCCTTGGGGCCGACGAGGAAGCGCCGCAGGTTCGCGCCCGGAGCCGCGCCGACGAAGGTTGACTGGGTTCCGGTACCGCCGCCCGACGCGGTATTCGTGATCGTCTTCGCCCCGCCATCGCCGACGGTCCCTGGCATGGCTGCCAGCATCATGCAGTTGGTCACATCGGTATAGGCCGAGTCGTCGGTCTGCACCCACATCACCGGCTTGACCTTGCCCGCTGCGTTTGTGTCGCGACTGAACCACAGGCCGTCCGGACTGGAGAAATCGTTCGTCGCGTCGAGGCCGGAAATGTTGATGTTGACCGGATCGAGGTCCGCCCCCGCGCCGAAGGCGTAGATGTCCCAGCGGAACGCCGTCGCCTCGCTAGTATCTCCGTTTTCGCGCAGTCGGATGATGTGCCCATTGGGGTTCCCGAAGTTGTTCGAGGAGCCCTTCGGATCGTTGTAGTGCCGCGGGTTCGCTGCATCGGTGGCCGTTACCGGGTGCGACGAGGCATTGGTGTTGGTCAGGGTGAGGTAGACCTCACGGTTGACCGAATTGACCGCGGTCCACTCGGGACGGTCCATCGTGGTCGCGCCCACCTGGTCGGCGGCGATCCCGGTGTTGATAAGCACGTCACCTTGGTCGACAAAGGGATAGGTCGCATTCGCCGCGGTGAGCGGTCCCTGGCCGAACACCAGAGGCAGCCATTGGCCGCTCCCGTCGGCATTGAACTTGGCGACGTAGAGCGTACCGGCATCGAGATACTTGTCGCCCACGGCAAGCCGGTCGGCGCGGGAGGCATCCGAGGCGGCCCAGACGGTATTTGAGACGAACTTGTAGAGATACTCACGGACCGGTCACGCGGACGATGCGAAGCTGGTGGCCGCATTGGCAACACCTGGCCTGCTTCCTGAGCTGGAGAGTGCCACCGGCAAGACTTACGCCGCCGGCATCGACGAGAGCATTGAGGGCGACGAGAATCGGGGCAGCTTCATAGTCAAGCTGATCGAACGGCATAGCCCGGAGTTCGTCACGGCCTATCTGACTGCACTCGATCATGAACAGCACGCCGAGGGGCCTGGCACACCGAAAGCCTATGCGGTGCTGGAACGGATCGACGCGATTGTCGGCAAGCTCGTCGCCGCTCAACTTGCAGCGCATCCAGACAGCGCCGTAGCTATCGCCAGCGACCATGGGTTTGAAGCGATCGACAAGGAGACAAACTTCTTTCGCGCATTCGTCGACGCCGGCTTGATCAAGCTCGACGCGGCAGCGAAAGTGATCTCATGGGAGGCCATGCCTTGGCCGTCGGGAGGATCCGTCGCCATTGTGCTGGATCGCGACGACGATCCCCACTTGACGGCCCGGGTTGCGCAGGTGCTGAATAGCCTGAAAGCAGAGCCGGCCAACGGCATTGCCGCTATCGCCGACCGCACCGAGATCGCGCGCATGGGCGGCAATCCCAAGGCGGCGTTCTACGTGAACATGGCACCTCATGCGACTGCAGTCGGTACGTTCGCGATCACGTCCGCGCTGCGTGGAACGGCCAAGTACAAAGGGACGCACGGATACTTTCCCATCCGGGCAAACCTGCAAGCGACCTTCCTGGTCATGGGGCAGGGCATCCCCAAGGCCCGGTCGCTCGGCGAGATCGACATGAGAGCGATTGCGCCGACAATTGCCTCACTTCTCGACATCACTTTGCCGGAATCGGAACTTGACCCGTTGATCGGGGTTGCGGCCGGCAAATGATGTGATTGGGCAGCCGGGCGGTGTTGGCAGTTTCCTGATCCGCCCGCCTCCCTCCTTAGCCCAGTTCAGGTTCCGCCCATGGTGCCGCCGTGAGACGTCAGTGGAGACTGACGGCCACCCCTCCATGCCAGCCAAAGAATCTGAGACCGAAAACTCCAGCTCAAAGCGAGCCAGTTTTCAGGTGGCAGAGCAGGGCCAGCAGCCACTATGCGCCGCACCAGCAGGCCGGACAGATGACCGCACTTTGCCAGATCCGAACACCAGCTCGATTTGCCTCTTGCAGCGCAGGGGCCATCCACAGATGACAGCACCGGCGAAGGCTATCGGCGGAAGAACGTCTTGGCCTTCCCCATCACGTCACGGGGATTCACGGTCGCCGAAGTGCCGTTCATCATGGTGATCTGACAATACTTGAAGGCCATTCGCAGTGCGGCCGTGCGGCCCACGTCCAGCGCCTCCCAGATGGCCCGGACACTACCCTGAACGGCGTCGGCGGGCTTCTGCGCGATCAGGGCCGCCAACTCGTGCGCGCGGCCCCACAGCTGATCGCGGGCCACGACCTCGGAAACCAGGCTGATCCGAAGCGCGGTCTCGGCGGTGATCCGCTCGTCGTTGCCGAGAAGCGTCATGCGCAGCACATCGCCGAGCGGCACGCGCGCCAGGGCTCCGATGGGTTCGAGGGCTGCGGTGAGGCCATAGGTGACGTGTGGATCGAAGAACTCCGCATCTTCGGAACAGATGATGATATCGCTCTCGTTCAGCCAGTAGAACGCCCCGCCCGCACACATGCCGTGAACGGCCGTGACGACCGGCTTCCAGCAGTGGTTGGTCTTGGGGCTGAGGCCAACGCCAGGGTCTTCCCCGCTCAGGTAGGGGGAGAACAGCTCGGTGTCGGTCTGGTTGGTGGTCACGTAGGCGCCGGTGGAGAACGCCCGGCATTCCGCAGCACGCAGAACCACGGCCTTGACGTTGTCGTCGGCGGCGATGACCTTCCACAGTAGCGCGAATTCGTCGATCATCTCTCTCGTGAACGTGTTCATCTTGTCCGGACGATTGATCGTGATCGTCCCGACATGGTCGTCCCCGACTTCGTAGAGAATGGTCTTGAATTCCATATGACTTGCTCACTTCCATCGTTGCTCGGGACCTTCAGGTTCGATCCGACATGTCCCAGAGCCATTATACGAACTCTCACTTGTTCCGCGAGTTGCTGTCAAACCTTGAAGCTGGCAACGAACTCACGCCGAACCTCAGGCTTGCGAGCAGAGATCCAGGTGCTGGTCCATGTCTTGTTTCCGCCGTGTGCAACGGATGGGGCCTTTGTCTGAAACAGGGCCTCGTTCAAGGGCCGCCGAGCAGACATCACATACCGGTAACGCTCACGTGCTCGCACAACTTCTGACCTATCTGAACGCATTGCCGTCGCGCTTGCTGGTGCGCCCGAGGCGGGCGTACCGCATGATCGCCATCCCGGATCACCTCCGGCGACGAGTTGGAACACTGAACGGGGTTAGATTTGGCGGGGGAACAGAGCCACATTCGCGCATGCTTTCGCCCGACCGATCGGGGGCCGCCTTCAGTCTGACAAGCCCGACATGGCCGGCCCGATTTTCCGTCGATCCATATTTTCGTGAAGCCGTGCTCGATTCGCTGGATCAAAGGTGTCTCGCCATGGTGCGAAGGTGCTGAGCCATGTCGTCCTTGCCACGGCAGCATGAACGATTCGCGCGAGATTTGAACGATACGGAAAACCGAGAACGTTCAGGGAGAGAGTCAGATGGAACTTGGCCTGCTGTATGAATTCAATGTCCCGCGGCCTTGGGCGGGTGACCACCCGTGGGGGCAGCGCACCGCCGAGCGTCAGGTTTACCAGGATTGCATCGAACAGATCGTCCTTGCCGACAAGATGGGCTTCGACACGGTCTGGTGTGTGGAACACCATTTTCGCGAAAACCGCTCGCACATGCCCTGCAATGAGGCTGTCTTGGCCGCGCTCTCGCAGATAACGGAGAAAATCAAGCTTGGCTTCGGCGTGACCCTGTCGCCCCACGAATTCATCCACCCGGCGCGGCTCGCGGAAAAGGTGGCGACGGTTGATCTTCTGTCGCGCGGGCGGGTCCAGTGGGGGCTGGGCCGCTCGACCCCGATGGAACAGACCGCGTTCCACGTTGATCAGAAGCGTAGCAAAGACAAGCAGCGCGCGGCTGCGCGAACCGTTGTTGGCATGTGGGATCAGGAATATTACGAGGAGGATTCCGAGTTCCTCACGTTCCCCCGGCGCATGGTCACGCCCAAGCCCTACCAATTTCCCCATCCGCCGGTGTGGATTGCTTGCAACCAACCTGCGGGCGCGCAACTCGCGGGCGAAGACGGGCTCGGCATGCTCTGCTTCAGCGTGATGCAACCGCTGGAAAAACTCAAGCCGATGATCGAGAGCTATCGTAAAGCTCAGGAAAACTGCAAGCCGCTGACCCAGATGATCACCAACAAGGTGGGCACCTACACTCTGGTTCACTGCACCGATTCCCGCACCAAGTTCGAACAGGACCGGGTCTGGGATTCGCTGTGGTGGTGGTACAAGGGAATCGCCGAATTCCATCTGGAGTGGGAATTCGCCCACATGTCGGATCAGGAAAAAGAGGACATGTTCCCGATCTACAGCAAGCAGGCGCGCGGAGAATTCGACATTACCGAGTTCGACAGGGAAGACATGGCTATCGTTGGTACTCCCGACGAATGCCTGAAGAAGTTCCTGCGCTATGCCGATGCCGGCGTCGATCAGGTGCTGTGCTACCTCAACTTCGGCTACCTCCCGCAGGAAGCGGTCATGCGCAGCATCGAACTGCTCGGCACCTATGTCATTCCTGAACTGCAAAAGCGCGGACATGGCAAGACCGCTGAGAGCATCTCGGTCACGATGGCCGATGCCGCCAAACGGGTACCGCGAACCTGGTAAGCCGTGCTTCGCCTCGGGAGGGTGCTATCAAAGCAAACACACAGGGCGGTGCTGTCAAAGCAACTGAAGCGGCATGGGAAGCCGGAGACCATCGTCACCGATGAGTTGCGTTCGTACCCTGCGGCGATGCGCGAACTTGACGATGAGGACCGCCATTAAGTGGGACGGTGGCTCAACAACCGAGCGGAAAACTCACACCTGCCGTTTCGACGACGAGACCGTGCAATGCTCTGATTTCGACAGATGAAGACTATGCAGAAGTTCGCATCGGTCCATGCTTCAGTCCACACCTACTTTTCCCAGGAACGCCATCTCTTCGAACGCCAGACCTACAAGCTTCGCCGCTCGGCCGCGTTGGCCGAGTGGCAGGCGCTCGCGAGCTGAGGCGCGCCGGCGACAGCGACCGCTGCGCCAACTGGAGATGGTTTCGCATCCGACTGACAGAACCTGGCCGGCGCAAGGGCAGCGAAACCCGCGGTCGTCCGCCCGGTCGCGCTGCCTCAGGCCTGGTCGAATTCCAGCACCAGGCGGTTCAGCCCGCGGCTCCAGGTGTGGATCAGCCAATCCTCGGCATCGGGCTCGTCGGCCAGACGGAAGTTGCGGAACCGCGACAGGAGCGTGGTATAGACCGTCCGCAGCTCGGCGCGGGCCAGGAGATTTCCCAGGCAATAGTGGATGCCCCGGCCGAACGCCATGTGCTGGTTCGCCGCCTTGCGCTCGAGGTCGATCGCGTCCGGGTTGGGGAACTGGCGTTCGTCGCGGTTAGCGGCGGCGAAGCGGATCATCACCACCGAGCCCGCCGGAATCAGCGTCCCGTCGATTTCCACGTCGCGGGTGGCCCGCCGGTAGAACCCCTGGACCGCGGAAGTCAGTCGCAGGGCCTCTTCGATATATTGAGGGATCCTCGCCATGTCGGCGCGCAAGGTGGCTTCGAGCCCTTCCTTGATCATCAGGTCCAGCCCCATCGCCATGGTGGCGGTGGTAGTCTCGTTGCCCGCCACCAGCACCTGCACGGTCACGCTGACGATCTCCTCGTTGCGCAGCTTGCGTCCGTCGACCTCGCCGTTGACGATGTCGGAAAGGACGTTGTCGCCCGGCCGGGCGCGCAGTTCCTCGGCCATGCCGATGATGAACTTGTGCATTTCCACGATCGAGCGGGCACTGTCGACGCGCAGTTCGAGCGGCAGGCGCATGTCGGTGGCCGCGACCATGGCATCCGACCAGCGCTTGAAGGTCGCGCGCATTTCGCGCGGAACCCCGAGCTGGTCGGCGATGATGTAGATCGGCATGGGGATGGCGAGGTCCGTCAGCACCTCGAACCGGCCCTTGTCGGCGAAGGTCGCGATCTGCTGGTCGCAGACTTCCTGGATATAGGCCTGCATCGACTTGATCCGCGACGGGCCGAACGCCTGCTGGACGATGGCGCGGTACATGGTGTGGACCGGCGGATCGGCGGTCACCATGGTATTCACGTAGGGCGAGCCTTCCTCGCGCAGGATGCGGGCCGCTTCGTCGTCGGCCTGCACGGCGCGATCGCCCAGCATGCCGGTGTTGTTGGAAAAAGTCTCCGGGTCCTCGGCAATCCGCCGGATATCGGCATAGCGGGTGACGACGTAGAGCCCGGTGCCGGGATCGCGGTAGACCGGTGCATTGTCGCGCAGCCAGGCGTAGCTGGCGAACGGATCGCGCAGCACTGCCGCGTCATTGAGTGTCAGGGGGCCGGTCGCAGCTGTCGCCATGGCATGCATCCAATTCTCTTTTCTTCGTCCCGGAGTAGATGAAGAGCATGTGCTGATCAAATGCAAGGACTGGCCAACGCGCCTGCCACGGCATCAGGCGGTCTCCCACATCGTTGCTGCTTCTCGGCCGAAGGCCGGCACCGACACCAGGAAGTTATACGCTAGACCCTATTTCAGCCAGGTGGAATCATCGTCATCGCGTCAGAAAGCCCGCTGACAAGGCGCGGCGTGCAGCAGGGGCTGGTTGCCCCTGCCAGCGACGCAACGCAGTCCAGCGGGCTTTCTGGCGCGACCCCGCAGGGGCGGGCCAAATTTGGCCCATCGCAGCGTCAATCGTCGGTCACTATGCGAGAGCATAGCTCCCTCCTCTCTTCTCGCACTGGGCCAAATTTGGCTCCGTGCCGACGTTTCCACCTGGCTGAAATAGGGTCTAATCGCCGGCTGGCGATCCGAGCTTACTTCTTGGCGAAGGGGTTTTTCGGGCTGCGCAGGGTCAGGCGGATCGGCACGGCCTCGAAGCCCAGTTCGCGGCGGATGCCGTTGACGAGGTAGCGCCGGTAGCTTTCGGGTAGCTGATCGAGCCGGGTGCCGAACAGGACGAAGCCCGGCGGGCGGGTCTTGGCCTGGGTGATGTAGCGCAGCTTGATCCGGCGGCCACCTGGGGCGGGCGGCGGATTGGCGGCGAGAGCATCGTCGAACCAGCGGTTGAGCGCGGCGGTCGGCACGCGCTTCGACCAGGCGTCGCGAATGTCGAAGGCGGCCTGGATCAGCGTATCCAGCCCCTTGCCGGTGCGGCCCGAGATCGAGAGCAGGGGCACGCCGCGGACCTGGGCGAGGCCTTCATCCAGCGCAGCGCGCACGCCGTTGAATAGGCCCGAGGCGTCTTCGGCTACATCCCACTTGTTGATCGCGATGATCAGGGCGCGGCCTTCCTCGAGCACCAGCGACGCGATCTTGAGATCCTGATGCTCGAGCCCGCGGGTGGCATCGAGTAGGAGGACGACGACCTCGGCAAAGTCGATCGCATGGCGCGCATCGGCGACCGACAGCTTTTCCAGCTTCTCGACGACCTGCGCCTTCTTGCGCATGCCGGCGGTGTCGATCAGACGCACGGGGCGCTCGGCCTTCGTTTTCGGATCGGTCCAGGTCCAGTCCACCGCGATGGAATCGCGGGTGATCCCGGCTTCCGGCCCGGTCAGCAGCCGGTCTTCACGAAGCAGGGCATTGATCAGGGTGGACTTGCCGGCATTCGGCCGGCCGACGATGGCCAGCTTGAGAATGGCCTGGGGATCATAGTCGTCCTCCGCCTCGTCGGCGGCGACCTGCTCCTCGTGTTCGCGCTGCTTGTCGTCCACATGGGGCAGCAGGGCCTCGAACAGATCGGCCAGCCCCTGCCCGTGCTCGGCCGAAAAGGCGATGGGTTCACCGAAGCCGAGCGAGAAGGCTTCATAGAGCCCGGGATCGCCGGCCCGGCCTTCCGCCTTGTTGGCCAGCAGCACGATCGGCACCGTGCTGGAGCGCAGGTGGCGGGCGATTTCCTCGTCCAGCGGGGTGATCCCGGCGCGGGCGTCGACCACGAAGAGGGCGACATCGGCGCCCTTCAGCGCGGCCTCGGTCTGCTGGCGCATGCGGCCCGGCAGGCTGGCGGCGTCCTCGTCCTCCCAGCCGGCCGTATCGACGATGGTGAAATCGAGGCCGAGCAGGTGCGCCTCGCCGAAACGGCGATCGCGGGTGACGCCGGGCTGGTCGTCCACCAGGGCGAGCTTCTTGCCGACGAGCCGGTTGAACAGGGTCGACTTGCCGACGTTGGGGCGCCCGATGATGATGACCTGGGGGAGCATGATTGTCGGGCCAGTGCCGGTTTTCCGGTGATTGCGCAAGCGCGCTGGCCGTCAACCAGGCGCTTCGGCGAGAATGTTTCCGCGATGTTAACCGTAATTGGCGGGTCAACCTTAACCGTGCGCCGGCAAGACCTTGCCGCATGACGGGAATTCTCAGAACCGCGGCGGCCTGCGTGCTGGCCCTCGTTGCCGCGCCGGCGCTGGCGAAACCGGTGGTTTACAGCGACCGGGTGCTCGGCGGGGGCGGCAGCGAATTGCCGCCCTATCTGCAATGCGTGCCCTATGCCCGCCAGGTCACGGGGGTGAACATCTTCGGTGATGCGCGGACCTGGTGGGACCAGGCCGAGGGCCAATATGCGCGCGGCACCCAGCCGAAGGTCGGCGCGGTCATGACCTTCAAGCCCTATGGCCAGATGACGCTCGGCCATGTCGCCGCGGTCAGCCGGATCATCGATTCGCGTACGGTGCTGCTACGCCATGCCAACTGGAGCCCGATCAACGGCCGGCGCGGGCAGATCGAGAACGATGTCGCGGCGGTCGACGTTTCGCCGGACAACGACTGGAGCGAGGTGCGGGTCTGGTTCGATCCGATCCAGGACCTCGGTACGACGCACTGGCCGGTGCAGGGCTTCATCTACCCGAAGAAGGCCGAGCCGGCGCCGCGCATGCAGCTGGCGGTCAATGCCGATCCGATCGGTGCCATCATCGCCCAGCGGCTGCGGATGCGCTGAGCGAATTCGGCCGGGGGCCGGGCTTTCAGGCCTTGGCGACCGGCGCGTCCTCGCCGAGATCCTCGTACCAGGCTTCGACCGGGCCGTTGAGCTTGATGGTCAGCGGCTGGCCCTTGCGGTCCATCGTCTTGCCGGCCTGGACGCGGACCCAGCCTTCGGAAATGCAGTATTCCTCGACATTGTGGCGCACCACGCCCTTGAAGCGGATGCCCACGCCGCGGCGCAGCTTGTCGCCATCGAAAAACGGGCTGCGCGGGTTGATCGCGAGGTGATCGGGGGGCAGGTTGGGCCCGGAAACAGTTTCGTCGCTCATGGAGCGGGGCTCTAGGATGCTTTGCCTGCTTGTCAACGCGTTCGAAGGCCTCTAAGGGCGCGGCTCCCGACGGAATGGGCGCGTAGCTCAGCGGTAGAGCACACCCTTCACACGGGTGGGGTCACAGGTTCAATCCCTGTCGCGCCCACCACGGAAACCCTAGGCGATCTGCGGTTTTTGGCTCCATTCCGTCGGGCCTGACCCATCCGGAACAGAGCGGGAACTTGTGTCAAATCCCATCCAGTTCCAGATAAAACCCATGCAGACCCGAGACATTACGGCTGCTCCCTCGGAGCTGATTTGCTGCGGTGCAGGGAACCAGGATGCTCGTCGTGCTGCCCTGCTGCTGCACACGGCAAGAGCCCCGCGAACAATGTGCTTGTTCGCGGGGCCCGGTTGGCCGTTCCGGTTTTACGGCGGGATTTACCTGCCAAATTCGTACCGAAGCGTAACGCCGAAGGTGCGGGGCTCGGCGAGCTGGTAGGTCAGAGTGCCCAGCGTGATCGACGACGACGCCGCGCCGGAATAGTTGATCCGGTCGGTAAGGTTCTTGACCCAGGCCGAGGCGCTCAGCCCCATCCCGCCGATGTCTCTCAGGCTGAGGCGCAGGTCGAGCTGCTGGCTCGGGGGAACTTCGATCTGAACCACCTGATAGCTGCCGCTGTAGTGATAATCGAGGCTCGCGCTCAGGTCGCCGCCGAGCACCTTGTCCGGATAGGAAGCGGTGACGCCGGCATTGGCCATCCAGGTCGGCTGACCCTGCGGGCGGATCGTCGTGGGTAGCGCCAGCCGTCCACCCGTCGCATTCGCGAAGTTGGTGAAGTTGACGTTGTCGGCGAAGCTCAGCTCGTCGACCTTGATCTCGACATAGGCCACATTCCCGCTGAAGGTGAGGAACGGAACCGGGCTGAATGTCGCATCGGCTTCGAAGCCGCGGATCGTGAGCTCACCGGCGTTGACCAGGGTGGTCAGCGTGGCGATGTTCACGAACGAGCCGGACTGTCCGCCCACCGAGCAGTTGGCGGTCTCATGACCTGGCGTGCCCAGTGCCTGGGGTACGCAGACATTCCCCAGGTTGGAGGTCGAGATGGGAACCTGGGCACCCGAGTCCTTGCCTGTGAACGCCGCGACGTTCAACGATCCGCTCATGCCCCCCGAACGCCAGCGCAGCTTCGCACCTACTTCGAAGTCGGTCAGCGTTTCAGGCTGGAAGGTCTGGACGGAGCTAAGGTACTGGTCAATCTGCGGGGAGTTGTAGCCGCCGGCGCGATATCCCCGGCGGTGGGTGACATAGAGCATCGTATCCGGGTTGATCTGCCAGTTCGCGCCAAGCGTGTAGGTCAATTTGTTGAACTTGGCCGGCGGCAGGACGTTCGAAGTGCCGGAACCCGGCAGTCCGATGCCGCTTTCGCACTGTGCCTGCGTGCCTACGACATTGGCAATGTCGCCGGGCGAGAGTACTGCGATCATCGGCGCGAACGGACTGGTGAACTGCCCGCCGGGTAACTGAGCCGCCGTACACACAGCCTGCGAGTCCCAGGTATTGCGAAGGCCTGCGGTCACCGTCAGTCCGGGGATGAGCTTGTCGAGAGAATAGTCCAGCTGACCGTAGAGTGCCTTGCTCTCGTTCTCCACATAGGCGGCGAAGAACGTGTGCGAGAGGCCGAAGAAGGCATTGACCTCGTTCGATTCCGATCCACCCGGGCCGTTCGGTTTTTCCTTCAGGTAGAAGCCGCCCACGGTATACTTGAGGTCACCCCCAAACAACGTGCCCGACAGCTGTAGCTCGTCGGTGGTCTGCTTCAGCAGCCGGCTCAGGAATGTCGGCAGAACCGGCGTCGCCAGCCCGACGATGGAGGCATTCTGCCAGTTGTCGGTTTCGCGATATGCGAAGATGTTCTTGATCTGGTGATCGTCGCCCAGCTGGATGGTGGTCGTATTCGTGATCCCCTTGATGATCGTGCGCGTGAGCCACGGATCCAACTGTGTGTAGTTGGTTCGGTCACGCATACCCGATGCCGCTGCCGCGCGGGCCGAGAAGACGTTGCAGTTGATCGGACCGCTGCTGGCCGGCCCCGGGCCGTTGAACCCGCACTGCGCCAGCGAAGGCACGATCCCGTAGGCATAGAGATTGGCGAACCCGACGACCAAGGGATCGGTTGAGCCCTGCGTCAGCGCAGCCACGATGTCTGCCGGAGCCTTGTCGTAAAGGGCAAACGGCGTGTTGGCGAATGGGTAGGCCGCGGGCAGGCCGCGGATTTTCGAATAGTCGCCAACGGTGACGTTCCTGATCCCGTCAATGGGCTCAATGAGGAGCGATGCGCGAAAGGACTGGGTCGCATATTCGTCGAGGTTATGAGCGCTCGGCCGGAGCTGGCCCGGCGTGAACGTAGGTGCCAGCGGGTTCGAGGCGTCCACCGTGTAGGGTGTATAGAGATAAGTCTTCCCGCCGTAGCTGGAGTGTCCGAGCTGGGCGGCAAGGCGCACTGCGATGCGGTCCTGGACGATGGGCAGGTTGATTGCGCCTTCGCCTTCGTAGGTGTCGTACTGTGCCGCCGTGAGGCTGACATAGCCTTCAAGGTTGTGGGTGGGCGCCTTGGTGACGGTCAGGATCGCGCCGCCAATGGCGTTGCGTCCAAACAGGGTCCCCTGCGGTCCCTTCAGGACCTGGATGTTCTCCATGTCATAGCTTTGGATCAGCGAGCCGGCGTTCGGCAGGGGAACGTCGTTGATGTACGTAATGACGCCAGCCGCGCCATTGCCGGTCACCGCACGCGACTGGCCGCGGATGACGACGAACGGCACACCCTTGGCGCCAGCCGAAGAGACCGCAAGGCCTGGGGTAATGCGGGTAAGGTCTTCCGTGTTGGAGATGCCCTTGGCGACAAGAGCCTCGCTGGAGAAGGCGGTCATCGCAATCGGAACCTTGCTCGCCAGCTCCGATCGGCGGCGAGCCGTCACGACGATGTCGCTGCCAGTGGCGCTTTCCGCTGCCGATGCGCCCTGCGGCGCAGCCTGCCTGGACTCCCCTGACTGAGCATGCGCGACGCCGGTGCCGGAGAGCGCCGAAAATGCAGCACCAAGCAGTAGGCCCGTACGAATCGAGTTCAGCATCATGTCCTCCCGTTACTGGCACAGCTAGTTTCTCGTGTGCCTATCGAGCGTACGATTGGCAAAGATATCCGGTCGTGGCAATAGGTTTGAGGAGCAGCGGCACACTCCGGGCTGACTGCTCGGGCGACGGGCGATTGATGCCGGTCAATGCCTTGGCATTGTGCGGCGGGCTATCTGCCCCCTCCGCCGGACGGGCGGGGTGTGTGGAGAGGAGCAAGCCATGTTCAAGACCAATGTCGGCGGGATCGACCGGATCCTGCGGATCGTCGTCGGGCTGGTGCTGATCGCGCTGGTCTTCGTCGGACCCAAGACGCCGTGGGGCTGGCTGGGCATTGTTCCACTGGCTACAGGGTTCCTGCGGACGTGCCCGCTTTATTCGATCATCGGCATAAGTAGCTGCGCGCGAAAGTAAATACACTATATTACAAGGATTTGCTGAATTGTTTCAGTGTCGATTTCACTGTTAACCATTTCTGCAATTATGCGCGATATTACTTAGTCAGTCGGGTCCGGACTGGTGAGTGGCTTGTGTCCCCGCCGGGCCCGGGACGTGGCTGCTTGGGCACATTCCGGGGGTATCGTGATGACTTTAGAAAACAATGTCGGCGGCACCGAGCGCACCGTGCGTATCGTGGTCGGCGGCGCGCTGATGCTACTGGCCTTCGTCGGGCCGAAGACTCCGCTGGGCTGGCTGGGAATGATCCCGCTGGCCACGGGTTTCCTATCCTTCTGTCCGCTCCATCACCTGCTCGGCAAGAGCTCGATCCCGGCCGAGACGCCGGTCGAGACTGCCGAGGCCGAGTAAGGCGGGAGCGACCTGCCGCGCGGCCTGAGGCCACGCGGCGGGCGGCGGCACCGGCTCTTCTCCCCC
>JGI24751J29686_10000244_pt1 | contig 21632 bp, 17 predicted proteins | sample KBSSwiS6_FD_29686 | JGI IMG/M metagenome (IMG submission 29686)
CCCCCTCTCTGCGCGAGCGTTGCGGGGTCTCCAGAATCTCCAGACTCCTCCGCGCCGAGCAACTATCGTTGGCGCAGACCGAACCAGACCTGACATCGCCAGAATTTCGTTGCCTACGCTGCGACGCACAATATTGTACAATGCGGAAAATGTGACCGGCAAAGGATCTGCTGCCCATGGCTGTGCGATTCCCTCGAAGAGCTCAAACGAGCGACTTCTTGTCAGGTACTCGATGCATGGACGTAGCGAACTCGGAATTCAACCGAATTCGAGGATCTTGTCGAATCGAAAACGCCGACACAAGCCGCGTCCACGGAAATTATCTTGCTAGTAAAACCAGCATAACTTCCAATTTTTTTGCGTCTCGTCGAGAAATGAATATTAAGGATAAAACATGCGAAATATCGTTATATTCATAAACGGAGATTTCACACTCCTTGAAAACGGTTCGCAAATTCGGATGGCCGAGCAGGTAGATTTTGCCCGGAATAATTTTTCAAGTACTTCTGTATATAGCTTTATCCAGCATCCCAGTCATCCTTGGACTGATACGGCTAGACAGCGCTTCTCCAATATGTTCCCGAACGTAGAGCTTATTCTTGAAAATCGTCCTCGGCATCTGCGCTGGGCTACAAGAGTGAAAAACCTTGCACTCGCTGTTGCTCCCTGGGCGGGTTCCAAAATTATCCGATGGACAGCGCCCGGTGGACCTCCACGCTACCAGGCAATGAAATCCAAATCGGAGAGTTTTGTGTTTCTCGTCAATTTTGTTGACGGTTATACTATCCTGAACGGATTTCCATTTGCATCCGTCATCGACACACATGACGTCCGCTTTATCAAGCACGCGAAGCGGTATGACATGCCGACATATTCCTGGCGAGTGCTAGGCAAGATGCGAAGTGAACTGGCCATACTGTCATGCACGCAAGCTGTCATCATGATTTCCCCTATCGATAGGGCCATCATCGAGGCCCTTTTGCCACCAAAGACAAGTATCTTCCTTGTTCCAATATTTCAGGAACAGCACGCTCTTGGGCCAACTTCGCTTCCCTATACGCATGACCTGCTTTTTGTCGGCGCTCTGAATACTTTTAATATTTCTGGCATAACAGGCTTCATTCGTGATAATATGGACTGGATCGGACGACGATCGATCCTCCTGGCAGGCCGAGTCTGTGATGCACCGGAGGTCAAGCAGCTCGCCAGCGAGTGCTCCAATCTCACCCTTGCAGGCTTCGTCGAAGACCTGGCGCCGGTCTATGCATCGGCAAAAGGTGTATTATCGCCGGTCGACGGAACCGGCCTGAAGATCAAGGTCATCGAGGGACTTAAGCACGGCAAGCCGATCTTTGGGTCTGCCCATTCTAGAGACGCATTGCCGGCAGGGTCGGAAGCCTGCGTGTTCCCTCTCGATCGCGTCCATGTCGAAAGCGTGCTCGATAACCCGGAGGGTCTCCTCCTCGCCGAAGAGGCAGCGCGCGCTTACTACGAGCGGCTTGGCGAAGCGGGCGAACGAGGCAAGTTTGTCGAGTGCATCGAAGAAATGCTTTCCCCGAGCAGCTAGAGACCAGGATCGAGTGCGTTGAGCAGGAACTTTTCTGCGCAGGCACATGGAAGCTTCTGCGCTCAAGCGCCCGTCACGATAATCAGATCGCAGCTGCCGGGCATTTCCCAGCCGGCACCGCCGGTAAATCAAATGGCAGATTTCGGGAACACCGCATTATAGAACCGCAACGAAGGCTTGCGATTGCACAGTTCGCTTACGCAACATATGCTGCGCCGCACAATCGCATTGCGCACTGCCGAATCGCAAATGAGGAGGATAGGCGGATGGACATGCCAAAGCCGCTCCCGCCACCACCGGAAGGCGCCGATCGGCTATTTAATAAAGGCGTGATCTACAATTTGCAGGCGCTGCGTGCCCTCGCGGCTTCGCTCGTCGTTTTCTATCATGTCCAAGGCAGCGCAGGAGCGGTTTCCGGTCTCCGCTATCATAGCGATTTCGGTGCTTTCGGCGTCGATATCTTTTTCGTGATTTCCGGCTTCATCATGTTCCATACCACAGCCGGTTTTCGGCGTACGGGGACGGACTTCATCGTCGACCGGATGGTCCGCGTGCTCCCCCTCTACTGGATCGCCACGCTCCTGCTCTATGGTCTGTATCGTGTTGGCTTCAATGCCAACGGCGTGCATTCGGCACCACCGCTCGATGTCCTTTCGTCATTGGCGCTGTATCCTCGGAACCTGCCCAACGGAACCCCGCTGCTTCTCAGCCTGGGCTGGACCCTGATCTACGAGATGCTGTTCTACCTGCTTTTCGCGGCGACTTTCTTCATGCGGTCGCACACCCGATCCCTCATTGCACTGAGCAGCGTATTTGTCGGTCTCGCCTTGTCCTCGCGGGCCTTTCCCGACCTTCCCTTTTCTGCGGCTTATTTTACCAACGCTATCGTCTTCGAGTTCCTGTTTGGAGCCGCGCTCACGCTGGCCATCCCGCATCTGCCCCCGCTGCCCGGCAAGACTTTGCTTTTAGTAGGCTGCGTGCTTGTCGCCCTGGGGTTCGTCGCGATGATCGGCGTCCCGATACAACGCCTCGACAAGGGCCTTTCCCTGGAGAGCCGAGCGCTACGCGCCGGCCTTCCCGCGCTTTGCGTCGTAGCCGGCGCACTTTTGGCGGAAAGCGCGGAATATCGCTGGCGGTTCGCTCCGGTCATCTCGCTCGGCGCCGCGAGCTATGCGCTGTATCTGTTCCATCCCCTCATACTTCAGCCCGCCATGAAGGTGTTCGGCGCGCTGGTTCACACCGAGGGGATTGCAGTCCTGGTTGCAGCCAACGTTTTTGCCTTTGCAGTTTGCAGCGCCGCCGCCGTCGCCCTCCACCTGTTCCTTGAGCGACCGATCACGGCTCGCTTGAAGCGTCGGCGTTTACATCCGAGAGATGGCTCGGAAGAGACCGGCAAAGCCGGCTCCCTTGCGCGCAAGGGACTTGATCCCGTCGCACTGGAACAGGGGTGAAGAAAGGCCTCATGCGCGCTCCATCACCCTCTCGCGTAGCCCTCGTGATGAACTATCCTTACGAGGCCTTTGTGGGCGGGGAAGGGAGCTATGTCGCGGCGCTTCGCCGTTACCTCAGCGGCCGAGGGCATAGCGTCGATACGCTAATCAGCGATGTGACCCGCGGACGTTCAAATCCGATTTTCGAGCTCCCGCCGGATATCAGGGAGACCGGACGGATCTGCATCCGGCGGGCAGGCCGGGTGGGCACGCGGCGACACCTCGCCGTCGATCCGATCTTGTTCGCCCGTTCCTGCGCCGCGATGCTGGGCCGAAGGCGCAAGGGCGAGGAAACCCATGGCGAGAGCGAAAGGCGTTGGTTGCTCGATGTCCTTCGCAAAGGACGCTACGACGCCGTTATCCTTATGTGGGGAGCGGTGCGTTACGCTGCACAGGTGTCGCAGCTGTGCGGCAAGGTGCTCTCACTCAAGGGCTTCTGCACGGATCAGCGGATCCGGCTGGGCCAAGAGCCCCTGATAGAGATACCAGGGCAGATCATCGCCGAGCTTGCCGGTTCACCGCTTATCGGAATGAACAACCTCGCCGAAGCCAGTCAACTGCGCCGTCTGTTACCAACCAGCCGGATCATCCATGTCGGCATGGGATTTGCCGAACAGCCGGTAAGTCCATTCGGTACCGACCAGCGCGTACTTTTTGTTGCCGCCAATACGGGGGCCAACACGCGCTCGCTGGCGTGGCTGCTCGAAGAGGTTTGGCCGAAGATCGCCTGCAGCCAGCCGCGAGCGCGCCTGCGGGTAGCCGGCAGCATTCGGAACGGATGGACCAAAGCCATTCCGCCGGGAGTTGAGTTGCTTGGCCGGGTGGAATCCATCGACGAAGAATACCGCAGTGCGCAGGTCGTCGTCGCACCGATAACCGTGGGGACTGCGGGAGTGAAGATTAAGGTAGCGGAGGCCTTGTCCTTTGGTAGACCGCTCGTCAGCACCTCGGTTGGCGTCGATCCGGGCGATCCGGGCCAGTTTGCAGATGCGGTCGACGTTACCGACGATCCCCAACTTTTCGCCGATGCCGTCTGCCGCTTGTTGTCCGATCCCAGTCTGCGCGACCTCCGTGCGCGGCAGTCCCATGAAGCCTTCCATGCGCATTTCTCAGGCGCTGCCGCCTACGGCGCACTTATCGAGCATCTCGCCCTATGACGATCCCTCCCTCTCCCGCAGCACGGACAACGTCCGATCCACGCATCCGCCATTGGCAAAAGGGGCAGCCACGTCAGAACTTCGGCGACTACCTTTCCGAGCTGCTAGCCATCCGCATGCTGCGGTATCCCAAGGTAGAGGCGGACGTCTATCACTTCATCGGCAGCGTCATCGATGACAGTTTCATCAGCGGAGGACTGCGGCGGGCGACGGGCGCTGTTACGGGATCGATCGCTTTCTGGGGTTGCGGCGTACGCTCCGAGCGCGGGCCAAGCGAGGCACTGCGCAGTAACGCCCTGTTTTTCGGAGTTCGTGGCCCCATAAGCCGCGATATCCTGGGTCTTCCGCAGGACACCGTCCTTGGCGATCCCGGTCTGCTGATACCCCTAGTCCATAGCCCCAATGCAGACGTGGACACGGCCGGGAAGACCATCTGCATTCCGCACGTTTTCGACGAACGCGGGGATGAAGAACTCCTTGCACTCAGCGGCACGAACATGGTGGTGCGGCCGGTGGTGGACAACGATCTCGGCGCGCTCAGCCTTCTGCTCGATCGCATCATCGCGGCCGACTTTGTTTTGACGGCATCGCTTCACGGTGCAATCATTGCTTTCGCTTTCGATCGCCCGTTCGCACTGTGGCACAACGGCCATCTCGACGTTCCGCTCAAGTGGCGGGACTTTGCCATGTCGGTGGGATTTCTGCCGAACTTCGTGCCCGATCTGCGTTCGGGCGCGGCAGCCTACGAGGGGTTGTTGCCCCAACTGGTCAAGCGCTCGCTCGCACCTATGCTCGAAATCTGCCCATTTTCCGTCCGTCCGGCGATGCTGCTTCGCGCTGCAGTCGCAGACGGGCTTATCGGCGCGGAAGAGGCGAAACATGCTATTGCTCTTCTCGATATGATCGACCTGACGGAAGACCGCGCGCAAGACGCACTACTATCCCGGTCGATTGACTATCGCCTAGGCCGTGATCGGATGTCGGCGGCCCTCGCACGCCTACAGCGGCATGTAACCGACGATGGCAAACGTCGAATCAAGCGAATGCTCGGACGCGCTGGCTGATCAGTGCATCGCTCTGCGCGCCCTCAGGACTGCAACCATCTTGTCGGCGAAGGCCATCAATTCGCGCTCGGGCCCTTCTCCTTTTCCTGAGGCAGCCCACAGCAGATAATGAGTGGCGACATAGAGCGTGCCACCAACGACGATGGTACTGACAAGTTCGACTGTCAGCGGGACGGCATGCCCGAGCGACTGCAGCGAAAACGCGCCGACAGCCATGGTCATAGTGCTGACCAGCGAACGCCCGTTCGAAGCGAGTTGTTGCGTGATCGACAGGGAAATCAATTGGCGCACGAGGTAAAGGTTGAAGCCAATCGCCACCAGACCGCTCACGAGGCGCGCGATCACGATGCCATTTAGGCCGCCGAGCCACAGCCCGGCAATGCTCAACGGCACGCTGATTACGAAATTCGCCAGGTTGCGCTGGAAGAGCAGGCGCGTGACACCCTTCGCCATTGCCAAGGGTTTTGCCAACATGCCGAGCGCTTGCAATGCCATGATGACCGAAAGGCCCTGAATGACGGGAATGACCGGCAACCACTTCGCCGACATGAATGCCATGACCGCCGGCCGCGCGCATAAGGCGATGCCAACTCCAACCGGCAGAATCACTGCGGTCAGCAGCGCCTGCGCCGACGTATAGGCAGACTTGATTCTGGCCGGATCGAGCATCACCCGCGCCAGCCCCGGAAACAGAAGCTTGGTGATCGACAGCCCCGCTTCACGCATCGGCGTGGCGGCAAGGTTGCTGCCCACCGAGAAATGGCCCAGCGCTGGGCGTCCCACCACCCCGCCGATCAGCAAGTTGTCGAGGCCCCATCCGACCGTGTAGAGCAGGTCCTGAAGAGTCATCCAAATGGAGAATGAAAACAGCTCGCGCCAGTGTTTGAGCCCGAGGCGCGGCCGGTGCGGCAGTAGCATGTAAGAAACGATCAGGTAGGTGACCTGGGATGCGATCACGCCGAAAACGAGCGCCCAATAGGAATGATAGATCAGCGCCAGAATCAGCGAGATGATGAAGGCGCTGGCCTTTTGCGAAACCTGAAGGAAGAAATCCTGAGAGAAAACGAGGTTTCGCGAAAAGACGATCAGCTTGGGGTTCGCGAAGCCCGTGATCATGACACTACTGGCCAAGGCCAGCATGATGGGAACCAGTCGGCCATCGCCATAAAAGAACGCAACCGGCCACGCCGCGATCGCGAGAATTCCTCCGATAGCGGCCGAGCGGATAATGCTGAGCGTCCAGGTCGTGTGGAAATGGTCATCTGTCGGATCCGCGTGGCGGATGAGCGCATTGCCCAGCGACAGGTTGGACGCTGCACTTACCATCTCGAGCAAAGCGGTTGCGATTGCAACGAGGCCAAAATCCTCAGGCGTCAATAGCCGCGCGAGCAGGAGCGTGCTGAGCAACGAGACGATGTTGACCAGTACGCGCGACGCAAGCGTCCAGAACGCGCCTTTGGCTAGCTTGCCGCGAATGCCTTTCATGTCCTGCTCTTTTCCAGCCGGCCCGACTGCCAGTGCATGCTGCCGGTCATGGTTGATCCATCATCACAAGCGTCCGGTCGAACAGGCGCCGAGCGGACGACCTCCAGGTGAAAGCACCGGCGCGAATAGCGCCCGCCGCGAGCTTGGCGGCCCGCGACTCCGGATCCAGAAGACGCATGAAAGCGGCATGCCAGCTTAGCGCATCATCGACATCGGCGTAGATAACCGCATCGCGGCAGACTTCGGGAATGGCGCCCGCAGGGGCAGCCACCACCGGGCAACGACAGAGCATCGCCTCGACCGGGGGGAGACCGAAACCCTCGGTTCGCGACGGGAATGCCAGCGCATGCGCACTTTCATAGAGCGCGCGCAGAACGCCATCATCGATCTTGCCCACGAATAGGACGTTCGGAGGCAGTGTCAGGCCCGCTCCGCGCAGTTCCGCCTCGCTAGTCCCGACCACGACGAGCCGCAACCCAGGGGGCGGATCGGCAAAGGCTTTGAAAACGACGGCGACGTTCTTGTAGCCCTTGGGACTTCCGAACAGCAAAACGTAGCTTCCCGGATCGAGCCCGAGGCGAGGCAACGCGTCGCGGTCCGAAGTAGCATCAAGAATGTGATCTGCGCCGTTGTAGAGCACCCCCGTGCGATCCCGAGGGACGACGCCCATGAGATCCAACATCTGCCGTGAATAGTCGGAGACGGTAAGGACCTGCGAACTGCTGCGAGCCATTCGAGGAACGAGGAAACGATAGCCGAGGCGCTGGCGCATCGGATACCCGCTGTCGGGAAACAGGAACTGCGCATCGTGAATGAGTATCAACTTGCGGCGATGTGCAAGGGGCGCCAGATTGCAAAGGTTCACCAGGATGCCGTCAGCCGCGAGGCGGGGCAGCCGGAATTGCTCCCACGTCTGGCTGTCTGCGCCTTCTTCCTCGACCAGCTCGATTGCCTGCAAATACGGCTGCCACTTGCGGCTGCGGGGGAGGATCAATCGTACCGAAGGACGTTGGCAGGGATCCAGCGCGGCAAGCAGTGCATCGTATTCTCTGATCAGGCGGTCTGCAACACGGTGCACGCCATTCAGACCGCCAGCGTAGAACTTGCCATTGAAATAGACTGGAAGCACCAGTCACATCGTTTCGATACGCCGAGGATCGATGCGGCCAATCGCCCAATCCTTCAGCGCAATAATATTTCCGATTAGACGCCCTCTGCGATCAATATGCGGCTCCGGTCTGAAGGAATAGGCGATGTTGGACAACAGATTCTGGCGCATGAGCCGCTCGCCAAGCCCAGGCTGCATGGTACCCTTGCGCTTGAGATATACGATGTTGGCAATCTGTGAGTACCCGGTGCGCTTGCCCGAAGTCCGCCCCCCTTTAGATCCCAGGTGCACACCCGTGACCAGACCGGTCGAGATCAACCGCCCTCGGCGTGCAAGCTGGTAGGTGAAATCGATATCTTCCTGCCAGCCATAGAGCGGCAAGGCTTCATCGAACCAAAGACCTTCAGCTGCAGAAAGCCTAATTGCCATGTTGCACCCGTAAAGGGCTTCGCGGGCCTTGATCCGCGGATTCAGGGTACCGGCATGTTTTGCGATCAGAACCTGAGCCTGCTCGACAGTGTAGCCCTGGTTGTGAATGCCGTCGGCGATCAGATCGCCCGTAATGCCGACAACATCGGGCATGTCTTCGAAAAGACACGCGACATTCTCAAGGAAGTCGATGGCCGGAACGAAATCATCGTCAAGGAAAACGACGATTTCAGCGTGATCGGCAACCGCTCGCAGCGCGCGATTTCTCTGCCGACATAGGCCTTTTTCGGCGTAGACCACCTCAACTTGGACGCGTGCCTGCTCGAGGCCGGCTACGTCCGCCGGGCTTACAGTGGAAACAAGGATGTGATCTGCAGGCCGCGTCTGGTCTGCCAAAAGATCGACCGTATGCCTGACAAGGTCGGGTCGACCCACAGTTGCTATGACTACGAAAAGCTTCGACATCTGCGGGCGTCTCCGAATGTCGCTGCAGCGCAGCACACATGCGCCGCGTCGCAGCGAACATACCGGAATCCTTTGACAGAGCAATCCCCGAGCAGCAGATTGAGCGCTCACTTCGTCCAGTTTCGACGGACCCAGCCGTGTTGGTGCGCCGCAGCACAAAGGCACCGCTTACGCGCTAGATTTGATCTCGCATCGGCGCGCTCCAGCGCTCGGCCAAGGCAGAAATCACGGTGTTCGCCTGGTCACGCCAGGAAAGCTGGCGAGCACGCACGTAGCCCTTCTCGGCAAGCGCCGCGGCCAGCGCTGGATTGCGGGTGACACGTCCGATGCAGTCCAGCATGTTGGGAATGTCATCCGGCTGGCAATAAAGCGCGGCTTCTCCGCAACGCTCCTGCAGGGCCGGAATACTTGACGCGATTACCGGACACCCCAGCGCAAAGGCCTCGGCGGGTGGCATAGGAGAAGCCTCATAGAACGATGGGAAAAGCAGGCAGGCCGCTTCGCGATAGGCTTGGGCAAGGTCATCGAGACACTCAACCTGACCGCGAAACTCGATGAAGGGACGAGCCTCTGCCGGAATATCGATTTTGATCGCCGAGAGATGGCGCCCGCCAGCCCCAATGAAGACTGACCTGCGCCCCTCCTTCAGGGCCAGATCAATAGCGCAAGCAAGCGCTCCGACGAAGTTCTTACGCGCTGACAACGAGCCGACATAAAGGAGTGGACCCTTGAGGCGCGATGCGTCGAAGGGACGCTCATCGATAAGGTCATCTCGCCACCCACCGTTCGGGGCGACAATGACCTTGCGCTTCGGGTCCCGCATGACACTCGCGAGCATCAACCGTTCTGTGTGGGAAACCGTGAAAATCGGCTGCCCCCGGCTCAAGAGGAAGGGCAGCAATGCCTTGTGCGCGAAACGATAAGAAGCGCCGTAGGCATCGGGAAAGAGGCGATAGGACAGATCATGGATCATCACTGCCACGGGCTGCCGCCGCAACAGCATTGTGAGTGGCGCGGTGTTGCCCAGGCATAGCAAAGGTTCGCCTCCAACCATTCGGGGTAGGGTCAGCTGCTCCCATATGGCCGACCGTGCGTTGCCGACCGTTTTCAACCGGATCGTCTTTAGAGAAAGGTCATCGATTTGCGCGTCCGCGCCAGCGACCAGCGTCACCGTGGCGCGGTCCGGACTTTCCGCGACGATCCTGTCGATCGCACGCGTAATTTCACGCGCAACGCGTTGAACTCCGGTCGTCGGCTGTGAGAGGAACCGACCGTTTATGGTGAAGGAAAGGCGCGCGCGGGCTATCGGTCAGATCTCTCTGATAGTGCCGTGAAATGACAAGTTCCGCAGCCTCAATCTACTGTTCCATTCTTCGCCTCGTATATCATGTCCTATCCGGTCGAGGAAAATTCTTTGTAAAGATGCACCTGGCGCTTGTCCGCGAAGGGTGTGAGGTTCACTCGGCTGCATCCCAGCCCAAGATGCCGAGCGCGGGCACGACAACGCCGATTCACTGAAATAAACTACCCTACGCTTCGGCGAAACGCGGACTTGAACTTGCGGGCACCGGCCGATGCAGGTAAGTCGGATGCTGGAGAGGTACCTGAACAGGCCGTTCGTTTGTTCGCACGGTTAATTCCGTTGTATAGGGCCGGATTCGATTGTGAAGATCGCGCTCATCAATGTTCGGTACAGTCCGAATTTGGGCGACGGTCTTTTGGCTGAATGCCTGGAGGGGGAGCTTGCCCGGCATTTGCCCCATGCCTCGTTTGTCGGGGTCGATCTTGCAGGCAGGACCACATATGGCGCCGGCTCTCGCTGGAGGCGCCCAGCGATGGCGCTGCTTATGCTTGTGCCCGGTCCAGTCCGCCATGTTCTTACCCGCATCGCGCTTCGCCGACTGGTGAGGCGCCTTACGCCTGGCTTGCTGCAAACCTTTGCCGATTGCGACGCAGCGGTATTAGGCGGCGGCAATCTGCTCGCAGATGCCGATCTCAATTTCCCGATAAAGATCGCCAGCGTACTCGATACTGCCACCAAAGCAAGGTCGAGCGGCGTGGCAACCGCGATATTCGCCGTCGGCGTGTCGCATAACTGGTCCGCCGAGGGGATTAGCCTGTTTCGGCATGCGCTCTCACTGCCCTCGCTTACCTCGATCAGCGTACGCGATGAGCTGTCGCGCCGAGCCCTTCTGGCGCAGGCGCCCAATCTATCCGAAAACGACTTGAAGCTGGTCCATGATCCCGGCCTGCTTACCTGCCGGCATTTTTCCAGCGCGCCGAGGGGCGGGGATGCCCCCATAGGTCTTTGCATCACCGATCCGCTGGCCCTCCGCTACCACGGTGGCCGCGCGAACGTGCGAGAACTGCGCGACTGGTTCCAAGCACTCCTGGCGATCCTTGCGCGGTCCGGACGGGACGTTCTGCTTTTCACCAACGGCAGCCCTGAAGATCGAGGTTATCTGGCGCGGAACGCTCCCCTTTGGCAGGCGACCGACCCGGCGCGAATAAGCTTGGCGGAGCCCGCCAACGTGCCCGCAGATCTGGTGCGGACAATCGCGGGCTGCTCTCTGGTCATCGCCCACCGCATGCATGCATGCATTGCCGCCCACTCACTGGCGATACCTACCATCGGCTTGCGATGGGACCCGAAATTGGATGCGTTCTTTGAGACCGCATCGCGCGGCGAGTACGTCTACATGGCAGGCAGCACGCCGCCAGAGATCATCGCCAGAAGCGCAGAGAAGACTTTGGCCGAGGGGGTCGACCTGGTGAAACATGCAATCCTGATTGACGAAGCTGCCGAACACGTAGCGGTCCTTGCGCGCGAGTTGCGGAAGGTCGCCTCACGGTGAATATCGATCGCATCGTAGTCATCAACGACATTTCCGATGCGAAGGGCGGCGCAACTGCGCTTGCCCTGCTATCGGCTCTCGAGTTTCGCCAACTCGGCTATCCTGTGACCTATTTGACCGGGGACGACGGCGACAATGCCGCGCTCCGCAACGCAGGGGTCGAGATAATCGGATTGGGCGAGGACAGGCTGCTCGGCAAGGGGCGCTTGTCGGGATTCACTTCGGGACTGTACAACCGTCAGGCAAGGCGCCTTTTAAGCGACTGGATCACGGCGAACGACAGCGCCAGGACGGTTTACCACCTCCATGGCTGGACGCAGATTCTCTCGCCAGCGATATTCGCCGCCTTGGCGCCCGTGCAACAGCGGACGGTGATGTCTGCACATGACTTCTTCCTGGCCTGCCCTAATGGGAGCTTCTCGTTCCTGAAGACCGGAGAAGTCTGCAATTTCAGCGCGATGAGCACGCGGTGTATCGCGGCGAACTGCGATCGGCGCAGCTATCACCAGAAACTCTGGCGCGTAGCCCGCCAGGCGCTCCTGCAACGCCTTTGCGACATGCGCGATCCGCCTCCCATTCTGATGATTCATGCCGGCATGCGCCCCTTCTTCGAACGCTCGGGCATCCCTGCCGCGGCATTGCACGCCGTGCCGAATCCCATCACCCCATTTGCCCAGCAACGTATCGAGGCCGAACGGAATGCGGGCGCCTTGTTTGTCGGTCGCCTCGAGGGAACCAAAGGGCCAGACCTCGCCTGCGCGGCTTGCCGGGAAGCCGGGTCGCCGCTTACCATGATTGGAGACGGTGTGATGAGCTCCTCTTTGCGCGAGCAGTACCCCGAAGTGAAATTCCTGGGCCGATTGAAGCCGGCTGAGATCGCGGCCCACGCGGCGAACGCACGAATGCTCCTCATGCCGAGCCGCTATCCGGAACCCTATGGCCTTGTTGCAATCGAGGCTGCATGGAGCGGTTTGCCAGTGATAGTCAGCGACACGGCACTTCTGGCACTCGATATCCTGAAGGCCGGGGCGGGCACGGCGGTTGAGCCCAGGGATACGGGGGCGTTCGCGAAAGCTATCCAGGCCCTTGCGTCGGATAATGCGCTGACCGCTCAGCAAAGTCTCGCTGCCTATGGCAAGACTCGAAATCTGGGTCTGGCCCCCGCCGCCTGGATCGAAGCACTGATTGAACATTATTCCCGGCGGCTGAGCAGATCACCTCTCTGATCGTCACGACTTGCATCGCATGTCAGCTCCGAGCGCTGCCGGCCCACCCCGCTTCAGGATCAGGGGCATGTATCTCAGGAGGGGGCGGATCTTGTTGCGCGCCGCCCCAGGTCCTCCGCAGTCCGGCAGACTGGGCCGAGACAATCAGCGGAGGTCGGCATAAGGCCAGCGACAATCCGGCCAGGGTAACGAATTCCATTCCGGGATCGGGCGATGGGGCAATGAACAGCGCAGGGACAAGGCCCACCAACGCTGTCCAGGCCGCCGACGCCGCGAAATCTAGGCGCAGCCGATCTTCGCCGTCTGTCGGGCGAACACGCGAAAAACGGCTGAGACTGAAGCAGTAGATCAGGAACATCACGGCGCCGACCGCCCCAAGACTCCCTAGAATGGCAGTCGCAAGGCTTGAAGACCTGAAACTGCCGGCACCGATCCCCAGGCCGCGGGAGAACTTGAAGGCTTCGGCACCTTGCATCGCCCAGAACGTACGTTGCTGGCCGGATATCGACCCAGCCTTGTTCACTGTCATTCGCTCCAGAATGTTTCCGAGCTCATTTGCCAGCCGCTGCGAGAGGAGCAAGAGGATGAGCGCCGCCAATACTGCGGCAACGCCGATCAATGCCAGGCGTACGATCTTGTCTGCCCGGATATAGGGCGGAAAAGTCAGGAAGCGCAATGCAAGCACGATCGCATAGGCGCCCAGCCCCAGATACGCGGTGGACGATGATGAGAGGATCAGTACGACAGTCAGTGTCAGGGCAGCAAAGCCAGTCCAGCGAGGGTTGATGTCCCTCAGCCACATTTCGGTCGAGAAGATCATCCAAACGATTCCAAAGCGCGCGAAGCTTGAAGGTTCTGCCATGAACCCACTAATTCGAAGGAAACCCCCGACCGACTGGGTGAGCTGTGCGTAGCTGCCGTTGCGAATGAAGTTTACGACCAGATCCCAAGGCGTACCCGCCAGCAGAGCTCCCATCAGCCCGGTGATCGCATGTGCCAGCGCTATTCCCGCGCAGGCCTTGGCCAGAAGTGACAAGTCGATCGAGACACGGCCGACGATATAGGCTGCGACTGCAGTGATGGCGCCGCCCGCGATATAGATACCGGTGGTAATATTCTGGGAAGAGTAGGCTAGCGGAACGGTGTCGAAAATAGAGCGTAGATCTAGGGCGCGCATCGGTACTACATCGATCTGGCCGGCGAAAATGCGCGGCAGCAGCAGGGCGCTGATCAGACCGTAAAGCCCGAAGACAATCAGGCTGGCGTTTGCAAGTATCGCTTCGGCCAGCAGGCTCCCGCGCATTTGCACCTGCTGGAAGACTACCAGCATCAGAAATAGCAACATGATCCGCGCGGGCGGGATCGACGAATTGTTGAGAACGGGAAGTGTCACCGCGGAGGAAGCTTCGAAAAGGCCAAGTGCCAGCATCGCGCAAAGCATAGCCAGCGGGCTCCCTCGCCGCAGGAGCCAGAAGCCGATGAGGCATGTGACTAGACCGTGGAGCGTTGGGATCATGGGCCGAACGGCAACGTTTCAGTGAGCGAAGACGCCGTGAAAATCGGGTGGACGGCGGCGCGCCCAAAACCTTCGTCCACCGCAGCCATGATCTTCCGGTCGAATATTTCCGGTGCAAAGCGGCGGGCGCTAGCCTGCGCCGCGGCTGGATCGAACTCGCAAACCCATCGCTCGAAGCGCTCCACCGCATCGACAAGTGCCTCGACACTTTGTTCGTGAAAGAACTTCCCCGTTTCGCCGTCGATGATGGAATCGATCGCTCCCCCGCGGCCGTAGGCGATGACCGGCCGTCCTGCGGCATTCGCCTCGACGGGAATGATCCCGAAGTCTTCCTCTGGCGGGAAGATCAAGGCCCTGCATTGGGCATAGGCGCGGCGCAAGGAAGCGAAATCCAGCCGCTCGATGATTTTGACATTCGGCGCAGCGCGCTTGGCGACCTGGGCCGCCAGTTCACCCGTGCCGACCATCAGCAGGGGCAGTCCCAGTCGTGAAAACGCGTCCGCCACGAGATCGGCTCGCTTGTAGGGGGTCATCTGTCCGACCCAGAGGTATTGGTCGAAAGGGCCTTCGCCCTTCTCGAAAAGCTCGACCTCTACCGGCGGATGGACGACCTGCGCCTCCCTCCCCCACGACTTGCGCACGCGGCGCGCGATGAAACTGCTGTTGGCCAGTATGCGGTCGGGCCGGTGCGAGGAGGAAACGTCCCATTGCCGCAGGCCATGGAAAAGCCAGGGCATTGCAAGATTGCTGATCCGGCCCGACATCTTGCGATAGGCATGATAGTGGTCCCACAGGTATCGCATCGGTGAATGGCAATAGCACAGGTGGAAGGAGTCGGGCGGTGTCAGTACGCCCTTCGCCGGCCCGGATTCGCTGCTGATGATCAGATCGTAACCGGCCAGATCTAGCTCTTCCAATGCCATCGGCATGAGCGGTAGATATTTCTGATAATGCTTCACCGCACCCGGCAGTTTCTGGATGAACGTCGTTTTCACGGTATGGGAACGGATCAACGCGGAGACTGCCGACGGATCATACACGTGCGTGAAGATATCCGCTCCTGGGAAAAGGCGCAGCAAACGCTCCACGACGCGCTCGCCGCCCCGCATTCCCACCAGCCAATAATGAATGATGGCAACGCGAGGACGATCGTGCGTCAAGCGCCTCATGCGACCTGCACTGCATGACGGTGATAGGCCGCAGCATAGGGAACCGAGGCATCGGTTGCATACCGCGCCTGTTTGCGCAGATCGACCCGGCTGAGGACTGCGCCGGTGTAATTGGCCAGCCGAGCGGGCAACAGACGAACGGCCGCTCGCACCGCGTGATCCGGCGTCTTGCGCCACTGCACCGCAACAACGATTCCATCAGCCGAGGCGACGATTTCGCGCGCTTCTGCGATCGACAGCAACGGAGGGCAATCGAGAACAACGAAATCAAAGCGTTCCTTGAGCTGGGCGACGATGGCCTGAATTGAACCCTTACTGATAAGGCGCTCACCGCCCTCCGCCTTCGATGTTATTGGCAAGATGGTGATGCCGTCGCCGACCTTGCGAAGTGCGTCGTCCAGATTGCATTTGCCGGCGGCGACTTCGCGCAAACCCGGGCCCTGGTTCATCCCATGAAGGATGCTCAGGCCATGCAGCATGATGTCGCAATCCACGATCACCGTTCGCTGACCCATCTTGCTCCCTGTCTCTCCCAGCATCGCTGAAAGGACACTCTTGCCTTCATTTGGCAGCGCCGAGGTTATCGCAAGGACCGCCCCTCTTCCCGAAACGGACATTCGCGTGGCCGCGTGAATGCCTCGCACGGCTTCGGCCAGCACGGAATCGGGCATCTCATCGAGCGTCGCCAGAGGACTTTGTGCGTGGTGGTCGAGCGAAGCGTTGTGGGGCACCATCCCCAAATAAGGCAAGCCGATGCGCTTCTCGACATCCTGCGCCGTCGTCAGGCCTTTGTATTGCATCTCCAGCATGAGCGCGGCGGCAAAACCGAAAACGAGGCCAACGAGGCCGGACAAGGCTAGATTGAGAGCAACTTTCGGACGGTCCGGCGCCCAGGGCACCGATGCTTCGGTAAGCACTCGGGCATCCGCCTGCTCGGCGCCGGCACCTGCCACTAGCTGGCGCAAACGAGCAAGGTAGGACTCATACAGTCCCTGCGATGCATCTGCGCTGCGCTGAAGATCGGCCAATTTCACGAGAGCGGTATTGTTGCGAGCCAATTCGCCTTTGGCGGATCCCAGGCTAGCGCCCAATGACGCGGCCCGCTGGGCAGACACCGCGGTTTTCGCTTCTAGGTTTGAAATGACGCGGTCGATCTCCTGCTGGATTTGCTGATCGACGGACGCGAGTTCCTTCTTTGCGCTCAGCAGGTCCGGATGGCGATCTCCATAGCGCGCGGAAAGCTCGGCAACTTTCGCGCCGAGCTGGGCGCGTTGGGAGCGCAGGTTGGAGACGACCGAGGAAGACAGTGCCTCGCCCACATCGTCGCCAGCCGATCCGTGCAGCAGTTGCTCGCGTGCTGTCGCCAGCCGCGCCTGATCGGCCGCCGCCTCTGCCTTCGAAGATGCGACCTGTTGATTATAAATGGAAATATCCTGCTCGGTCAAAGCTGTCGCGGCATTGCTCAATAGGCCGTTTTGGACCCGGTAGTTCTGCACGGCAGCAAAATCCGTGGTCGCTTGTTGACGCAGCTCCTTGACCTTTTTCGTCAATAACGACGTCGCTTCTATAGTCGAGGCAGTCTTGTCGTTGAGCTGCGAACGCGTGTATTCGCGCGCATAGGCATTGGCGATTGTCGAAGCGATGTTGGGATCTCTGTGATTGTAGGAGATCGTCGCCGTATATGAAGTTCCGATCCTCGCGACCGTCAGACCGCCTCGCAACAGGCGGGCGACCGAATTTTCCATCTGAGCGCGCCGTTCGGGAGACCAGGTCTTGGGGTCGACGGGCGGAGGCTCGTTGCCAGTCGTCTTCGCCAGCAGAGACGCTTTTGGTTTGAGGAATGGATTGATCGCCGGGTTCTCGGTCAACCCCAATGAGCGAACGACCCGCTCGCTGATGTCAAGTGACTGAATCACCTGCAGTTCTGTCGCGACATCTGCATCGCCCTTGACGACCCGATCACCTTTGTCGTCTGTCACCTTTTCATCGACGCTCTTGCCTGAATTCTTGAGCAGGACGGTCGCGGTTGCGAGGTAGATCCTGGGCTGAAGCGCGGTCAGCAACACTCCTGCGAGCATTATGGTCGCAAAACACGCCAGAAAAACCCGATACCGCCGGCGCAGCAAGTTCACCAGACGGCCAATGTGGAGGCCATCCTCCGCCAAGGAGTCGGCATTGCCTTGGCCGCCGCCCATGCTGTCGGCCGCGATAGCCGGTCTCGACTGTTCGTAGCGATGGGGCAACTGCATGTGTCCTACCTCGAAAACTAAGTGGGCCGGGATGACCCTACCGGGCGAGTGTGACGCCGAGACCGGCACGAAAGGCATCAAAGGTTTGTCTTGCCGAGGTAGAGCCACGCCTTGACTGAAAGCTCGCGCTCGGCGCGACGCGCAGCCACCGGTTGAGCTTCCAGTTCAGCCGTGCTTCGAACGAAAGAAATGTCGACGTTCCCTGGTTTCTTCCATAGTCCTCGCGAGAAAGTTCGCTTCCAATGGTGAAGGTCAGATTTCGCTTCAATTCATAGTCGGCACCGAGCTTAGCCGATGTCACTTCGACGGCTGCAACCAATGCGGATGAGTTGGTCGATGTGGCCTGCGAAATATCGAAACGGACGCTGAGAAGCGGTGATGGATACCAACGCAGGCTGCTTTGCAGCGCGAGGCCCGAACTGTCGGAGAAAAGTACGTTCTTGAAATTATGCTTCCTGAAACCCACTCCAAAATCAAAATAGAAAAGGCGGGTTACTTCATAGCTTCCACCGGCCGTCATGGAATAACCAGTTGCATCGCGTGAGGTGATCAGATTGGGATCATCGTAGTCAAATTTCTGGATGCTACCCTGGACCTGCGCCGAGACTCGCGGGCCCAGTTGATAGCTCAGACCGACGGAGCTACCGAATTGCACTCCGTTACGATAACTTTGATCCAGCACGCTTCCACCGGCGAGCCGGACATCATCAAAGACAAAGCGCTGCCCCGAGGCTCCGATGCGCGCCGTGAGACGATTGAAGCGATGCTGAACGCTGAACTCGCCGTTCACGGTTTCCTTTTTGAGTGGATCACCGGTTTGCAGTCCGTTTTCGAAGGTGCCACGGGTCGCCGTTTCGCTTGACCATGCCGCGTGTCCCGAGACAATTGTCGCACCATCGCCGACCTGAAACCGGCCTGCGGCATCCACCCGATACTGCTCATCATCTTGACTAATGAGCGTGGCGTAGCGCCGCAAGCGAGCGTTCGCATCGAGCGACAGCTCTTGGCCGGGCGCGGTACGCCGCAGAGTCAGTGCAGGCACCACGGTTACCGACGCATCCGACTGGCGCGCCACGGATCGCGCGAAAACATTAGAGTCGAAAGCCGCCGAAGTGGACATTGTGGGGTAGAGCAAAAAACTCCCCAAACGGATTCCCAGCGCATCATAGGCGGGCTGTGATCGGGTTCCGGCTGCATCGAGCGTATCACCGCCCACGACTTCCTGTGCACATGCAGCATGACTCATGCCAACGCCCACCGCCAAGAAGAAGAGAGTCCGCCATACCGTCCCGTTCTCCATCCGTCCGCGCCACGCAGGAAATGTCAAAAACATCGGATAAACCAACGAGATAACGCCCGTAAACGACCATTCGGGAAGTCGCGGAGCAGGGGAGAAAGCTTACTCCAATGCGCGCATTTTGCAATGCAAAGAATTATTGCATTGCAAAATGACTGTGGCATGCCTGCCTTTGCTTGACCCAAAATGGAGGCGTCCCGTGGCTGCAATCGCGTCGCGTCTGGGGAGGACTGCGGTCTCTGCAGCGCTCATTGCCTGCGGTACGGCGATCGCAGCCTCCCTTGGAGGCGCCGTCGTACCTCCGCTCGACACCATCAATGTTTTCTTGCCTTTCTGGCTCGCGGGCCTGATCATGATACTTTTGATCGTTATCCTGCTCGGGCCGGAGGGGAGAACAGGGTACAGGCGCGTTCGCGCCGCCGTCGCGCTTCTCGTGTCGGTCGTACTGCTGGGCGCGTTTCTCTTATCTCCAAGAGCCGCCTCGCAGAGCATCGATGCGACCGGGAAGAGCTATCGTTTGATCACTTTCAACATGTTCAAGGCCAACCCCCAACCGGGGCGGGTCGTTGACTGGATTCTCGCCGCACGAGCCGACTTCGTCGTGCTACTCGAATTGTCGAAGGCGAACCGGCCGATTTTGGCGGATCTTAGTCACCGCTTCCCCTTTCATTACGATTGCTCGGGCAAGGGACACTGTTCGACCTATATTCTTTCGCGCTTTCCCGCCGAGCGTGTCTGGCCGCTCGCACGCGGCGATGCCGACAATAGGCGAGCGCTGTCCGCCGTGACGGCCCGTTTCCGGATGGAGGGAAAACCACTGGCGATTACGGCTGTACATCTCGATCATCCATGGCCGCTCGGCGGCCAGCAGGCCGAGATTGGTCCATTGGCGGACGCGTTAGCTGCTGTCGGGCGTAACGGGGTGATTGCCGGGGACTTCAACTCGGCGCCGTGGACTTTCGCCCTGCGCCGGCTTGCGGCTGCGGCCGATGTCCAACTCGCCTCGGGCACAACCGGCACGTGGCCAACCGACGCGCCCGCGGCAATTTTTCGGCTGCCGTTCGATCAGCTTTACACCGGCCCCTGCCTTGGGGTTCGCTCGGTCTGGCGCGGCCCGGCGCTCGGCTCCGACCACTTTCCCATGATTGCCGATCTCGTCATGGAGACTTGCCATGGTTGACGCCAAGGGCTCCGGTGACCCAGCCTTCGATGCGCTCGTGACGCTAACCGATCCATGGCTCCTGGGCCGGGAACAGGAACTGCGCAGAAGATTGATCGCACTTAGTCCGTTGGACTGGTCAGCCGTTTTGGCAACGGCCGAGCGGCATCGCGTCACGCCGCTCCTGGCCGAGCACGTCAAGGCCGTCGGGATCGAAGGTGATTCCTGTCTGGCTCTTCCCGAGACCTGCGCCCTCACACTCCATCGGCGCGCGCGCGAAGCGCTGGCTTTGGAACTTGCAGCCTTTGCCGAGCTGCGACGCCTGACTGGACTACTTGGCAGTAACGGGATCGCCTTTCTCGTCTTCAAGGGATTGGCACTCTCGCAGCTTTGCTTCGGCAAGCTCGGCGTCCGGGTCAATCGCGACATCGATATTCTCATAGCGCCCGAGAGCCTGGACCGCGCCGACGCATTGCTTGCCGCATCCGGATATCGCCGAGTCGAACCCGCGGAGGACGCCGATCACACAGAGATCGAGCAGGCGAAACAGCGGGTCAAGGACTGGGTCTATGTGCATGAGGCGCGAAGCACAATCCTCGAGGTGCACTACCGCCTGTTCGACAATCCATGGCTTTGCGACCGTGAAATACTGAGCCGGTCTCGCACCATCACCTTGTTCGGACAACTCGATGTCCCGACTTTGTCTGTCGAGGACGAACTGCCATATCTCGCGCTGCACGGCGCGATGCATGCTTGGTCGCGGCTCAAATGGCTGCTCGACTTCGCGATCCTGTTGCGTGATCGGCCGCCGTCCGAGATTGCCGACGCATTGCGGCAAGCGAAAGCGGGACCGGAGGCTTGCGCGATGCACCAGGCGGTATCGCTGACCTGGCGGTTGTTTTCACCCCGCACCCCCGAACCGCGCGAGAACCGGCCGTGGCGGACGCGTATTATCGCGAACGCAGCCATGCATACCCTTTCCGCCTACGGCGCGAGAGAAATCGAGGACACCGGGTTTGGCACGACATTAAAGAGCGCCAGTCACTATTTCCTTTGGAGCAAGCCTCGCTATCTCGCCGCCGAGTTTCGCTTCGACATTACTTATCATTCTGACGACAAGCCGCGCTACGGTCTGCCTTTTTGGTTGTGGCGCCCCCTGTCATGGATCGGCCGGCACCTGCGGCGCCGCCAGACCTAGCCCTCGACAATGCGCCGAACCAGACCCACGCCTCGACCACCGATCCCGACGCACGTTTGTTCCGCAAGGCCGACGGGCAAGAAAGCCGCCTTGCCTGTCTCGGCCATGTCCTGATGGAGAACAGGAACGGCCTGATCGTCGATGCGCAGGCGACCCATGCCACCGGCACGGCGGAACGCGAGACGGCGCTCGCGATGA
>JGI24751J29686_10000248_pt1 | contig 21460 bp, 21 predicted proteins | sample KBSSwiS6_FD_29686 | JGI IMG/M metagenome (IMG submission 29686)
CCAAGCAGCCCGACACCACCCAGGCGCGCGCCCTGCTCGACTGGGAGGCCGAAGTCCCCCTGCGCGACGGGCTGGCGAAGACCATCGCCTATTTCCGGGAGCTTCTGGCACAGGCCCATGCCTGAGCTCGGTGATACCCGACCGCTCGACGGCATGCGCATCGGGCTGGTCACCGCTTGGGCATCTCGTCTCGGTGGCGGAGTTTTCGAGGCGGTCGTCACCCATTCCGCCATGCTGCAACGGCTAGGAGCCTCGCCGCAGGTATTTGGCCTCCACGATCCCTTTACCGAGGAGGACCGAGCCCGATTCGGCTCGGTCCCGGTCATTGCCTGCCCGGTGATCGGCCCCCGTCAGATCGGGTTTGCGCCACGTCTCGCCAGCGCGATGCTGGGAGCAAACCTCGATTGCCTGCATCTGCATGGAATCTGGATGTATCCGTCGGCCGCGGCCAGTCACTGGGCCATGCCGTCAGGGAGGCCCTACATCATTTCGCCCCATGGCATGCTGGACCGTTGGATAACCGCTCGAGGAAAGGCCAAGAAGGCATTGGCGCGGACCGGTTACGAGCGGCGCAGCTGGGCAAGAGCCACTGCCTTCCATGCCCTCACCACCAGCGAAGCCGCCAACATCACCCTGGAAGCCCGTCGACAGGAGATCCACGTGGTGCCGAATGCCGGGCCGGAGCTGCATTCGCGAGGCAAACGCCGCTTTCCCGAACCTGTCGTGGCATACATCGGCCGCATCCACGAGAAAAAGAACCTCGTGTCCCTGGTTGAGGCCTGGTCAGCTGCCCAGCGGCCTTCCGGGGCCCGGCTGGTGATCGCCGGGTGGGGGGGCGGCGAGGCCCTTACCCGCCTGCGCGACGTGATTTCCCAGGGGGATGGCTCCGCCGAGTTCATTGGTCCCGTCTACGGCGAGCAGAAGCAGGCGCTCCTCGACCAGGCTCGGTTCGTGGCGCTGCCATCGTATAGCGAAGGCCTGCCCATGGCTATTCTCGAGGCTTGGGCCGGTGGCGTACCCACCTTGATGACCGCTGCCTGCAACTTGCCGGAAGGCTTTGCCGAAGGCGCGGCCATGGAGTGCGGCTACAGCGCCCGCGACCTTTCCGCCGTGATCACCCGCGCACTCGGCATGGGTGAAATGGAATGGCAAGTCATGGCTGATGCCGCCACCGGATGCGCGCGCCGTCATTTTTCGCCTGATGTGGTCGCCCGGGCTTGGACGGGAATATTCGCGCCGCTCCGCAACGCTGCTACCGCGAACGCGAGTATGCCCCGATGAGCCTCCTGGATGCACGCACGACCCGACCCATCGAGGGCGGCGCCAGCTTCACGCTGGGCAATCGCCTGTTCCGCGCCTGGTGGATGACGGGGTGGCTTCTGCTCGCCCGGTTCACGCCGCCGCCCTTGCATGCGTGGCGGCGTCTTGTGCGGTCGATCAATCACGCTCACCGTCACGCTGGCATTCCTGACAAAGCGCGCCTGGAGCCGGCGTTCGATCTCGGCTGCGACCATCCGCGGGCTCTGCTGGACCGCGATCAACTCGCCAATGAGCGGAAGTTGCAGGTAGCCGCTCCCATCCACCACGTAGTTGTCACCAGTCAGTTCAGGCTCGCCGAACACTCGGATAGCAAGACGGTCACCGGGCTTGATCGCGTCGCTTACCAGCTCTTGCGGAGCCCGTTCCGGCACGACGGCGTAGGCAGAGGGCCCCACGGGCAAGGGGCTGGGACCGGGCGTAGAACACCCGCACAGTGCTCCCGTCACCGCAAGCGACAGGACCGCGCGGATACTCATCATGACCCCACCCTCACGTTTCGACTGGAACATCAGCGCCCTGCGGCCCCCTCGCAACCGGAACGAGCAACCCCGCAGATGCTGCAGCAATGCACGCCAATGCAATCGATCTCATCGGGTAGTCAACTTGGGAGTGCAGTGCAACGATGGTAAACGTCGCGGCCACGAAAATCGCCTGTCGACGAAGGCGCGACGAGGGCGCGCGCAGTTGCCGGACCAGTAACGGGGCGAGGAGCGCGACAAGGACGGCGAGGACCAGGAAGCCCAGAACGCCTGCTTCGATGGCAAGCTCCAGATAGTCATTGTGGGCGCGGTTCGGCACGGCCGGGTGGACGGCCTCCAACCGCTCACTCGCAAGGAAAACCGGCAGAAAACCCCCCAGCCCAGCACCAACCGGATAGTATGTGCGGGCAGCATGCAAGCTGTCCACCCAGATCTGGGGGCGCAGTTCACGACTGAATTCGTATCGCGCCAGGAGGCTTGACAGCACGGCGTTGCCGCGCAGCAGGAACAGCGCCGCGGCCAGTGCAAGGCCGGCTACGACTGCCCCGAGGGCCAGTTTACGCGCAGGGAATCCCCAGGTCTGCCTGGTGGCGGCCCAGACTCCAGCCCAGGCAATCGGCAGCAGGGCCGTGCCCGCGCGCGACGCCGTGAGAACTACGCCTATCGACAGGAGCGCCACTCCGGTGAGCAAAATGGCGAACGCAACAAGTCGCGTCGGTGAATGGCGTGCCCGCTCTATCCAGTCCTGCACCGCCACGACATAGGCTACCATTCCGATCAGCAACACGTCAGCGGCGGAGTTGTGATTGGCCTGAAAGCCGTTGAGGTAGCCGACATCGGGCGTGTAAAACCGCAGTGGATTGTCTTCGCCGCCGGTGGTCTGAGCCGCCCCGACAACGACCGCCAGCAAACTCATCCCGGCGATCGTGCGGACCACCATCATCCGTCCCGAGGAGCTAAGCGTGCCAGTGATGAGCAGGACAACAACAGGCGGGACGAGCGCCAGCAGTGCGTTGACCGTGCGGGCCGGAGCCATGCTCAGCGGGCGCCAGCTGTCCGCCGCGCCGATCAGGCCCAGTGACGCGCGCTCCAGCTCGCGCCCCGGAAGCGCGTGCCAGAAGACGGGCGGCAGCGGCACCAGCTGAATCACCGGAACCGCCAGCAGCATGCCCGAAATGACAAGAGCGAGTCGCATCTGCCCTTGCGGAACAACCGGAAACCAAATCAGCCAGAGGCTGAACAGCACTGCAATGAGCAGTTGTAGGCCCATCTCGGCTAGCGGGGCCGGCGTGCCCCCGCCTCCGAGGAGCATCGCGGCGGAGACTGCCAATGCACCGATCAGCGCCGAGGCGCCGTCGCCCCTTCGCGTTGAGGAGAAACCTAGCATCAGCTTTCGCTTACTCATAAACCCCCGACCCGCGGGGCTTTATGTAATGGCTTCTTGATCCGGGAAGCCGATTGACTCAGCCGGCGCTGGTATAGGTCGTCGGCGGGACAGCGCAGGCCGGCAGCGACTTGTTAATGGCCAAGTTGCAATTCACCGTGCTCTTGATCAGCGTGGACGTTCCGAACACCAGGGCGGTGGCCGGCACCTGCGACAAGGCCGACGGCGGCGAGTGCTACGAGCAGTTTCTTGGTCACGACTTTGCCCCCTGAGGTCTGACTCAGTAGCTACCATGCAATCGATATCATTTGCAACACGATTTACACTGTAGTCTGCGGGGGACCTTGGGAATGAGGCCCAACCAGCGCCGTTGATCGGCCTCTGACCGGAGCTCAGCCGGACCGGACGCCTTCAGGGCGTCGTGCCGGACGCTCGCGAACGAAGGATTTTCCCTGTTGATCATAAAGTTAGGTCAACTCGCCGCGCACGGCAGCCGTTGCTGTCACTGATGCGGAGCACCGCGCACTTGCGCCGGCGTAGTTTGGGTTGTCAGTAGGCGCGATGGTGTACCACGACCTTGGCCGTGGCGAACAGGATGCGCAGGTCGCGCCAGAGTGACCAACCGCGCAGGTATTCGAGATCCGCGTCGAGGCGGTTCGCGAGATCCGATTCGTGCTCCGTCGCCCCGCGCAGCCCCCGGACTTGGGCGAGACCGGTGAGGCCGGGCTTGAGTGCGTGGCGGAGCCAATAGCGGTCGTCGACCTCCCAGAACAGCTTGTCACCTGCTTGTGACCCGATCGCATGGGGGCGTGGCCCCACTATGCTCATGTCGCCGAGCAGCACGTTCAGCAGCTGGGGGAGTTCGTCGATGCTGGTCCGGCGGATGAAGCGGCCGATGCGGGTGACCCGGGCATCGTCGCGGGCGGTGGACTGGCGGCCGTCATGATCTAGCCGGGCCAGGGTCATCGAGCGGAACTTGTACATCGAGAAGAAGGTATTGCCCCGCCCCATCCGGCGTTGGACAAACAGGGCGGGGCCGCCATCCGCCAACACGATAGCCAGAGCCACGACAGCCAGCAGCGGGGCGAGTGCGATGAGGGCGGCCGTGGCCACGGCAAGGTCGAAACAGCGCTTGATGACCCGGGCGCGCAGGCCGAGGGGGCCCAGCGAAACGAGCAGCAGGCCCCTGCCCCCGGCCTGCCGGGCGCCCTTGGCGCCAAGCGCAGAAACCGCCTCGTCGATCACCTCGCCCTCGATGTTGGCGCCCTTGAGGAGGAGCGCCCAGGCTGCGCGGCGATCGGGCGGGCAGGAGACGACGACCCGCTCCACATTGCGCAGTACCAGCCCGACCCGGTCAAGCTCCACCGGGTCGGTCAGCGAGGGGGTGAGCCCGTGGCTGGCGGCATCGACGTGGGGAATGCCGGGCAGGTCGATCGCCGGGCCGCCATCGTCGATGACCAGTTCGTTGATCACCCGCTGGCCGCACCGCCAAGTGACGAAGGCCCGCATCTGGGCGCGGGCCCAGGCCAGGGCGAATACGGCGATGAACACTCCACCGGTGAAGACGACGCGGGAGAAGTTGCTACCCGAGCGGGTGTAAAAGGCAATGAACAGGACCACGGCCCAGGACAGGCACAGGGCCATGGCGCTGCGCGCCGCGCCCCATTCCCAGTCCATCAGCGAGCGCATCGAATAGGCGCCGTTGTAGAAGGATATGGTGAGAAAGGCCGGCAGGACGAGCTGGGCCAGCAGGGAGCCCACCGTGAGGCCGGCGGTGCCGAGGTAGAGCCAGCCGGCGAGGGTGAAAGCGGCGCCCAGCGCGGCGATGTCGGCCAGCATCAGGCCGAGATAGCACTGCAGCCGCCGCCGTTCGAGTGACCGCGGTGCGCCCAGCGAACCTGCCAGCGAACCTGGCAGTGTGCTGGCTGCGTGCTGGCTGGTGGTCGGACGAAGCAGTACGTTCACATCGGTTCTTCGAGCTGATCCATCGGGACTGGCCATCAGGAATGGCCGAAACAGAAATCCCGCGCCGAGGAGGGGTTCCCCGATCCCCGCGAGTTCTGCTCCGCAGAACCGCTAGGATACCGGCATGGTTTACTGCAGTCTTGTAGGTTTACCTAGTTCCGAATTGGATCAATTCTTCGGAGAAGATGCACGCGCGATTTCAGCAAGGCCCTGGCTGAGCAGGAGATCGGCCTGCTGGCTGTGGCCGAGCAGGTCGCGATGGAGCCCGGCGATCTTGGCGACCAGTCGTTCCAGCCGCCGCCCGCGCCAGATCCCCAGCTGCTTCCTGAGATCGCCCTCGTCTTTCCAGTTGATCCGGCGGGCGGCCTTTTCCGATTCGATCAGCGCGGCAACGTTGCCGCCGCCGCCGCCCCCATGACTGCCATTGCCGAGCTTGGCGGCGAGCGCGGCGAGCTGGGCGGTGCGGCGCTCGAAGGCGAGCAGGACGGCGACCGGGTTGAGCGAGAGATGCCGCATCCGGTCAAGCTCGGCGCCGAGCCGGCCAGGCTCCCCGCCGAGGACGGCGTTGACGATGGCGATCATGCCATCCTCCTCGGTGCGCGCCCCGATCGCCTCGAAGGCCTTGGCATCGGCGCTGCGCGGGGCCTGCGGGCTGGCATCGAGGAAGACCGCCAGCTTGGTGAGTTCGGAGGCGGCGATGCGGGTATCGAGATTGGCGGCCCGCGCGATCCGTTCGGCGAGCGCCGTATCGATCCTGAGGCCCGCCCGGTCGGCCAGTTCGCGCACGGTGCCGGCAACGCTGCGCGCATCGGGCGGCCAGAACACGACGACGAGGGCATCATTTCGGTCGGCCAGGAGCTTGGCGGTCTTCGACTTGTCGGTCGCCCCCGGCGCGGCGATCAGGACCGGGCAGGACGGGGCCGTGCCGCCGACGAGGATCTCGGTCGCCTCCGCCACGTCATCCCCCGAGGCGCGCACGACGATGTGGCGCGAGGCGCCGAACAGCGAGACGGAGCGGGCCTCGTCCCCCAGGCGCACCGGATCGCGCTTCAGTTCGGCCCCGGTGAAATCGATCCGCTCGCCAGGATCCTCCAGCAGGCTGGCGATCCGGTCGACCGCGTCGGCGACGCCGGCCTCGTCCGGGCCGCAGAAGAAGAAATAGCGCGCATTACGGGCGGCGCTTTCCGCCTGCCGGGGGAAATCGCGCTGGGTGGCCTTCATGGCACGGGGTCAGCGGGGCGCATCACGCCCGCGCAGCTGGAGCGCGAGGGCGGTGACGATCCGGTCGGCCACTTCTCTGGAGAGGTTTTCGAGCGCGGTCTGTTCGGCAGCGATGGTCGCATATTCGGAACTGACGATGTCAATGCCCGCGTCAGCCCCCGCGGTCGCATCATAGACGATCTTGCCCGAGGCCAGATCGACCAGTTGATAGCGGGCGCGCAGAGTGCGGCGTTCGCGGCCGATGGTATCATCCGCCAGCAGGCCGAAGCCTTCCAGGCGATCGTTGAGGCGAACGTCGAGCCGGTATGCCGGGGCCCCGGTGCGCTCGGCGGCGGCGAGCCGGTCATTCAGGGCGTTGCGGACCAGCCAGCCGGCCTTGCCCTCGATCGGCGGGACTTCGACGGCGGCGAGGCCCCGGGCGATCTCCCCCTGCCCGCCGCCGGCATAGAGCGGCTGGAGGCCGCAGCCGCTCAGCGGCAGCGCGGCGAGGCCAAGCAGGGCGGCGGCAAAGAAGCGGTTCATGCGACCACGTTAACGAGCCGGTCCGGAACGACAATCACCTTCTTCGCGGCATTGCCGCCCATCGCCGCCTGGACCTTGGCGCTGGCCAGGGCGAGGGCCTCGAGCGCAGCCTTGTCCGAGCCCTTGGCGACGGTAAGGGTATCGCGCAGCTTGCCGTTGACCTGGACGGCGACGGTGACCTCGTCATCCACCAGCAGGGCCGGGTCGACTTCCGGCCAGGCGGCGTCGGCAATCAGCCCCTCGCCGCCCATGCCCGCCCAGGCCTCTTCGGCGAGGTGCGGCATCATCGGGGCGACCAGCAGCAACAGGATGCGGATCGCGGCCGAACGGCTGGTCGAGGGCGCGGCCTTCTCGGTGGCGTTAGTCAGCTCGTAGATGCGCGCGACGGCCTTGTTGAACGAGAGAGCGGCGATATCGTCGGCTACGGCGGCGACAGTCTGGTGCGTGCGGCGATCGAGCGCCTTGTCCTCGCCCGTGGCAGCAGCATCGAACTGGCCGAACAGGCGCCACAAGCGCTGGACGAAGCGAGCGCAGCCTTCGATCCCGGCTTCGGACCATGGCAGGTCCCGCTCGGGCGGCGAGTCGGAGAGCATGAACCAGCGGATCGCGTCGGCGCCGTATTTGGCAACGATCTCGTCCGGGTCGACCACGTTCTTCTTCGACTTCGACATCTTGATGACGCGGCCGATCTCCACCTTCTGGCCATCGGCCTTCAGGGTTGCGCCGTCGCCGGTACGCTCGACCTCCGCGGGGGAGAAGAACAGCGGCTGGCCATTCTCCGGATTGCGGCGCTCGTAGGTCTCGTGCGTCACCATCCCCTGCGTGAACAGGCTGGCGAAGGGCTCCTTCACCTCCAGCTTGCCGATGCGGGCGAGCGCCCGGGTCCAGAAGCGGGCGTAGAGCAGGTGGAGGATCGCGTGCTCGATCCCGCCGATGTACTGCTCCACCGGGAGCCAGCGCTTGATCTCTTCCGGATCGAACGGGGCATCGGCCGGCTGGCTGGCGAAGCGCAGGAAGTACCACGAGCTGTCGACGAAGGTGTCGAGGGTGTCGGTCTCGCGCCGGGCGGGCTTGCCGCACTGCGGGCAATCGACGTGCTTCCAGGTGGGATGGCGGTCGAGTGGGTTGCCGGGGACGTCGAAGGTGACGTCTTCCGGCAGGATGACCGGAAGCTGCTTCTTGGGGACCGGGACCACGCCGCAAACTTCGCAGTGAATGAAGGGGATCGGCGTGCCCCAGTAGCGCTGGCGGCTGACGCCCCAGTCACGCAGGCGCCAGGTGATCTGTGTGTCGCCCAGACGCTTCGTGCGCATGAATTCCGCAACGGCTTCGACCGCGGCCCGGTAGCCCAGCCCGTCAAGGAAACCGGAATTGACGCAGACGCCACACTTGGTGGCGAAATCCTCAATCCAGCTTTCCGGATGGGTATAGGCTTTGAGGGCGTTCACGAGCGTGTCGCGCTCAACACCGGCAACCGGGTCCTTTGCCCCGTCCCGATCGGACGCCAACACCACGCCGTTGGCCAAGGTATTTTCGATTGCCGCCTGCGCCGGCGACTTGATGACGGGCTTGATCGCGAGGCCATACTTGCGGGCGAAGGCGAAGTCGCGCTCGTCATGCGCCGGGACTCCCATGACCGCTCCGTCGCCATAGGACATCAGCACGTAGTTGCCGACCCACACCGGCACGGCCTCGCCGGTGATCGGGTGTATGACGGACAGCCCCGTGGACATGCCCTTCTTGTCGGCCGTTTCCAGCTCCGCCTCGGTGGTGCCGCCCCGCTGACATTCGGCGATGAACGCCGCCAGCTGCGTGTTGCCCACAGCGGCATGACTGGCAAGCGGATGCTCAGGCGCGACGGCGCAGAATGTGACGCCCATGATCGTGTCAGGCCGCGTGGTGAAAACGTAGAGGCGGCCGTCCTGGATCGGCTTGCCGCTGTCATCGGCGATCGCATGGGGGAAGGCGAAACGGACGCCCTGGCTCTTGCCGATCCAGTTCTCCTGCATCAGCCGGACCTTCTCGGGCCACTTGTCAAGCGCGGACAGGCCTTCGAGCAGTTCTTCAGCAAAGTCGGTGATCTTGAGGAACCACTGGTTCAGCTTGCGCCGTTCGACCAGCGCGCCCGAGCGCCAGCCGCGACCGTCGATCACCTGCTCGTTGGCGAGGACGGTGTGATCAACCGGGTCCCAGTTGACCTCCGATTCCTTGCGGTAGACGAAGCCCGCGGCATACAGATCGAGGAACAGGGCCTGTTCGTGGCCATAGTATTCCGGCTCGCAGGTAGCGATCTCGCGGCTCCAGTCGAGCGCGAAGCCGAGCCGCTTGAGCTGGGCCTTCATGTTGGCGATGTTCTCGCGCGTCCAGCCACCGGGGTGCACGCCCTTTTCCATGGCGGCGTTTTCCGCCGGCATGCCGAAGGCGTCCCAGCCCATCGGGTGGAGCACCTCGAAGCCCTGCATCCGCTTGGCGCGGGCGAGCACGTCGCCCATGGTGTAGTTGCGGACGTGACCGATGTGGATGCGCCCCGAGGGATAGGGGAACATCTCGAGGACGTATGAGCGGGGCTTCGCGCTCGAATCGTCGGCGCGGAAGGTCTGCGCTTCGTCCCAGACGCGCTGCCAGCGCTGGTCGGCCGAGGCGGAATCGAAACGGGTGTCGAACGAGGAAGCGGTCATGGCCGCTCCTCTAGCTTGTCAGGCCCGCTTGTCGAGAGTGTCAGCCAACCGAGGCCTGGCGGCGCAGATCGCGCGCCTTGGTCAGGATTATGTCCTCCAGGCGCTGGACCGTGGCAGCCTGAACCGGGGCATCGACCCACACGCCGTTCTGGGCGACCTGGCGGCTGGCGGCGACGCGCAGGGCGTCGGCGCGCAGGTCCTGGTCGAGAATGGTGACATTGACCTTCATCCGCTCTCCCGGATTGCGGGGATTGGCGTACCAGTCGGTCACGATCACGCCGCCATTGCTGTCGGTCTGCAGCAGGGGCATGAACGAGAGCGCGTCGAGCGAGGCGCGCCACAGGTAGGAATTGACGCCGATCGTTGTGACCTTCGAGGCAGCGAGATCGGCCTTGGGTCGATCCTTTTGGGCACAGCCGGCGAGGCTGCCGGCAACCATGACGGCAAGGGCGGCGGTGCCCCCGGTGCGCAACAGCCGGCGGGAAACGGAGCCGCGGAATGAGAAGCTGGCAGTCATCGTCGCTTGGTCCTGTTGTCACCGGGCCGGTGGGCCGCGGTCGTTCGCCGTGGTTCTGGTGGGAGCCTCTATAGCTGCCGGGCGGGTAGCGACAAGGGGCGTTGCGAATGAGGCTGCTTTTGCCGGAAGCCTTGGAACTGCGGCTGAACCCGATGAAGCGGCAAAAGGGTCTCGTCCGGCGGGCGACTGTGCTATGATGAGGCTGCGCAGTTCGGATTCGGTTAAGCCGCCGGATGCCATCCTGCGCAATCATCAGGGAAACGGAACGCCCATTACGATGGCCGCCAGGCAACGACATACCGGCACCGGAAGCCCTGCCCTGCTGCTCAGCGGGGCGGTTTGCCTGCTGGCGCTCCCCAGCGCCGTGCTCGCCTTCGCGAGCGACTTCGGCGGGGGTGATCCGGCCGGGCTCGATGCCCGAGCCTCGATGGCGAACTTCATGCCGGCGCGCGTGGACCCGCGGCTGGCCCGGTCGATCACCGTGCCCGGGCTCACGGGCGGGCAGACCTTCCATTTCACCCCCGCCGGCAGCGCCACGCGGCCGGACCGCTCGGTCACCGTCGCGGTGCGGGTCGACACGGTCGGCGCCCATGCCATCCTCGTGCGCGCCCCGTCGAACGAGGGTCAGGCCGGGCTCGCCTCGCTGCGCATCGCGCCGACGGCCTACAGCCTCGGCGTGTCGCGCGGCTTCCAGAGCTTCACCATTCCTGGCGAGATCCGCCGCGCCGAGTCCCCGGACCTGTCCAGCTTTAGCCTGGGTTCGGGCACGGCGGCGGACGAGCCCAGCCGCCTCAACGCCCGCATCGCTTTCGACGAACGCGAGAAGACCGGCCGCGCGCCCCGTACGCTTGACGCCAATGGCGAGCAGACGGTCGACGTGGGCGGCACCTACCGCCTGACCCGCAACCTCAACGTCACCGCCGGTGTGCGCTACTCGCAGGAGCGCGACCGAATCGCCCCGGTGGTCGACGGACAGAAGGACGGTCAGGCCGTCTACGTTGGTACCCAGTTCCGGTTCTGACCGCCCGACAACAAGTGCCCGTCGGAACAGCGACTGAATTCGTATGGAGGCGGCGGAATTACTTGCCCGCCGCCGTACCCTTTCCTAGCCTTGCTGGCATACGGCAAGTGGGAGGCTGGCATGACACGGGTGGCTATCGTTACAGGCGGAACGCGCGGCATCGGCAGGGCGATTGCCCTGGCTCTCAAGGCCGAAGGCTTGACCGTCGTCGCCAACTACGCCGGCAACGAGGGTGCCGCCCGGCAATTCACCGAGGAAACCGGCATCCTCGCCTACCGCTGGGACGTGGGCGATCATGAGGCCTGCCTGGCCGGCTGCCAAACGGTGGCTGACCAGCACGGCGCGATCGACATCGTCATTAACAACGCCGGCATCACCCGCGACGGCGTGCTGCACCGCATGACCTTCGACGACTGGAACGACGTCATGCGGATAAACCTCGGGGGGTGCTTCAACATGGCCAAGGCCACTTTCCCCGGCATGCGCGAGCGCGGGTGGGGCCGGATCGTCAACATCGGCTCGGTCAACGGCCAGGCCGGCCAGTACGGACAGGTGAACTATGCCGCGGCCAAGAGCGGCATTCACGGCTTCACCAAGGCGCTCGCCCAGGAAGGCGCGAAATTCGGGGTGACCGTGAACGCGATCGCCCCGGGCTACATCGACACCGACATGGTCGCCGCCGTGCCGGCTCCGGTACTGGAAAAGATCGTCGCCAAGATTCCGGTAGGCCGGCTCGGCCATGCCGAGGAAATTGCGCGCGGCGTGGTGTTCCTGACATCGGAAAAAGCCGGTTTCGTGACCGGGTCGACCATGTCGATCAACGGCGGGCAGCACATGTATTGATCGAGCCGGATGACATCTTCCACCCGCCGGTCAAGCACTCGGTGGAGATTGCCGGCCACAAGACGTCGATCAGCCTCGAACCGCTGTTCTGGACCCTGCTCAGGACAGCGGCATCGGACGAGGGCGTACCGATCAACGCGTTGGTGGCGCGGATCGATGCGGAGCGATTGGAGGCGCAAACTCCGCCCGGCCTGGCCAGTGCGATCCGGGTCTGGCTGGTGGCGCGGAGCCGGGCCTAGGCCCTATTTCAGCCAGGTGGAAGCGTCCGCACGGGCTTGATCCGCGACCGGTAACCGACCTTCAGGCGGGAGCCTGCCTGCTGCGAAAGTCACAGCTCCGCATCGGGCAGCGGTCCCGGGTCTAGCCCGGGACAACGCCGATCAATAGGTCGCCGGCGGGTCGCTGGCAGGGAAGCTTTCGTCGCTGGCTTCATCAGCCTTGTCCCAGTGAGGCGGGTCGCTCTTCATGCCTTCGGGGCCGGCGTGGCGGACTTTGGCGAAATTGTCGCCGGTGGTTTCGCCGGTGGCGAAGGCGGCATGGCCGGTGGTCGGGCTGCCTTCCTTCTTCTGGGAATAGCGGTAGAGGCCATAAGCCACGGCGCCGGCGAAGGCGAGCTTGAGTAGAGCCATCGGGAAGTCTCCTGCGTGAGGATCAAAGGTTCACCCCAACAGGCATTCCCGTTCGGTTAGGTTCCCGCGCTTGCGCCCAAATTGCACTTGGCCGGGTCAATCCCCGCCAACGCGCTCCACCTGTGCGCCGATCAGCGCCAGCTTTTCCTCCAGCCGCTCGTAACCACGGTCGAGGTGGTAGAGGCGGTGCACCTGGGTCTGCCCTTCAGCAGCGAGCCCGGCGATAACGAGGCTCATCGAGGCGCGCAGGTCGGTGGCCATGACCTCGGCGCCGGTCAGCTTCTTCACCCCGTGGACCACTGCGGTGCGGCCCTTGGTCTCGATGTGCGCGCCCATGCGGTTCAATTCGGGCACGTGCATGTAGCGGTTCTCGAAGATCGTCTCGGTAAGGACCGAGGAGCCTTCGGCGAGGCACAGCATGGCCATGAGCTGGGCCTGCATGTCGGTCGCGAAGCCGGGATAGGGGGCGGTGGACAAGGTGACGGCGCGCAGCGGGCCATCAGCGGCGACATAGAGCCCTTCCTCGCGCGGTTCCACCGTGACACCGGCATCGCGCAGCGCCTGGACCGTGGCCTCCATCTCCTCGACCACCGCGTGCTTGAGGGTGACTTCGCCGCCGGTGATCGCCGCGGCGCAGGCATAGGAGCCGGCCTCGATCCGATCGGACATCACGCGGTAGGTCGCGCCGTGAAGGCGGGGGACGCCGTGAATGGTGAGATCGGAGGTGCCGATCCCATCGATCTCGGCACCCATGGCGACCAGCAGCTTGCACAGGTCGACGATCTCGGGCTCGCGCGCGGCGTTGTGCAGGGTCGACTTGCCCTTGCACAGGACGGCGGCCATCAGTGCGTTCTCGGTTGCGCCGACCGAGACGACGGGGAAGGAATAGCGGCCGCCCGGCAGCCCGCCATCGGGGGCGATGGCGCGGACATAGCCGGCGGCAAGCTCGATTTTCGCACCGAGGGCTTCCAGCGCTTTCAGGTGAAGGTCGATCGGGCGATTGCCGATGGCGCAGCCGCCGGGGAGTGACACGGTCGCCTCGCCCATCCGCGCCAGCATCGGGGCCAGCACGAGGATCGAGGCGCGCATCTTGCGGACGAGTTCGTAGGGCGCGACGGTCGACGTCATCCGGGTGGCGGCGAGGGTCATCACCCGGCCGAAGTCCTCCGGCCGCGAACCGGCGATGGTGGTCGAGACGCCGAACTGGTTGAGCAGGTGCTGGAACCCGTCGATATCAGCGAGCCGCGGCAGGTTGCGCAGGGTCAGCGGCTCGTCGGTCAGAAGCGAGCAGGGCAGCAGGGTCAGCGCGGAGTTCTTCGCGCCAGAAATCGGCAGGGTGCCCGACAGGCGCTTGCCGCCCTCGATGATGATCTTGTCCATCACGCACGTTTAGGGCCGGGCGGAAGGGGGCGCAATGGGCCGGGCTGAAGGCCTGTGAATCTCGATTGCAGCACGGAATCGCATTCGCCTATATGGAACGCAGGCACGCCGTGACTGTTCACGATAGTCTGTCGAAAACCTGTCCGCGATAGAGGATGACCATGGCGCGCAAGCCGATCCGCAAGGCCGTTTTTCCCGTTGCCGGGTTGGGTACCCGGTTTCTTCCCGCCACCAAGGCGATCCCCAAGGAAATGCTGCCGATCATCGACCGTCCGCTGATCCAGTACGCGGTGGACGAGGCGCGCGAGGCGGGCATCGAGCAGCTGATCTTCGTGACCGGGCGCGGCAAGACCGCGATCGTCGAGCATTTCGACACGGCATATGAGCTCGAAGACACGATGGGCGGACGGGGCAAGGACCTTTCGATCCTCGATGCCACCCGGATCCTGCCCGGCAATCTCGTAACCGTGCGCCAGCAGGTGCCGATGGGGCTGGGGCATGCGATCTGGTGCGCGCGGGCGATCGTGGGGGACGAGCCCTTTGCGATCTTCCTTCCGGACGAGCTGATGATTGCGCACCGGGGTTCGACCGGCTGCATGAAGCAGATGGTCGAGGCCTACAACGAAGTGGGCGGCAACCTCATCTCGGTACTCGAAGTGCCGGAGGAAGAAGTATCGAGCTACGGCGTGATCGCGCCGGGGGCCAGGCTCAACGAGGCTCTGACCGAAGTGGTCGGCCTGGTCGAGAAGCCGAAGCGCGAGGATGCGCCGTCGAACCTGATCATCTCCGGGCGCTACATCCTCCAGCCGGAAGTGATGCGTACGCTGGAGGGCCAGGAAAAGGGTGCGGGCGGCGAGATCCAGCTGACCGACGCGATGGCGCGGATGATCGGCGCCCAGCCGTTCCATGCGGTGACCTTCGCCGGCCGGCGGTTCGACTGCGGGAGCAAGACCGGGTTCGTGGAGGCGACGCTCGCTCTCGCGCTGGAGCGCCCGGACATGGCTGACGACGTTCGCGCGGTGATGCAGCGCCTGCTGGGGTGAGCGGCGCTCGAACGGTTGGACCCGGCGCAGGCTACGCTTTGGACAGCAATTGTCCCGCAAGGAAATCAACCAGCCGAGATGTGGAAAACGGCTTTGTCATGAACAGGCTGGGCTGAAGGTCCGCCGGCAGACTCGACGACGTTACGATCACTGGTACTGATGGATGCTCGCGCATTATAAATTGCGCGAAAGCGCCACCATCGGGCGCCCCCGGCATGTTGATGTCCGTGATCACGGCAGAAAAGGCGATCCCTTCGGCAACGAGATCCATCGCCTCCGCGCCGTTTGCCGCCTCGTGAACGATGAAACCCGCTTGGCGCAAATCATCAGACACGCTCCATCGGACGATGGGCTCATCCTCTGCATAGATTATTGATATGTTGTGATTTTGCGGAAGAGCGCGTTTCATTTTATACAATCCTGTAACAATTGCGACTCTACCAGAAAACTTATTGCTTATTCTCGAAACAATGCACGACTTCAACATCGTTAATACTTTTGTATTCCCAGTTTATATACATTCGAGTCAATTGTTGCGTGGTGATTTTCTCGGCTGGCCGGACGGGACCCGATGGAGCGCAAGCGGCGACGGCGGCGAACGAATTGCCGCTTCATGCGTTGCGCCTGCGATGGTGGACGGAAGCCCTGGGGCCGCAACGGGCAAGACCGTTGCCAAGCAGCTTGCCAGCAGCGCGGTGACGCTGGCGAAGTGCGCGGCAGTCCGGACCGACAGCGCCGACCGGCGACCCGATCTCGCCGCAGAGCGGACCTATGCCGCCTGGGTGCGGACCGGTGTTTCCGCTCTCGCCTCGGGCGTGGCGCTGGTAGGGATCCAGGTGAAATGACGGGACCGCAATGGCTGTCCATCCTGACCCTCGCGGGGATGATGGGCCTCTTCCTGTGGGACCGGTTCCGCTACGACGTGAGCGCGGTCATCGCCCTGCTGGCCGCCGTGGCGCTGGGGGTGGTCAAGCCGAAGGACGCCTTCACCGGTTTTTCCGACGACATCGTGGTGATCGTGGGCTCGGCGCTGGTGATTTCGGCTGCGGTGCAGCGCTCGGGCAAGATCGAGGTCATGCTGGCCAGGCTGGCCAGCAGGGTGCAGAGCGTGAAGGCGCAGATCGTGCTGCTGACCGCCTCGGTGGGCATTGCCTCGGGGCTGGTGAAGAACGTGGGTGCGCTCTCCATGCTGATGCCCGCCGCGGTGCAGATGGCGCGCAAGCGCGGGGAAAGCCCGTCGATGTTCCTGATGCCGATGAGCTTCGCCTCGCTGCTCGGCGGGCTGATGACCCTGGTCGGCACTTCGCCCAACATTATCGTCAGCCGGGTGCGAATGGACATGACCGGCAAGCCCTTCGGCATGTTCGACTACCTGCCGACGGGCCTTGGCCTGCTGGTGGTGGGGCTGGTGTTCCTCGCCCTTGCCGGGCGGCTGATTCCCGCAGGCCGGGTGGTCGCCCCGCAGGTGGCAGAGGCGGTCGACGTGGGCGCCTATACCACCCAGGCGCTGATTCCGTCCGGTTCGCCCGCGGTGGACGAGACCGTCCGCGGCTTTGCCAAGCGCTATGGCGGGGAGCTGGAAATCATCGGCCTGATCCGCGATGGCGCGCGCGGCGCGGTCCACCCCTTCGCTCGTCTGCGCGAGGGCGATGTGCTGATCCTTGAGGGCGAGCCTGACGTGCTCCAGCAGGCCATCGGGCGCGCCCGACTGGTGCTGGAAGGCAAGGAGCGCAGCGTGCCCGCAGGCAGCGAGCGCGACGAGATCGAGGTCGTCGAGGCGGTGGTGACGCGCGGCTCCTCGCTGGTGGGCAAGGCGGCCGGGCGCTATTTCCTGCACGAGCGCTACGGGATCAACCTGATCGCGATTTCCCGCGCGGGCGAGCGGCTCGATCGCAAGCTCGCCGAGATCGTGCTGCGCGCCGGCGACGTGGTCGTGCTGCAGGGACCGAGCGGGCTGCTGCCGCAGCGGCTGAAGGACCTCGGCGCCCTGCCGCTGGCCGAGCGGCCGATCCGGCTGGGCCAGCGCACCCGTGGCTGGTTGCCGCTGGCGATCCTGGGCCTTGCCATGGCGGCGACGGCGACCGGGGCCGTGCCGGTGGCGATGGCCTTCTTTGCGGCGGCCGGGGGCGTGGTGATCGCCGGGACCCTGCCGGTGCGCGCGGCTTACGAGGCGGTGGACTGGTCGATCCTGATCATGCTCGGCGCGCTGATTCCGGTGAGCGATTCGCTCCGGACCAGCGGGGCCTCGGAGGTGCTGGCGGGGCAGCTGGCAGCCTTGGGAGCCATGCTGCCGCCGTGGGCGGCGGTGGCGATGATCCTGGTATCGGCCATGGCGGTGACGCCGTTTCTCAACAATGCCGCGACCGTGCTGGTGATGGCCCCGATCTCCGCCGTCTTCGCCCACGATCTCGGCTACCGGCCCGAAGCCTTCCTGATAGCGACGGCGGTGGGCGCGGGCTGCGATTTCCTCACCCCCATCGGCCACCAGTGCAACACGCTGGTATTCGGGCCCGGGGGCTACCGGTTCTCGGACTATGCCCGGCTCGGCGCGCCGCTCTCGCTGCTGGTGGTGCTGGTGGGGACGCCGCTGATCCTGCTGGTCTGGCCGGTGCGCTGAGCTCCCCCCCGGGGGCGCGCGAGGTGATCAGAGCAGCGCGGGCTGGATCGCGCGGACGCGCTCGACCGCCGGGCCGAACAGGCTCTCCACCGTCGCCACCGGATCAACCCCGGCGGTCGTCGCGACAATGGTGGTGACGCCGACCGCGGCGAACGCTTCGGCGGCGCGGACCACGTCGTCCGGCGTCCAGTCAGGCTCGGGCCGGAGCAGCACGGTGATGTCTATCCCGGAAATGTCGCGGCCGAGCCGGTCGCAATGTTCGCGCAGGACCGCGATCTTGCGCGCGCACAGGTCCGGGCCGCCCATGAAATTGCAGCCGTCGGCATACTGCGCGACCATCCGCAGGGTCTTCTTCTCGCCGCTACCCCCGATCATGATGCGCGGCCGCGGACTGGAAACCGGCTGGGGCGAGCACAGCGTCTCGGCGAGCTGGTAATGGCGGCCTTCGTAGGGCCCGTTGTTGTCGCTCCACATCTGCAGCACGATCTGGAGCGTTTCTTCCAGCATCTCGAAGCGCTGGCCCATGGGCGGGAAAGGAATGCCGAGCCCCTTGTGCTCGCGCTCATACCACGCCGCGCCGATGCCGAATTCGGCGCGGCCGCCGGACATCACGTCGAGCGTGGTCATGATCTTCGCCAGGATCCCGGGATAGCGGTAGGTCACCCCCCCGACCAGCATGCGCAGGCGGAGGCGCTCGGTCACCCCGGCGATGTAGCCAAGTGCGGTATAGCCCTCCAGCATCGGATCCTCGGCCGGGGCGAAGGCATCCATCTGGAAAAAGTGGTCCATCACCGACACCGTGCGGATGCCGACGCTTTCGATGGTGCGGGCGATCCGGGCGACCCCGGGGCCAATTCCCGCCGGGCCTCCGGCCCAGTCAAACCGCATCAGGTGATAGTCGAAGTTCATGGGCCTCGCTCCTTGCACACGACTGGCGTGCACTGGCGTCTTCTTCGGGCGTGACGGTCGGCGTGGCAAGGGGTCAGGTCGAGCCATCGGCGGCAAGGTTTCGCTGCGCGATGACCTGCCTGCCGGCGGACGTCAGAGCGGCGCCGGCTCGATCGCCCGTACCCGGTCGAGGGCCGGGCCGAACAGTTCCTCAATCTGCACCATGGGTTCCGCCCCGGCGAGGCCGGGGGGCTTGGCCTTCGCCACCGAGTCCGGGTTCCAGCCCCCGATGATCGCGGAAACGCCGACAGCAGCGAACTCTTCGGCGACGCGGACCACGTGATCAGGCGTCCAGTCCGGCTGGGGCTGGAGCAGGGCGGTGACCGCGATCTCGCGGATGTCGCGGCCGAGGCGATCGCAGTGTTCGCGCAGGACCGCGATCTTGTGGGCGCATTCATCCGGCTGGAGCATGAAATTGCAGGCATCGGCATATTGCGCCACCAGGCGCAGGGTCTTCTTCTCTCCTGCCCCGCCCACAAGGATGGGCGGATGCGGCTGCGAGACCGGCTGGGGCGAGCACAGCGTCTCGGCCAGCTGGAAGTGGCGGCCGTCATAGGCGCCGTTGCTGTCGCTCCACATCTGGAGGGCGATCTGGAGCGTTTCCTCGATCTGCTCGAACCGCTCGGCAAGGGTCGGTAAGGGCACGCCCAGGCCGCGGTGCTCGCGCTCGTACCAGCCGGCGCCGATGCCGAATTCGGCCCGGCCGCCGGACAGGACATCGAGCGTGGTCACGGTCTTCACCAGAACCCCGGGCCGCCGGTAGGCCACGCCGCCGACCAGCAGGCGCAGGCGCAGGCGCTCGGTCAGGCCGGCGACATAGGCGAGTGTGGTGTAGCCTTCGGGCAGAGGATCATCGACCGGCGAATAGGCCGACATCTGGAAGAAGTGATCCATCACCGACAGCGTACGCACGCCCGCGCTTTCGAGCGTACGCGCAAAACGTGCGACGCCGGGACCGATGCCGGCGGGACCGCCAGCCCAATCGAACCGCATCAGGTGATAGTCGAAGTTCATGAGCCTGGCTCCTGCCACCCGGGACCTGCGCCCGTTGCGAGCCATCTTGAGACGCCATGCCCGACATCACAAGCCGAAGTGTCGCTCTATCGGCAAGGCTGAAAGACGGCAGAATAGCGACCCGCCAAAGAAAAGGGCGGCTCATGGCCGCCCCCTTCCGATGCACCCTCTCCGAAGTGCGTCTCACCGGCTGCGTCTTGCCGCGCAGTCCGGCTGGGCTGACCCGTGGGCTCCCCCCTGAATCTTACTCTTCCCCGCCAGCGCCCATTGCGAGGGTGGCGGACGGCGCGGCGCGCTGGATGTTGCCCGACTGGAGGTAGGGCATCGGGTTCACGGCCTCGCCGGCCACGCGAACTTCATAGTGGAGGTGCGGGCCGGTGGAACGACCGGTGGAACCGACGTAGCCGATGATGTCACCCTTGCGGACCTGCTGGCCGGCGGCGACGTTGAGGCGCGACATGTGGCCGTAGCGGGTTTCGATCTCACCGCCATGTTCGATGGCGACGTAGAGGCCGTAGCCTGAATACCAGTCAGCCCGGCCGACGACGCCATGGGCGGAAGCGCGGATCGGGGTTCCGGTAGGTGCCGCTAGATCGACGCCCTTGTGAGCGCGGCGGCCGCCGAGTACCGGGTGCCAGCGCATGCCGAAATCGCTGGTGAGCTTCACGCCGTCAATCGGAACGAGCGAGGGGATGGCGACCTTTCGCGGGGCAACGCCCGGGATAGCGCCGCCGTTAACCGTAGCGGAGCCGCGCGAGATGGCGACCAGGTTCTGGCGGGCGGCCGGCTTGTCCATCGACTGCCAGGAGGAGAACAGCTGGCGGAATTCCTCATCGCCCGTCGTGTGCTTGGCGGCTTGGGCAGCGCGGAGCGGGGCGAGGATATCAGCGTTGGCGCTGGCGTTGGCGAAAGCAGGGTTGGCGGTGACGAGCGAGGCGAGACCGGCGGCGAGGCCAGCCAGAGCACGGAGCTTCGACACAATCGAGAAAACGACCACTCAGCAGTACCTTGTCTTGCGGCATGCCTGACTTGCGGCAGGCGGGCCGTGCGACCCCTGTCTTATCCAGCTGCCCGGACCTGATGGACCGTTGCCGCCTTCGCGATTCTGAGATGGTCGGAACCCCCCGCCGTCTCGATGGTTGAGGGGCTAACCAGCACTTTCCGGGCTGGCAACCTCACCATAGAAATCGCGCGACAAACCGGCTGCGAGCCGCGCCGAGTCGTTGAACGGTGGCTTAACGGAGCCCCGGAAGTGGCGCGCAACCAAGCTTTTCCAGAGATCTGGCGCATTGACTTGGCGCAAACCGGCGCAGGATTCGAAATGGCTTGCGCCGAACCGAACGTGGCGGATTTCGTCGTCAAGGATTCGTTCCAGGATCCGACTGCCGCGCGAATCGCCTGCCGCCCTGACGCGCTCGAGCGTGGCCGGGGTGACGTCGAGTCCGCGCGCCTCCAGCACCATCGGCACCACTGCGAGGCGAGCGGCCACGTCGTGACGGGTCGCCTCGGCCGATTCCCACAGGCCATCATGCGCCGGTAAGGCGCCGTAGCGGCTGCCCATGCTGGCGAGGTGGCGCTCGATCAGCGCGAAATGCATGGCCTCGTCAGCCGCGACGACGAGGAAATCGGAAACGAACTGCCTCCCCATCTCCGCACCGAACCGACCCGCCATGTCGAGCGCCAGGTCGATCGCAACGAATTCGATGTGCGCCAGCGCATGCCACAGCGCGATCCGCCCACGCTCGGAATTGCCGCGGCCCCGCTTGGGCATGCGGTTTGGCGGCAGCAGTTCGGGCGCGGCGGGGCGGGCCGGCCGCTCGGGCATGGCGGCGTCGAAGCGGAAAGCCAAGCGGCCCAGCCGCCAGTCACGCGCAACCCG
>JGI24751J29686_10000251_pt1 | contig 21182 bp, 25 predicted proteins | sample KBSSwiS6_FD_29686 | JGI IMG/M metagenome (IMG submission 29686)
CGACGGCCGGGACGACCGCCCAGGCCAGCGCCTTGCGGAAATTGTTGATCGGCTCGCCCAGCACGCGGGCCAGCAGCCGCGCCTTCAACAGCGAGGCCATGGCCAGCGAGATCATCAGCGCCGCCGCCGCCGCCGCGATGCGCCAGCCCTCGTCGTAGCCCTCCTCCCGGACCAACCAGATGCCGCCCACGGTGAGCACGCCCTGCAGCGCGATGGTCAGCAATGAGAGCATGAAGTTCTGGTAGCGCGCGACATAGACCAGCGCCGCCTCGCTCACCACGGCGGTCGCCGCCACCACCTCGGCCATGAGCAAGAAGGTCAGCGCACCGGTGCCCATGACGAAGTCCGGGCCGCCAAGGCCCATCAGGCCGGTACCGGGAATGGCGAGCGCCAGCGCGATTCCGGCCTGGGCGGCGGTGATCCAGAAGCCCACCTGGCAGACTTGCCTGGCGATCGCGGCGTGGTTGCCTTCGCGCACGTTGCGGGTAATTACTGGCCCCAGGACCGGCTCGAAGCTGGTCTTCAGCTTCTGCGGCAGCGAAGCAAACTGCTGGGCGAAAAAGTAGATTCCGAGCGGGGCCTCACCGACAAAAAAGCGCAGGATGAACACGTCGAGCTTGCGCGTACCCCATTCGACCGCGTCGGCGCCCGCCAGCGGCAGGTTGCGGTGAGCGATCCGGGCAAGCTCGCCGGGGCGCGGCCTCCAGCCGCGGGGCAAGCCGTAGGAGCGGACCAGAGCGACCATCGCTACGCCGGTCGCGGCGCCGACCGAAATCAGGTAGGCGAGGATCAGTCCGCTCTCCGGCAGAACGAAATAGAGTGCGCCCGCCGACAGCGAGAGCACCCAGGGCTCTACAACGGCGCGCGCTCGCACCGTCGCCCCAACGTCGAAGCGATAGGCCAGCGCGGCGAGCGCCAGATCGCCAAGCGCCAGCAGCAGCACCGCGAATACCAGCAGTTCGTCCATGCGGGTGAAGTTGCCGGTCGGGTACATGGCCTCGGGAAAGATCGCGAGCACGGCCATGGCGCAGAGCGAGACCAGCGTCGCCAACAGCAGGGCCTCGGCGACGACATTGGCAGGATGGTCGTTGTCGTCCGCCAGTCGCGCGGCAATACCCCGCTTCATGCCCAGCGTCGCCAGCATCCCGGCCAGCTCGACCATCACCAGCGCCGAGGCGAACCGGCCCATGGCTGCCGCGCCGTAGAGTCGACTGGCGATGAACAGGAAGGGGATGCGGGCCAAGAGGCGCAGCAGGAAACCGAAGAAGTTGGTCCGCCCGCCTTTTGCGAGAGCGGCGATATCGTCCGGCTTGCCCTCGTCACTTGGCCTTGTTCCGGGGCCCCGGGTGTCGCTCACGGAGAATTGCCCTGTTCGGCGCGCAGCGGCCGCGCCAGCAGTTCGGCGACCATCGCGCCAGCGCTGGCCTCGCCCTTGAGCAGGCGGTTGACGGCGGCGACGATCGGCATGGCAATTCCCGCCTTTTCGGCCAGTTCCGCCAGCACCGGGGCGGTGTGCGCCCCTTCCGCCACGCTCGACTTGCCCGCGAGCGCTTCGGCCGCGCTCAGCCCCTCTCCCAAGGCCTTGCCAAGCGAGAAGTTGCGGCTGGAGGTAGAGGAACAGGTCAGCACCAGGTCACCGAGGCCGCAGAGCCCAGCCAGCGTCTCCGCCCGTGCTCCCCTGGCCGCGCCGAACCGCAGCATCTCGGCATAACCGCGCGCGATCAGCGCCGCCCGCGCGTTCTGGCCGAGCTTCAGCCCGTCGACCACGCCGCAGGCAATCGCCAGCACGTTCTTGACCGATCCTCCGATCTCAGCCCCGATCACGTCGTCCGAATAGTAGGGTCGCAGCATCGGCCTGGAGATCGCCGGGGCCAGCCGCGCCCACTGCGTTTCCCCCCCGCCGCAGGCCAGCGTCACCGCCGTGGGCAGGCCCGCCGCCACCTCATGCGCGAAGGTCGGACCGGAGAGCACAGCCAGCGTGGCCTCGGGTGCTGCATCGCGCGCCACGTCGGCCATCAGCCGCCCCGTGCCCGCCTCGATCCCCTTGGCGCAGAGCACCAGGTCGCGCTCGCCGTGCGGCAGACCGCCAACCACCGAGGCCAGAAACTGCGCCGGCACCACGACCAGCAGCACCGCCAAGTCGGCCAATTCGGCGAGATCGCCCGTCGCGCGGATCGTCGGGGCGAGGCTGGCGCCGGGGAGGAACAGGCTGTTCGTCCGCTGCTGATTGATCTCGGTGACGAGTTCCGGCTCGCGCGCCCAGATCAGCACTTCGCTGCCGTCGCTCGCCATGGCCTGGGCCAGCGCGGTGCCCCAGGCGCCTGCGCCGACGACGCCGATGCCCGGCCTGCCCGAAGCCTGCCGAAGCACGTCCTGAGCTTCGTCGAAGGGGGTCATGCCTTCACCCCCGCCCCGCGCACCGGGGCCGCGTCGGGATCGAGCGGCCAGCGCGGCCGGGCCGTGAAGTCGAGCCCGTCCGGAGCGAAGCCCGGCTGACCCAGCCGCTCGAGCCCGGCCCAGGCGATCATCGCCGCATTGTCGGTGCACAGGCCGAGCGGCGGGGCAACGAAGCCAAGCCCGTGACTGGCCGCAAGTCCTTCCAGCCCTGCCCGGATCGCCTTGTTCGCGGCAACCCCACCGGCAACGACCAGCGCGGTGACCTCGCCTGCCGCGTCCAGCGCCCGCCGGGTCCGGTCGATCACGCAGTCGATCGCCGCCTGCTGGAAGGCGGCGGCGATATCGGCATCGGCATGGATGCCCGCATCCTTCGCCCGCAGCACCGCGCTCTTCAGCCCGGCAAAGGAAAAATTCGGATCGGCCGACCCCAGCAGCGGGCGAGGCAAAGGCACGGCCTTGGCGTTACCCTCTCCTGCCAGCCGCTCCACCGCCGGACCGCCCGGATAGCCAAGGCCGAGGATCTTGGCCGTCTTGTCGAAGGCCTCGCCCAGCGCATCATCGATGGTGGTGGCGAGGCGCCGATACTGGCCAACTCCTTCCACCCTGAGCAATTGGCAATGCCCCCCGGAGGCCAACAGCAACAGGTAGGGAAATGCCAGGTCCGCATCGGCCAGCCGCGGGGAAAGCGCGTGGCCCTCAAGGTGGTTGATCGCGATCAGCGGCTTGTCCCCGGCCATGGCCAGCGCCTTGGCGCTGACGAGGCCTACCATGACCCCGCCAATCAGTCCGGGCCCCGCCGTCGCGGCAATGGCGTCGACATCGCCGAGCCCCAGCCCCGCATCACCCAGCGTCGCCTCGACCAGCGGCATTATCCGCTCGACGTGCGCCCGCGCCGCGATCTCGGGGACGACTCCGCCATAGGGCCGATGCTCCTCGTCCTGCGAGGCGATCCGCTGGGCGACGATCGCCCGAGCGCCATCCGCGCCAAGGCTAACCAGCGCCGCTGCGGTTTCGTCGCAGGAAGATTCAATGCCTAGAACAAGCGTCACCCCGCTTTCCTCTAGCGACAAAGCGGCCTAGCACAAGCCGCGCCATGATTGCCCAACCTGCAAAGCCTCTCCGTCTCGGCACACGCCGGTCCCCCCTCGCCATGGCCCAGGCGGAGGAAGCCCGCGACCGCCTGTGCGCCGCCCACGGCTGGGAAACCGATGCCGTCGAGCTCGTCCCCGTCACCGCCAGCGGCGATAGGATCCAGGATCGCCCGCTGGCCGAGATCGGTGGCAAGGCGCTGTGGACCAAGGAACTCGACGCCTGGCTGCTCGCCGGCGAGATCGATTTCGCGGTCCATTCCGCCAAGGACGTGGAGACCCTGCGCCCCCGCCAGATCGCCATCGCCGCCGTGCTCCCCCGGGAAGACGTGCGCGACGTACTGGTCGGCGCGGACTCGATCCACGCCCTCCCCGCCGGCGCGCGGATCGGCACCAGCGCGCCCCGCCGCGCTGCGCAATTGCTCCATTCCCGGCCCGATTGCACGGTCGTGCCCTTCCGCGGCAACGTCCAGACGCGCCTCGCCAAGCTGGCGGCGGGCGAGGCCGATGCCACCCTGCTGGCCCTGGCCGGGCTCAACCGCCTCGGCCAGCACGGCGTCGGCCATCCCCTCGCCGCGGAGGACTGGCTCCCCGCCCCCGGCCAGGGCGCGATCGCCATCGAGTGCCGCGCCGACGACGCTGCGACGGCCGCGCTTCTCGCCGCCATCGACGACCTCCCCAGTCACACCGCCCTGCTCGCAGAACGCGCGCTGCTCGCCGCGCTGGGCGGCAATTGCCACAGCCCGATCGCCGTGCTGACCACGACCGAGGCTGACACCCTAGAGATGCGCGCCGCCCTGTTCAGCCCCGATGGGGCCGAGCGCACCACACTCGAACTGGTCTTCCCCGCGGCCGACGTCACCGGCCCCGCGCGCCTCGCCGAGGCACTGCTCGCCGCCGCCCCCGAGGCGATTCGGGTTCATTTCTCCCCGGCATGAATTTCCCGCCGCTGATCGTCATCCGGCCCGAGCCGGGCGCCACGGCGACCGTCGCCGCAGCCCGAGACCTTGGCCTGGAACCCCGCGCCTTTCCATTGTTTGCCGTCGCCCCGGTGGTCTGGCAAGCGCCCGACCCGGCACATTTCGACCTGATCCTCGCGGGCAGCGCCAATGTCTTCCGCCATGGTGGGCCAAACCTCGCCAGCCTCGCCGCCCTGCCAGTCCACGCCGTGGGCGAGGCCACCGCCGCCAGCGCCCGTGCCGCCGGCTTCACCGTTTCAGCCGCAGGCGCGGGCGGGCTCCAGCCGGTCCTCTCCGCCCTGCCCCCCGGCACCCGCGCCCTGCGCCTCGCCGGAGCCGAACGCATTGCCCTTGACCCGCCCCCCGGCGTCACCATGGGCGAACGCACGGTCTATGCCGCCAGCCCCCTGCCACTCCCGGCGGAGCTCGCCGCGCTGCTAAGCCGCCCGGCGGTCATCGCGCTCCATTCCGCCGAAGCCGCCCGCCACTTCGCCGCGGAACTCGATCGTCTCGCCATCCCCCGCTCCCATCTCGCCCTCGCAACGATCGGCCCTCGCGTCACCGCCGCCGCCGGCTCCGGCTGGCTGGCTGTCCTGACGGCGGACAGTCCCAGCGAGTCCGCGCTGCTGGCCAGCGCCGGCGACTTGTGCCACACCGGGGCTGAAAAGAGCCGGGAAACCTGAAGGACCACCGCCGCGCCATGTCGGACGATTACTCCCACGAAACGGCACCGCTGCCCCCCGCCGCGCTGAGCGCGACGCCGCGCCGCAGCGGCGGCACGATCCTGGTTGCTCTCGCCGTGGCCTTCCTGCTCGGCGCGGCCGTCGTTGCCTACATCGCCTGGCAAGGCCTGATCCCGCTGCCACGCCAATACCGGCCGGAGGCAACCGGTACCGTGATCGCGCCAAACCCCGCGGCAAGCCCCGCCGCCGCGGACCCTGTTCCCGCCGCCGCCGGCGAGGCCGCTGCGGCAGCCACCCAGCAGGACCAGCTCGAAGCCCGCATCGCCGCCCTCTCCGCCCGGCTCGATGCGCTCACCGTCCAGGCCCAGGCCGCCGCCGGCAACGCCACCCACGCCGAAGCCTTGCTTGTCGCCTTCGCTGCCCGTCGCGCCCTTGATCGCGGCGCTCCGCTCAACATCCTGGAAGACCAGCTGCGCCTCCGCTTCGGTGACAGCCAACCCCACGCCGTCGCCACGGTGATCGAAGTCGCCCGTCAGCCGGTCACCCTCGACCAGCTCGTCGCCGGGCTTGACAGTCTCGCCCCCAGCCTCACCCAGGCCCCCGAGCAGGCCAGCGCCTGGGCGCGCCTGCGCGAAGGGTTCGCCGGCCTCTTCGTGATCCGCCGCGAGGCCGCCCCCAGCCCGGCCCCGCGCACCCGGCTCGACCGTGCGCGCATGCTGCTCGAAGCGGGGCGGACCGACGAGGCGATCCGCGAAGTCCAGCGTCTCCCCGGCGCCTCCGGCGCGGCCGACTGGTTCACCGCCGCGCGCCGCTACGACGACGCCCGCCGCGCACTAGACGTGCTGGAAACCTCGGCCATGATCGGCAATCCGGCGCAAGAGGCCGCCGGCCCCGCTCCCGCGCCGCTCCAGTCCGCGCCCACCACCTGAGCGGCGGACCCGCAGGTCACTTCACCACGTCGGCCTCGTGCCAGACGACGGCCTGCGCCGCCTTCATGCAGTTGTTCTCCGTATCCCAGGCAATCGTCGGCGATCCGTATAGCCGCCACCCCTGCGCCAGCGCCTCGGACACTCGCTCGCAAAAGGCGCGGTCGTCCTTTCCGGTGAGCAGGCGATAGATCGGGCGGTCCTCGGGCGTCAGGTGCATGCAGTCAAGCTTAGGCCAGCGCCGCCCTTCTCTCAACCGCTCGTGCTGAGCTTGTCGACGCACCATGCGCAACCGCCACGCGAGCACTTTTCGACAGACTCAGGGTGAGCGGGCCATGACTGAACCTCTTGCCCCCTCCGCTCGCCCCGGCCACAATCGCGGCGCCAAACATCCGCAAAGGACCCGCATGGAAGCCGCCAGCGATACCGCGATCGTCCTCCCGCCCGCCGGGGCGCCAGAGGAGAAATGGGGCCACCCCCGCGGCCTGTGGACCCTGAACGGCACCGAGCTGTGGGACCGCATTTCGTTCCACGGCATGGTCGCCATGCTGGTGCTCTACATGACCGGCGACCTGCTACAGCCCGGTCGGATGGAACATATCCTAGGGTTCTCGACCTACCGCCATTTCCTCGAAAGCGTGTTCGGCGCGGTTACCCCGGCGGCGATCGCCACACAGACATTCGGGCTCTACTACGCGGTGCTCACCTGCCTGCCGCTGGTCGGCGGCTGGCTGGGCGACAAGTTCGTCTCGCGCAAGTTCGCGGTGACTACCGGGGCGCTGACGATGACCGCGGGCCACTTCGCCATGGCCTTCGACGCCACCTTCCTCATCGCTCTCGCCCTGCTGGTCAGCGGCGCGGGCCTGCTGCGCGGCAACCTCAAGCCGCAGATCCGCGCGCTATACAAGGCCGGAGACCGGCGCCTGGCCGATGCCTTCCAGCTCTATTCGATGGTGGTGAACTTCGGCGCCTTCGTCGCGCCGATCGTCAGCGGCACCGTCGCCAAGTACTACGGCTGGCACGCGGGCTTCGCCGTGGCCGGGATCGGCATGCTGATCGGCCTCGCCTGGTACTTGCTGGGCTCGGCAAGCCTGCCGCCCGATCCGCCCAAGGGCGTCCACGTCCACCGCCCTCCGCTCACCCCGCACCAGAAGCGCGACGTGCTGGGCCTGCTCGTCCTGTGGCCGGTCAGCCTCGGGTTCTGGACCGCCCAGGCACAGATCTGGAACGTCTACAACCTGTGGCTGCGCGATCATGTGCGGATGCAGGTGGGCAGCTTCACCGTGCCCGTGCCCTGGCTCCAGGGCCTCGACGGCCTTGCCCCGGCCGCCTACGTGCCAATCGTCATCCTGCTGTGGCGCTGGCAGGCCCGGCGCGGGACCGAGCCCGATCTCTACACCAAGATGGGCATCGGCTGCCTGATCTTCGCTATGTCCACCTTGCTGCTGGCCGCTGCACCTCTTCTGGCCGGCGCCGACCGGCTCGCGCCACTGTGGCTGCCGGTGCTGTTCCACCTGGCATCAAACTGGGGAGGCGCCTTCTTCGCTCCGGTCATGGCGACTTTCTACGCCGCCCGGGCACCGGAGCACTGGCGCGGATCGCTGTTCGGGGTCGACGCCCTTTCGGTATCGGTCGCATCGATCCTCAGCGGCACCATGGGCTCATGGTACGAGACTGTGAGCCCCCCGGTGTTCTGGCTCGCCACCGCCGCCATCGCCGCCGCCGCCGGCGTCTACGTCCTCGCCCTGCGCGGCGTGATGCGCCGCTGGCTCGGCGAAGAGGCGGAGCAGCCCTGACGTCGTCCCGGACTTGATCCGGGACCGCTGGTGGACCTTCTGGCGAAACGTCGCCCACAGGCCCGCCCACAGCTCCACACCGGACAGCGGTCCCAAGGTGAGCCCAGGACGACGCCTACAGGATATACTTCGACAGGTCCGCATCGCCCGCGAGCCCGGCCAACCGCTCGCGGACATAGGCCCCGTCGACCGTCACCGTCTCGCCCACGCGATCCTCGGCCTCGAAGCTCAGCTCCTCAAGCAGCTTCTCCATCACCGTCTGCAAGCGCCGCGCGCCAATGTTCTCGACGCTCTCGTTCACCTGCGCGGCGATCTTTGCCACCTCGCGGACCGCCTCGGGGGTGAAGTCCACCTCGACCTGTTCAGTCTTGAGAAGCGCCCGGTACTGAGCGACGAGGTTGGCCCGCGTTTCGCCGAGGATGCGGACGAAGTCCTCCTCGGTCAGCGCCTTGAGTTCGACCCGGATCGGCAGGCGGCCTTGCAGTTCCGGCAGCATGTCGCTGGGCTTGGCCACGTGGAACGCACCCGAGGCAATGAACAGCACGTGGTCGGTCTTCATCGGCCCGTACTTGGTGGCGACGGTGGTGCCCTCGATCAACGGCAGCAGGTCGCGCTGCACGCCCTCACGGGACACAGAGCCGCCGCGCACGTCGGAGACAGCGATCTTGTCGATCTCGTCGAGGAAGACGATCCCGTTCGTCTCGGCATTGGCCAGCGCCACGCGGGCGACGTCGTCCTGGTCCAGCCGCTTCTCGGCTTCCTCGTCGACCAGCTTGTCCCAGGCGTCCGGCACCTTCAGCTTGCGCCGCTTGGTCGGCACGCGCCCCATGGCCTTGCTCATCATGTCCGAAAGGTTGATCATGCCGACATTCCCACCCATGCCGGGAATGTCGAACGGCATCGCGGGCGCTTCCTCCACCTCGATCTCCACCTCGACATCGTTCATCGCGTTCTCGACGATCCGCTGGCGAAAACTCTCGCGCGTCGCCTCGCTGGCATTGTCGCCAACCAGCGCCTTCAGCAGCCGGTCCATCGCCGCCTTGCTCGCCGCCTCGCGCACGGACTCGCGCCTCCGCTCCTTCTCCAGCCGGATCGCCTCTTCCACCAGGTCGCGGGCGATCTGCTCGACATCGCGGCCGACATAGCCCACCTCGGTGAACTTGGTCGCCTCCACCTTGACGAACGGCGCCTCGGCCAGCTTCGCCAGCCGCCGGCTAATCTCGGTCTTGCCGCAGCCGGTAGGGCCGATCATCAGGATGTTCTTGGGCGTCACCTCATCGCGCAGTTCCGGGCTCAGCCGCTGCCGCCGCCACCTGTTGCGCAGCGCCACGGCCACGGCTTTCTTCGCCTCGGCCTGGCCAATGATGTGCTCGTCCAGCGCGCGGACGATCGCCTTGGGGGTAAGATTGTCGGTCATTGTTTCCTCTTACGTCATCCCGGACTTGATCCGGGACCGCTGTCGGACGCGGAGCTGTGAGGGCGCCTGAAGGCAGACCCACAGCTTCCCAAGGCCACCGGTCCCGGATCAAGTCCGGGATGACGCCTGTTTAGATCGTTTCCACCGTCACCCGGTCGTTGGTGAACACGCAGATATCAGCCGCCACCTGCATGGCCTTGCGGGCGATAGCCTCGGCGTCATCCTCGTACTGGTCCACTGCCCGCGCCGCCGCCAGCGCATAGTTCCCGCCGGAACCGATCGCGGTGATCCCGCCCTCCGGCTCCAGCACGTCGCCGTTGCCGGTGAGCACCAGCATGGTCTCCGCATCGGCCACGATCATCAGCGCCTCGAGGTTGCGCAGGTACTTGTCGGTCCGCCAGTCCTTGGCCAGCTCCACCGCCGCGCGCATCAGCTGCCCGCGATGCTGCTCCAGCTTGCGCTCCAGCCGTTCGAACAGGGTAAAGGCATCGGCCGTGGCCCCGGCAAACCCGGCGATGACCTTTCCACCCTCACCGATGCGCCGCACCTTGCGGGCATTGGGCTTCATCACCGTGCTGCCCATGGAAACCTGGCCATCGCCGGCAATCACCGTGCGGCCGTTCTTCTTCACACCGATGATGGTGGTGCCGTGCCACTGGATCAGGCCGTGGCTAGCCATTCGCTCGTCCATGCCGCGGCATATGGGAACTCGCCGGGCGGGATCAAGCGTCGCGGCCTGCGCTCAGGCCGGGCAGCGGGTATAGATCCGCGGCCCCGGCACGGCATCGTCGCCAAATTCCTCCAGCACCAGGGTCTTGCCGTTGCCGCTGAGGTCCAGCGCGGCCTTGCGGGTCCACGCCATGCCCTCGCCCTCGTAGGCAAAGGTCCCTTCCACATGGGTGGCGGTCGCCTTGGTGGCTGTGGTGAGCTTCGCCACCGATTCGTAGAACTTGAGACTGTCAGCCCCGATCGTGATGAGCCCCTTGTCGTCGCCCATCGTGGTCGTGCAATCGGCCGGTACCAGGCCGAACCGTCCTCGCATGGCCGAGGGGATGATCGCGGCGGCAGGCGTGCCCGTGGCGGCAGGCTGGGGGGCGGCTGGTGCGGTCATCGGCGCCTCGACGGCTCCGGCAAGCGTCGCCCCGCCCTGCGGCGCAGGCTCGTCGCGCCGCGAACAGCCGGTTGCGCCGAGCACCAGCGAAAGGGCAAGCAAGCGGGCAGGGCGGATCATCCATCGGCTCCCAGTAACGCGGCGTCGACCGGATTGCCGCAAACGATGCCGAACCAACGGTCCGCGCGGGAATTCGTGCCGCGCGGCTCCGGTCAGCTCCCGTTCGGGCCGCCGCCGCCTTCGCCGCCACCACCGCCCATACCGGGGGCGCCAACGGTGCCGATATTGCCGAACAGGTCTTCCAGGAAACCGCGGTTGCGGCCGAGGGTCGGCGTCTTGTTGCCGTCTGGATCGAGTCGGACGACCTTTTCAATTCCCGTCCGGTCAACCCGGCTGACGTTCCCGGCCGGATCGAAATGCACCTTCAGCACGGTTTGGTCATAGGGACGCGGCCGGGTGAAGGCAGCCTGCTTGGTGTCGATCGAAATGTAATACCACACCGGCTCGCCGAACTGGGCGACATAGGTCGGCCGGCCGAGGGTGCGCTCCACGGAAAAGCGGTTGTCGATCCCCGGCTGGACCGAATCGACCAACGCCTGGTCGATCAGGTAGCCGCGGTGGTCCTTGATCGAGGAACAGCCTGAAAGCGCGACGAGCCCGGCGGCCAGCACCGTCCCGCCAACAACCAGCCGTTTGATGACCCGCATGAAGACTCCGCTTTCCTGACCATCAGGCGCGGTTGCCAAGCGCCCGCACCCGCCTATATCGCGCAAGCCTTAGGCTGCGCGGGCCAAACCCGCAAGGACCGTGGCCGCCCTGGATTGAATCCGCCCTGAACAACCGAAAGCTGACGGCCATGTCGTTCCTCTCCCGCCTGTTCAAACCGCTCCTGGGGCAAGGGGGGGACGATCGCGAGCCCGTCCGGCCACTGTGGCACCGCACGGTCGAACTCGCCCGCGATCCACGCTGGTACAAAGCCAGGGAACAATCGGGGGGCGGCGTGGCCGATACCGTCGCCGGCCGGTTCGATGCGATCACCCTCGTCCTGTGCGCCGTGCTCCTCCGGATGGAGCACGAACCCGCCCTCGTCCCGCCATCGGTGCTGCTGACCGAGCTGTTCGTCGACGACATGGACGGCCAGCTGCGCCAGTCGGGCGTGGGCGATCTCGTCGTCGGCAAGCACATCGGCAGGCTGGTCTCCTCGCTCGGCGGACGCCTCGGCGCCCTGCGCGAGGCCCTGGCCCAGCCCAACGACGCGGCACTGATCGCCGCCGTCGAGCGCAATGTCTCGCTGGGCGAGAACGGCAATGCACCCGCCGTCGCCACCCTCCTGCGCGGGTTCGCGCAAAGCCTCGACGCCGCCTCGGCCGAAGACCTCCTCGCCGCGCGAATCAGTCTCCCGTGACCACCCCCGAATTCTCGCGCCCGGTCGATCTGCGCCAAATCACCGCAGCCCCCCTCACCCTGGTCGCCACACCGGAAGAACGCGCCGCCCTCACCGCCCGTTTCGAACTCGTCCGGATCGACCGGTTGGAGGCCTCGGTGTCGCTGGAAGCCGATGGCGCCGTCGTCGCGGTCACCGGACGGCTGCACGCCGACTGGATCCAGCCCTGCGCCGTCTCCGGCGAAGATCTCGCCCAAAGCGCCGACGAGGCGATTGACCTGCGCTTCGTCCCCGCCCGCTCCGACCACAGGCCGGACGAGGAAGTGGATTTGTCGGAGAGCGAGCTCGACGAGCTCGAATATACCGGCACCGCCTTCGACCTCGGCGAAGCCGTCGCCCAGTCGCTGGCGCTGGCGATCGATCCGTTCGCGGCAGGGCCGCAGGCCGAAGCCGCTCGCAAAGCCGCCGGGATCGTCAGCCAAGGCCAGGCAAGCCCCTTTGCGGCCTTGGCAGGGCTGACGCCGAAGAAGGACTAGATCTCTCGCATCGTCATTGCGAGGAGCGCAGAGACGAAGCTATCCAGAGCCGTCACGCCCAACCGCTATGGAGAGATTGGGCTTCGACCTCATTCGGCCGACTGCGCTCGCAATACGATGCGTGGCCGGGGCCATTCCTCAGAACGGAATATCGTCATCCAGGTCGTCGCCGAACCCGCCGCCGGCACCGCCGGACGAACCACCACCCTGGTTCCACCCTCCCGACGAACCGCCGCCGCCCGAGCGGCCACCGCCCGACGAACCGCTGTCCTCGTTCCAGCTGCCGCCGCCCGAGCGGCCGCCACCGCCGCCTTCTCGGCTGGCGCCGCCGGATCCGTCGAGCATGGTCAAGTTGCCCCCCGGGCCAACCGAAACTTCGGTGGTATAGCGATCGTTGCCCGAGGCGTCCTGCCACTTGCGGGTGCGCAGCTGACCCTCGATGTAAACCTTGGAGCCCTTGCGCAGGTAGCGCTCGGCCACGCCGACGAGGCCGTCGCTCTGCAGCACCACCGAATGCCACTCGGTCCGCTCCTTGCGCTCACCGGTGTTGCGGTCCTTCCAGCTTTCGCTGGTGGCGATCCGCAGGTTGGCGATGCGCCCGCCGTTCTGGAAAGACTTCACTTCCGGGTCTTGGCCCAGGTTCCCGATCAGGATCACCTTGTTGACGCTGCCAGCCATCGAATCACGTTCCTCTCGAATCTGGCCCGTGGGTTAGCCCATCGGCGGGCCACGGTGCGAGTCCGCGCGGGAGGTTTCCCCCATCGCGATAACACGGGGCTTAAAGCCCCAGCGCCACCGCGCCCCAGTAGGTCACCCCCGCCGCCAGGTAGGCCAGGCCGAACAGGTAGGCGAGCATGAAGGCCGGCCACTTCCACCCGTTGGTCTCGCGCCGGGTCACGGCGATCGTGCTCATGCATTGCGGGGCGAAGACGAACCAGGCGAGGAAGGCCAGCGCCATCGGCAGGGTCCACCTGGCCTTCAGCCGCTCGCCCAGCTGCTGCGAGCCAGCGGCATCGTCGACCTCGGCCACGGCATAGGTCGTCGCCAGCGAGGAGACCGCCACTTCCCGCGCCGCCATCGCCGGGATCAAGGAGAGCGCCATGTCGCGGTTGAAGCCGATCGGCTCGACCACCACGGCCAGGCCATTGGCGATGTGCCCGGCAACCGAGGCATCAACCTGGTTCTGCCCTTCGCCCGCGCGCGGGAAGTTGAGCAGCAGCCACAGCACGACCGTCACCGTGAAGATGATCGTCCCCGCGCGCCGCAGGAAGATCCAGGCGCGCTGCCACAGCCCGATCGCCAAGTCCTTGAGCCGGGGCATCTGGTACTTGGGCAGCTCCATGATGAAGCCCGAGGCCGCGCCCTTAGCCACCGACCGGCGCAGCACCAGCGCCACCACCATGGCCCCGACGATACCGGCCAAGTAGAGCACCAGCAGCACCAGACCCTGCAAGCCCNCCCCCCAGCCGATGCTGCGGTTGGGGATGAAGGCCGCGATGATCACCGCATAGACCGGCAGCCGCGCCGAGCAGGTCATCGCCGCGCCGAGCAGGTCATCATCGGCGCGATCAGGATCGTGGTCAGCCGGTCCTTGGGATCGGTGATCGAACGGGTGGCCATGATCCCGGGGATTGCACAGGCGAAGGAGGAGAGCAGCGGAATGAAACTGCGCCCGGAAAGCCCCACGCGGGCCATCATCCGATCCATCAGGAAAGCCGCCCGCGCCATATACCCGGAAGCTTCCATGGCGAGGATGAAGAAGAACAGGATCACGATCTGCGGCAGGAAGACCACCACCGAGCCCACGCCGGAGATGATCCCGTCGGTCAGCAGGTCACGCGCCAGGCTCGGCGGCATGACCGCGCGCACCTGGTCGCCCAGCCACGAAACCCCGGCGTCGAGCGCGTCGGCAAATGGCGTGGCCCCGGCAAACACCGCCTGGAACACCACGAACAGCAAGGAGAACAGGATCACGGGCCCAATCCATGGGTGCAGCAGTAGCCGGTCAAGCTTGGCGTGGAGCCGGTGCCGCGCCGTTTCCGAAACGATTGCCGCCTCCGCGATGGCATGGGCCGTCACGCGCCGCTCGGTGAGGTCGACATGCGGGCGGGGATGATCTGGATGGTCCGGATCGACCCGCGTCTCGGCCGCCGCGATCGCCGCCGCCAGCTCGTCCAACCCGCGCCGGCGGACGGCCACGGTCGGGATCACCGGCACGCCCAGCGCCTGCTCCAGCGCCTTGGGATCGACCACCAGCCCGTCGCGTTCGGCGAGATCCACCATGTTGAGCGCCACCACCGTCGGCCGCCCCAGCGCGATCACTTCCTGCGCGAAAACGAGATGCTGCTCGAGGTTCGAGGCGTCCAGCACTAGGACCAGCACTTCCGGCGCAGACTCGCCCGGAAATTGCCCCATGATGACCTTGGCGGTAACCTCTTCGTCCGGGCTCGTCGGGTGCAGGCCGTAGGCCCCCGGCAGGTCGGTCAGCTCCACCGGCTCGCCCGAGGGCAGCACCAGCCGCCCGCTCTTGCGCTCCACGGTGACGCCCGGATAGTTCGCGATCTTCTGCCGCGCGCCGGTCAGCGCGTTGAACAGGGCCGATTTGCCCGCATTGGGATTGCCGACCAGCGCGGCCGAACGCTGCCGGGTCATGTGCCCTGCTCCGCCGCGGTCTCGGCTACTGGAACAACCTCCATCGCCGCCGCATGGACCCGCCGCAGCGCCACGGTCATCCGCCCGACCATCACAGCCAGGGGATCGCGCCCGCCAAACACGCCGCGATGGGCCAGCGCCACCCTTGCACCCGCATCGAGCCCCAGCGCCCGCAGCCGCTGCGCTTCCTCGTCGACCAGCCGCGACCAGTCCACTCGCACGATCCGCGCACGCTTGCCGAGAGGGAGTTGGTCGAGAGTCATGACTGGCCCCTGCCGCAAGCCGCGGCTAATTGCAAGTAATTCTCAATAAGCATCGGCGCGATCTCCCACGCGGGTGATGCGCGAATGGTTCGCAACAGGCCTTGATCGAGATCAAGGGGGTCTTCGTCTGGTGCGCCCTCCCATGCAGGGAGGGCTTGCCATCAATGACTCGGATACCGCAGCCGTCCGAGCAACCGCGTCACGCTGAACCGGTCCTCGTGGGGACGCAACAGCCGCGCCTTGGCCTTCTCGAACCGCATCACCCCGTTGATCCGCCGGTCAAGGAAGGCGCGCGTCTCGGCCTTGCCCTCGCTCTCGTCGGCCACGAACACCAGCAGCGTCGCCCCATAGAGTGCGACAAGCGTTGCCCGCTTGGTATAGTGGTTGAAGTCCGCCGCCACGTCGCCAGACAGCCGCCACATCCTGTCCGCGCTCGCCCACGAGAGCCTGGCCGTGCGCGCGGCGTTCTGCGGCATGGCCATGATGACGAGGGCCCGGCGCAGCGCCTCCTCACGGCCGGTCACCGCATCCAGCCGGAACTGGACGAGGCTGCGGATGCGCTCGCGGATCGGCAGGTTGCCGATGCGGGTCGCGGGCAAGGCCTCGGCCATGTCCGCATCGATCCGAGCGATCCAGGCCGCGATCATGTCCATCGCGCCGCCGGGATAGGCGATCCGCGCCGTCTCCGGGTTCACCCCATGAGCGCGGGCGGCATTGGCGATCGCCTCGACGTTCCACCCGTCGAAGATCGCCGCATCGGCCACGGCCGGGGCGAGCGCGAGGCGCAGTTCATCGAGGGTGAGTTCGCTCAGGTCCATCAGATGGTCCTCAGAATGAGGGGCCGTAGGATTGCTTGCGCTTGGCCGCCCCGGCCTTGGCCGCAGTGTCCAGAGCTTCCCAGACAGCGCTGTCCTTGCCCATCAGTTCGGCATAGTCACGCGCGTTCCGGCCCGAATTGTCAGCCCGCAGCGGATCGGCCCCGCCCTTGATCAGCAGCCTGACCAGTTCCAGGCTGCGCTGGTGGACCGCTGCGATCAGCGGGGTCTCGCCGGTGCTATCCGGATCGTTGACTCGCGCGCCCCGCTCCAGCAGCAGCGCCGCCCCATCGGCCCAGCCCAAGCTCACCGCCAAGGCCAGCGGGCTCACGCCCTTGTCGGTCCGCAGGTTGGGATTGGCGCCCTTGAACACCAGGAAGTTGAGCCAGGTCAGGTCGCGCCGGGCGGTGACGATGTGGAGCGCCGTCTCGCCGGTGGTGACGTCGCGCGTATTGATCAGGGTCGGCGTCGATCCGAGGGTCTTCTCGACTTCCTCGCCGTCCTTCTTCTTGACGGCTTCGAGGAACTTGAACCCCGCGCCCATGAACTGCGCCGAAGCCGGCGCGGCCGTGAGCATCATCGCCCCGGTCGCGCAGGCGCCCGCCAGAACTGCCGCCATCCGCATCGCCCGCAGCTTGCCACACCTCACGCCGTCACTCCCTGTCGCATGCGCCCATGCATTTCCTTGCAGAGGGCCGTTTAGCAGAGCATGAACCGCCACGCCATGACCAAGCCCCGTTCCCTGAAGTCCATACTCCTCCCCCTCGCTGCCCTGGCCCTGCCGCTGGCCCTCGTCGCTTGCGAGAGCCGCGAGCCGCCGCCACTGGCCGGCGCGGCGATCGGCGGCCCCTTCACCCTGTCCGACAAAGCCGGCAAGCCGGTCCGCTGGGTGGACTTCGCCGGCCAGTGGCGGATCGTCTACTTCGGCTACACGTACTGCCCCGATGTCTGCCCGACCGATGTGGCGGTAATGATGCGCGGGTTCGCCGAGTTCGAGAAAGCCCACCCCGACAAAGCGGCAAAGGTCCAGCCGATCTTCATAACGATCGATCCCGAGCGCGACACCGGGCCCCGTGTCGGCGAATTCACCGCGGCCTTTTCGCCTCGTTTGCTGGGCCTCACCGGTACGACCCAGCAGGTCGATCAGGCCGCCAGGGCCTTCGCCGCCTATTATGCCCGCGGCAAGACCCAGCCGGGCGGCGGCTACCTGATGGATCACAGCCGCGTCGCCTACCTGATGGACAAGGACGGCAAGCCGATCGCCATGCTTCCGGTCGACAAGGACGATAAGGCCGTCGCCGCCGAACTCGCCAGGTGGGTAGACTGACGTCGTGAACCAGGCCCCATCCTCCTCGGCCAAACCCTTCTGGGAAAGCCCCCTCGCCAGTCTTTCCAAGTCGGAATGGGAAGCCCTGTGCGACGGCTGCGGCCAGTGCTGCCTGCACAAGGTCGAGGATGCCGACAGCGGCCGCGTCTGGCCGACCAACGTCGCCTGCAAGCTGCTCGACCTCCGGACCACCCGCTGCTCGGACTACCGGAACCGCCGGCAGTACGTCCCCGATTGCCTCCGGCTCACGCCGAAGCTCGCAGCCAGCCTCGAATGGCTGCCGGAAACCTGCGCCTATCGCCTGCGCGCCGATGATCGGCCCCTGCCGGAATGGCACCACCTTATCTCCGGCGACCGCGAGGCCGTCCACCGGGCGGGCGCCTCGGTCCGCGGCAAGGCGATCAGCGAGGTCCTCGCCGGCCCGCTCGAACAGCACATCGACTGGGGCGACGAGGAACCGCTCGAAGTCGAAAGGGTCCACGAGGAGTGAGCTTCCTCCCCGATTTCCTCCGCCGCACCCCGCGCGAGAGTGCCGAGCCCACGCTCCGTCTCGGCGAACGCACCCTGCCGATCGAGATCCGACGTCTCGCCACGGCCCGCCGCCTGACCCTGCGTCTCGCCCCAGATGGGTCGGCGATCCGGGTGACGATCCCCCACTGGGCGCCCACCAAGGAAGCCCTCGCCTTCGTCCGCTCGCGCACCGAGTGGCTGGAGACCCAGCTCGGCAACGTTCCCCAGGCGGCACCTGTGGCGCCGGGCGGCGAAGTGCCGTGGCGCGGCGAGCCTCACCTCCTGCGCCACCGGTCGGATCTCAAGCGCGGCGTGCGCCTAGCGCCAGGCGCGATCGAAATTGGCGGCCCGGGCGAATCGCTCCTGCCCCGGCTCCGCCGCTGGATGCACGCCGAAGCCCGCGTCCTGTTCCTGGCCGACCTCGCCGACTATGCCCCCCGCGCCGGGGTTGACCTGCCCGCGCTGGCCCTCACCAATGCCCGCCGCCGCTGGGGCTCCTGCGCCGCCGACCGCACGATCCGCATGAACTGGCGCCTCGCCATGGCTCCTGACCCCGTGCGCCGCTCGGTCGTCGCCCACGAGGTCGCCCACCTCGTCCACTTCGACCACTCCCCCCGCTTCCACGCGCTGCTGGCCGACCTGTTCGAGGACGACATCGCCGAAGCCAACCGCTGGCTCAAGCGCCATGGCCGCGAACTGTACCTGCCCCTCGGCTAACCAAAACCCTCACCTGCGATGGCGCAGGTTGGGCAGGGGCGAGAGACGCTACATTCGAAGCTCCAACCCGCCCTTCCCCTTTGCCCCGCAAACCCCTATCTCCGATGCTATGCTAACCCTTGGCAAATCCGCCTACTGGAAGAACATCCAGCCCACTGGGGCGATTGCCGACTTCGTCATGGCCTGGCGTCAGGCGGGCAAGCGCCGTTGGCCCTTCGTTGCCGCTGCCCTGACCACCACGTTGCTGGTCTTCAACGTGATCGTCCAGGAGAACTGGAAAGGCCCACCAGCCAAGCCCCAGATCACCTACATCAATTCGTGGACAGCCAATCGCTCCGATGCCGAGATCGAGCGCGAGATCATCGCCAACCAGAAGCTGCAGGACCGCCTCGCCGCCGAACAGGCTGTGCGCGATGCCAAGGTGAAGGAGATATACCGCACCCTCGGCAAGGTCTCGGGCATGGACACCGAAGCGATCGAAAAGCAGGCGGCGATCGACGCCGCCCGCGAAAAGGCCGCGCACGAGCGCGCCATCGGCCTCAAGCCCGCGGTCTCCAGCTCAGCCCCCGCTCCCACCGCGGAGATACCCGCTGCGCGCTGACGCCGACGACCTGCGCTGGCTCGATGCCGCCGCCCGCCTCGCCGCGCGTGGGCTGCCGCTGAGCCGGCCCAACCCGGCGGTCGGCGCAATCCTGGTCAAGCAGGGCAAGGTCATCGGACGCGGCTGGACCCAGCCGGGCGGCCGCCCGCATGCCGAGGCCGTGGCGCTTGCACAGGCGGGCGAGGCCGCGCGCGGCGCCACGCTCTACGTCACCCTTGAACCCTGCGCTCACGCCAGCCAGCGGGGCCCGGCTTGCGCCGATCTCACCGCCAGTGCCGGCCTCGCGCGGGTGGTCGTCGGATGCGAAGACCCCGATCCCCGCACCGCCGGCGCGGGGATCGCCCGCCTTCGCGATGCTGGCACCCTGGTCGACCTCGCCGCCTCCCCCGACTGCATCGCCAGCCTCGCCGGCTATCTCGTCCGCGCCCGGCTCGGCCGCCCCCATGTCACGCTCAAGCTCGCCCTCTCGCTCGATGGCTGCATTGCGCTGGCCAGCGGCGAAAGCCAGTGGATCACCGGCGAGGCCGCCCGCGCCCACACCCACGCCATGCGCGCCCGGGCCGATGCGATCCTCGTCGGCGGCGGCACGCACCGTATGGACCGGCCCAGCCTCGACGTCCGCCTCCCCGGCCTTGAACCACGCAGCCCTGCCCGGTGGCTGCTCACCCGAAATGCCGCGCCTGAAGGCTGGACCGCTCTCTCCTGTCCCGAGGCAATCCGCGAGCATCCGGAGGCGCAATACCTGTTCGTCGAGGGCGGCGCGCAAACCGCCGCCGCCTTCCTCAAGCCCGACCTTGTCGACCGGCTACTGATCTACCGCGCCCCGCTCGTGATTGGCGGGGGCAAGCGGGCGGTCTCCGACATTGGCCTCACCCACCTCGCTCAGGCCCATGGGCGTTGGGACCTGTCCGATCGACGCCGGCTTGGCAGCGACACGCTCGAAGTCTACGAGCGCACCGGGGCAACCTGAGGGATCTACCATGTTCACCGGCATCGTCACCGCCATCGGAACCATCCGCGAAGCCAGGAAGAAGGGCGATCTGCGCGCCGTCATCGCCTGCCCGTGGGATCCCGCCACCATCGCCATCGGCGCTTCGATCGCCTGCTCGGGCACCTGCCTGACCGTCGTGGAACGCGGCGGCACCGCTGGCGACGCCTGGTTCGCGGTCGATATCTCCGGCGAAACACTCGCCCGCACCGTCCCCGGCCGCTGGGTCCAGGGGGGCCGCCTCAACCTTGAACCGGCCCTGCGCCTGGGTGACGAGCTCGGCGGTCACATCGTCACCGGTCACGTCGACGGAGTCGGCGAAGTCGTCGGCGTCTGCCCGGATGGCGATTCCCGCCGCGTCGGCATCGCCATCCCCGCTGAGCTTGCCCCCTACCTCGCCGCCAAGGGCTCGATCACGGTCGACGGCGTCTCGCTCACCGTCAACGACGTCGCCGACCAGTCCGACGGCACCTGCCACTTCGCGCTCAACATCATCCCTCATACCGCCGAGATCACCACGCTGGGCGACCTTCAGCCGGGCAGCAAGGTCAATCTCGAGATTGACGTCCTCGCCCGTTACCTCCAGCGCATGCAGGCGCTGCGGGGCTGATCGGTTGCGGCCGCAAGGGCGGCGAAACCGGGAAAATCACGGATCGAGAGGGGAAACATGAAACTCGGATTTATCGGCCTCGGCCTGATGGGCATGGCCATCGCCCGCCGGCTGGCGCGAAGCGGATTTGCCGTAACCGGGTGCGACCGGACCGAGGCGCACGCGGCCCAGTTTGACGAGCCCGGCTCCACCTGGACCACTGATCCGCTCGAAGCCGCCCGCGATGCCCGGATGCTCGGCGTCTGCGTACGCGACGATGCCCAGCTTGAAGCGATCACCGCCGACGGCCGGCTGTTCGCCGCCATGGCTCCCGGCGGCTTGTTTCTGCTTCATTCGACCGTGTCGCCAGATCTCGCCCGCCGTGTCGCGGCGCAAGCCGCCGAGACCGGCATCGGCTTCGTC